>Ga0066903_100003108_pt1 | contig 13396 bp, 5 predicted proteins | sample PanSoiMetaGPlot1_FD_67491 | JGI IMG/M metagenome (GOLD analysis project Ga0066903, IMG submission 67491) | Tropical forest soil microbial communities from Panama analyzed to predict greenhouse gas emissions - Panama Soil - Plot 1 (version 2) | ecosystem: Environmental > Terrestrial > Soil >... | reverse complement strand
ACGGCTCGCTGCTGACCGAGCGGTCGGCGGTGTGGCTGATCATGGGCGGCCGGTTGAAGCCGGGCGTGACGGTGGCGCAGGCGAACGCCGAGGTCGCCGCGATCGGCGCGTCGCTCGAACGCGAGTTCCCGCGTGAGAACCGCGGCAAGGGGCTGACCGCGATGAAGTCGGCGGTGATTCCCGGACATGTCGACATCCTGGCGGGATTTCTCGCGCTGCTGATGGGCATCGTCGGCGTCGTGCTGCTCATCGCGTGCGTGAACCTCTCGGGGATGCTGCTGGCACGGGCGGCGGGCCGTCGCCGCGAGGTCGCGGTGCGTCTGGCGATCGGGGCCACGCGCGCGAGGCTGATGCGCCAGATGCTCACGGAGACGCTGCTGCTGTTCGCCGCCGGCGGCGCGCTCGGGATCCTGCTGAGCCGATGGCTCCAGGCCATGCTGCTCGGCGTGCTGCCGCAGCTGCCCGTACCGCTCGCGATCGACATGCCGATGGATCTGCGCGTGCTCGCCTTCGCGCTCGTGCTGTCGTGCGCCGCCGCGCTCGTGGCCGGCCTGGCGCCGGCGCTGCAGGCCTCTCGTCCCGATGTCGTGCGCGCGCTGAAGGCCGAGGGGGCCGGCGCGGGCTCGCGGCTCCGGCTGCGGAGCGCGTTTCTCGTCGGCCAGGTCGCGCTGTCGCTGCTCCTCGTCGTCACCGCGGCCCTGTTCCTCCGCTCGCTGGGACGCGCGGCATCGATGAACCCGGGGTTCGAGGCCAGGAACGTGGACGTCGCGATGCTCGATCTGTCCCTGGCGCAATACACGGACGCCAGCGGGCCCGCCGTCCTGCGCGACCTGGTGTCGCGCGCGGCTGCGCGTCCCGGCGTGGCGTCCGCGGCGCTCGCGATCGATCTGCCGCTCGACGGCGGCAACGTCGGCCTCGGCACGCTGAAGACGCCGGGGATCCGCCATGGCGAGAGCGAAGAGGTCCGCGCGCACTGGAACGCCGTGTCGCCCGGCTATTTCCGTACGCTGAACCTGCCGCTCGCCCGCGGCCGCGACTTCGACGACGCCGACGCGGCAAAGGCGCCCAAGGTCGCGATCGTCAACGAGGCGCTGGCGCGCGCGGCGTGGGGCACGGCCGACGCCGTCGGCCGTACCTTCCAGGCGAACTACACCGACGCCGGATGGGAAGCGGTCACGATCGTCGGCGTCACGACCGACGCGCAGGTGGAATGGCTGGGTGGAGAGGTCTATCCGCTGATCTACGTGCCGCTGTCGCAGCGCTACGTGCCGCGCGTCTCGCTGCTCGTCAAGACGGGCGGCGAGAGCGCCATACCCCAGAGCGCCATACCCCAGAGCGCCATACCAATGATGCGCGCGGTCGTCCGCGAGCTGAACCCGAATCTCCCCGTCACCCAGGCGCTGCCGCTGACCGACATCAACGCGCTGCAGCTCATTCCTCAGCGCGTCGCCGGCGCCGCGTCGGGCGCCTTTGGGATCGTGGGCCTGCTGCTGGCGGCGATCGGGATCTACGGAGTCACGTCGTATACCGTGCACCAGCGCGTGCGCGAGATCGGCATCCGCGTGGCGCTCGGGGCGGATCGGTCGACCGTGCTCGCGATGATTCTCCGGCAGGGCGCGATGCTCACCGCCCTGGGTGTCGTCATCGGCCTCGCGGCCGGCGCGATCGTCGCGCAGGTGATCCGGTCGCTCCTCTTCGACATCAGCGCGCTCGATCCGATCTCGTTCGGCGCGGCGGCGCTGATCTTCGTGGCCGTGTCGCTGCTGGCGAGCTACGTCCCGGCGCGCCGGGCGACCCGCGTCGATCCCATGATCGCGCTCAGGGCGGAGTAGGCGCGATGCTCGACGCCGCGGTGCAGGACGTCCGATACGGGATCCGGCAGCTCCGGCGAAGTCCGCTGTTCACCGCGACGGCCGTCGTCTCGCTCGCCATCGGCATCGGCGCAACGACGACGATCTTTTCGATCGCCAATTCGCTGTTGTGGCGTCCGCTGCCCGGCCTCACGGAACCGGGACGGCTGGTCGACATTGGCCGCACGCAAAACGGCAGCGGCCCGATCGACACCAGCTCCTTTCCGACCTACCGCGACACCCGCGAACGCGCGACGCTGGTCTCCGACGTGTATGCGTACCGCATCGAGCCACAGCCGGTCAGTCTCGGCGACGCCTCGGACGCCGAGCGCATCTATGGCATGCCGGTGAGCGGCAACTATTTCCGCGCGCTCGGCACGATGCCCGTGCGCGGCCGGTTGTTCACCGACGCCGACGATCGCCCGGACGCGTCGCCGGCGGCGGTCATCACGTACGAGCTGTGGCAGCGGCGGTTCGGCGGCAATCCCGCAGCCGTGGGGCGCGTCGCGCTCTTCAACGCGAAGCCCGTGACGATCGTCGGCGTGACGCCGCCGGGATTTCAGGGGACGACGCTGCTGCGGGCCGACGCGTGGATGCCGCTCAGGCTCGCGGCCGTCTTCACGCCGCGGTTCGATGCCGGGATGTTCACGAACCGGCGCGCGGGGTGGCTGATGATGGGGGCGCGCCTGAAGCCCGGCGTCACGGTCGCGCAGGCGGACGCCGAGGTCCGCGCGATTGGCGACGCGCTCAGGACGGCGTATCCCGACGACAACCGCGGCAAGGGGCTGCGCGCGCTGCGATCGGCGCTCGTCCCGGGGCGCATCGACGTCGTGGCGGGATTCTTCGGCCTGCTGCTGGCGATCGTGTCGCTGGTTCTGCTGGCGGCTTGCGTCAATCTCGCCGGCATGATGGTCGCGCGAGGGGCCGCGCGCGGGCGCGAGATCGCCGTGCGTCTTGCGATCGGGGCGAACCGATCGCGCGTGGTGCGCCAGCTGATCACGGAGACGTCGCTGCTCGTCGCGGCCGGCTGCGCCGCGGGGGTGCTGCTCACGACGTGGACGACGGCGCTCGTCCTCGCCGTCATCCCGGCGCTCCCCTTCCCCGTCGGCGTCGACATGCCGGTCGACTGGCGCGTGGCGCTGTTCGCCATCGGCGTCTCGTTCGCCGCGGCGATCGTGTCGGGCCTGGCGCCGGCGCTCCAGACGTCGAGGGCCGACCTCGTCCCCGCGCTGAAGGCCGACGTGGCGGCGGCGCCCGGACGCCTGCGCCTGCGCAGCGCGTTCATCATCGGACAGGTCGCGGTGTCGCTCGTGCTGGTCATCGGCGGCGCGCTGTTTATGCGGGCGCTCGCCCGCGGCGGATCGATCGATCCCGGCTTCGATCAGCGCAACGTGGACGCGATCACGCTGGATCTCTCGTTGAGCGGATACAACGAGCCGGACGCGCTGGCGTTCGCCGATCGCGCGCTCGAGCGCGTGCGGGCGCTTCCCGGCATACAGGCCGCGTCATTCGCCGTCGACCTTCCGCTCGACGGCGACCGCACGGGGTTCGGACGGCTCCACGTGCCGGGACTCCAGCCGCCGCCGGGCCAGGATTCCTTTCCGGCCGACTGGAACGCCGTCTCTCCCGATCACTTCAAGACGCTCGGCATCCGGCTCATGTCGGGCCGCGACTTCACGGCCGCCGATTCGACGTCTGCGCCTGCCGTCATCATCGTCAACGAGGCGATGGCCCGCGGCGTCTGGCACACGACGGACGTGATCGGCCGGCAATTCGTCGACGACGACAAGACGCGGATCACGGTCGTCGGCGTCGCGCCGGATACGCAGGTCGTCGAGCTCGGAGAAAAAGTCGAGCCGTACGTCTACGTGCCGCTGGCCCAGCGCTACACGCCGCACGTCACGCTGCTCGTGAAGTCCGTCGCCGGCGGGACGATCCCGCAGGTGCGCGCCGTCCTGCACGATCTCAATCCGAGCCTGCCGGTCGCCACCGCGATGCCGCTCACGGAGGTGACGGCCGTGACGTTCGTGCCGCAGCGGATCGCGGCGGCCGTCGCTGGCAGCCTTGGCATCTTCGTCCTGCTGCTGGCGGCGGTCGGCATTTACGGCGTCGTGTCGTATTCGGTGAACAGCCGCCTGCGCGAGATCGGCATCCGCATGGCGCTCGGCGCCGGCCGCGACCAGGTGATGCGGCTCGTCGTGCGGCAGGGGCTCGTCCTCACCGCCGCGGGCGTGGCGTGCGGGCTCGTGGCCGGCGCCGCCGGCGCGCAGGCGCTGCGGAGCCTGCTGTTCGGCGTCAGCGCGCTCGATCCGATCACGTTCGGCGGCGGCGCGATGTTATTCCTCGCAGTCGCGCTCGCCGCGACGCTGGGTCCGGCCCGCCGCGCGACGCGGGTCGACCCGATGATCGCACTCCGCGCGGAATAGGAGGGACGCGACACCATGATCGAACATCTCTGGCAGGACGTCCGCTACGGGATTCGGCTGCTGCGTCGCAGTCCGCTCTTCACGGCAACCGCCGTGCTGTCGCTGGCGATCGGCATCGGCGCCAACACGACGATCTTCTCCGTCGCCAACGCGATGCTGCTGCGATCGTTGCCGGGGCTGGCCGATCCGGCGCGTCTCGTCGACATCGGCCGGACGGACAACGGCGACGGCTTCGACACCGTCTCGTACCCCAACTACCGGGACGTGCGCGATCGCGCGACCACCGTCGCCGACCTGTACGCCTACCGCGTCGAACCGCAGCCGCTCAGCCTCGGCGGCGAGCACGAGGCCGAACGCATCTACGGCTCGATCGTGAGCGGCAACTACTTTCACGCGCTCGGCGCCATCGCGGCCCGCGGCCGGCTGCTGAACGACGCCGACGACCGGGCCGGCGGTCCGCACGTGGTGGTGATCAGCTACGAGTTGTGGCGACGGCGCTTCGGGGGCGCCGCCGACACGGTCGGCCGCGTCGTGACGATCAACGGCTTTCCGATCACGATCGTCGGCATCGCGCCGCCGCAGTTCCAGGGGACGACGGTGCTCCGCGCCGACGCCTGGGTGCCGCTCGCGATGGCGTCGATTGCCGCGCCGCGTCTTCCGGCGTCGCTCTTCACGTGCCGCGGATGCGTGTGGCTCGTGCTGGGAGGACGCCTGAAGGCGGGCGCGACGCTCGGCCAGGCCGACGCCGAGCTGCGCACGATCGGCGCCGCGCTCGAGAAGGACTACCCGGCCGACAACCGCGGCAAGAACTTCCGCGTGCTCAGGACGTCGGTGTTTCCCGGCGAGATCGAGGTCATCGCCGGTTTTCTCGCGATCCTGCTGGGGATCGTGGGGCTGGTGCTGCTGGCCGCCTGCGTCAATCTGGCCGGCATGCTGCTGGCGCGCGCCGCGGCCAGGCGTCGTGAGATTGCCGTGCGGCTCGCGATCGGCGCGGGGCGTCTGCGGCTGGTGCGGCAGCTCGTCACCGAGACGCTCGTGCTCTTTGTGGCCGGCGGCGCCGTGGGACTGCTGCTGACGCAGTGGCTGACGCGCCTGTTGCTGGCGGTGCTGCCGTCGCTGCCGGTACCCATTGGCATCGAGTTCGTCATCGACTGGCGCGTGATGGCGTTCGCCGCCGCGCTGTCGCTGACGGCAGCGATCCTCTGCGGCCTCGCGCCGGCGTTGCACGCGGCGAAGGCCGATCTCGTGCCCGCGTTGCGGGTGGACGCCGGGCACCGTGCCGGGCGGCTCCGGCTCCGCAGCGTGTTCATCGTCGCGCAGGTCGCCGTGTCGCTCGTGCTGGTGATTGCCGCCGCGCTCTTCGCGCGCGCACTCGGCCGCGCCGCCAGCTTCGATCCCGGCTTCGACGAGCGCCGCGTGGACGTCGTCACGCTGGATTTGTCGTTGAGCGGCTATCAGGAGGCCGACGCGCTCGCGTTCGCCGATCGGCTCGGCGGCCGCGTCCGCGCGCTGCCAGGCGTCGAGCAGGCCGCGTTCACCGCTGTCCTGCCGTTGAGCAGCAGCCGCCTCGCCCTCGGCACCCTTCGCGTGCCAGGGCTGCAGCCGCCCAACCGACAAGCGTCCTTCCCGGCCGACTGGAATGCCGTCTCGCCCGGCTACTTCAGCACGCTGCACATGCCGCTCGTCAGCGGGCGCGACTTTACGCCGCAGGACGGTGCGACGGCGCCCGGGGTCATCATCGTCAACGAAGCGATGGCACGCAGCGTCTGGCGGACGATCGATGTGCTCGGACGGCAGTTCGAGAGCGACGGCGGCCCGCGCAGCGCGTCGACGACGCTGACCGTCGTCGGCGTCGCGCCCGACGCGCAGGTCGACGCGCTCGGCAAGGGAGCGCGGCCGCTCGTCTACGTGCCGATCGCCCAGCGCTACCTGCCGCGCGTGTCGCTGCTGGTGAAAGGATCGGGCGCGAGCGTCATTCCCCAGGTGCGGGCGATCGTGCGTGACCTGAACCCGAATCTGCCGGTCACCAACGCGATGCCGCTCGAGGCGGTCACGGCGATTCTCACGATTCCGCAGCGGATCGCCGGCGCCCTCGCCGCCAGCCTCGGCGCCGTCGTGCTGCTGCTGGCGGCGATCGGCATCCACGGCGTGACGGCGTACTCGGTGAACCGCCGCACGCGCGAGATCGGCATCCGCATGGCGCTCGGCGCCGATCGGGCGGGCGTGATGACGCTCGTGGTGCGGCAGGGCCTGGTGCTGACCGCCGCCGGTGTCGTCCTTGGCCTGATGGCTGCCGCGGCCGGCGCACAGCTGATTCGGAGCCTGCTCTTCGGCGTCAGCGCGCACGATCCGGTGGCCTTCGGCGGCGCGGCGCTGCTGTTTGCCGTGGTGTCGCTCGCGGCCAGCTACGTGCCGGCACGCCGCGCGATGCGCGTCGATCCGATGATCGCGCTGCGCGCGGAGTGAGACGCGATAAGCTAGAGGGCTATGTCAGCAATCAACGGCGACAAGTCGAGACACCAGATCAACCGCAAGCGGGGCGTGCTTCGGCGCGCGAAAATCAAGGCGATGCTCGCAGCAAAGAAGAGCCCGTCCAGCGCCACGAGCGCTCCGGCGTCAGCCGGGTCCCCCCGATCCAGCGCGAAGGGGCGTTGAGCGCAAGATGATCGGCGCGGCCGGCGCGCACGCGCCGGCCCGCGTCGGTGATCGTGAGCGTCCCTTCCGGGAAGCGGTCCGTGAGGCGGGCGACGTCGGCCGTGACGAGCGGGTGCGCGCCGCCCGCCAGGCGCTTGACGATCGTCCAGAAGCTCCAGTCGCCCATCCAGATGTCGTCCTCGAGCTTCGCGCAGGCGACGAACGCCTGGCCGGGCGAGCGCGGTCCCTCGGACAGCACGTCGAGGATCTGCCGCTCGCTGCGCGAGAGCCCCGATCCGGCCGCCGGAAACTCCTCGAGCAACCGGCGCATCGCGCGCGGCAGGTGCACGAGCGGTCCCGCGTGCTGCGCCAGCGGGACGAGCGGCTGGGGATCGTCGCCGCAGAACGCCGTCCACGCCGCCGCGCCCGCCGCGATCTCGTCAGCGGTGATCGGTCTCCGCGTGGCGAACTTCGCGGGAAACTGCCCGGGCTTCAGCAGCCCGAGGTAGTCGGTGCCGATGACGATCGACAGGCGGGTCGGCGAGCGCCCATCGGCATGCTGCGACAGCCACCACAAGTGATGGATCAGCAGCAGCTGGTCGTACAGATCGTGCTCGAACCAGAAGACGGCTTCGTCGTGCGTGAGCGCCGTCTCGAGCGGATCGCCTGTCGCGCGGAAGCCGAGCCGCATCTCCTCTTCGTCGCCGTAGCCGGCTGACGCGAGGTAGCGCGCGCGGACACGCCACCATTCCTCGCCGGACGCCAGCGGCGTCGGCCCCTCGTGCAGCACGTCGTCCCACGACACGCACGTGCCCGGCACACCGGATTGCTCGAGCGGCGCCCGCGTGGCCTCACCATTCGTGATGTGCAGCATGCCCGTGTCGTGATCTTAGATCGAGGCTGGACGAGCCGATCCGCGGCGACGGTCACGCACGATCTCTCGCAGAGCGCGCGGAGGACGCAGAGCAAGACAGGCCACGGATGACACGGATCACACGGACAAGACACTTACGCCGCGACGACGAAGGTGGCCCGCCGCGGGCGAGCGACGCGAGTAAGCGGGCCGCTGAGCGGACGGACGGCGCGTCGCGCATCCGTCCGTCGCGCGGCCCTTCGACTCGCGCCACTCGCTCAGGGAGGCTGTCAACTCTCTCCGATCTCCGATCTCTGCTTTGTCTCGCCGGATCACCAGCGAAGCGATCGGTCTCACCACCGAATCGTCGTCGCTGCCGCTCCTGCTGCTATGCGCAGTGGCACCGTCTTGTCCGTGTCTTCCGTGTCATCCGTGGCCAGATCTCTCCGCCTCCTCCGCGGCGTCGGTGATAATCGAAGGGGTGAAGCGGCTGAGTGTCGGGCTCTTGTGTGTGCTGGCTGCGGCGTGCGGCAGTCCCACGCCGCCGGCAGCCACGCCTGAGCCGAAACCGAATGTTCTCCTGATCACGATCGACACGCTGCGCGCGGATCGCGTCGGCGCGTACGGGTATCGCGCCGCGCGCACGCCCGCGCTCGACGCGCTCGCGGCGGAAGGCGCGCGGTTCGATCGCGCGTACGCGACGGCGCCGATCACGCTCACGTCGCACGCCTCCATCATGACGGGCCGCTATCCGCCGGGACACGGCGCGCGCCACAACGGCATGCGGATCGATCTCGCGGTGCCGACGCTCGCCGAGGCGTTCACGCGCGCCGGCGCCGCGACCGGCGCGTTCGTCGCCGCGTTTCCGCTCGACCGGCGCTTCGGCCTGATCAAGGGATTCCAGACCTACGGCGACACGATGCCGCGCGACGAGTCCGGCCATCAGGCGAACGAGCGCGCCGGACGTCTCGTCGTCGACGAGGCGCTGGCGTGGCTCGACGCGCACCGCCAGCAGCGGTTCTTCCTCTGGGTGCATCTCTTCGAGCCGCACGCGCCGTACGGCAATCCCGACGATCCGGCGCAGGCGCGACGTCCCGTCAGCGATCGCTATGACGACGAGGTGGCGGAAGCGGATGCGCAGGCAGGACGCGTGATCCGCGCCGTGCGGGCGACGGGCGCGCCGACGCTCATCGTCGCCGCCGCCGATCACGGCGAGGCGTTCGGCGAGCACGGCGAAGTCAGCCACAGCCTGTTCGCGTACGACACGACGCTGCGCGTGCCCCTGATGGTCGCTGGTGCCCGCGTGCAGCCAGGACGGACCGTCGACGAACCCGTCTCGCTCGTCGACGTCGCGCCGACGATCGTGAACCTCGCGGGACTGGGCACGTTCGACAGCGACGGTCAGATGCTGCCGCTGAAAGCTCCGCGTGACGCGAGGGCCCTGTACGGGGAGACCTTCGCGCCGCTGCTCGACTTCGGGTGGGCGCCGCTCCGGACGGTCCGGATGGACGGCTGGAAATACATCGCGGCGCCGAAGCCCGAGCTCTACGATCTGAAGAACGACCCGGGCGAGACGCGCAACGTCGCGTCCGCGGAGCCTGCGCGCGCATCCGATCTCGCGCGGCGCGTGGACGCCATCTCTCCCGCCACACTGGCCTCGTCCGGCACGACGACCGATCCGGGCGTGCGCGCGCGGCTGCAGGCACTCGGGTACCTGTCAGGGCGCGCGACCGCGAGCGGCGCACGCCCCGATCCCAAAGATCGCCGCGAACTGGCAGCGAAGATGGCCGAGATCACGTCGGGCGAACTGCACGGCGCCGCGCTCGAACGCGGGCTCCGCGACATCCTGCGGCTCGACCCCGGCAACCCGCAGGCGAACCTGCGCCTGGGCTACGTGCTGATGAACGGCGGGAACTGCCACGACGCGCTTCCCCGCTTCGCCGCGGCGATCGACGCGCAGCTGCCGGGCACCGACGCGCTGCTGGGGCGCGCGGGCTGCGAAATCGCGCTGAAGCACCCGGATGCCGCACGCGCCGCGCTCGAGCGCGCGCTCGCGCTCGAACCCGACAACGCGGTCGCCGGCGCGAATCTCGGGCTGCTGCTGTCGGACACGGCGCGTCCGGCCGAGGCCATCCCATACCTGCAGCGGGCTTTGACTCGCGATCCGGATCTGCACCAGGCGCGCTTCGGTCTCGCGATCGCGCTCGCGCGCGCGGGCCGCCGGGACGATGCGGCGCGCGAAGCGGCTGAGCTGCTGCGGCGCCTGCCGGCGGACGCGCCCCAGAGGGACGAAGTGCAGCGGCTGCTGGCGTCCCTGCGCTGAAACGGCATTCGATCACGGAATTCCGTATTTTCGGCCCAATTCATTGGATGAGTTCCACTACGTCATTGGAACTATCCGCACGCAATCCATCATTCGCTTGGAGTTACTCGCATATTGAATCCGGGGCCTCGTCCCTTCCGAGGTGGTGCCGTCTTTGCTCTGTCCCTCGTCACGCAGGACTCGGCCATTGGTACCTGCATTCGTCACTTCTTTCGGGAGGCACAGAGTAATGAAGAGGATCATGGTTGCGCTGGCCGCGGCGTGCGCGCTCGCGCTGGCGGCCTCGCCTGCTGCAGCACAGCAGACGACCGGGAACATCCAGGGACGCATCGTCGACGCGCAGAAGGCGGCCGTCCCGGGTGTGACCGTGACCGCGAAGAACGCGGCCACCGGCTATACCCGCTCCGAAGTTACCGACTCCGAAGGCGCGTACCGGCTCACCTCGCTGCCGATCGGCACGTATGAGCTGCACGCCGAGCTGTCCGGATTTGCGCCGTTCACGAACAAGAGCGTCGACGTGAACGTCGGCCAGACGACCGACGTGAACGTCGACCTGAAAGTCGCCGGCGTGTCGGAAAGCGTCAACGTGACGGCCGAGTCGCCGATGGTGCAGACGAACAACGCCGCGGTCGGCCAGGTCGTCGACGTCAAGCGCATCGAGAACCTGCCGCTCAACGGCCGGCAGTTCGCCAACCTCGCCGCGACGATCCCCGGCGTCGGCCTCGGCTTCCACAGCGACCCGACGAAGAACACGCAGTTCGCGCCGCAGATCAACGGCGGCGCCGGGCGCAACATCAACTACCAGATCGACGGCGGCGACAACAACGACGACACCGTCGGCGGGTTGCTGCAGCAGTTCCCGCTCGAGGCGGTGCAGGAGTTCAACTTCCAGACGCAGCGCTTCAAGGCCGAGTACGGCCGCAGCAACGGCGGCGTGCTGAGCGTGGTCACGAAGTCGGGCACCAACACGCCGTCGGGCAGCTTCTTCGAGCTGTTCCGCGACAAGTCGATGAACGCGCTGACGCAGACCGAGAAGCTCGCGGTGGCGGGCACGGGCGCCGAGCCGACCAAGGGCGACTACCGCCGGAATCAGTTCGGCGGCAGCTTCGGCGGCCCGATCGTCAAGGACAAGGCGCACTACTTCGTCGCGCTCGAGCGCACGCAGCAGGACACGACGCAGGCGGTCCAGACGCAGGGGCTGTTCCCGTCGCTCGACGGCGTCTACAACGTGCCCTACCGCGAGAACCTCGGCACCGGCAAGGTCACGGCGAACGTGAATCCGGAGCAGTTGCTGACCGTCCGCTACGGCCGCAACAGCAACTCGCAGCCCTACGGGCCGGGCCCGCGCGCGACACCGAGCAACTGGGGCGACAGCGCCAACACGTTCAACTCGATCAACGCGAACCACAACTGGGTGCTGAAGGGCGCGAAGCTCAACGAGTTCATCTTCCAGTTCGCCGACTTCCGCAACCACATCGGCGCACGCACGACCGATCCGCTGCAGACCTTCCCCAACGGCGTGTCGACCGGCGCGAACACGAACGTGCCGCAGACGACCGAGCAGCACAAGTTCCAGTTCCGCGACGACTTCAGCTGGCACAAGACCGGCTGGGGCGGCCTCGGCCACGACTTCAAGACCGGGGTCAACTTCATCAACGAACCGCGGCTCTTCATCACGTTCAACAGCGCCAAGGGCGTTCAGCAGCTGACGCACCTGACCAACGACGTGAGCGGCCCGATTTCGTCGATCACGGTCAACGACGGCGATTCGGCGGCGAACATCCCGACCAAACAGTTCGCGATGTACATCCAGGATGACTGGCGCGCGAGCGATCGCCTCACCGTCAACCTGGGCCTGCGCTACGACATCGTCACCGGCCTGAATTTCGACCAGTCGAAGAACCCGAACTACGTGAAGGTCGTGCAGGCGGCGCAGGCGGGCGCGTTCAATACGCTCGCGGGCCCGGTGTCGGCGATCCTGAACGACTTCGCGCTGTCGCCGCAGAGCGACCGGAACAACTTCCAGCCGCGCATCGGCGCGGTCTACGATCTGCGCGGCGACGGCAAGGACGTCCTGCGCGGCGGCTGGGGCATCTACACCGACTTCGGGTACACCAACTCGAACGTGCTGTTCGCGGCGGCCGACGCCAGCGGCAGCGGCTTCGGCGCGGTGTTCACCGCGAGCGATCCCAACGGCATCAAGAACCCCGACGGCAGCTTCTGGGCGGTCGGCCAGCCGCTCAGCAACATCGCCGGGCAGAACCAGGTGACGCCGGGCTCGTTCCCGCTGTTCGGACAGTGGGTCGATCCGCGCCTGCAGATGCCGTATCAGATGCAGGCGAACGCGGGCTGGTCGCACTCGCTGAACAGCAACACGGTGATCAGCGCCGACTACGTCAACTCGCTCGGGCGCAACCTGAACTATCGCCTGCGCCTGAACCAGATCCTCGTTCCCGGTTCCAGCCCCACCATCCGGCAGGTGTCGTCGGTGCTCTCGTCGCCGCTCAGCCCGAACGCGGCGTCGAACCGGCCGGCCGTCAGCCTCGGACGCAGCGAGTACAACGCGCTGATCCTCGGCGCGCGCCGCCGCCTCACGCACGGGCTCGACTTCACGGTCGGCTACACGCTGTCGAGCGGCAAGAGCAACATCGGCAACGCGTCCGACGAGCTCAACACGTCGAACGTGCAGAACATGTTCGATCCCGTCAACGACCCGCGCCAGGTCGGGCCGAACGTGACGACCGACGCGCGCCATCGCGTCAACATCACGGCGGTCATCCAGATGAAGGGCGGCTTGCAGATCTCGCCGTTCTACATCTTCCGCTCGGCGCTGCCGGTCAACCTCGTCGACGGCCGCGACCTGAACCGCGACGGCGACGCGTTCGACATCCCGTCGGAAGCCTTCGCGGTCGATTCGTTCGACAAGACGACGGGCAAGACGACGTTCAAGGACATCGGCACGTGCGACCACATCAACTGCGGCCGCGGCATGGCGCAGCAGCAGCTGAACCTGCGGGTGTCGAAGCCGTTCCCGATCATGGGTCGGGCGCGGATCGAGGCGATCGGGGAGTTCTTCAACCTGTTCAACTCGGTCAACCCGAGCGGCTTCCGCGCCCGGGTCAACGTCCCGACGACCGGCGCGCCGGACCCGAACCTGCTCCAGCCGACCACGTTCTCGGGTGACGCGCAGCGCCCCGAGCAGCGTGTCTTCCAGCTCGGGTTCCGCTTCTCGTTCTAGTCAGACCGGCGCTACGGCGAGCTCTCCGCTCGCCGTAGCGCCGGCAACTCCGCAACTCCGCGACTCCCAACG
>Ga0066903_100003107_pt1 | contig 13396 bp, 24 predicted proteins | sample PanSoiMetaGPlot1_FD_67491 | JGI IMG/M metagenome (GOLD analysis project Ga0066903, IMG submission 67491) | Tropical forest soil microbial communities from Panama analyzed to predict greenhouse gas emissions - Panama Soil - Plot 1 (version 2) | ecosystem: Environmental > Terrestrial > Soil >... | reverse complement strand
CGGGTGCTGGGATGTCGGGGATGGCGCGCGGCGGCTTGTGGACGCGGCGCTCAGCGCGGGCAGCCGCGACGACTGCACCGCGATCGTGGCGAGATATCTGCCGGATTGACGCGCGCGGGGCAGTCCCCGCGCGCGTTCACCTGTACCAGTTCAGCGTCTTCAGCGGCCAGGAGGCGGAGCGCCGCCGGGTGCCGGGGCGCCGCCCCGAGCCGGGCCGCCGGCCGGCGGCGGGGTGTCGACCTTGGGGATCGCCGCGCCGCGGTGGCACGTGGCGCAGCCGACGCGCGTCAGCTCCGCGGCCGGTTTCTTGATCTCGGCGGTCAGCTTCTGATTGATCTCGCCGGTCATCCGCATCATGACGCGCGCGACGACCTTGGGCTGCTTGTCGTCCGACGCGAAATCGTTGGTGGGATCCCCTGGCGCCGTGAACTTGTGGCAGTAGCCGCACTGCACGCCGAGCGCCTGCGCGATGTTACGCATGCGCATGATCACTTCTTCGCGCGGCGTGTCCTTGGGTATCACCTGGAGGTTCTTCGGCGGCTCAGCCGGAGCGCCCCCGCGCTGCCCCCCACGACCTCCGGCCGGCGGTTCCTGCGCCGCCGCGAGCGAGCCGGTGAGCGCGATCGCCCCGATCACGGCCAATCCGTGCCTGAAACGCATCATTCTGACTGTCACTCTCACGCCTCCTCCTCACTCCGCCGGTCTTCGGGCTGTTTGCGCGACCGTCGTGACGCGCGAGCACTATATAGGGAATGCCGCTCAGCGTCCATGTGACCGCGCCCCGAAAGGCATCGAAGGCGCCGTGGACGCCAGGGCCAGAACCTCAGCCACGGTGAGCGCCGCATCCGACGTTGCAGCCATTTCTTGGCCCGTGCTATATTCGTCAGGTTCTCTTGGAGCTAGGACACCCTATCTAGCTTCAACCTCTCGGCCAGCGTCGACGCATGCCGCGGCCAGGGTGACATCGCAGGCAGCTTCGGAAAGACCGTCCGTCGCGCGACTACTACGAGCATAGGGTCAACAGGGTTTTCAGGCGCCAAGCCGCAGGGCTTCTAGGCCTGAAACGAGAGAGATGCGCGCCGCGTTGCGGCGCGAATTTGATCATTGTGGCAATGGTGGCTTCGTCATTGACTGTGACGAGCTAGCCAGATGACCACGTGCGGAACTGCAGGATTTCAGATGCCGACCATCAGCCAGTTGGTGCGCGCCGGGCGGACGAAGATCGTGAGCAAGACGAAGAGTCCGGCCCTTCAGAACAGCCCGCAGAAGCGCGGCGTGTGCGTGCGGGTCTTCACGCAGACGCCCAAGAAGCCGAACTCGGCGCTCCGCAAGGTGGCGCGCGTTCGGCTCACCAACGGGATCGAGGTAACGACCTACATCCCGGGCGTCGGCCACAACCTCCAGGAGCACTCGCTTGTGCTCATTCGCGGGGGGCGCGTCAAGGATCTGCCCGGCGTTCGCTATCACGTCGTTCGCGGCACGCTCGACGCCGTCGGCGTGCAGGGCCGGATGCAGGGTCGGTCGAAGTACGGCGCGAAGCGCCCGAAGAAGGCCTAATCAGGGGTCGGGATCAGGGAATAGGGAATAGGGAATAGGGATTAGGCAGGAACGAGATGCCGAGACGACGAGAGATTCCGAAGCGCGACATTCCGGCTGATCCGCTCTACCAGAGTCAGCTTGTCAGCAAGTTCATCAACTGCGTGATGACGAACGGCAAGCGCAGCACCGCCGAGCGGATTCTGTACAAGAGCTTCGACATCATCAAGGAGAAGACCGGCGACGATCCCTTGAAGGTGTTCAAGAAGGCGCTCGACAACGTCAAGCCGAGTCTCGAGGTGAAGTCGCGGCGCGTCGGCGGGTCGAACTACCAGGTGCCCGTCGAGGTGAACCCGAACCGCCGCATGTCCCTCAGCATCCGGTGGCTGGTCGGCTACGCGACGGCGCGGGGCGACGGCAAGACGATGCAGGAGAAGCTGGCCAACGAGCTGCTCGACGCGGCGAATCTGCGCGGCGGCGCGGTCAAGAAACGGGAAGACACGCACCGGATGGCCGAGGCCAACAAAGCGTTCGCTCACTATCGCTGGTAGCGGCGAAAGTAGGCCGGACCTTCAGGTCCGGCACTCTGGCGAACCTGAAGGTTCGCCCTACGTACTGCGGGCACTAACAGAACAGATTCAGCAATGCCAAGGCAATCACCGTTATCCAAGACGCGCAACATCGGCATCATGGCACACATCGATGCCGGTAAGACGACGACCACGGAACGCATCCTGTTCTACACCGGGATTACGTACAAGATCGGCGAGGTCCACGAAGGCACGGCCGTCATGGACTGGATGGAGCAGGAGCAGGAGCGCGGCATCACCATCACGTCCGCCGCGACGACTTGCTTCTGGCGCGATCACCGCATCAACATCATCGATACCCCCGGCCACGTCGACTTCACGGCCGAAGTCGAGCGGTCGCTGCGCGTGCTCGACGGCGCCGTCGCCGTGTTCGATTCCGTCGCCGGCGTCGAGCCGCAGTCGGAAACCGTGTGGCGCCAGGCCGACAAGTACCGCGTGCCGCGGATTTGCTTCGTCAACAAGATGGACCGGATCGGCGCCGACTTCAAGCGAACCTTCGAGCAGATCATCAGCAAGCTCGAAGGCAACCCGGTCGCCATCCAGATTCCGATCGGCGCGGAAGACAAGTTCATCGGCGTCATCGACATCGTCCGCATGAAGGCGATCACCTACAAGGACGAGACGATGGGCGCCGATTACATCGTCTCGGACATCCCCGCCGAGTACCTCGAAGAAGCCAAGCATTACCGCGAACAGCTGATCGAAAAGGTTTCAGAAGTCGACGACAAGATCCTCGAGAAGTACCTCCACGGCGAGGACATCGCCGAGGACGACGTCAAGGCGGCGCTGCGCAAGCGCGTCATCCTGTCAGTGCAGTCGAAGGGCGACCCGGCGTTCGTCCCGGTGATCTGCGGCTCGGCGTTCAAGAACAAGGGCGTGCAGCCGCTGCTCGACGCCGTGGTCGACTATCTGCCGTCGCCCGTCGAAGTGCCGCCGATTATCGGCCTCGACGCGAACAAGGCGGAAGAGACGCCGGTCGAGCGCCCGGCCTCGGACGACGCGCCGTTTGCGGCGCTGGCGTTCAAGATCATGACCGACCCGTTCGTCGGCCAGCTCACCTTCATCCGCGTCTACTCCGGCGTCCTGAATTCCGGTTCCTCCGTCTACAACGCGACCAAGCAGAAGACCGAGCGCATCGGCCGCCTGCTGAAGATGCACGCGAACAAGCGCGAGGAAATCAAGGAAGTGTACGCGGGCGACATCGCGGCGGCGGTGGGTTTGAAGAGCGTCTCGACCGGCGACACCATCTGCGACGAGAAGCAGCCGGTCGTGCTCGAATCGATCAAGTTCCCCGAGCCGGTCATCTCGCTCGCCATCGAGCCGAAGACGAAAGCGGATCAGGAAAAGCTCGGCACGGGCCTGCAGAAGCTGATGGCCGAGGATCCGACCTTCCGCGTCAACACGGATCAGCAGACCGGCCAGACGGTCATCGCCGGCATGGGCGAGTTGCACCTGGAGATCATCGTCGACCGCCTGAAGCGCGAGTTCGGCGTCGAAGCCAGCGTGGGCAAGCCGCAGGTGGCCTACAAGGAAACGCTCACGCGCGCGGCGGACGGCGAAGGCCGGTACGTGCGCCAGACGGGCGGCCGCGGGCAGTACGGCCACGCGAAGATCCATCTCTTCCCCGGCGAACCGGGCACCGGATACATCTTCGAGAACGAGATCATCGGCGGTGCCGTTCCGCGCGAGTACATCAAGCCGATCGACGAGGGGATCAAGGAAGCGCTCACGCGCGGCGTGCTCGCCGGTTACCCGGTGGACGACGTGAGGATCGAGCTGTACGACGGCTCGTACCACGACGTCGACTCGTCGGAGATGGCGTTCAAGATCGCGGGATCGATGGCGTTCCAGGACGCGGCGAAGAAAGCCAAGCCGGTCCTGCTCGAGCCGGTGATGCGCGTCGAGGTCGTCGTCCCGAAGGATTACATGGGCGACGTGATGGGCAACCTGGCCAGCCGTCGCGGGCAGATTCAGTCGCAGGAAGATCGCGGCGGCACGCAAATCATCTCGGCGCGCGTGCCGCTGTCCGAGATGTTCGGCTATGCCACCGACCTCCGATCGCGGACGCAGGGCCGCGCGACGTATTCGATGCATTTCGATCGGTACGAGCCGGCGCCGCAGAACGTCAGCGAAGAAGTCGTGGCACGGATGCAAGGAAAGTAGTGAGGCTCGAGGCTCGAGCCCCGACAGGATCACAGATATGGCCAGTCCCTTCAGCGACAAAATCAGAATCCGCCTCAAGGCGTACGACTATCGCGTCCTCGATCAGTCGACCAGCGAAATCGTCGACACCGCCAAGCGCACGGGCGCGCGGCTGGCCGGTCCGATCCCGCTGCCGACGGCGAAGAACAAGTGGACGGTGCTCCGCTCGCCGCACGTCGACAAGAAATCGCGGGAGCAGTTCGAGATCCGGACGCACAAGCGGCTCATCGACATCTTCGAGCCGACGCCGCAGACCGTCGACGCGCTGATGAAGCTCGATCTGCCGGCCGGCGTGGATGTGGAGATCAAGGCGTTCGGCAAGGAGCACAAATAGCCATGGTCACCGGCATCATTGGCCGCAAGGTCGGCATGACGCAGGTCTTCGACCCCGACGGCACGGTTCACCCCGCGACCGTCATCAAGGCCGGGCCGTGCGTGGTCGTCCAGACGAAGGACAAGCAGAAGGACGGCTACGAGGCGGTCCAGCTCGGGTTCGTCGAGGAGCGTCCGGCCAAGGTCGTCAAGCCGCTGGCCGGCCACTACAAGAAAGCCAACGTGCCCCCGACGCGCGTGCGCCGCGAAGTGCAGGTGGCCAGCGGCGGCGACGCGGTGAAGGCCGGCGACCAGGTGCTCGCGTCGATCTTCGCCAACGGCGATCGCGTCGACGTGGTCGGCGCCAGCCGCGGCAAGGGCTATCAGGGCGTCGTCAAGCGGCATCACTTCGGCGGTGGCGCGGCCACGCACGGATCGATGTTTCACCGCGCGCCGGGATCGATCGGCGCCTCGTCCTTTCCGTCGCGGGTCGTCAAGGGCATGCGTGCGGCCGGGCGCATGGGAGGCGGACGGGTGACGGTGCGCAACCTGAAGGTGCTGCGCGTCGATGCGGACAACCACCTGCTGGTGGTCGAAGGCGGCATTCCGGGCGCGCCCCAGGGGTATCTGGTGGTGCGCAAGGCCGTGGCGCCGCACCGGATCAAAGTTGCGCAGGTCGAGAAGCCCAAGAAGGGGAAGAAGTAGGCCGCCCATGCAACTGGATGTCGTGAACACCCAAAACGAGCGCGTCGGGAGCGTCGACCTCTCCGACGATCTCTTCGGCGGCCGCGTCAACACCAACCTCGTGTGGGAATCGGTGGTGCGCGCGAACGCGGCGGCGCGCCGCGGCACGCATGCGACCAAGAACCGCGCGCTCGTCAGCGGCAGCGGCAAGAAGCCGTGGCGCCAGAAGGGCACCGGCCGCGCGCGGGTCGGCGAGATCCGCAACCCGCTCTGGCGCAAGGGCGGCACGGTGTTCGGGCCGCAGCCGCGCAGCTACGAGTACCAGCTGCCGAAGAAAGTGGAGCGCGGCGCGCTGCGCGCCGCCCTCGCGGCCAAGATGCAGGACGGTGCGGTGATCATCGTGGACCGGCTCGCCGCGGATGCGATCAAGACCAAGGCCGCGGCCGAGATGCTCGAGCGCCTTGGCGTCACGGGCAAGGCTGTGCTCGTCGACGTCGGCGTCGACGAGAACCTGTCGCGGTCGGTCCGGAACATCGCCGGCGTGAGCTTCGTCGCGTCCTCGCGCGTGACGGCGCGAGAAGTGATGGACGCCGCACGCGTCGTCGTGACACAGACGGCGATGGAGAAGCTGCAGGAGGCGCTGAAGTGAAACTGACGGACATCATTCGACGCCCGCTCGTCACCGAGAAGACGTCGATCCAGCGTGAAGACGGCCGTACGCTCGTCTTTCATGTGGCGCCCGGCGCCAACAAGATCGAGATCAAGCAGGCCATCGAGAAGCTGCTCGGGGCGAAGGTCGAGAGCATCCGCACGTCAATCGCGCACGGCAAGGTCAAGCGGCAGGGCCGCTTCGCCGGCCGCCGGCCCGACTGGAAGAAGGCGTACGTCAAGCTGCGCGAGGGCCAGAAGATTCCGGAGTTCCTGGAAGGAGCATAGGACCGTATGCCGATCCGAACATTCAATCCGACGTCGGCGGGGCAGCGGTTCCAGACCGTGCAGGTGTTCGACGAGATCACCACGCAGGATCCGCACAAGCCGCTCGTCGAGAAACTCCATCGGTCGGGCGGCCGCAACAATCGCGGCGAGCTCACCTCGTGGTGGCGCGGCGGCGGCCACAAGCGGATGTACCGCGTGATCGACTTCAAGCGCGACAAGCACAACATTCCCGCGAAGGTGTCGACCATCGAATACGATCCGAACCGCTCGGCGCGCATCGCGCTGCTGACGTACGCGGACGGCGAGAAGCGCTACATCCTCCAGCCGAACGGGCTGAAGGTCGGCGACTCGATCGTGTCGGGCCCCAGCGTCGACATCCTGCCGGGCAACGCGCTGCCGCTGAAGAACATCCCGCTCGGCACCCTCGTGCACAACGTGGAGCTGAAGGTCGGCAAGGGCGGCCAGATCGCGCGCAGCGCCGGGTCGGCCGTGCAGGTCGTGGCCAAGGAAGGCGACTACGCCTCGGTGAAGATGCCGTCCGGCGAGATTCGCAAGATCTACATCGAGTGCTACGCGACCGTCGGCCAGGTGGGCAACCTCGATCACGAGAACGTCTCGATCGGAAAGGCGGGCCGCAGCCGGTGGCTGGGCAAGCGCCCACACGTGCGCGGCGTCGCGATGAACCCGGTCGATCATCCGCTCGGCGGCGGCGAGGGCAAGACCTCCGGCGGCCGGCACCCGGTATCGCCGTGGGGGCTGCCGACGAAGGGCTACAAGACGCGCAACCGGAAAGTCACCGACAAATTCATCGTGCAGAGGCGGCAGAAGTAGCTATGGGTCGCTCACTGAAAAAAGGTCCGTTCGTCGATACCCCTCTCCTCGAGAAGATCGAGGTGATGAATCGCGCGGGCGGCGACAAGAAAGTCATCAAGACGTGGTCGCGGCGCTCGACCGTGATCCCCGAGATGGTGGGGCACACGCTCGCCGTCCACAACGGGAAGAAGTTCATTCCCGTGTACATCACCGAGAACATGGTGGGCCACAAGCTCGGCGAGTTCGCGCCGACGCGCCTGTTCAAGGGACACACGACGAAGGTCGCCGAGAAGGCCGCAGCCGTGGCTGGTGCGCCGGGCGCACCTGCGGCTGCCGGCGCCGGTGCGGGTGCCGGAGCGGGCGCCGGCGGCGCCAAGCCCGCCGGCGCAGGGAGCTAGCGATGATTCAGGCAGTGGCCACGGCGCGTTACGTGCGCACCTCGGCGCAGAAAGCCGGGCTCGTCCTCGACCTCATCCGAGGGAAGGACGTCAACCGCGCCCTCGCGACGCTGAAGTACACGCGCAAGTCGGTCGCCGACGATGTGGCGAAGGTGCTGCGATCGGCGATTGCCAACGCGCAGACCAAGGATGGGTTCAGCGGCGACGTGGACCGCCTGTTCGTGTCCGCGTGCTACGCGAACCAGGGTCCGTCGCAGAAGCGCGTGCGTCCGGCGCCGATGGGCCGCGCCTACCGCGTGCTGAAGCGGACGGCGCATCTCACCGTCCACGTGACCGAGCGGCCGGAGAAAGTGGCCGCCGTGGGCGGTGCCGCGGCCGATGCAGGCGCGGCCAGGCCGCGTGCGCGCAGGCCGCAGGGCGGTGGCAAGACGCAGGCGTCCGCTGCGCGTGCGACCAAGACCAAGAAGGCGAAGGAGTAGCTGTGGGCCAGAAAGTTCACCCGTTCGGGTTCCGGCTCGGGTTCAACAAGACGTGGCGGTCGCGGTGGTACTCGGATCGCGACTACGCGAAGCTGCTGCACGAGGACCTGAAGCTGCGGCAGTCGCTCAAGCAGCGGTTCGCGCACGCGGGCGTCTCGAAGATCGAAACCGAGCGCGCGGCCAACAAGCTGAAGATCGACATCTACACCTCACGGCCCGGCATCATCATCGGCCGCAAGGGGACGGAAGTCGACAAGCTGAAGCAGGAAATCCAGAAGCGGACCAACCGCGAGGTGTTCATCAACATCCAGGAAATCCAGAAGCCCGAGCTCGACGCGCAACTGATTTCCGAGTCGGTGGCGATGCAGCTCGAGAAGCGCGTGGCGTTCCGCCGCGCGATGCGCAAGGCGGTCGAGTCGGCGCTGCGGTTCGGTGCGCGGGGCATCAAGGTGCGTGTGTCGGGCCGGTTGAACGGCGCGGAAATCGCCCGCTCCGAGTGGTACCTCCACGGGCAGCTGCCGCTGCAGACGCTGCGCGCGGACATCGACTACGGCTTCGCCGAGGCGAACACCACGTACGGGCAGATCGGCATCAAGGTCTGGCTGTACAAAGGCGAGCGCCTGGTGCCGCAGCGCGGCCGGGAAGAGGAATACCGGGAACGTGCGCCCAGGCGCCCGCAGGCGAGGGCCTAGGAGCGGGCGAATTTCGGCATCTGATCATCTGTTCACGTGGTCATTGATCCAATCCCGTCAATGCCCCAGTGACCAAAGACCAGATAACCAAATTCAGGATTCGTTATGTTGATGCCAAAGAAGGTGAAGTTCCGGAAGCAGCAGCGCGGCCGCATGCGCGGCAAGGCGTGGCGGGGCGGCGACGTCTCGTTCGGCGACTACGGGCTGAAGGCCCTCGAACCGTGCTGGCTGACGGATCGGCAGATCGAGGCGGCGCGCGTGGCGATGACGCGGTTCATCAAGCGCGGTGGGAAGATCTGGGTGCGCGTGTTCCCCGACAAGCCGATCACCAAGAAGCCTCAGGAAACCCGCATGGGCAAGGGCAAGGGCGCGCCGGAGCAGTGGGTCGCCGTGGTGCGGCCGGGCCGCGTGCTGTTCGAGATGGAAGGCGTGACCGAGGCGGAAGCGCGCGAAGCCATGAAGCTGGCTTCGGCGAAGCTGCCGATCCTGACCAAGTTCGCCACGCGCTTCGCGCAGGAGAGAGTGCAATGAAGGCAGCCGAACTGCGCGACCTGGGCTCCGACGAGCTCGGCGCGCGCGAGCGCGATCTGACGGACCAGCTGTTCCGGCTGCGGATTCAGAAGTCGATGGGGCAGCTCGAGGCGCCGGCGAAGATTCGCACCGTGCGGCGCGATCTGGCCCGGGTCAAGACGTTTCTGCGACAGAAGAGAGCTCAGTAATGGCCGCGAAAGCAGAGAAAACGGGCGTCGTCGTCAGCAACAAGATGCAGAAGAGCATCGTGGTCGCCGTCGAGTGGCAGGTGCGCCACGGGCTGTACGGGAAGACCGAGCGCCGGACGTCGAAGTTCATGGTGCACGACGAAGGCAACGCCGCGAAGATCGGCGACACGGTGGAGATCGTCGAAACGCGTCCGATGAGCCGGCGCAAGCGCTGGGCGTTGAAGCGCGTCGTCCGGCAGACCGCGGACGTTTAGAGGGCCGCCGGGTCCTCGGAGAACAGCCATGATTCAGATGCGATCGATTCTGGACGTCGCCGACAATTCGGGCGCCCGCAAGATCGCGATCATCAATCCGATCGGCGGGTCGACCGGCCGGTACGCGCGCCTCGGCGACATCGTGACCGCGTCGGTGAAGGAAGCGACGCCCGAATCGAACGTCAAGAAGGGCCAGGTCGTGAAGGCGGTCATCGTCCGGACTGTGAAGGAGCAGCGCCGGCGCGACGGCAGCTACATCCGGTTCGATCGCAACGCCGCCGTGCTCATCAACGATCAAGGCGAGCCGATCGGCACGCGCGTGTTCGGTCCGGTGGCGCGCGAGCTGCGCGAGCGGCGGTTCATGAAGATCATTTCGCTGGCGCCCGAAGTGCTGTAGGGCGGGGAACGATATGTCCAGGTTAGCGACACCGATTCGGAAGAACGACAACGTTCTCGTGATCACGGGCAAGGATCGCGGCAAGCGGGGCCGCGTGCTCCGCGTCGTGCCGGAGAAGAACCGCCTGATCGTCGAGGGCGTCAACATCATCAAGCGGCACACGAAGCCGAACCCCGGCAAGCAGGTGCAGGGCGGCATCGTGGAGCGCGAGGCGTCGGTGCACGCGTCGAATGTGCAGCTCGTGTGCCCGGAGTGCGGGGCCCAGACACGCGTCGGCCACCGGGTGCTGGGCGACGGGCGCAAGGTCCGGGTTTGCCGCAAGTGCGAGGGAGTGGTCGACAAATGAGCGCACGTCTCCGCGAGCGATATCAGAAGGAAGTCGTGCCCGCGCTGAAGAAGGAGTTCGGCTACAAGAACGTGATGGCCGTGCCCCGGATTCAGAAGGTCGTCGTCAACATGGGGCTGGGCGAGGCGACGGCCAACGTGAAGCTGGTCGACACGGGCGCCGACGAGCTCGCGCGCATCACCGGACAGAAGCCGGTCGTCCGCCGCGCGAAGAAGTCGATCGCCGCGTTCAAGGTCCGCAAGGGCATGCCGATCGGCGCCATGGTGACGCTGCGCGGCGAGCGCATGTGGGAATTCCTGGATCGGCTCGTGAGCATCGCCCTGCCGCGCGTGCGCGACTTCAAGGGCGTGTCGCCGCGCGGCTTCGACGGCCGCGGCAACTACACGCTCGGGTTGCGCGACCAGCTGATGTTCCCCGAGATCGATTACATGAAGGTCGACAAGGCGCGCGGCATGAACGTGTCGGTCGTGACGTCAGCGAAGACGGACGAAGAAGCGCGCAAGCTCCTGCAGTTCATCGGCATGCCGTTCAGACAGAGTTAGGACATGGCTACTACAGCGAAGATCGCCAAGGAACTCAAGACACCCAAGTTCAAGATCCGCCTTCGGAACCGGTGCCGCCTGTGCGGCCGGCCGCGCGGATACATGAGGAAGTTCGCGCTCTGCCGCCTGTGCTTTCGCAAGCTCGCGCTCGAAGGCGATGTCACGGGTGTGACCAAGAGTAGCTGGTAAGGTTCGACAAGGTTCAGATCTATGACAGATCCCATTTCAGACATGCTCACTCGGATCCGCAACGCCGTCGGCGCGAAGCACACGCGCGTCGACATGCCGGCTTCGCGGATCAAGGCCGATATCGCGCGCATCCTGCAGGACGAAGGCTACATCCAGGGCTTCAAGCTGCTCGAGGATCAGCCGAATCCGGTGAAGGGCGGCGCGCCGATCAGGATCCTGCGCCTGTTTCTGAAGTACGGGCCGCACGGCGAGAAGCTGATTACCGGCGTCGAGCGTGTCAGCCGGCCCGGCCGGCGCGTCTACTTCGGGCGCGAGGACGTGCCCGAGGTGCTCGGCGGGCTGGGCACCAACATTCTCACGACGTCGCGCGGCGTGATGACCGGCCGCGCCGCCGTCAAGGCGGGCGTCGGCGGCGAAGTGCTTTGCAACATCTGGTAGACCATCATGTCCAGAATCGGCAAGAAACCGATCACGATACCCAAAGGCGTCACTGTCAAGGTGCAGCCGGGCGCCGTCGAAGTGCAGGGGCCGAAAGGCAAGCTGCGGCAGGCGTTCCCGTCGGGCATCAATTTCGAGCTGAGCGACAGCCAGCTCGTGGCGAAGCGGGGCGATGATCCCGAGCTGGCCAAGTTTCACGGGCTCGCGCGGAGCCTCGTCGCCAACGCGGTGGCCGGCGTGACCGACGGCTTCAAGAAGGAACTCGACATCGTCGGTGTCGGCTACAGGGCCGAGCTCAAGGGCAAGCAGGTGGTGTTCGCCCTCGGCTACTCGCACCCGATCGTCTTCGACATCCCGGCCGGGATCGACGTGACGGTCGACAAGCAGACGCACATCACCGTGACCGGCGTGGATCGCCAGCTGGTCGGGCAGGTGGCGGCGAACATCCGCCGCATGCGCAAGCCGGATCCGTACAAGCAGAAGGGCGTTCGCTACACTGGCGAGGTCCTGAAGAAGAAGGCCGGAAAGACCGGGGCGAAGTAGCCATGAAGATCAAGACCAAGGACGATCGCCGCGAACGGATTCATCTCCGCCAGCGTAAACGGATCATGGGCACCAAAGAGCGGCCGCGGCTGAGCGTGTTCCGCAGCGTGTCTCATCTCTACGCCCAGGTCATCGACGATTTGAGCGGGCAGACGCTCGTCGCGGCCTCGTCGGTGGAGCCGACGCTGAAGGCCGGCTTCGCCAAGGACGTCCGGGGCGGCAACATCAAGGGCGCGCAGGCGATTGGCAAGGCCATCGCGGAGCGGTCGATCGAGAAGGGCATCAAGCGCGTCGTCTTCGACCGGGGCGGGTTCCTCTATCACGGGCGCATCCGCGCGGTGGCCGACGCGGCCCGCAAAGCAGGCTTGGAGTTCTAAGGACCCAGCGCGAGCAAAACAAATGAAAAGCAGAGAGCGCATCGATTCCTCGCAGCTTGACATCAAGGACACGGTCGTTTCGATCAACCGCGTGACGAAGGTGGTCAAGGGCGGCAAGAACCTGAGTTTCAGCGCGCTGGTCGTTGTCGGCGACGGCCACGGGGTGGTCGGCTTCGGCATCGGCAAGGCGAAGGAAGTGCCCTCGGCCATCAAGAAGGGCATCGAGGCGGCGAAGAAGAATCTGATTCGCGTCCCGCTGCAGGGCACCACGATTCCGCACGCCATCGTCGGCAACTTCGGCGCGGGCAGTGTGTTGCTGAAGCCGGCGCCCGACGGCACGGGCATCATCGCCGGCGGCGCGGTGCGCGCCGTCGTGGAATCGGCCGGCATCGCGAACATCCTGACCAAGTCGCTCGGATCCGCGAACCCGCACAACGTGGTGCGCGCGACGTTTTCCGGCCTGGCGACGCTCAAGGATCCCGTGACGATTGCGCGGATGCGCGGCAAGGAGCTCGCGGAGCTGGCTCGCGCGAGTGCATGACGATGGCTAATCACCGAACAGACACCAAGGGCGCCACCGTCAAGGTGACGCTTCTGAAGAGCCCGATCGGGTTCGATCGGAAGCAGAGCACGGTGGTGAAGGCGCTCGGGCTGCGGCGCATCCGGCACACGGTCGAACTGAAGGACACGCCGGCCACGCGCGGCATGATCCACAAGGTGCGGCATCTGGTTGGGGTGGAGTAGGCGATGTCCCTGAACAATTTACGGCCGCCCAAGGGCGCCAAGCATGCCAAGAAGCGAATCGGCCGCGGCCAGGGATCGGGCAACGGCAAGACGGCGGGGCGCGGCCACAAGGGCGCGAAGTCGCGATCCGGGTTCAAGTTCAAGCGGGGGTTCGAAGGCGGCCAGATGCCGCTGCACCGGCGCGTGCCGAAGCGCGGGTTCCACA
>Ga0066903_100003106_pt1 | contig 13398 bp, 13 predicted proteins | sample PanSoiMetaGPlot1_FD_67491 | JGI IMG/M metagenome (GOLD analysis project Ga0066903, IMG submission 67491) | Tropical forest soil microbial communities from Panama analyzed to predict greenhouse gas emissions - Panama Soil - Plot 1 (version 2) | ecosystem: Environmental > Terrestrial > Soil >... | reverse complement strand
CCGTTCGACGGCGCCAGCGGCGCCACCCTGATTGGCGCGATCGTCCGCGATCAGCCGCCGGCGGTTTCGTCGGCTCACGCCCTCGCATCCCGCGGGCTCGAACGCGTTGTCGAGCGCTGCCTCGAAAAGGATCCGAACCAGCGCTGGCAGACCGCCGCCGACCTTCGAAGCGAATTGCTCTGGGTCGCGAGTGAAAGCGGCGTTCGCGCACGAGGGGAGGATGCCCCGGTGCGGCCCCGAACGCGCCGGGTGCCAGTACCGATCGCCGTGATCGGGATCGCGATTGTCGCGCTGGGCATTGGCGTCGCCGCGGGGATCGGCCTTCGGCGCGAGCAGGCGGCGGGCGTGCTGCGGTTCAGCGTGTTTCCGGAATCAGGCACCACGCTCACTCCCGCACCCGTGTCGCGAACCGTACAGGCCGCGTTGTCGCCTGACGGCCGTTACCTGACGTTTGTCGCGTCGAGCGCGGGCACACCCAGGCTGTGGCTTCGTGCGCTCGACGCCGTCGCAGCCACTGCGCTGCCAGGCACCGAAGGCGCCGCGTTTCCGTTCTGGGCGCCCGACAGCCGCGCGATCGGTTTCTTCACGCGAGGCAAGCTGCATCGCATCGACATCAATGGCAGTGGGTTGCACGCGCTCGCCGTCGCGCCGTCCGCTCGGGGCGGAAGCTGGAACGCCGATGGCACGATTCTCTACGCACCGACGAGCGGCGCGGGACTGATGCGCGTCCCGGCCGGCGGGGGCACGGCCCAGCCCGCCACGAGCCTGGCGGCCGGCAATCGCCAGCGGTTCAGCGCCGAATACTGGCCGACGTTCCTGCCCGACGGCCGCCATTTCCTGTCGTTCGCGCTCTCCGGGAGCAAAGACGATCGCGGTGTCTACATCGGGTCGCTGGGATCGCTCGAGACCAAGCAGCTCGCCAAAACAGACACGATGGCGGCGTACGCGAGCGGCCATCTGCTGTTCGTGCGTGACGGGACGCTGGTCGCGCAGCCGTTCGACCTCGGTCGTCTCGAGCTGACGGGCACGGCGACCGCGATCGCCGAGCACATCGGGTACTACCCGAATTACGGCCACGCCGGTTTCTCGGTGTCGCCGAACGGTCTGCTGATCTATGCGCCTTCCGCGACAACGGCCGGCCAGCTCACGTGGATCGATCGGTCGGGCACGCGCGGGACGACGGTTGGTCCGCCCGCTACGTATGCCACGCCGCAGTTGTCGCCCGACGACTCGCGCATGGTCGCGGGGGTCATCGATCCGCTCACAGCCACCAACGATCTCTGGCTCTTCGAGCTCAATCGCGGAACCTCGTCGCGTCTCACATTCGATCCCGCGTCAGACTTTTTTCCGATCTGGTCGCCCGATGGTCGCACGCTGGTATTTTCGTCCGATCGCTCGGGCATTCCGGACCTCTACCGCAAGCCGTCGAGCGGCATCGGGCAGGAAGAGCGCGTGCTGTCGAGCCCACGAATGCGGTTTCCCACAGATTGGTCGCGCGACGGCCGCACGCTCGTGTTCCAGGAATCGACCGAGCGCGGGTACGACCTGATGCTGCTGCCGATGGGAAGCGGCGCTCAGCCCGTGCCGTTTCTGCAGTCGCCGTTCAACGAGGGGCAGGGACGGCTGTCGCCAGACGGCCGCTGGATGGCGTACATCTCGGACGAATCGGCGAGAGTGGAGCTCTACGTCCAGCCCGTGCCGCCGACCGGCAGCAAGTGGCAGGTCTCGACCAACGGCGGCTCCCAGCCAGCCTGGCGGCGTGACGGCCGGGAGCTCTTCTACATCACGGCCGACGGCAAGATGACCGCGGTGTCGGTGAATTCGGCGGCGAAGGAATTCGACTTCGGTGTGCCGCACACCCTTTTCGACGTCGTCACGGCCGACGTGTCCGCACCGTTCTATTGGCACTACGCGGTCAGAAGCGACGGCCAGCGCTTCCTGGTGAACGTCCTCAACGTCGACTCATACGCGATCCCGATCACGGTCATCGTCAACTGGACCGCGCTCCTGAAGAAGTAGGCCCAACGGCTTTCCCGCCGGCGCCGTCTAAAAGGCCATGCGCCTGCTCCTCGATCTGAAGGTCGCCGCCCGCACGGCCCTGCGGTCGCGGTTCGTGTCGCTGCTTGCCGTCATCGCCTTTGCGCTCGGCATCGGCGTGACGACCGCCGTCTTCGGCATCTTCAACGGCGTCCTCCTGCAACCGCTGCCGTTTCCGCATCCCGAGCAGCTCGTCGCGGTTTACGACACGCAGCCGGCCTGCACGACCTGTCCGGCGTCGTTCCCGAAGTACATCGACTGGCGCGAGCGGAACCAGGTGTTCTCCGCCATCGGCGGCGCATCGGGACAGCCGTTCGTGCTCACCGGCCAGGGTGATCCCGCGCGCGTGAGCGCGGCGACGACGACGGCATCGCTGGCGGATGTGTTTGGTGTGAAGCCGCAGATCGGCCGATGGTACTCGGAAGACGAGGACCGGCCGGGCGGGCCCAAAGTGGTCGTCTTCTCGCACGAGTTCTGGTCGCAGCGCTTCGGCCGCGATCCCGGCATCGTCGGCCGCACGATCCAGCTCGACGGCGAGCCGTACGAAGTCCTCGGTGTGATGCCGTCGGCCTTCAGCTACAGGCGAGCCGACGTGTTCGTGCCGCTCCAGCGCAAGCTCGATCCCGCCACGCGGGGCAATCACTTCCTCACGACGTTCGCACGGCTGAAACCGGGCGTCACCGTCGACCGCGCGGCCGCCGAGATGCGCACCCTCGGCCAGACGCTCGCGCGCGAGTTCAAACACAATCACGGCATCGACGTCCGGTCGTACACGGAAGTGGTGGTCGGCGCGACGCGGACGCCGCTGACGATTCTGCTCGGCGCCGTGTCCTTCGTGCTCCTCATCGCGTGCGCGAACGTCGCCAACCTGCTGCTCGCGGCGGGCATCGCGCGGCAGCGCGAGCTCGCGATCCGGCTGGCGCTCGGCGCCGGCCATCGCGACCTGGCGCGCCAGCTGATCATCGAGAGCGTCCTCCTCGCCGCGACCGGCGGTGCCCTCGGCGTGACGCTCGGCGCGTGGATCCTCCGCGTGTTCATCATCCTCGCTGGCAATCAACTGCCTCGCGCCGAGACGATCGCGGTCGACGCGCGCGTGCTGGCGTTCTCCGCCGCGACGTCGGTCGCCGTCGGCATCTTCTGCGGGCTGTGGCCTTTGATGCTGCTGCGGACGCGCGAGCTCGTGTCGGCCGTCCGGGAGGGCGACACGCGCACCGGCAGCGGTACAGGGCGCCGGTTCGGCAACGGTCTGGTCGTGGCGGAAATCGCGGTCGCGTTCGCGCTGCTGGTCGGCGCGGGTCTGCTCGTCAAAAATCTGGTTCTGCTGCGCGGCCGCGACGCCGGCATTCGCACCGATCGGATTGTCGCGTTCGACATCTCGCTGTCCGGTCCGCGCTACAAGGCGCCCGAATCGGTCGCGCCGTTCTTTCGCGAGCTGTCCGCGCGGCTGGCGCAGGTGAGCGGCGCCGAGTCGGTCGGCATGATCAGCCATCTCCCGATGTACAGATTCGGCTCCAACGGCGAATTCCAGATCGAGGGCGGCACGCCCTGGGGACCGAACGAGGCGCCGCTCGTCGAGTACCGCTGGTTCTCAGGCGACTATCTGAAAACGATGGGCATCCCGCTGCTCAAGGGACGGCTGCTCGATCGCCGCGACGGACCGAAGGCGTTGACCGTCCTCGTCAATCAGGCGATGGCCGACAAATTCTGGCCGGGCCAGGATGCCATCGGGAAGCGGTTCGGGCAGGGAAGTGACGTCGGCAAGTGGTTCGAAGTCGTCGGCATCGTCGGCAACATCCGATCGTTCGGGCTCGCGCGCAGCACGCCCTTCGAGTTCTACCGGACGCTCGACGAAGCGCCGTTCAGCGCGATGACCGTCGTCATTCGCACGATCGGCGACGATCCGACGTCGGTGGTGCCGACGGCGCGGCAGATCGTGTCGTCAATCGATCCGCTGCTGCCGATCAATCAGGTTCAGACCATGGAGCACGTGGTCAGCGAGTCGGTGGGGCAGCCGCGCCTGATGTCGGCGCTGACAGTATTGTTCGGCGCCATGGCGGGGCTGCTGGCGATGGTCGGCGTGTACGGCGTGATGGCCTACAACGTCCGGCGCCAGCGGCGCGAGTTCGGCATCCGCCTCGCCCTCGGCGCGGATCAGTCCGTCGTCCGCAACCTCGTCGTCTTGCGCGGGCTGGCGCTCGCCATCGCAGGAGTGGCGATCGGGTCGGTCGCCGCCTTCCTGCTGACCAGCCTGCTGAAGACGATGCTGAACGACGTCAAGCCGACGGACCCCGGCGTGTTCGCCGCGACCGCGGCGTCGATCGTCATCGTTGCGCTGGCCGCGTCGTACCTGCCCGCCCGCTCCGCCGGCCGCGTCGATCCGATGGTCGTGCTGCGCGATGCGTGAGACGCGCGCGTCGAGTGCAGCAACTGGAGCACTTTCGCGTTGTACGTCGCGTTGCATGTAGCGTCCGCCTTCAGGCGGACCCGCGCGAAGTCCGGCTAAAGCCCACGTGCTTAGCAGGAAATCGAAACCGCTCTGAAAGACGCCGATTCTCGTGCATGCGAGGTCTGGTCCGTCAACGGATGAGCCGGTTCACATTGGATCGTGTCTGAATGAATTCCTTACGGGTCACGGCGACTCCACGAGCACGGCCCAGCGCGCGTCACGATAGAGCGGCGTCCAGCCGGCGTCGAGGAGCTTCGAGGTCAGCAGCGATTCCGCCGGCGTGTAGGCGCAGCGAATGTCGTAACGTCGGAACGTCTCGGCGAAGTTGCCGGTCGTCTCGACCTGGACCTGCTCGGCGATCAGCGCAGGCGCGTATGGATCCTGACGGCCGTCGAGGAACACCGGGTGCGACGGCGCGAACCAGATCAGGTAGCCGCCTTCATCGTACCGGTTGTACAGATTCCCGCGGCAGCCGTCGAGCGCGGACAGCGACGCCTGCGGCAGCGGCGTCCACGCGAGGTGCGCAGCTCCGGTGGCGTAGGCGATGGCAGGCGCGCTGACCGCCAGGATCGCGGCGCCCGCCGCGAGCGCCGCGTTGAGCCGTGGCCGCGACGCCGTCCGACGGGACGCCAGGACGAAGCGCGGCGGTGCCAGCGCTGCGACGGCAGGCACGGCGAGCATCAGAAATGGCGCCACGTTGCGGACCGCCGTCAGCGAGAGCGGCACGAGCGCCAGCGCGCACGCGCACAGCGTCACGTGGCCGTCGTTCCGGGCCGCCGGATCGTCGAGCAGCCGGCGGCCACGGGCGATGGCGAGCCCGACGAGCGCCGACAGCATCAGCCAGAAGGCGACGAGCTGTGGATCGGTCGGGCGAGGGGGCGCCCACTCGGCAATCCCGAGCTCGCGAATGCGGCGCAGCGAGCGCAGGATCTCGATCCAGAAGTCCACACCGAGCGGCGTCAGCAGCGTCGCCCCAATCGAGAGCGCGGTCATCGTCAAAAGCCGTCCGGACGACTGGGGATGCTCGACGAGCGATGCGCCGAGCGCGGCGACGAGGAGCCAGACGCCGAAGGCCACGCCGCCGTGCAGGTTGGCCCACAGCAGAAAGACGAGCGGGAGCCAGCCGTAATGCCGCGTCCGCAGCAGCGCCACCGTGACGACGGTCATCACGAGCGAAAGCACTTGCGGGCGTGGGCTCCAGCCGCCGCACGCCGCAACGACGACGAGCGCGATCAGCAGAAAGCGAGCGCGAGTCGAGGCCGGCGTCTGGCTCCAGACGATCGCCCAGGCAAAGACGACGGCGGCCGCGGCTGCCAGCGTCAGCAGGGGAAGGCCGCCGATGGCGTACACCGCGTAGAAAAGCGCCTGGGACAGCCACTCGTGGTTGGGCCAGAACGATCCGTACGCCGTGTGCGAGAAGGTGTCGCGCAGCAGGACGGCGTGCGAGCGCCACATGTCGCGGCCCGCGCGCAGCTGCCACCACGTGTCGTTCTGAGCAGGCATCAGGCAGGCCGCGAGCGCAATCGCCAGGAACAGCAGCGTGGTCAGCAGGCGATCGAACGTGAAGCGCTCGAGCGGTTCCGGCCGCGCGGCGTCGGTCACGACTGGCGCGACTTGGGATCGTCCGGCCCGTCGCTGAACTCGTCGAGCTTCGCGAGCAGCGCTGCGAAGCCGCACTGCTGCGGATCGAAGAACCCCCACTCGTCCTGCGCCGGCGTCGGCCGTTTGGGCCGGCGACTATTGATCGGGACAGGTTCCGTTCGCCGCTTGGGCTCGGCGGTTGGCCGCGGCGCAAGGGCGGCTTCCAGGGCGGCCACAGCGGGCGGATGGTGGCGGCGATGTTCGATGTCCTGCCGGAGCGACGCGACGAGCTCCTTCCAGTCGAGATGATCGTGGCGGTGAGGCGCCGGCTGTGCGACCGGAGGCGGCTGCGGCGCCGTGTCCTCGGCGGCTTCTTCCTCTTCGCCCTGGCCGACAGCGAACTCGGCGACGAGCGGCGACGGCTCGGCGGCCACCCCTTCGAGCACCGGCCAACGCAGGATGTGGCGCAGGCCGGCTGAGATCGAGGACTTTCCCTCGACCCGCTTCGGCTCGGACTTCGGTTCGGCGTTGACGGCGTCCGCCCCGGCGGCCATCGCGGCTGCCGCCGGCGGCGCGGCTGCGGCCACTTTGGGTTCGACGATCGAAGCGGCCTCGTCCTCTTTGATGAAGCGCTCGAAGGCTTCGACTTCGGCGTCGAGCGGCGTGTCGAGTGGCGGCAGCGTGTAAGCGTCGAACGACACGCCGTCGACCGGCGCCTCGCTCGGCGCAGGCTTCGGCGCCAGGGGCGACATCTCGGTGATCTCGCTCGAGAGATCGATCACGACCGCGTCGTCGGCGTCCCGCTCCACGAATGCTTCGTGACGCGGCTCGGGCTTTTCGAAGAGTTCGCTCGCGTCCACGACGAACTCGAATGTCGAGTCAGCGACCGGCTCGGGCGCATGCGACGTCCCCGTTGCGAATGCAGCTGCGGGCGGAGTTACAGTCGCAGGTTCAGGCGGGGCCTCATAGGCCACGGCCGGTGCAGGCGCGGGCTCGGCCGCAAACGTCGTCTCGTAGGCCGGCACATACGTTGTCGGACTCGCCGGCTCCGGCTCCGGCTCGGGCTCGGGCTCGGGCTCGTCGAATTCCTCGACCTCGCGATCGGCTTTGTCGATGAACGACGCGAATATCTCGTGCTCGCGAACCGCCTTCTTGCGCTTTTGCGCGGCGACCGGGGGCGGTGCGGCGACTGGGGGCGATGCGACGACTGGAGGCGGTGCGACGACTGGAGGCGGTGCGACGACTGGAGGCGGCGCGACGACCGGCTCTTCGGCGTACGGCTGATTGACTTCGGAGTCGGCCTCGAGCTCCGCGCGCTCTTCCGCGGCCTCGCGCAGGTAATCGGAGATCTGCTCGGCGAAGATGGCGGGATCGCAGCCATGCGTGGTGGCGGCCTGCTCATCGCGTCGAAACCGTGAGAACAGCCCGCCGCCCTCCGAGTACCTCGTGCCGTTCGAGAACACGGGCGTCGTGAGCGTCCGCACGTGGGCGGCCACAGCGATGACCCGCAGCGCCGCGGCCAGCGCCGCGTCGTCCTGCGGCGAGAGGAGCGCGGGCACGAGCACCAAATCCGGCACGCGGCTGCCGATGGCGTCGAGGGCGCCTTCGGTCGTGTCGGCGATGATCAGCTCGGCCCCGACCTTGTGCCGCACGACGGCGGACAGATGGGCCGCCTGCCGGCGGTCCGGTTCAATCGCGAGAACAATCGGCATCGTTTACGTCCGCAGCATGAACACCACGAGCACCGTCGCGGCCACCGCAAAAATGACCAGCGGCGCGTGCGCCACGCTTTGATCGCGCGCGGCCTGCGCGATCACAGAAGTGAGATCGCGCGCCTGCTGGCCGGCCACCGTGAGCTGTTCGGTCGGATGGGACACGAACCGCAACTTCACCTCGCTGCGCACCCGATCGTCGACGGCGACGAGCACGAGGAGCAGGAGCGCAACGGTCGCCGCAGACATCAACGCCTCATTGATTGCGCGTCGCATGGCGGCGCTTTCTCCTTTCAGGGACACAAACTGCGCACACAAGAACGGCTCCTATGTCGCAATAGATGTTCCCGACTCGGAATGCGCTGTTTTGCGCAGGATTTGACTGATTTTGGCGCACATCGCCTCCCGTGTGCCTTTTCGCGACGCCGAACTTCGCACGGATTTCGCCCACTCGGTTACGAATGTGCCCCGTGCCCCCCGGTCGTGGGGCGGTGTGCGGGGGGGCGGGCGCCGTCGCGGCAAGCGGGCTAACTGCCCATACGTCACCGCAGTTGCGGGTGTGCGCGACAACGCGAAACCCATCCGTGGCACACCCGTTGCGTTTTAGCGGCCTGTCGCGCGATCCACGCACGACCGCGTGATCGCATTTCGCACACGGCGTGTGCCGTGGACGGACGGAGGAACGGCAGATGGAGCTCATCACCCGGCTGCACAGATTGGTCAGCGGCGAGGAGGGCCAGGACCTGCTCGAGTACGCGCTGCTCGTGGCGCTCATCGCGCTGGTCTGCGTCGGCGCGATCGGGCTCGCCGGCACCAACGTAAACGTCATCTTCGGTCGGATCGCGGCGGCGCTCACGCCCGCGGCGTAGTCAACGACAGAGTCGGAGGAACACATGTCAGCAATCATGACGCGCTTGTTCGCCGCGGTCGGGAACGACGAAGGGCAGGACCTGCTCGAGTACGCACTGCTCATCGCGCTCATCGCGCTCGTATGCGTCGGCGCCATCACGCTGGCGGGCACGAACGTGAACGTCATCTTTGGTCGCATTGCGGCGGCACTCACGCCGGCGGCGTAGGTCGGACCTGTGCATTCAGGAGGACACATGACTGGTTTGATGAGGCAGTGGTTCGTTGCGATCCGGAGCGACGAGGGGCAGGACCTCCTCGAGTACGCGCTGCTGGTCGCGCTGATCGCGCTCGTGTGCGTGGGTGCCATCACGCTCGCGGGCACGAACGTCAACGTGATCTTCGGCCGCATCGCGGCCGCGCTCACGCCGGCGGCGTAGGTCGGACCCGTGCATTCAGGAGGACACATGACAGGGTTGATGACGCGGTTGTTCGTTGCGATTCGTTCCGACGAGGGGCAGGACCTCCTCGAGTACGCACTGCTGGTCGCGTTGATCGCGCTGGTGTGCGTGGGCGCCATCACGCTCGCGGGCGCGAACGTGAACACGATCTTCGGGCGCATCGCGGCGGCGCTGGCGCCGGCGGCGTAACGGAGACCTGGGAGCACGACCGGGGAGCAGGGAGCAGCCCTGCTCCCCACCCATGAAAGGTGGCGATGCCATGGATCGGCTTCTGACGACTTGCGCGCGACTGACTCGCGAGACCGACGGCCAGGACCTGCTCGAGTACGCACTGCTGGCGGGGCTCATCGCGGTGGTCGCCATCGTCGGCGTCACCTCCGTTGGACAGGCGATTTACAACGTGTTCTGGAGTGGCATTGGTCAAGCCATCTGACTTCATCGTGATCGGGACGCTGACCGCGGGCGTGGCCGCCGCGGCGTTCATCGATCTGAAGACGCGCCGCGTGCCGAACGCGCTGACCGGCCTGCTCGCGCTGAGCGGCCTCGCGTTCGCGACCTTCGGCATCGGCCACCTGTCGGTGGGCGCGGCGATTCTTGGATTTTCTCTCGGCCTGCTGCTGATGCTGCCGGGCCATCTGTTCGGCGGGACCGGCGCGGGCGACGTGAAGCTGTTCGCGGCGACGGGGTCGCTGCTCGGACCGGCGCCGATCGTCGGCGCCTTCCTCTACACCGCGATCGCCGGCGGCGTCCTGGCGGCAATCGTCGCGGTGCACCGGCGGCGGCTGCGGCAGACCGTCGACGGAACGGCACGACTCGTGGCCAGCGGCGGCGCGAACGCCGCCCAGATCGAAGCGGCGGGCGAGAACAATCGCTTTCCCTATGCACCAGCGATCGCGGTCGGCGCGATTCTCTCGGCCATCAGAATGTGAGGGCGCTGTGACCAGGCTTTTTCGCAAGGCCGTGTGGAGCGAGCGGGGAACGGCGATTATCGAGACGGCGGTGACGTTGCCGCTGCTGCTGCTCGTGGCGGTCGGCATCTTCGAGTTCGGTCGCGCGTATCAGACCTGGCAGGTCCTGACCAACGCCGCGCGCGAAGGGGCCCGCGTCGCCGTGCTGCCGAGCAGCGGTCCGTCCGCTGCGCAGGACCGCGTGATTCAGTATCTGAACCTCGGACAGCTGCCGAACCCGTCGAGCGCCACGGTGTCGGTGACGGCCAACACCGTGGACATCGGCGGGGGCAACGTCGCCAACACATCGGTCGTGACGGTGACCTATCCGTTCAGTTTCGTCGTGCTGCAGCCAGTCGCGTCGTTGGTCGTGAATGGGTCGACGCTCGCCTCGTCGGTCACACTGACCGCACAGGCCGAGATGCGTAACGAAATGTAGCCAATCTGGGGACTTCATATGGCTCGGATGCGAGTGTTCATGGTGTTGGTGCTGGCGATTACCGCCGGCGGTGCGCTGGCTTTCGGCACTTACAACTACATGCAGAAGGTGCCGGCAGCGAAGACGGTCAGCATACCGACCAAGCCGGTCGTGGTGGCGGCTGCCGATCTCGACGTGGGCGCGGAGCTCACGCGCGACGACATCCGCATCATCGACTGGCCGGCGAACGCCGTGCCGGCGGGCGCGTTCAGCGACCCGAAGGCCGTGATCGGCCGCGGCATCGTTCTGCCCGTGATTCAGAACGAGCCGATTCTGCCGCTCAAGCTCGCGTCCACCGAAGCGGGCGCCGGCCTGCCGCCGGCGATTCCGCCGGGGCTGCGCGCCGTGTCGGTGCGCGTCAACGAGGTCATCGGCGTCGCCGGGTACGTGCTGCCCGGCACGCGCGTGGACGTGATCGGCACCGTGAACCCGACGGGCCAGAACACGGACATCACCTCGAAGGTCGTGCTGACCAACGTGCAGGTGCTCGCGGCCGGCACGAAGATCGAGCGCGACACCGAACGCAACAAGCCGATGCCCGTCAGCGTCGTGACGCTGCTCGTCGATCCGGAAGAGTCCGAGCGGCTCACGCTCGCCAGCACGGAAGGCAAGATTCAGCTCGCCCTGCGCAACCCCCTCGACAAGACGATGCCGCCGACCAGGGGCATCAAACCGGCGGTTCTACTCGGCATCGCACCGGCCCGCAACGCGGCCAACAGAGCCCGCGCCAGCGCGCCCGGGGCCGCGGCGTCCAACGTCGTGCTCGCGCCAACGCCGGCGCTGCCCGACCTGCCGACGGTTGAAATCATTCGCGGCGACAAACGCTCGCACGAGGTTGTGCGGCAGGAGCACCAGTGATGCGTATCAGAGGACGGTTCCGGCTCTGGCTCTTCATTCTGCTCATCGCCGTCACGGCGCCGGGCGTGGTCTATGCCGATGATGACACGCCGTCGGTGCGGCTGATGGTCGGCCGCTCGGCGGTGGTCGACGTCGGCACGCCGATTCAGCGCGTGTCGCTCACGAGCCCCGACATCGCCGACGCGATGGTCACCTCGGCGAGCCAGCTGCTGGTGAACGGCAAGGCGCCCGGCACGATCTCGATGTTCGTGTGGGAGCGAGGCGGCAGCCTGCGGCAGTACGAAATCATCGTCCAGCGCGACCTCGCGCGGCTGAACGATCAGATTCAGCGGCTGTTCCCCGGCGAGAAGATCGACGCCCAGAGCAACGGCAAGTCGATCGTGCTGTCGGGCACCGCGTCGAGCAAGGAACTCGCCGACAAGGCGGTGGTCGTCGCTGCCGGCTACACCGACAAGCTAGACGACGTCGTCAACCTGCTGAAGCTGCAGGAAGGCGTCGCGAGCAACCAGGTGCTCCTGCGCGTGCGGTTCGCCGAAGTGAGCCGCACCGCGTTGACCGAGCTCGGCGCGTCGCTCTTCACGAGCCCGCTCGGCATCAAGAACACCCTGGGCCGCGTGACGACGCAGCAGTTTGCCGCGCCCGGCTTCGACGAGCTGCAGTGGACCAAGAGCAGCAGCGACTTCGGTTCGGACGTGACCAGCGCGCAGGGCAAGTTCACGTTCAGCGATTTCCTGAACCTGTTCCTCTTCAGCGAGAAGTACGACATCGGCGCGATGATCCGCGCCCTGTCGACGCGCGGGCTGTTCCAGAGCCTCGCGGAGCCGAACCTCGTGGCCGAGAGCGGCAAGGAGGCGAGTTTCCTGGCGGGTGGCGAGATTCCGATTCCGATCGCGCAGGGCACCGGCGGCAACGTCGCGATCAGCGTTCAATACAAGGAGTTCGGCATCCGTCTGAACTTCACGCCGATCGTCAGCGGCACGCGCGTGCATCTGCGGGTGAAGCCCGAGGTCAGCACGCTCGATTTCGCCAACGCCGTGACGCTCCAGGGCTTCCGCATTCCGGCTCTGAGCACGCGCCGCACCGACACCGAGCTCGAGCTGAACGACGGTCAGACGTTCGCGATCGCCGGACTGCTGAACAACAACATGACGTCGACGCTCTCGAAGATTCCCGGCATCGGCGATATCCCGATCCTCGGGCTGCTTTTCAAGAGCAAGGCGGCGCAGAAGAACCAGACCGAGCTCGTCGTGATGATCACGCCGCAGATTCTGACGCGCACCTCGATCGGCGTGACGCCGAACCTGCCGCGCCAGCAGGAACCGTATCTGCCGCCGCTGCAGCAGAACAAGAGCTTCCCGCCGCCGCCCCCGGCGTTCGGGGCGCCACGTGGTGGCAGCGCCGACGCCTCGACGGTCACGGCCCCTGGCAACGCGCCGCGCGGGCAGGCCGCAGCCGTGTCCGGGCAGACGACGCAGCCACCGGCGCAGCCTCAGCCTGCCGGGCAGGCGTTGTCGGCGAGACCGACCACGTCGACGGGCGCCGAGCGTCCGCTGACGCCCGAGGAGCAGCAGCGCTTCGATCGCGCTCGCGCGCAGGAAGCGGCGAAGGCGGCCGCGGCGTCGGGCGATCCCAAGGCGAGCGCGAAGTCGGAAAAGGAACTGCTCAAGGCCCAGCAGCGGCAGGACGAGATCAACCGTAACGCCTCGAAGGCCGACAGGGAGCGCCAGGACAAGATGGCGAAGGAGAGGGCCAAGCTCGAGAAAGAGAAGGCCCAGCGTGACGCCAAGGCCTCCAAGGAAGCGGCGGCCCAGGCGAAGAAGCAGGCCGAGATCGACCGCTCTCGGCAGAAGGCGCTCGATGAAGCGGCGGCGAAAGCGAAGGAAGCGCAAGCGAAGTATGACGCCCTCGCGAAAGGGCAGAAGTAAGAGGTCCCCCATGCGCGGCTCGCTCTATCGCATCACGCACGACGAGCGTGGCTTGTCACTCGTGTTCGTGGCCGTGTCGTTCGTGGCACTGTTGTCGGCGACCACCA
>Ga0066903_100003105_pt1 | contig 13401 bp, 9 predicted proteins | sample PanSoiMetaGPlot1_FD_67491 | JGI IMG/M metagenome (GOLD analysis project Ga0066903, IMG submission 67491) | Tropical forest soil microbial communities from Panama analyzed to predict greenhouse gas emissions - Panama Soil - Plot 1 (version 2) | ecosystem: Environmental > Terrestrial > Soil >... | reverse complement strand
AAGGCGTGATTCGCTCCGCCGAGCGCATGACCTATACAGCAGTGAACGCAGTGCTCGAAGGCGATCCCGCCACACGCAAGCGATATGCACCGCTTGTCGAAAGCTTCGAGCGCATGCGGGATCTGGCGATGATCCTCAACCGCAAACGGGAGCGACGCGGCTCGATCGATTTCGATCTTCCGGAGCCGGTGATCGAGTTCGACGAATTCGGACTGATGAAGAGCATTGCGCGATCCGAACGCAATATCGCTCATCGTCTGATCGAGGAGTTCATGCTCTCGGCCAATGAGAGCGTCGCGCACTACCTGGAAAACAAGCGCATCGGTTCTCTATACCGAATTCACGAGAAGCCGGACGCCAAGCGCGTCTATGACTTTGAGGTGCTTGCGTCGACCTTCGGATATTCATTGGGCGTCGGAGCGCTACCGATTCATCGCGTGCAACTAAAGGGCGACAGGCGCGCCGCTCACGGCACAGGGAAGCGCGTGCACGAGATTGAGGTGCCAAAAGAAGTTCACATTACTCCCCGCATGTATCAGAAACTGACGGCGAAGATCGCCGGCAAGCCCGAGGAAAGAATTTTGAGCTACCTGATGCTGCGTTCGCTAAAACAGGCCCGCTATTCCGAAGAAAATCTAGGCCACTTTGCACTGGCAGCTCCCGCCTACGCGCACTTTACATCTCCGATCCGGCGATATCCGGACCTGATCGTGCATCGCATTCTTAAGGACGTGCTGCAAGGGTCAGCAGAAACGATGGACGGCGAGGTTCCGGTCGGAGTGTCGACGACAGAAACAGCAGTTCGGGGAGGGGAAGACCTCACTCGCTCCGATCGCCGCTCTAAGAAGAGCGTGGCTTCCGCCGCCGTATCGCCATGGTCGAAACGCCGCGAACGAAGTGATTTTCACGATGACCTCACTCCCCTTGGCGGTCCAATCTCGATCGAGGAGCTTCACGAAATTGCTGATGAATCGAGCCAGTCTGAGCGCCGTGCCGACGAGGCCGAGCGCGAACTGATGGAATGGAAAAAAGCGAAATTCATGGAGGGCCGCATCGGAGAAGATTTTGACGGCCTGATCATCAGCGTGACCAAGTTTGGTTTCTTCGTCGAGTTAACGGATCTCTTTGTGGAGGGCCTTGTTCCGTTGAATACGCTCGACAACGATCATTACGTCTACCACGAAAATACGCGCCAGATCATCGGTCAGCGGTGGCGCAAGACCTACAGCCTAGGCAATCGAGTGCGTGTTCTGGTGGATCGCGTTGATCCGGTGGAAAAGAAGATTCAGTTCGCGCTGTGCGAGGAGCCGGCTCGATCGACTACGCTCCGACGACGATAGAAGAAAACTGTTCGCTCGCAAGCGGCTGCGATTACCTGTGCGGATCAAACTCCAGCTGCACGAGGACTTTTTCCCGGTTCGGCGAGGGTGCGTACTTCCACTGCTTGATGGCCTTCATCGCGGACTGGCCAAGGATCGGACTTCCTCCGATCAACTGCGTGCTCTCGACCGCACCCTTCGCGGAAACCACAGCTTCCACCCGCACGATCCCACCAATGTAAAGTCGCTTGAGAGTCTCTGGATACTCGGGCTCTACGCGGCTGACAATCTTGCGCTCGACAGCGCTTGCACCCTGATCGTTGGTTTGCGCAGCGAGATGTCTTGTGGCGATGAAAGGACACAGAACCGAGAGAACGGCCAACAGAAAGAGGCCTCGTCCTGCGCGCAAACGGCTGCTAGTGATTCGACGATTCGACATGACTCGCATGACCTCTTCGTCAGTTTTCATGGCAGATCTACCGCCAACTGGTAGACCTCTTGCGTACTACGGTCGCGAACAAAGATCCACGATCCATCGGGCGTGCTACCGGTCCATAGACCGAACGCTCCCGGGTATCGATCAATTCCTTCCAGCTTTAAAACGCGTTCCGCGCGATTTTCACCGATCTTCACACGGCGAATTGACTCTTCATCCGTTACGAGATCGTCGAAGTAGAGCGACTTGCTGTCAGCTGCCCATGAGGGATAGCTGACTGCCCCGGCGGGCTCTTCCAGCCAAGTGACCCATTTCTTGGTTTGATAGTCGAACAGCATCACCTTTGTGTAGTCGGTGGAAAGCGCTGCGATATATCTGCCGTTTGGTGACCACCGCGGGCTGAACAATCCCTGTGACCCAGGAACCGTCTCGACTTGGTGGGTTTTAAGATTCACGGCCTTGATATCGATTCCCTCCGCGTCATGCAAGTAGCCGAACATAATACGCGTGCCGTCGGAGGACCAATTCGCGTCAATCTGGCTGCGGCTCTCTTTCAGAACGTCATCAGGAGCACCGCCGATTCTCGCGATAACGGAAATCTTCGAGGGCTTGCCGGGAAACATACTGACGTATGCGATGTGCATCCCGTCATTTGACCAATGAGGCAGCGCTGCACGTTCGGGAGCGGAGGTGAGTTGCATGCGGTCGCTGCCATCAGCACGGCAGCGCCACAGCATCGCATCCGGAACCGATACATAGGTGACCCAGTTTCCGTCAGGCGAATAGTCCAGATCGGTGGCGGAGACCGACGATAGAAGCGGAACGAAGCTCTTGGCGGCGGCGTCGTATTTTACGGCTTCGCCGGCCGGCTTCACTCCAATCGCCCAAATGGTCTTGTTGTCCCGCGCCGGAGACGCATTCCCGAATGACATAGGACCATTCGTCAACTGCATGGGCTTGCCGATCAGACCGGAATCGAGGAGGGCCCACAATGTGGTGACAGTAGCGGGCGCGGTCTGCGTGACCTGAAAAATGTAGTAGCGGCCATCGGCTGTCCAGCTGCCGCAACAGGCGCTCGAACCGCCCTTCCACTCGTCAAGCAGCGCATGCGCATGTGAACCGTCAACGTCGACCTCCCAGATCGAAGTCACATTTTGCTCGACGCTCCCAACCGTGAAGCGAATCCGTTTTCCATCGGGAGAAAAACGCGGCGCAAAGACCGATCCGTTCGCCGCGAAAATCTCGCGTGCAGAGGAACCATTGCCATTCGCGATGTACAGCTTCGATCCCTTGCCGAAGACCAACAGCTTGCCATCCGCGGACCAACTGGCATCACGCCCGGTGATATCGCCAAGACGTTGCGGAGAACCCGCATTGACAGGCAAGGTCCAAAATTCGTTGTCGGCTCCCTTCAGCGGCGTAACCAGCAGCTTCGAACGGTCTGGAGAGATGTCGACCGCCTGCACGTTGGAAAAGGCGTTCGAAATCACCGAGCGGCTGGCACCAGGCAACGAGACTTTCGCGACCACGTGCCGCGATGGCCATTCCGTTACGTAGAGGTTCGAGCCATCCGACAGGATGTTGGTCTTGCTCACGCCATCCCGGGTAACTTGTGTGACCGACGTGACTGACGGTCGACTCGCGGCCGCTTCTTTGGGATGATCCGCGCAAAAGGCCGCAACGGTCGCGATAAGGGAGAGGGTGCCGAGTTTAAGAATGCATGGGGCAGCAGCCCCTTTGCCCACACTGAACATGCGCGGATGCTAACGCAGTACGACGGTCGGTAATCGAGAAATCACACACATTTCGTTACGGCCGTAATGGCAGTGATGAAGGATTCATCAAGCAAAAGTCCTGCCTGTGCTATCGCCGATCGGAATTTCCCACCCAATAGCTTGTTCGGAATAGCAGTGTTTGATTCCCAGGCGGATGCTTGAGGCGGACTTGAATCCGGTGGAGGCCTGGATGGGGATCTTTTGGTTCGAAGCTTAAGAGGTACCGGCGGCGGAGGTGATTGGCGAAGCTCGCGATATTGCTTTCAAATCCAGATCGAGCGACAAACAGCTCATATTCTCCGCCGGTCATTGCAGCGAGTGTCTTCGCAGCATTGGTGCGCATACCTTGCCGGATAGCCGCCAGCTTTTCGAGGATGTCGACGCCCGTTCCCCACTCATCTTTGTTGCTGCCGCGTGCCGTATCGAGCTGCTGAGAGATGTAGGGCGAGAATGGCAAAGCATAGACCAGCGTGTTGGTGAGTCCGATCCAGCGCACAGCATCGTCGATTTTGTAAAAGTGACTGCCATGATCGCGCGTTTCGCTGACCAGTAGCAGCACGCGCGGACGCCCTTCCGGGCGTTTGGCCAAGAGTTTGGCCGAGTACGTCACCGCGTCAATGATCGCGGCGCCATGATCGCCGGATTGCAGGTTTTTCAGATCCGATTCGATGAGCTGCGAGTCGTTGGTGAAATCGCGCACAAGGTTGAGCTTGCTATCGAACAGCAATAAGGCAGCTTCGTTGTTTTCTCCAGTCAGAACCGGATCGAGCATCGATGCCAGGCCCGCCATCCTCCCAAACTCGCGGTTGGCGCGACGTCCGGATTGAACAGCGATCATCAGCGAAATCGGTTGGGGTTCGTCCTGTTCGTCCAGATGAACAGGCTGCTCTACGCCATCATCTTGAATGATGAAATCTTGCGCATGCAGTCCATACACCGCGTTACCATCGGCATCTCTCACCAGGGTCGGCACAGGCACGAGATTGTCATGCGAACTGAATACCGGCTCCTGTTGTGCCGCGGCAATGGTCGCGAACAGCAATAAAAATAGTAGGCAAGCAATCCTCATCGCCATGTTAATGAGATGCACGAGCATCTCCCGAAGGAGAGTTGTTCACTCGACCTGCTAAAATCCCATTTTCCTATTCTTGGCGCCTGCCTGGGAACCAACAACCATGTCCAGCAATTCCATGCCTACGCCGCGCACTCGCGTCGTGCGCGAACCGCATCGTGGTGTCTATGACCGCGAAACAGTAAATAAGATTCTCGACGAAGCGTTTCTATGTCACATCGGGTTCGTGGTTGACGGCCAGCCTTTTGTCATCCCAACCTCTTACGGACGCGACGGAGATGTTCTGTACATTCATGGCTCAGCGGCGAGCCGTATGCTACGCAATCTCGACAAGGGCATTCCCGCGTGCATCACAGTCACGCTGCTCGACGGTTTAGTGCTAGCGCGTTCTGTCTTCAATCACTCGATGAATTACCGGTCGGTGGTGGTTCTCGGCACGTTGAGTTTGGTCAGCGATCCCGCTGAAAAAATAGCAGCGCTACGTGCGTTGAGCGAGCACATCCTTCCTCATCGCTGGGACGATGTCCGCCAGCCAAACGAGAAAGAACTGAAGGCAACTTCTGTGCTTCGCATGCCGATCGATGAATTTTCGGCCAAGATGCGTACCGGGCCGCCGATTGACGATGAAGAAGACTATGACTTCCCAACCTGGGCAGGTGTCATTCCGCTCGAAATCAAGCTCGGAGCGCCGCTGGCGGACGAGCGATGCGATCGAGAGTTTCCGGAGTACCTGAAGAACTATTCGCGCAAGAAGTGAGAATGCGTTGCATGCGGTGATAGGGACGCAACTTGCGGCATCTCCACACCGGAAATGCTCAATTCGGAATCAGCAGCAGCTTTCCCGTCGTTTTCCGCCCTTGCAGGTCGCGGTGTGCCTGCTGCGCCTGCGCCAATGGATAGATGTGCTCGATCCGTAGTTTGAGCTTGCCCGCACGAATCATTGCGAAGACCGCGCCGGCACGCTGCTGCAACTCGTCGGGAGTGAGAATGTAGTGGTTGAGCGATGGCCGAGTTAGAAACAACGATCCCTTTTGCGTCAGGACAGTCGGATCAATCGCGGGCGCTGGACCACTTGATCCGCCGAACAAAACCATCATGCCGCGAGGACGCAGCAGGTTGAGCCCCTTCTCAAATGTATCCTTGCCCACCGAGTCATAGATCACATCCACGCCCTTCCCGTCGGTCAGGCGTTTGGTCTCACCTTCGAAATCCGTCGTCGTATAAAAGATGATTTCATCTGCACCGGCCTCACGCGCCAGTTTGGCCTTTTCTTCGGTCGAAACCGTACCGATAACCCGGGCGCCGAGGTTGTGGGCCATCTGGACCAGAAGCAAGCCGACTCCACCTGCAGCCGCATGAATCAGCGTGGTGTCGCCCTTTTTCAGCGGATAGGTGTCATGGGAGAGATATTGAGCCGTAAGTCCTTGCAGCATGATTGCCGCCGCTTCGCGGTCGGTGACACCGTCCGGAATCTTCACCAGGCGATCGGCCGGCACCGCCGCATACTCTGCATAACTGCCAAGGACCGACGTGTAGGCGACGCGGTCTCCGACTTTCAGGCCGCGCACCTCGCCACTCACGGCTGAAACTGTTCCTGCGCCCTCCTGGCCCAGCACGAATGGCAATGGCACTTTGTAGCGGCCTTCGCGGTTGTAGACATCGATGAAATTAACTCCTGCAGCCGCGATCTTGACTACTGCCTCATTGGCTTTTGGCTGTGGCACAGGCAGATCGACCAGTTCGATTGCCTCGAAAGAGCCGGGCCGTTTGACGTGAATGGCTTTCATAGTGTCCTTTGATGAACCTCGATGTATCAAGATTCGCCATTCTAAAACCGAACTGCCGGGTGAATCTCGTCTTGGAAGATGTTAAGGATAAAGTAAAATGAAGGTATCTCTGAAACATGGCCGCTGGCGCGCCAGAAGCTGCTTGCGGCTCCATTTGCCGCTGGAGTAATATCCGCGACTGGTTCCGGAAGTAATCCTTTTTTGGGTCCGGACGTGGAATTGACCCAACGAATTTTGCGATAGTACCATCTCAGCACTCAGAACAAAATCCTCCAGGCCCGGAGCTGTTGTCGCCAAGTTTTTGAAAACTATGGGGCTTCCTAAGTACCAATCTCTGGTAATGGCAGTTTGTGCAGTATTGGCCGGGGTTTCATGCCAGAGCGTGCAGAAGCAGTCGTTTATGCCAGCTGCTCGAGCACAGGCACCAGCCATCACGGCAGTCAGCAATCCGCCCGAAACCGCCTCCCAGAAGAATGTCGCCGCGGCTGAGCCGCAAACAGCGGCTCCGGTTCCACAAGCGTTGCAGGCCGATCCTGTGGGCGAGTTAATCGCCAAGGTTGAAAAGCAATACCAAGCGGGGCAAGACAATTATCGGGCGGGCCATCTGGAAGCTGCGAAGCAGGATTTCGACTCCGCCTTCAACCTGCTGCTCGGTGGTGGATTTGATATCCATTCTGACAGTCGCCTGGAAAAAGAACTCGACCGCATTTTGGACGGCATTAACAGCCTGGAACTGCTCGCACTTCAACAGGGCGACGGTTTTACTGAACAAAAGTCAGAGCCGGCTCCGATCGATGAAGCGAACGAAGTCACGCCAGCCGTCGATCCGAACGTAAAAGCCAAGGCAGAAGCGGAGATCAAGTCGACACACTCCGACCTTCCGCTCATGATGACCGACCAGGTTGCCGGCTATATCAATTTCTTCTCAAATCGCGGACGCGGCACCCTTGAACGCGCCCTGGTGCGTTCAGGCCGCTACGAAACGATGATCCATCGCATCCTGCGGGAAGAGGGAGTTCCTCAGGATCTTATTTATCTGGCGCAGGCAGAGTCCGGGTTCCATCCACTGGCCGTTTCGCGCGCTGGTGCTCGCGGCATGTGGCAGTTCATGGGAAGCCGCGCAAAAGGATACGGACTCGAGCGCAGCTGGTGGGTCGATGACCGCCAGGATCCGGAAAAAGCTACCCGAGCCGCTGCCCGCCATCTGAAAGATCTCTATGCGCAGTTCGGCGACTGGTACCTGGCCATGGCCGCTTACAACTCCGGCCCGGGGACTGTACAGAGTGCCGTCAAGCGCACCGGATATGCCGACTTCTGGGAACTGTACCGCCGCAATGTGCTGCCCAAAGAGACGCGCAATTACGTGCCGATCATCGTGGCCGTCACCATCATGGCCAAGAATCCTGGGCAGTACGGCCTGGAAGACGTAGAGCGTGAGAAGCCAATCGCGTTTGATACGGTGAGGATTACCTACCCGATCGATCTGCGCCTGGTCTCCGAATGCGTCGACGCCTCAGTGGCCGACCTTCAGGATCTGAACCCGAGCCTGCTGCGCATGACGACGCCCAAGGATCGCGAGTTCGATCTCCACATTCCAGCCGGGAGCCGCGAGAGGTTCGAGACGGCTGTCGCCTCCATTCCGCCTGACATGCGCGTCTGGTGGCGCTATCACAAAGTGCAACCCGGCGAATCGTTGGCGGCCGTTGCGAAAACCTATCACACGACACCGAAGGCCATTGCCGAAGCCAACAATCTCGAAGATGGGCCTCTCCAGGAAGATTCAAAGCTAATCATTCCGATCGCCCCCGGCAAGTACAGCGAGTCCTCGACTTATACGCGACGCATTACGCGCTACCGGGTCCGCAAGGGAGATACGGTTCAGACCGTGGCTGAGAATTTTGGCGTTCCACCCAACATGGTGCGCAGCTGGAATCACCTGAAAGGCGATAGCGTCGCCGGTCGCAAAGTTCTCTACTTGCATCTGCCCGTGAGCCCAGGAACACCGGGCGCACAGACGGTGACTTCGCGAAGCTCCAAGTCACACAAGGGTAAGGGGACACAGGTGGCCGCGAAAGGAGCCGTGGTTCACCACAAGGTGAAGAGCGGCGAAACGTTGTACTCAATTGCCAGCTCCTACAACACGACCGTTTCAGCACTGCAGCGCGATAACCGCAACATCGCGACACTGCGCCCCGGAATGATTCTGATTGTGCGCGGCGCGCACTGATTTCTTCCAGCCATCGGTTCTCATCCCATCAACATGCCGCCATTCACATTCAACACGTGGCCGGTGATGTAGGCCGCCTCATCCGAAGCGAAGAACGAAACGGCATTGGCGACGTCCTCGGGTGAACCAACCTTTCCGAGCGGAATCATCTTCAGCGCTGTCTGCTTCAGTTCTTCATTGAGCCCGGCTGTCATGCCCGTCTCGATAAAACCCGGCGCGACCGCGTTCACAGTGATGTTCCGCGACGCCACTTCACGAGCCATTGCCATCGTCAGCCCGATCAGTCCAGCTTTCGAAGCCGCATAGTTGGCCTGCCCGATCTGTCCCATCTGTCCGAAGATGCTGGTGATGTTGATGATCCGCCCCCAGCGCTGTTTCAGCATCGACCCAATCACCTGCTGGATTACTAGGTAGGCCGATGTCAGGTTGGTCTGGATCACAGCATCCCAGTCAGCGCGTTTCATGCGCATGACCAATTGATCGCGCGTGATGCCGGCATTGTTCACGAGGATGTCGATTTTGCCGAAGTGCGCGATCGCTGCTTTGGCGCCAGACTTGATCTGTTCCTCGTCGCCGACATCGATGACAAATGCAGCCGCTTTTCCTCCGCTCGACGTGATTTGTTGCGCTAACTCGTCAAGTTTCTGCTGATTGCGCGCTGCCAGCGCTACTGCCGCTCCGTGCCGGGACAGATTCAGCGCGCAGGCATGTCCAATGCCCTGCGAAGCCCCGGTCACCAGCGCGACCCGCCCTTCCAGTTTCATGAGTGCTCCTTGTAGAAAAGGCGAATTATAAATGCGCAGTGGCGTAAATTTCTGCGACAAGACCGTGCGTCATTGCACCGACGCGGCCGCCTCACGCTCCTGGCGCAACAGATACCGAAGAATGGGCGGCGCGAGAATGGTGGTCACAGCAGTCATAAACACGACGATTGCGAAGTTGGATTCCGACACGATCTGCGCGTTCAGGCCCGCCAGGGCTACGATCAGCGCGACTTCCCCCCGAGGCATCATGCCGACGCCAACACCGAGAATGCTGTGCCATCCTTTTTTCGCCACTGGCAATCCGCATCCCAGCACCTTGGAGATCACAGCCAGGGCAGTGATCACAAGCGCCGTCTTCAGGACACTTCCGGTGAACAGCCGGACGTCCAGGTGCGCGCCGATCGAAAAGAAAAAATAGGGAGCGAGGAATTCGTTGATTGCATGTGCCTTGATTAGAAGGTTCCATCGCGGCGCCAGGTCTGCGAACATCAATCCGGCAAAAAACCCTCCGATGATACCGGCCATTCCGATTCTGGCGGCTACCCACGAAAGCAGCAGGCAGATGGCCAGCGCAACCAGCAAAGGCGCATTCCTGGTCGACAGCCGTTCGACACCGACATGCATTTTGCGCACGATGTGAGGCGCCACCAGGATCATGAATAGAGCGAATGCAGCCGCTTCCAGTACAAGGACACCGAGATGCACCCACTGCACTCCGCCGGTGCTGGCCAGTCCCGCGACGACAGCCAGCATCAACATCCCAAGGATGTCGTCGAACACCGCGGCGCCCATGATGATTTTTGCCAGCTCAGAGGAAAGAACGCCCAAGTCGGCGAGGACGCGGGCGGTGATCCCCACGCTCGTCGCGACCATGGCGGCACCCACGAAGACCGCTTCGGTCGTATGGTCTCCGATCAGTTTCATGTAGCCAAAGCCGAGAACAAAAGGAAAGAAAACGCCCGCCAAGGCGACCAGCAGGGCTGTCTTTCCCACTCGGATCAGGTCGCCGGAGCTAGTCTCAAGGCCTGCATTGAAGAGGACAAAGATTGCGCCGATCTCAGCCAGCGAATTGATTGTGTCGGAGGGATGAATCCATCCGAGAGCATAGGGGCCGAGGGCAACTCCCGCAAGGATTTCTCCCAAGACTGCAGGAATACGAACCTGCTCGAACAGTTCGCCCATCAGTTTGGCGGCTAGAAAGATCGCGAAAAGTTCCAGGAGCAGTGTCTCGGGGCCGTGGCTCACCGTCAGAGGATATGAGGGCCGATACGTAGACTGCAAGGCTTTGCATGGCAGGAACAGGCCAAGGACCAACCGCGCTCGTTCGCCGATTCATCGGGGTCTGGCGCAACCCCGCCAGGCGCAGCACGCCCCTACCCCGTCTGCTTCGCAGCTCGCCGTAGCGGCTGGCCCGTCATCTCCACGATTTTCGCGACCAAGTTCGCTTTCGAGTACGGCTTCGAGAGATAGCCTGTCGCGTCATCGAGCAATTGCACACTCTCCTCCGCTTGACCGTATCCCGAGGTGAGCAGTATTGGAATTTCCGGTGAGATCACTCGCAGATCCTGCGCGAGTTGCCGGCCGTTTCGATCGGGAAGCAACAGGTCACTGATCACAAGATCGATTTCTGAGCGATGTTGCTGGTATATATGCTTTGCCTCTCCGGCGTCGCAGGCAGCCAAAACCTCAAAGTCCGCACTGCGAAGAATTCTGCTGGTCGCGTCAAGAACGAACGGTTCGTCTTCTACCAACAGAATCGTTGTGTGGTGTGGTTCTCTTTTCCCGATGCATGAAGTTGTATGAGCCATATGAATTCACCTGACAAACAACGAACGCACAACAAGGAGCAATTGCAGCTCCGGTTACCTCGGTTATCGGGATCGAGTTGCTTACGAATGGACGTAGCAGCTGGAAACTATTTCAGCATCCTCAGGATGGTTTGCTCGGGATCGAGCAGAATCTTGCGCGTACCGGCTGGAGCGCTGAATCGAAACGGAGTTTCGGAGCCGTCGGCAAGTACGATTCCCAGCAACACCTGCGAATTTGCGCCCAGGCTGGCGTGAACCGGTACCGCCGTGACGAGATCGTCAGGCGCATCCTTCTGGACAAGAACGCCGCTCACGGTGGTGCCGTTCTGTTTTGGCACGATCTTAACTTCCCGCGCTTCGAGATGCGGTATCGCAGTACCGTTGATCCATCCGTCCAAAAACCAGTCGAGGGTCGGGCTGCGCTCATACCATAGTGACCGAGAGAGCTCCTGCTGAAAGACTTGCAGAAGCTCGCGGGTGCTCACCCGCTGTCCGGCATATTTTTCGCGCAGGCGGCGGAGAGCGCGAAAGAAGGGTTCTTCCGGATCGGTTCGCCCATTCCTTGAATGGGAGGCGGCTTGGGCATCTCGCAGCATGCAACGCAACATGTGGAACAGCCATGTGCCGCGCTCGTAGCTGATCGCTTCATAGCCGCCGGGGAAGTGCGACGAGACCAGTCTCTGTCCAAATGTCACCGGGCCCGCCGAACTAATCGGCTCGCCATCTTTGTTCTTGCTCATCAGGTCGCTGCGATATCGATCAAGAACCTGGCGGAAGGCTGACGGGTTCTCCTGTTCCAATTCGAGCATCGCCGAATAGTTCGCCAAACCCTCGATAATCCATTGATCGCGATAGCTCTTCCACAGGACCAGGTCGCCCCACCACTGGTGCGCGGTTTCGTGGACCAACACTTGGCTGTTAAGGATCGACGTGACTGGATCGAGATGCAGGTCCGCCTGTTCGCGATGGCTGAGAAATGCAAAGCTCGAAAGAAAAATCAGGCCGGGCCAGCCCTGGCTGAGATCTCCCGGCATCTGGGTCAACGACAGGGATCCATACGGATAAGGCCCGAACCATTTTGAAAAGCTGTCAATAGCTGTGGCCGCCCGGTCCGCTACAGTTTGCACGTTGTGAGCCGGCGAAGGTCGCGGAGGCCGCATTGTGAGGATTCCTGGACTGGCGGGCCTGGGGAAAGGACTTACCACCTCCGGCGGCGGAGTGGGAAAGGACCGCTCCACACCACTTGTCCCAAAGGCCTGCACGAGCACATCATTCGCTTTCGCCTCGGCACTCGAGTACTTACCGAGATTGAATCCAGCTACCGCGATCGGGCGTTCGGAAATCCAATGAGCGATCTGCTGGCCTGGCCCAGCCTCCTGCGGAGCGGGAGAGGTCGGCGGAACAGACTTCCCTGTCGCGACTAATGTCCAGTCGTCGGGATATTCAAATTCGAGATCGAATTGTGCGGGACTCAAACCAAGGTTCGGATACCACGTTCCCCGTTCGCCCACATACAGAAGACCTTTTCCGGCTTCAGAGAGCACCTCACCCTCATAGGTGAAGCGGAGGCTGATCTCTTCGCCAGCTCGCAATGGCGCGGGAAAAACCAGCGCGACAAGGTCATTCCCTTTCCGCTGAAGCTGGGTGCCTTCGATCGCCTGGTTCTGAAGGAAGTCGACCGGCTTGCCCGAACTCAGAACGCTGTTGATCTTCAGATCTCGTGAGAGTTCGAAAATCAGCGTCCGTTGGCCGCCGGTTCGTACACGAAGTTTGAGGTCGGTGGTCGCACTCAGGCGTGTGGGAGGCTGAACCTTCGCGCGGATTTTGAAGTCGGTGATGGCGGCCTGGGCTTCGGAAGTATCGGTCGCGGCAGTTGCATTCTCGGCCTTTGCAGCCGGCGCGGATGCTAATGCAAACGAAGTCCAAATATCGAAGTAGCGGATGTTGTCATTGGCTCGCGGCTGCCCTGCCCAGATGGATTCCGTAGCGGCCATGTCGAAGTAGAGTTCGAAACCGCCGAGCACTCGGCCGAGTAAGTGCGCGTGTAGAAAGCGCGGAAATTCTCTCGCCGGTTCGCTTCCGCCTGGGACCGGAAGAAAGTGGCTGAAATCGAGAAGCAGGCGCAGCGCATCGCCCTCGGCGAGACTGCCACCGACTGCGTTCCATGCCTTCACAAACTCGTCGCTCTCAGTTGCTGGGGACAGGTAGGGCTG
>Ga0066903_100003104_pt1 | contig 13401 bp, 12 predicted proteins | sample PanSoiMetaGPlot1_FD_67491 | JGI IMG/M metagenome (GOLD analysis project Ga0066903, IMG submission 67491) | Tropical forest soil microbial communities from Panama analyzed to predict greenhouse gas emissions - Panama Soil - Plot 1 (version 2) | ecosystem: Environmental > Terrestrial > Soil >... | reverse complement strand
CCCGCTACGGCGAGAGGAACGGCAACGCGCGCAAAGGCTTACCGGTGGCGCTGGGCCATGCTGGGCGGCACCATCGTGCGGGCGGCACCTTGTCTTTTGCGTGCCCAGCGCTTAATTTGAACGGCAACCCTGAATAGTCAGGCGGGCCCGTGTGGCCCAGCGGGTGCCCGTGCGGCCCCCACCCCCTCATCACGGAGGATGTGCGCATGGGTTCGATGAGCGTTTGGCATTGGATTATCGTGTTAGCGGTCGGCCTTTTGCTGTTTGGCGGACGCGGCAAGATTTCCGATCTGATGGGCGACTTCGCCAAGGGCATCAAGTCGTTCAAGAAGGGCCTCGCGGAAGACGAGAAGCCCGAAGAGCCGGCCAAGACCGAGCAGATGAAGACGATCGAGCCTGGCGCTCCGGTTGCCGGCAGCACGGCCACATCGGCGGAACAGCGCAAGGCCGGCTGAGCCAAGCCTGCGACGTTTTCCGAGCCGTTTGCGCCGGCACGCCGGCTTTGGAGTGATGCCCAATGTTTGACATTGGCTGGAGCGAGCTCCTCCTCATCGGCGTCGTTGCGCTGATCGCGATCGGGCCGAAGGAACTGCCCGGTGCGTTGCGCACGCTCGGACAGTGGATGGGGAAGGTCCGGCGCATGGCGTCGGAATTCCAGAACCAGTTCCACGAGGCGATGCGCGAAGCCGAGCTCGCCGACCTCAAGAAAGAGGTCGACGAGATGGCCACGAAGGCGCAGAGCTACGCGCACTTCGATCCGATCGATGACATCCGCAAGGACATAGAGAAGGCGGCGAGTCCGCCGCCGGATCTCGAGGCGCCCGTGACCGATACGTCTGCGCCTCCCGCCGCAACACCCCCCGCTGTGTCGCCGCCTGCGAGCCCGCCCGCCGCCACTGAGACTCCACCGACGACCCCGCCGGCTGCGGCGTCAGCTGAACCTGCGGCGCCGGCCGAGCCGGCGGCGCCGCAGGACACGGCGCCGGTCAAGACGCCCGATGCGGGGAGGGCGGCGTGACCCACGAGGACATCGAGGCCACCAAGGCGCCCCTGATGGAGCACCTGATCGAGCTGCGCGCGCGGCTCATCAAGGCGCTCCTGGCCTTCTCGGTGATGTTCATCGGCTGCTTCTTCTTCGCCAAGCAGATCTACAACGTGCTGGTCTGGCCGTTCGTGTGGGTGGCGGGGGCCGAGCACTCGAAGTTCATTTACACGGCGCTGCTCGAATATTTCATCACCCAGCTCAAGCTCGCGATGTTCGGAGCGGCGTTTCTCTCGTTTCCGGTGGTGGCGGGGCAGATCTACATGTTCGTCGCGCCCGGGCTCTACCGCCATGAGCGTCAGGCCTTCCTGCCGTATCTGATCGCGACGCCAATCTTCTTCGGGTTGGGCTCGATGGTCGTGTATTTCCTGGTCATGCCGATGCTGGTGCGCTTCTCGCTCGGCATGCAGCAGCTGCCGGGCGAGGGCAGCGCCGAGATCGCGCTCCTGCCCAAGGTCGGCGAGTATCTCTCGCTGATGATGGGTCTCACCTTCGCGTTCGGGATTGCGTTCCAGCTGCCGGTGATCCTGACACTGCTCGGCCGCGTCGGCATCATCACGTCGCAGCAGCTCAAGGAGAAGCGCCGCTATTTCATTGTCGGCGCCTTCATCATCGCGGCCGTCCTCACGCCGCCGGATGTGCTGAGCCAGCTGTCGCTCGCAATCCCGCTCATGGGGCTCTACGAGCTGTCGATCTTCGCGGTGCGGATGGTTGAGAAGAAGGCGGCCGCTGCTGCGAACGAAGTCCCGTCCGAAGGCAAGCCGGCGGAGTGAGTGTGCTGTAGATGCTGTAGATTATGCACTGTCGAACCCACATCCGTCATGCCCGGCCTTGTGCCGGGCCTCCACGTCTTTGAAAGTGCCCGGTGACAAGACCTGGATGGCCGTGACAAAAGCGCGTTTACGCGCGTCTTGCGACGCGCTATGCCCGGCCATGACGACGGAAAGACGTTGCCATGCACGACATCAAATGGATCCGCGACAACCCCGAGGCTTTCGACCGCGCGCTCATGCGGCGGAGCCCCGATTTCAGCGGCACGGCGCAGCGACTGATTGAGCTGGACGAGCACCGCCGCGCCGCAATCCGGAAGGCGGAGGCTGCGCTCGCCCGCCGCAACGCCGCCTCGCGCGAGATCGGCGCCGCGAAAAAGAGCAACGAGGAGGAGACCGCGCAGAAGCTCCTCGCCGAGGTGGCGCGGCTCAAGGACGAGCTTCCGAAGCTCGAAGCGGCGTCCAAGAATGCCTCCGAGGCGCTCGACAGGTCACTCGCCGAAATTCCCAACCTGCCGCTCGATGAGGTGCCGGACGGCCAGGACGAGACCGCTAACGTCGAGCACCATCATTTCGGGGCCAAGCGCAACTACGGCTTCAAGCCCGAACAGCACTTTGATCTGGGCGAAGGCCTCGGCCAGATGGACTTCGAGACTGCGGCGAAGCTCTCCGGCGCGCGCTTTGTGGTGCTCAAGAAAGGTCTCGCGCGTATGGAGCGGGCACTCGGTCAGTTCATGCTCGACCTGCACGCGACCGAGCACGGCTATACCGAGGTCGCGCCGCCGCTGTTGGTCCGTGACGACGTAATGTTTGGCACCACGCAGCTGCCGAAGTTTGTGGATGATCAGTTCCTTGCCACGCGCACAATCACACGCACGGAGCTTCTGCATGATGCGCTCAAGCACGCGAGTGCCGCTGACGCAGAGCAGTTCAAGCGCGGTGAAATCGATCTCGCAGCTCTGGTCGATCGAATCCTCGAGCGGGCGCCACTAAAGGAAGACTTGTGGCTCATCCCCACCGCCGAGGTCCCACTCACCAATCTCGTGCGCGAGTCGATCGTCGACGAGGTGCAATTGCCGCTTCGGTTCACCGCCTGCACGCCTTGCTTCCGCGCCGAGGCTGGCGCCGCCGGCAAGGACACCCGCGGCATGATCCGCCAGCACCAATTCACCAAGGTGGAGCTCGTTTCGGTCACCACACCTGACAAGAGCAAGGACGAGCACGAGCGGATGCTCTCCTGCGCCGAGGAGGTGCTGCGCCGGCTCGACCTGCACTATCGCGTCGTCACGCTGTGCACGGGCGACATGGGCTTTGCATCGCAGAAGACCTACGACATCGAGGTCTGGCTCCCCGGCCAGAACATGTATCGCGAGATTTCCTCCTGCTCGGTGTGCGGAGACTTTCAGGCCCGCCGCATGAATGCGCGCTATCGTTCGAAAGATCGTCAAGTTCGCCACGTCCATACGCTGAACGGCTCGGGCGTCGCAGTTGGCCGTGCGCTGATCGCCGTACTGGAGACCTATCAGCAGCAGGGTGGCTCGATCGCGGTGCCCGATGTGCTGCAGGGCTACATGGGCGGCCTCAAGACCATCGAGCGGGCGTAGCGGTGCCTTGGTTGAATGGATTTAGGCACGAGCGAGCGGCGATTGCGGCCTGCTCCCTCTCCCCTTTGGGGAGAGGGAGTCCCGCCGTGCCGTGTTCGAGTCCGTGCCTCCCAATAAGGTCTGTAGAAACTGCAGAGCAACGTCGGTCGCGCGGGTCGACATCGCACGGAATGATATAAGGCCCTCGATGCGCATTCTGGTCACCAACGACGACGGCATCCATTCGGACGGGCTCGACGCGTGCGCCGAGATCGCGCGGACACTCTCCGACGACGTTTGGATCGTGGCGCCTGAATACGACCAGTCGGGCGTCTCGCACTCGCTCTCGCTCAACGATCCACTGCGGCTGCGCCCGGTCGGCGAGCGCCGCTTTGCGGTCAAGGGCACGCCGACCGACTGCGTGATCATGGCGTCGCGGCACATCCTCAAGGACCGCCCGCCCGAACTCGTGCTCGCGGGCGTCAATCGCGGCCGTAACGCGGGCGAAGACGTGATCTATTCCGGCACGGTCGCGGGCGCGGTCGAGGGCACCATCCTCGGCATTCCGTCGTTTGCGCTGTCGCAGTCCTATCTGTCGCGTAGCGATCAGCCGCCGCACTGGGCGACTGCGATCCGCAATGGGCCCGACATCATCCGTCGCGCGCTCGACGCCGGCATCCCGCACGACGTGCTGATCAACATCAACTTCCCCAATTGCCCCCCCGAACACGTCAAGGGTATCGCGGTCGCGGCGCAGGGGCGCAATCGCCAGGAGCGGCTGCAGATCGACTCCCGTTATGACGGGCGCGGCAATGCTTATTACTGGATCGCCTATGTGCGCTTGCGCAGCGCACCGCCGCAGACCGGCACCGACATCTCGGCGCTCGCCGACAATCGCATCGCGGTCACGCCGCTGCGCCTCGACATGACGGATGAGCCGTTCATGACCAAGCTGGCGGCGCTGTTCCACAAGTAAGGCGGTCTCCTGGATCGAGCGTCAGTCTCGTAGCCTGGATTGAGCGTCAGCGAAATCCAGGAAACGGGGCACGCGCGGCCTTGCCCAGCTCTTCGGCCGTTCCCGCATTTCGCTGACGCTCAATGCGGGCTACAGACTACAGCTTCGCAAGCCGCCAGCAACCAATACGGGTGTACAGTGCCGAGATGGCAGGCCCCCCCGCGGCTCCTATATCCACCTCGGGGGCCCCGCAAAAGCAAAGGCATAACAGGCGTGCCCACAGAGCAGCACCGGGAAGACGGCGTCAGCCGCATGCAGTTCCTGCTCGACCTGCGGCGGCGCGGGATCAACGACGTGGCGGTGTTGCGTGCGCTCGACGAGGTGGCGCGCGAGCGCTTCGTTGACGGCCGCTTCGCGGACGACGCCTATGCGGACCGTGCGCTGCCGATCGCCTGCGGCCAGACCATCAGCCAGCCGTTCGTGGTGGCCTACATGACCGGGCAGCTCGACGTGCGGCCGGAGCACCGCGTGCTCGAGGTCGGCACCGGCTCAGGCTATCAGGCGGCGGTGCTGTCGCGGCTTGCTCGTGAAGTCGTAACCGTCGAGCGCTATCGCACACTCGCCGATACCGCCCGTGCTCGCCTGGCGGCGCTCGGCTACGACAACGTAGACGTCATCGTGGGTGATGGCTTTGCCGGCGTCCCCGAACGCGCTCCGTTCGACCGGATCATCGTGACGGCCGCGGCCGAGGAGGTGCCGGCTCCGCTCACCAAGCAGCTCGCCGATGGCGGCGTCATGCTGCTACCGCTCGGGCCGCACGGCGGCACGCAGTATCTGGTGAAATTAACCAAGACTGCAGGAAAGCTTGCGCGCGAGACTTTGCTGGCGGTGCGCTTCGTGCCACTCGTTCCCGGGCAAGCCCGTGAATTATAACGAGTTTGGCTGTGTTTTGTTAGGGTTGAGCTGTCCCTAAACCTTAAAGCCTTGTTTACCTCGGGACGTTTAACTCACCCGCTGGTGTCTGTGGCGTTGGGGTGAGTAGGCCATGATCTGGGAGCTGCTGCGCGCAGGATCGCGCCTGGTCGTGTTGACCGCGATCGCGGCCGCGCTCGCTGGCTGCAGCTCTGAGCGCTTCTACGGTGACAATCCTTACAACGACAATCGCTATGCCGCCCGCCCTGCGCCCCAGCCTGAGCCTATGGGAGCACCGGTGGGCGCACCCGCGGGCGGATACACGGGCTCGTCCGCAATGACGCCGTCGAGCCGCATCGAGCAGGCGCCACTGCCGCCGCCATCAGGCATGAGTGGACCCGTGAGCGGGCCAGTGTCGGCCGCTCCTGAAGCGGGCTACTCAGGTGGCGGCCGCGCCATGGGCATGGCGAGCTACCAGCCGACCTATCAGCCGGCACCACCAGTTCCTCCCGAGATCACAGGCTCGGCGGCGCCGCGCAAGCCAGCGAGCCCTTCGAGCCCTTCGAGCCCTTGGAGCTGGGAAGGCGGCACCGCGATCATTGTTGCGCCAGGCGAAACCATTGACGTCATTGCGCAGCGCTACAACGTGCCGGCTGCCGCACTGGTCGAGGCCAACGGCTTGCCGCCGGGCGCTGCCATTCGGCCGGGCCAGCGGCTGGTCATTCCGCGCTACATGGGTGCTGCACCTGGTGCCGCACCTTCTGCTGCTCCGCCGCCCGTCGCGAGTAACGGAGCGCGTCCCTCTCCCGCACCCGTGTCTGCAATCGGGCCAGCGCAGCCGGTGGCGGCGACCGGCTCGTCCGGCCTGCACGTCGTTGCGGCCGGTGACACGCTCTACAAGATCTCGCGCACCTATGGCCGCTCGGTCGTTGACCTTGCCAAGGCCAACAACATCGAGCCGACCGCCACGCTCAAGATTGGCGATCGCATTGTCATTCCTGGGGGACCGACCTCCCATAGTGTCGCCAAGAGCACGCCGAAGGGGTCGCAACCGTTGGCGGCGCCATCCGCGAAGGCGGCTGCTGCTGGTAGGGCCAAAGCGGCTGCCGCTGCCAAGGCGGCTGCCCCAAAGGTGCAGCCAGCCAAGGCGACGCCTGCACCGAAGGAGCCCGAGCAGTCTCACCAGGCCGCCGTGGTTACGCCAAGTGACGAGACCCCTGCGCCGACGTCAGTCAAGGGTGACGCCACCCCCACATTCCGCTGGCCGGTCAAAGGCCGCATCATCGCTCACTTCGGCCCCAAGGCGAACGGTCAGCAAAACGACGGCATCAATCTCGCCGTGCCGGAAGGCACGCCGGTCAAAGCGGCCGAGGACGGCGTCGTGGCCTATGCGGGCAATGAGCTCAAAGGCTACGGCAACCTCGTGCTGATCCGGCATCCCAATGGCTACGTGACGGCCTACGCGCACGCCAAGGAGCTGTTGGTCAAGCGCGGCGATCCGATCAAGCGCGGGCAGGTGATCGCCAATTCGGGTCAGACCGGTAACGTCGATACGCCGCAGCTGCACTTCGAGGTGCGCAAAGGCCCGGCGCCGCTTGATCCAATGCCGCTGCTCGGCGGCGGGTGAGGTTTTCTGGTAGCCCGGACGGAGCGCAGCGACATCCGGGTTCTTGTTTGTCGTTGATGGGCTGCTCCCGGATTTCGCCATAGCGTGTCGACGCATGTAAACGCGCTTATGGCTCAATCCGGGCTACGATCCCGACCGCATCAGCTGACCAGGGGATTTGTAAATCTCGCCACCAGCTTGACGAGATCGACTTGGCGGTTGGTATCAGTCTTTTCGAACAGCCGGGTCAGATGCGTCCGCACAGTGGACACGGCAACGCCCAGCGTCTCCGCGACCTCGGGCACGCCGCCAACTTCCACGATGGCCAGCAGCACGCGCAGCTCGGTCGGCGTCAGCTTGTAAAGCTTGCCGATAACCTCCTGGGGGGAAGGGGTGTCCACTGCCGCCTTGTGTACGAACACAGCGGCAGCAGCCGCATAGGTCGAGCCAGCGCGGCGGCGCGCGCCGGACGTCAGCGGCAGCACGTGGGCCACATGGTGCTCGCCGTCGAGCGCCGTCAAAGGAATTGCGATGCCCTTGATTCCCACCGCCGCATCACCGCGTTCGGCCATGGCGCAGACTTCGTTCAGCCCCTGCTCCGCGCTCGCATCATTGGGAGCGAGCTTGCCGCCCACTGCCCGCAGAAGCGAACCTTGGGCCAGCATGGCATGGCCGCTCGCATTGGCGTGGACGATCCGCGCACTCGCATCGACCATGAACATTCCGGCGCTGACGCCATCGACGGTGTCGGCGAGAGTATCGGCTTCGGCTGTCTTGAGATCGATGACCCGGCCGATCAGGGCCGCACGGCGAATGTGCGGGATGATGAGCCGCATGCGCCGGCGCATCTCCTCGTCAGCCGGTCCATTCCGCTCGTGCCGAAAAACGCCGAACAAGCCGGCGCCGGTCGCGGACTTCTCGAGCACAGCGGTTACGAAGTCGGCCAGCTGCTGCGGCCGTGCCCATTCCTTGTAGAAGCGGGTTTCCAGGAACTCGTCATAGGGCATGAAATCTGCGGTGGCGATCGGTTCGCCAACCTCGGCCAGGACGTGGCTGGTCGTGGAGGGATCGAGCTTTACATAGGTGTCGAAATAGAGCTGCTTGTAGTGGGGCTCGATATCCCCCGTGTCGTAATAAAGGTTCCCGTTCTTTTTGGTCGCGTCTTTGAACAAGAGCGCGGCCGCGAAGCCATCGACAAACTTTGCGGACTTCGCCAGCACCTTTGGCCATAGCCTGGGGTCGAGCGCCGCGTCGTAGATTTCGCCGATCAGCGCCGACAATTGCTCTGATTCTGACATGGCACCGCTGTCAAATAAAAAAGGCGAGCCTTCCAGAACTGTACCATCCAAGCGGAAGTATGGCGCGACCACTCCATCGCACAAATTGCGATCGTTGATTGAATCATCCATTTGGATGACATTGACGTTGTCGCCCGTGTGGAATGTGAACGGCTTTTTCAGCAAAGGGGGCGCGCGCGGAGCCTGCTCACTTGAACAGAACGCGCACTCATCGTTCGATGAGCTTCACACCCATCCGTCCGGCCAAGTCCTGCACGTATTGCCAGGCCACGCGGCCGGAGCGGGCGCCGCGCGTGGTCGCCCACTCGAGTGCTTCGCGCTCGAGCTCTTCCCCCCTCAAGGGAATCCGGTAATGGCTGACATAGCCGGTCACCATTGCGAGGTATTCGTCCTGGCTGCAGCGATGGAACCCGAGCCAGAGTCCAAAGCGATCGGACAACGACACTTTCTCCTCGACCGCCTCGCCAGGATTGATCGCGGTCGCGCGCTCGTTCTCCATCATGTCGCGCGCCATCAGGTGGCGCCGGTTCGAGGTGGCATAGAACACGACGTTGTCAGGCCGGCCTTCGATGCCGCCCTCAAGTACCGCCTTGAGCGACTTGTAGCTCGTGTCCTCGGCCTCGAACGAGAGGTCGTCGCAGAACAGGATGAAACGATAGGGCGCCACGCGCATCAGCGCCATCAGATCGGGCAGGCTCTCGATATCCTCGCGATGGATCTCGACGAGCTTGAGCGCGCCCTCGCCATGACTGGCATTGACCGCGGCATGCACGGCCTTGACGAGTGACGACTTACCCATGCCGCGTGCGCCCCAGAGCAGCGCATTGTTGGCCGGCAGCCCGCGCGCAAACCGCTCGGTGTTGTCGACCAGGAGGTCGCGGACCCGGTCGATGCCCTTGAGCAGCCCCATGCCGACCCGGCTCACCCGCGGCACCGCCACCACGCGCCGGCCTGCTGGGTGCCAGGTGAAGGCCTCGGCCGCCGCAAAGTCGGGCTCGGAAGAGGCCGCCGGCGCCAGGCGCTCCAGCGCCTCCGCGATGCGGGCAATGAGTGCAGGGCCATCCATGGATTGCTCCATGGCGCCATGTTGCTGCGGCGATTTGCCTTTGGCGGGGGGGTCTTGCGGGGGGCGATCGGGCATTGGGAAAACCGTTGCAATGCACACTTACCGGGGCGGCGGCAACGCTGCAAGCTGGGCCCGATCAGGCCATGGAAGCCGCGCCGCTACGTGCCTGAACCAGCGTTGCAATTGGGCCGCTCCCCGGTATAGTCCGCGCCAATCGGCGATCGAGCGGCAATGGAAAAACGCCGGTACCTTCCGACACTTACCTTATCTCAGGGGAATGACGATGTTCGTGACGCCCGCTTTTGCGCAGGCCAGTGGCAGCCCGCTCGGCGACAGTCTGTTGTCTTCGCCGCTCGTGGTGATGATCCCCATCATCGCCCTGATGTATTTCCTGATCCTGCGGCCCCAGCAGAAGCGGATGAAGGAGCACCAGGACCTGGTGAAGAACTTGCGCCGCGGCGATACGGTGGTTACGTCCGGAGGGCTGGTCGGCAAGGTCACCAAGGTCGTGGATGAGGAGCAGATCGAGGTTGAGATTGCCGATGGCGTGCGCGTGCGCCAAGTCCGCTCGATGATCACGGGCGTGCGCGCCAAGGGCGAGCCGGTCAAGGACGACAGCTCGAAAGGCTAAGGGGTTTCACAGGCCTCAGCGAGGCACCAACCGGGACGGTCTCCGCTCATGATGTACATCTCGCGCTGGAAGGCGTTGGGCATCCTGCTCACGGCATTGTTCGTGTGCATGCTCGCCGTGCCGAATTTCTTCCCGGAGAAGACCGTCCAAGCGTGGCCGAAATGGGCGCAGCGGCACGTCGTGCTTGGCCTCGACCTGCAGGGCGGATCGCATCTTCTGCTCGAGGTTGATACTGGCGCGGTGCGCAAGGAGAAGCTCGAGCAGTTGCGAGACGACGTGCGGCGCGTGCTGCGCGAGGCGCGCGTCGGGCTCTCCAGCGCTCCCGTCGTGCGCGGCACCAGTGTCGAGGTGGGGGTGCGCGAGAGCGACCTGCAAAACGCGCTGACCAAGGTGCGAGAGCTGTCGCAGCCGCTTGGCGGCATCCTGGGCGGGGCCGGCCAACGCACGCTTGAAATCTCCAACCAAGGCGGCGGTCGTATCCAGGTCACCCTGACCGAGCCTGCGCTTGTCGACCGCATTCGCCAGGCGGTTGATCAGGCTGTCCAGATCATCGAGCGGCGCATCAACGAGCTCGGCCTGGTCGAGCCGCTGATTCAGCGCCAGGGCACCGACCGCATCCTGGTGCAGGTGCCGGGTCTTGGCGATCCCAAGCGTCTTATCGATCTCGTCGGCAAGACCGCCAAGCTCGACTTCCGCATGGTCGACGAGACAATGACTCCCGAGCAGGCGCTGCAGGGCCGGCCACCGCCGGAATCGGAAGTTCTCTACGGCCCGAGCCGCGAAGGGCGCTCGCCTTACCTGATTGAAAAACGGATTCTCGTTTCCGGCGCCGATCTCACTGATGCGCAACCAGGCTTCGATCCGCGCACCAGCGAGCCGGTGGTGAACTTCCGCTTCAACTCGGGCGGCGCGCGCAAGTTCGCCCAGGCGACCGCCGAGAACGTGGGCAAGCGCTTTGCCGCCGTACTCGACAACGAGGTGATTACCGCACCGGTCATTCGCGAGCCGATCCTGCAGGGCTCGGGGCAGATTTCCGGCAGCTTCACGGTCGAGTCGGCGAACGACCTCGCGATCCTGCTGCGTGCCGGCGCGTTGCCGGCACCATTGACCATCATCGAGCAGCGCGTGGTCGGCGCCGGTCTCGGACAGGACTCGATCAGCAAGGGCAGGGATGCCTCATATTACGGCGCTGCCCTCGTGGTGGTGTTCATGGTCGTCGTGTACGGCCTGTTCGGGGTGTTCGCGAGCGTCGCGGTCGCGATCAACGTCGCGATGATCTTCGGCGTGCTGTCGCTGCTCAATGCGACGTTGACGCTGCCGGGCATCATCGGCATCGTGCTCACCATTGGCATCGCGGTCGACAGCAACGTGCTCATCTATGAGCGCATCCGCGAAGAGGTGCGCACTGGCCGCACTCCGATTACGGCGATCGATGCCGGGTTTACGCGAGCACTTGCGACCATCCTCGACTCCAACATCACGACCTTCATCGCGGCCGCGGTGCTGTTCTTCATCGGCACCGGCCCGGTGCGTGGTTTCGCGGTGACGCTCGGCATCGGCATCATCACGACCGTCTTCACCGCATTCACGCTTACAAGGTTGATGGTTGCCTGGTGGGTCCGATGGGTGCGCCCGCAAAAACTTGCGATCTCATAGGTGGGCGGGCGCGATCATGATGCACATATCGCGCTGGAAGGCATTGGGCATCGTGCTCACCGCGTTGCTGGTGAGCATGCTGGCCGTGCCGAGCTTCTTCTCGGAAAAGACGGTCCAGGCTTGGCCGAAATGGGCGCAGCACCAGGTCGTACTTGGCCTAGACCTGCGCGGCGGCTCGCATCTGCTGCTCGAGGTCGACGCCGCTGCGGCACGTAAGGAGCGTCTTGAGCAAGTGCGTGAGGACGTCCGGCGGGTGCTGCGCGAGGCGCGCGTTGGCCTCTCCAGTGCCCCGGTGGTACGCGGCACGAGCGTCGAGGTCGTAGTGCGCGAGAGTGACCTGCAAACCGCGCTCACCAAGGTGCGCGAGCTCTCGCAACCACTCGGCGGCATCGTGGGCGGTGCGGGCCAGCGCACGCTTGATATCTCCAGCCAGGGCGGCGGCCGCATCCAGATCACCGTGACCGAGCCCGCGATCGTCGAGCAAGTGCGCCGGGTGGTCGAGCAATCGATTCCGGTCATCGAAAAGCGCATCAACGCGCTTGGCACAGTTGAGCCATCGATCCAACGTCAGGGCGCCGGCCGCATTCTGGTCCAGGTTCCGGGCTTCGAAGATCCGGAGCGTCTTAAGAAGATCATCGCCGCGGAAGCGAAGCTCGACTTCCGCATGGTCGACGAGACCATGACTCCCGAGCACGCGCTGGCGAGCCGGCCGCCGCCGGAATCCGAACTCATCGATGGTCCCAGTCGCCAAGGCCGTGTGCCCTACCTGATCGAGAAGCGCGTGCTGGTCTCTGGCGCCGATCTTACTGACGCGCAACCGGGCTTTGATGCGCGCACCGGCGAGCCGGTGGTGACTTTCCGCTTCAATTCCGCCGGCGCGCGCAAGTTCGCCCAGGCGACGACGGAGAACGTCGGCAAGCGCTTTGCCGCCGTGCTCGATAACGAGGTGATCACTGCGCCGCAGATCCACGAGCCGATCCTGCAGGGCTCGGGGCAGATATTCGGCAGCTTCACCGTCGAGTCCGCGAACGACCTCGCAATCCTGCTGCGCGCCGGTGCATTGCCAGCGCCCTTGACGGTTATCGAACAGAGAGTGGTCGGCGCCAGCGTCGGGCAGGACTCGATTATGAAGGGCAAGAGCGCCTCATACTATGGCGCCGCGCTCGTGATCTTGTTCATGGTGGTGACCTATGGGCGGTTCGGTGTGTTCGCGAGCGCCGCGGTCGCAGTCAATGTAGCGATGATTTTCGGCGTGCTTTCGCTCCTTGGTGCAACGCTCACGCTGCCGGGCATCATCGGCATCGTGCTCACCATCGGCATTGCGGTCGACAGCAACGTGCTCATCTATGAGCGCATTCGCGAGGAGGTGCGCACTGGGCGCAGCCCCATCACTGCAATCGATGCAGGCTTCACGCGGGCGCTGGCGACCATCCTCGACTCCAACATCACGACCTTCATCGCGGCCGCCGTGCTGTTCTTCATCGGCACCGGTCCGGTGCGCGGTTTCGCGGTGACGCTCGGCATCGGGATCATCACGACCGTCTTCACCGCATTCACCCTCACGAGGCTCATGGTCGCCTGGTGGGTCCGGTGGGTGCGCCCACAACAGCTCGCGATCTCTTGAGGCCCGTCCCGTGCGCTTGCATTCCTCCATTCCGATGCTGCGTATCGTCCCTGACGATACCAAGTTCGACTTCATGCGCTTCCGGCGCGTCAGCTTCCCGGCCTCGGCCGTGCTCTCGATCGTGGCGATCTGTCTCTACTTCTTTGTTGGCCTGCACTTCGGCATCGACTTCGTCGGCGGCACGCTCCTGGAGGTCAAGACCCAGTCAGGCCAGCCGGCCGACCTCGCCAAGATGCGCTCGAGCCTGAGCGCGCTCGC
>Ga0066903_100003103_pt1 | contig 13402 bp, 9 predicted proteins | sample PanSoiMetaGPlot1_FD_67491 | JGI IMG/M metagenome (GOLD analysis project Ga0066903, IMG submission 67491) | Tropical forest soil microbial communities from Panama analyzed to predict greenhouse gas emissions - Panama Soil - Plot 1 (version 2) | ecosystem: Environmental > Terrestrial > Soil >... | reverse complement strand
CGTTGGGGACATCGCCGCGCGTTTCTCACATTCAACATTGTCTCAATGATCGGTTACGCGCTCGTACTGCTAATTCCGCATTGGGGCGCCGTCATTGTTGGAATGTTTCTCTTTCTATCGTGGAGCTGTTTTTCTTTACCGGCCACGTTTTCACTGGTCGCGGCAGCGCTCGAGGCAAATCGCCACTCAATGGGCATCGGCGTTCAATCGGTGATCAAGCGGTTGCCGATAATGATCGCGCCTTTTTTCGGCGGGCTATTGATCGATCACTTCGGAGTCGTCGGTGGCATCCGCATCGCGCTCGTAATCTCGATCATTCTATCCGGCGCAACGATTTTTGTGCAGCGACAACTTGGCGAGGCGCCAAAGACCGACGCGCCAGCGCCGGAGCGCCTGAATTTTTTTCAAAGCCTCAGCCAGTTCAATTCGCCAATGCGGCGACTGCTCTTGAGCGATATCCTAATTCGATTTTGCGAACGGATCCCCTACGCGTGGGTCGTGATTTTTGCGATGGATTATATCGGCGTGAGCGCAAAAGAAGTCGGTGTCCTCACCACTGTCGAAATGCTGGCAGCGACATTGTGCATAATTCCAGCGTCCCACTATGCCGACCGCTACGGGCGCGAGCCATTCGTGATCGCGACGTTTATCATGTTCACGCTTTTCCCAATCAGCCTGATGGTTTCGCGGACCTTTCCGGCACTCCTGGTTGCGTTCGCGATTCGCGGCTTCAAGGAATTCGGGGACACCTCTCGAAAAGCGCTCATCATCGGCTATTGCGATCCCGGGCGCTATGGCCAGACGATTGGCACGTACTATTTAGTACGGGACATGATTGTGAGCGCAGCCGCGATTTTGGGTGCCTACCTTTGGAGTCAGGGAGCTGCGCTGAATTTCATGGTCGCGGCGGCGCTGGGAATTGCGGGGACGATTTTCTACATCAAGACCGTCCGCGACCAGCGACTGGAAGAGCTGGAAAACATGAAAGAAGAAATCTCGCGCCGCCGATTTCGGGGTCACATCTAAACATTTGACATTTCTATCTTGAAGACAGCTTCGGCACGTCGCTCGCGTCGCCCAAGTATTCCCAGCGCTGGAGCGAAATTGGGACGTTGCCGTTTTTCCAAACAAAGTCGTGGAACGCGCGTAGACTAAATTTGTCGCCCTGCTTCATCCGCGCTTCGGCCAAAAATTTCACGATCTGAAGTTTGCCGATTTGGTAATCGATGGCCTGCCCAGGACCGGTTGAGAATGCGATCGCTTCCTGTCGCGCAGTCTGCTCATCCATCGGAACTTTTTCCTGCAAATATTTTGCCGCCTGCTCGAGCGTGAACTGGCCAAGCGCGAGCTTCACATCAACTTCCACGCGAAGGGCGCGTAGCCGCATAAAGTTGTAAATGATCTCGCGCGTGTGCGGGCTGTCGTCGAACAATCCGGCCTGCAGCATCATCTCCTCGGCATAGAAGCCGATCCCCTCGTTCGGGCCAGAATCGTAATAGTGACGTCGAATTGGATCCTCGTGTTTCCAGGCAAGGCAAAGCTGAAAGTAGTGGCCGGGAATTCCTTCGTGCACACAAATCGGCCGCGGATCCATTGCCGTCGCGCGCCAAAAATAACCGAGATTCGGCGATGGCTCCGGCACGTAGCGAAGGCAATTTTCATTTAACCGGGAAGGCGAGGTGAAATCGTCCGTTTCAGTGAAACCGAGAGCGCGCAAAAATGCCGGAGTCGCACGCAAGGTGTAATGCTGGACCCAATTCGGAACGGTCAGAATATCGTGACTCTCGAGAAATTCGCGAACTTGCTGCTCCTTCGCGGCCGCATCTTTGATCCAGTTGTCGATGTTGTCCGCGATTTTTAACGGCGGCACGTTCTTGTTTCGATTCGTTTCGTAGGCTTCGAACCCAACCGAGCGGCTCCATTCCTGACGGCCCATTGCCAGAATCTCCTCCGGCGAATAAGGCATTAGCGCGACGTTACGGAGAAAGAAAACGTAAGCATCGCGACCGAGCGCCGTTTGACTCGGAAACGACGGTAATCTTTTCTGCAGATCGTTTCGGTATTTTTCCAATGCGTCCGCCGCGCGATCGGTGGCTGCATAGAGGTCCTTTTCTTTGAGCGTTGTTGATTTCGCGAGCGCGCTCGCCATTTCATGCAAGTGCGGGCGAATATTTTCCAGCGCTCCCACCGCGACGCGTGCGAACCGCGCCGACGGCTTCTGCAAATTCTGCGTTCCTTGATCGAGAATCGACGGAATGTTGTCGATCCGCGTCAGGATTTCCTGGCTGCGCGCTTCGTCATACGGCCCGGGAATCGTCAGCGCTTCGACGAGCGCAGTCAGCGTTTGGCCAATATAAAACGTCGGATCGCGACGCCAGCTTGGATTGATATCGAGTTCCCACCGCACCCGCGACAACGCCGAACCAATTAATCGGTAATCGACTTGTTTCGCGACCGGCCACGCGTGTGAATCGATTTTTCTCCAACGCGCGTCGAATTCGGCGAGCTCTTTGCGGTGATTGTCGATCTTCGCTCGCGACCAATCACGCATTCCGCCGGGCCGCTCCATTCGCGGAACATCGTCACCATTGAACGGCGCATATTTCGCGCGCCATGTCCAGAAATCATCCGCCAGTTGGTCGACCGCTGACGTGTCTTGCGCTTCAAGAATCAGCGCGCTCGCAAGATAGGGTAGAATTACGAAAAGATTTTTCATTCGTGGTCCTTAATCTGCGTTCTGTCGAATCGCGATGACGTTTGGGGTTCGATCCGGTCGGTACATCGACCCGGCATAAAGCTTCGCCGAGGCGGTAAGAATCCCAACGATTCGCCATGCGAGTAACGCGCGCCGCATAGCGCCGGTTTGCCGGAAACGTTTTCGTTTGTCAATTTCACTGATGACGTTGCGTCGAGCTCTGCTCATTGTTTTGCTTCTAGCCGTCTCCGCGGCGCAATCGTTCGCCCAAACACAGACGACTCCAGATGTGGTTGGCGTCTGGCGCGGCGGCGGCATGACGTTAGGAGTCGGCGGAGAATTGGAAATCGATGGCCGACAGTCGAAGTGGCATGCTTCAATTGAGCACGTTTGGGGATTTCGCATTCCGCGGCCTCCTAAAGAAATAACCGCTCGAGAGAAAAAATCGGCGCCATCCAAAAGTGAAGAACAAAAAGGAAAGCTGCTCGTCCGGCGTGATAAGAATCAGATCAGTGTTGTCCTGCCAAGCAACGCAGGTGAGTTTCACGGCTGGCTGCGTGGACAGAAAATTATCGGCCATTGGATTCAGCCGCCGAGCGAGGTCAATAAAAACAGCTACGCCACTCCGGTCGAATTAACACAGGCCAGCCACAATCTCTGGCACGGTCAACTGAACCCGCTCCCGGCAACGCTGAGTTTCTGGATGTCAATCCAACGCGCACAAGACGGCTCTCTGACCGCAGTCATTCGCAATCCAGAGTTCAATTTGTTTCGACGCAATACCTACCAAGTCGAAGTTCATGGCGACACGCTCGTTTTCACCGATGCAAAGAACCCAAATGAGAAGTTTGAGGGAAAGCTTAAGACAAGCGGTGAGAAAAAGTTCCTAACGGACATTCAATTGCCTGGCATGTCACGGTCGACTGCATTCCTCTCGGTAAAGCACGACGAAGCACTTGGTTTTATTCCACAACTTGAGGGCTGCGACCCGTTTCTCTATGCGAAGCCAAAGGACGAAGATGACGGATGGACAACAGCTCCATTAACCGATGCGGGACTTGATGAAAAACCAATAGCAGAGCTGATCGGAAAAATTTGCCACACCGATCCGATCAAGAACCCCTTCCCGATTCACAGCCTTTTAATTGCTCGGCATGGGAGGCTCGTGCTCGAGGAATATTTCTATGGGTTCAAAGGAGAACCCCACACTATGCGCTCTGCGAGCAAGACGTTTGCGCCATTGCTCGTAGGAATCGCGCGCGAAAAAGGCGCGAAGATCGACATCAACACGCCGGTATACTCACAGTTTCCAGAATACAAAGAGTTCGCGAATTCTGACCCGCGGAAATCGAAGATCAGCGTGCGCGATCTGATGACGATGACTTCGGGTCTGGCCTGCGATGACAACGACGAAAATTCGCCGGGCAACGAAGACGTCATGCAAGAGCAGACCGCGCAGCCCGATTGGTACAAATACACGCTCGATTTGCCAATGACCCGCGACCCGGGTGGCAATGAGGCGGTCTATTGCAGCGCGGGCATCAACTTGTTGGGCGGAATTGTCCGGAACGCGACCCACACCTGGCTGCCGGAGTTTTTTTACGAGAATGTGGCGAAGCCGCTGCAGATCAAGACTTATCATTGGAATCTGATGTCGAACGGCGAAGGCTACGCCGGCGGCGGTTTATACTTGAGGCCGCGTGATCAATTGAAGCTCGGCCAGCTCTATTTAAATGGCGGCGTTTGGAATGGAAAACGCGTCGTCAGCAAAGAGTGGGTGGAAGAGTCGACATCGCGGCAATCGACATTCGGTAAAACGCTCGGTGCAGACCATGATTATGGTTACGGTTGGCACCTTTTGCATTTTGAAGTTGGCGATCGCAGCTACCGCGCTTTCGTCGCGGGCGGCAATGGCGGGCAAATTGCGATGGTGATTCCGGATTTGGATATGGTCGTCGGATTCACCGGCGGCGCCTACGGTGAGTTTGCCAAATGGTACAAATGGCAAACCGAAGTGGTGCCGCAGTTCATCATTCCCGCGGTAAGATCGACCGGCAAACCTTAGCGCAGCGGCAAATCGATCGAGCTCGCGTGTTGGGCATCGTGATAAACTTTCACGTGTGCGGTCCGCGCGTCTTTGGCGGTTTCATCGGCCACCACGCCGCCCGAGTTGTAATTTTTTTGCCAGAAAATTGAGTTCGGCAACGTGACGACGAGCCGCAGGCGGCTGCCTTTCATCAAACGGCGGGCCACAAACAAACCGGGATCAAATTCGCATTTCACGATTTCACCCGGTTTTAATAGTTTCGCTTCACGCAGCGATTCGCGATACCGCAATCGTCGATTATCGCTCCAAAGAGCAATGCTCGTTCCGTCCGGCTGGATCTCGGACAGATCTGCTTCAAGGTCGACATCCGGCGTGTCCATCGAAACCCAGAGCGAAAGTTTTGGACAACCAATCAGCGGCGTTTCTTTCGGTAACGGATCGCTGTGATAAACGAGTCCGTCTTTGCCGATGTCCAGTGGCAGTTTCTGATCGAGGCCGGCGGTTTTCTCATTCGGCTCAACTCCTTCAACTTCTTCTCCGCGATGGATGTCCAGCGGATCATTCACAAATTCGTCTGCACGGCCCGATGGTCTGGCTTCGGTTACCGATCCGGAACGAAAAACGCCGTTTGCGTCGCCATTCTTTGAATCAAGATAAAACATTTTTGGACTCGCGATCAGGCTCGCGTAACTGTCAGCGTATTTCCATTCGCCGTTCGCACCTGAATTCCCGGATGCGAGCAAATAGTACGCGACCTGGTTTTTCAAAAACTGCGGCTTCGGGCCGTTCTTCATCGTCCAGTCGTACCATTGCCGGTGGAGATCGTTAAGATCGACAATCGCTCCGGGTACAAATTTCACACCAGCGGATTCATCGGTCGGCGTCCGGGTTCCGGCATGGTCCCACGGTCCGATGACGAGAAAATGTTTTCCACGCGATTCGGCCGATGCATTCGCCATGTGATCGCGATAATAGGTCATCGCGCCGAGCTCATCGCCGTCATACTGCCCGGTAATCGTCAAAATCGGCAGCGTCATTTTTTGAAACTGCTCCTTTGTCGGCGTCATTGTGTCGTAGTAGGCGTCGATCATTGGATGCTTCAGGATCCGCTGAAAATTTTGCGACGGATTGCCGACGAACGAGTCCAGCTTACTGAAAGCGATGTGTTTCTTGTAAGCGTCGAGAAATTTTGTGCGCCAGAATTTTGAATCGCCAAAAAGATTTTGCTGTGGAGTGTGGCCGCTGGTGCGCGTGAACCATTGCATGTCGTAGGAGTAGCCAACGTTGTTGAGGCTGGGATAGTCGTAGCCGGGATGCGCGGCCGCGGCGGGAACGATCGTGGCCAAATGCGGCGGAAATTCTTTCGCCGTCGCCCATTGATCGAACCCCGCGTAGGAACCGCCCCACATCGCGACTTTTCCGTCGCAAAAGGGTTGTTGCGCCAACCATTCAACCACGTCGTGACCGTCGCGCGGTTCATTGGCGAACGGTTCGAACTCGCCGCCAGAATTTCCACGACCGCGAACATCGACCAGCGCAAACACATAACCGTGCGAAGCGAAGTACGAACCGCGCGGGTGGTACGTGTCCGAAATGTACGGCGTTAGGGTGACGACGACCGGAAGTTTAGCTGTCGATCCGTCCGGCGTGTGCGGAACATATAGCGTGGCGTTGAGTTCGACTTTGTCCCGCATCGGAATTTTCACCCCCCAACAAATGTCGTAATCGGTCGCGGGAGGTGGAGTCGGCGTTGCATCAGCTTTTGGCTCGGGAGAGGGACCTTTTGGCGGATTGGTTTGCGCGATCATCAATCCGTAGATCGACATCGACGCCAGGATGAAAACAATTGATCGCTGGAGCATCAAAGCATTGAAGCCAAAGACAAATCACTAGACAAGACTGGAGCCGTTATTGCGCACTCTTGCTTTCGTTGGCCGAAATTTCTATACCGCGGGGATGAAACTCTTCGCCCCTGGCTGGTTCCAATTCCGGTTTGTTTTCGCAATCTTTGCCTTCGCGGTTTTCACGAACGCCACTCAAGCTGCGGAAAAGATCATCGTGCTCAAAGCAGCGCATTTGTTCGATGGCAAATCGAGGGCACTCGCGCAGAACGGCGTTGTCATTGTTCAAGGTAATAAAATCATCGACGTCGGCAGCAATTTGAGCGCGCCGCCGGATGCGCAAGTAATTGATGTCGGCGACGCAACCCTTTCGCCCGGTTTCATGGACGGCCACACGCATGTCACGATGGATTTCACTGATTTCAACAAACGGCGACTTGAACAAATCGACCTAAATGTGTCGGAGCACGCGTTGAGAGCGACGATGTATGCGCGCGCGACAGTCGAAGCCGGTTTTACAACGGTGCGCGATGTCGGCAGCCGTTTTCCGGGCAGTCATGAATTTGTCGATGTCGCGTTGCGCAATGCGATTAATCAGGGCGTGGTCGTTGGTCCGCGCATGCTTGTGGCAACAAAAGGAGTCGGTGCCACGGGTGGACATTTCGATCCGACCAGTGGCTTTCGCGATTTCCTATTTGGGCGCGAGGCCGATTTCACAGACGGAATCGCTGACGGGGCGGATCAAATTCGCAAGACAATACGGTTCGAAGTGAAAAACGGAGCCGACGTGATCAAGGCGGCGGTTTCGGGAGGAGTTTTTTCATTGGCTGACGAAGTGGACACGCCGCAATTCACACCGGCAGAAATGGCGGCGCTGGTCGATGAATCACATCGCTTGCGCAAGAAAGTGGCCGTCCATTGCCACGGCGATCAGGCGGCAAAGGAGGCAATCGAGGCGGGCGTGGACTCAATCGAGCACGGCTCGTTCATGAAACCAGACACGCTTAGCTTGATGAAAAGCAAAGGAACGTGGCTGACGCCGACGTTGATGGCAACGGAATATATTATGAGCAAGATCGACAGTTACCCTGCCGCAGTGCAGCCGAAAGCGCGCGCGGCCGCGGCGGCACGCTCGGACATGTTCCGGAACGCGGTAAAAATGGCCATCAAGATTTCATTCGGCACTGACGCAGGAGTTTTTCCGCACGGCCAAAATGCAAAGGAATTCAAATTGATGGTCGATCTTGGACTGCCGCCGATTGAGGCGCTCAAAACCGCGACTGGAAATGCGGCCGAGCTGCTCGGGATCGCGCAAAAGGTTGGGACGCTGGAGAAGGGAAAACTCGCGGATGTGATTGCAATTCCGGGCGACCCGACGAGCGACATCACCGCGACCGAGCGAGTGTCTTTCGTGATGAAAGAAGGAAAAATAATTCGTAACGGCCCAGCAAGCGGCCCAACGATCGCGGACTGGTTACCGCCGGATCCAGAAATTCCCGTCGATTAACCGATTTAGCGATTAAACGCGACCGCGATTCGGGCTGAGTACGTGTTGGCGTTGATAAAGTACAAGTCTACGCCACCCGCACCGTAGACAGGATAAAAAGTATACGGTTGGCCGTCGAAGAAGACTGGATCGTTCCAATCGACCGCGACCGGCCGCGAAACGGAATACGAGCCCACCGAAACCGTGTCGCTAAAATGAATTGAGCGCGAGTCGCGGAAATCGCTGCGATTGTCGTAGTCGACGCCGTTGTAGGGAGTGAATCGCCAATTGCGGACGCCGTTGCTTGGGAACCAATCGCTGGTGAACGTTTCCCCCTCGCTGAGGAACGGAGTGTTTCGGTATACGACTGTCCGTGTCCCGATATTGTCGATCAAAGCCGGCTGGATGTGATCTTCGCCGGCGAAGCGGTAGGAATAAAACGCGACTTCGTAATCCAAGCCGCCCCACTGGCTTAAATTGATCGGGTGGCCGAAAGCGACGTCGAAGACCAATACATGGCGATGATGCCCTGCAAGATGGATATCGGCCGACGGTGCCGATTCGCGCGCCGAGACTGATTCAGGAGCAGAGGCTTCCTCCTTTGACGCAACGAGGTTCGAGTTGCGTAACGATTGAATGAGCGAGTCGCTCGCGCCTTGTTGTTTGAGGATGTTTTCCTGCGGCTGGGTCAATTGATGCAAAAGTTTTCGTTCAGTAACGTCATTTTTAATGTCGGCTTCCGATTCGTGCATGCGAACCATCAGGGAGAGTTCGCTGAAGCCGATTGGGCGGGCGAGGAGCGAACTGGTTAGGAGAAGCGAGGCGAGTGTGAATAATCTATAATAAGTGGGGCTTTTCATAGAATCCGGGTTTTACCAAGATCAGTAGAGATTTTGCAAGCCTAAAGCTGATGCCAAATCGCTTTGACAGAAAGCGATGCTGCCTTATCGTGCGCCTCCCGACTTACCGCAGGAGAGCCAGAGACTCGTTAACACTGCACAAACTATGCAACAGAAACGTAGTAAACGTTATCGCGCCGCCGCCGAGCAGGTGGACCGCAAGAAGAATTATAGTCTCACCGACGCCGTCGCGACGCTGAAGAAATTTCCGCCGACGAAGTTCGACCAAACCGTGACTGTTTCATTCCGACTCGGTGTCGATCCAAAGCAATCAGACCAAATGGTGCGCGGGACATGTGCGCTTCCGCACGGCAGCGGCAGAACTGTTCGTGTTCTTGTTTTTGCCGAAGGCGCTGCCGCCAAAGCGGCTGAAGAGGCCGGCGCTGAGCACGTCGGGTTCAAAGACTTGATCCAAAAAGTTCAGGAAGGATTTCAGGATTTCGATGTCGCGGTCGCGACTCCGGCGGCAATGGCCGAAGTGCGTAAGCTCGGAAAGGTTCTCGGACCGCGCGGATTGATGCCGAATCCGAAAGCGGGAACGGTTGCGGAAGACACGGCCAAGGCGGTCCAGGAAGTGAAGGCCGGTCGCGTGGAATTTAAGCTCGACAAAAACGGAAACGTGGCGGTGCCGGTTGGAAGATTTTCGTTTGAAGAAAAAGCTCTCGTTGAAAACAGCAACGCGGTGATCGAAGCAGTCGTGCGTGCGCGACCAACAACTGCCAAGGGCCGTTATCTTGACGCAATGACTTTAAGCGCGACAATGTCGCCCGGCCTGAAGCTAGATCCGTCGCCCTATCTCGCCGGGCAGGCGGCCTAAAGATTGACATCATGAGACCAGAGAAAGCAAACATTGTTTCGGATCTTTCGAATGAATTAAAAGATTCATCGTTTGTGCTCGTGACCGATTACCAGTACATGAAAGTGGACGACTTTAGCGAACTGCGGAAGCGCCTGGCCGCCGCCGGTGCGGAAGTTCATGTGGTTAAGAACAGCTTTTTGAAGCGAGCGATGGCTGACTCGGGTCTGGCTACTGGCAATGGGGAATTGACCGGACAAACCGCCGTCATCACGGGCGAAAAAGATGTCGCACCTGTCGCGAAGATTTTGAAAACCTTCGCCGCCGAATTCAAAAAAGCGATGTTGAAGCTTGGCTTCATCGATCGGGCCGCGGTTTCAACCAAAGAAATCGAACAGCTGGCCGATCTTCCGCCGCGCGAAGTTTTACAGGCGCAGTTGCTGGGCTTACTTTTATCGCCCGCGACCAAATTAGTTCGGTTGTTGAACGAACCGGCCTCGGCGCTTGCGCGGTTGTTGAAAGCGAAAAGCGAAAAGGAGGGAGCGCCCACAGCGGAAACGCGGCCGGCAACATAGGATTTTCTGTAGTCGCGTCGCTGTGCGACGCGTTCGCGGCCCACGGGGCCGCGGCTACAGCAACAGAAACTGTCCGGGCAGATGGCTATCGGCCTTAAATTTCCGGAAGCTTCCGGAAGCGGCAAATGGAGGAATAAAATGGCAGATACAGACAAATTAGTGGAGCAACTCAGCGGCTTGTCCGTTCTCGAGATTGCGGGATTGGTAAAACAACTCGAAGAAAAATGGGGGGTGAGCGCGGCGGCACCGGTCGCCGTGGCGGCAGCCCCGGCGGCCGGCGGCGGTGGCGCAGCAGCGCCAGCGGCCGAAGAGAAAGCCACGTTCGACGTCATTCTCAAAGAAATGGGCGCGAACAAGATTGGCGTAATTAAGGAAATCCGCGGCGCGGTGCCCGGGCTCGGATTGGCCGAGGCGAAGGCCCTCGTTGAAGGTGCTCCCAAGCCAATCAAGGAAGGCGTGACCAAGCAGGAAGCCGAAGACATCAAGAAAAAGGTCGAAGCGGCCGGAGCGAAGGTCGAAATTAAGTAAAGGCAATTTACAACGAGCAGCGCCGCGCAAAAAGAGCTTGCGCGGCGGCCGTTTTCCTTTAGGCTCCGCTTCCGTTAGAAGTAGGGAGACTTATTTTTAACCTGCAGTTTGCTGGAAAGTTTGAATTGGCAGCAAAACGGTGGAGGTAGATTTGACAGACCGCCGTTTTGAGGCCATTTTTGCACCCCTCGCTCTCCGGTTGATGCCGTAAGCTCTTGTACGCATGCGGCCGCAATTTATTGTGGGCCGGTGCGAGTTTAACCCCGTGGCCTGGTGATTATGTCAGAACGAAATTCGGAACGCATCCACTTCGGAACAATCAAGGAAGCCATTGAGCCTCCAAATCTCATTGAAGTCCAACTCAACTCTTACGTCGATTTCCTCCAGAAGGACGTCCAGTTCGCCAAACGCAAGAACCACGGACTCCAGGCCGTCTTCAAAGAAGTTTTCCCAATCGAAAGCTACGACGAAAAAGCGGTTCTCGATTTCAGCCACTACGAGATCGGCGAACCGAAGTTGACGGCGCTCGAGGCACAGCGCGAGGGCCAGACTTATAGCGCGCCGCTACACGTGACCTTTCAACTTCGGGAAGAGAAAGGGACGAAGGAAGAAAAGGTTTACATGGGCGAGATCCCGCTCATGACGCCGCAGGGCACCTTCGTAATCAATGGCGCCGAGCGTGTCGTCGTTTCACAGCTGCATCGGTCGCCGGGCATCGCATTCGAATCAACCGTGCACCTCAACGGCAAAGTGCTTTATAGCTTCCGGATTATTCCAGACCGCGGTTCGTGGATTGAAGTCCAATTCGACACGGCCGATCTGCTTTACATTTATCTCGATCGCCGCAAACGCCGGCGCAAATTCCTAGCCACCACATTCCTCCGCGCTCTCGGCTACGGCCCAGACGAGGAAGTCATCAAACTTTTCTACAATATCGAGAACCTGAAACTGAGCGAGAAGCTCGACGAAGAGAAACTCGCGACCAAAGTTCTGACTGCTGAAGTGCGCGACGGGGAAGTGACTGTCGCGCGCGCATTTGAGCCGCTAACGCTCGCGACCGTGCGCCAAATCATGGGCCTCGGGATCAAGGAAGTTAAGGTCATCGATATTTCGAACGACGACACGATCGTCAAGGCGCTCCGAAAAGATCCGGCGCACGATCAGGAAGAAGCGCTCAAAGATATCTACCGTCGTCTGCGGCCTGGGGATCCGCCAACGGTAGCGAACGCACGCGCGTTGCTGAAGCGATTGTTCTTCGACCCGAAGAAATACGATCTCGGACGCGTCGGCCGTTACAAGATTAATCAGAAGCTCGGCATCACTGTCGATCTTACGGAGCGGATTTTGACCGACAAAGATTTCATCGCCGCGATCAAATACTTGATCAATCTCCGTCGCGGTGAAGGCACGCTCGACGATATCGATCATCTTGGCAGCCGTCGCGTTCGTACCGTCGGCGAACTCCTCGCCAATCAATGTCGGGTCGGTCTCGCCCGCACCGAGCGTCTAGTGAAGGAGCGCATGACTTTGTTCGACATCAACGTCGATGGCATGACACCGCAAAAGCTGGTCAATCCTAAGGCGCTCAGCGCGGTCATTCGCGATTTCTTCGGCCGTTCGCAGCTCTCCCAGTTCATGGACCAGACGAATCCGCTCGCGGAATTGACCCACAAGCGCCGCTTGTCCGCGCTCGGACCGGGCGGTCTAAGCCGCGACCGCGCCGGATTTGAAGTGCGCGACGTCCATCCGTCACACTACGGACGCATTTGCCCAATCGAAACTCCGGAAGGCCCTAACATCGGGCTCATTAGCTCGATGTCGACCTTCGCCCGCATCAACGAATTTGGTTTCATCGAGACGCCGTATCGCAAAGTCGCGAATGGTCGCGTCACCGACGAGATCGAGTATCTCACTGGCGACAAAGAAGAGAATTTCCTCGTCGCCCAAGCGAACGCGCCCATCGATGGCCGCGGTCATTTCACGGGCGAGAAAGTTTCAGTCCGTTACCGTGGCGACTTTTTGGAAGTCGAGCCTTCGAAGGTTCATTACATGGACGTTTCGCCGAAGCAACTCGTCTCCGTGGCGGCGGGATTGATTCCGTTTTTGGAACACGACGACGCCAACCGCGCGTTGATGGGTTCAAACATGCAACGCCAAGGAGTTCCGCTGATCGTTTCGGAAGCACCACTCGTCGGCACCGGTTTAGAATCGAAGGTCGCGCGCGACTCGCATGCAGTCGTGGTCGCGAAAGACAGTGGAAAGGTCGCGTTGGTCAGTGCGGATCAAATCATTGTGACGAAAGACGGTCACGTTCCGGAGCAACGCAAGAAACTCAAGAGCGACCCGGAGGAGGGAATTTATGTTTACGAATTGCGCAAGTTCATGCGTTCGAACGCCGGCACGTGCGTGAATCAAAAGCCAATCGTGAAGAAAGGCCAGCACGTGAAGAAAGGACAGATCATCGCGGATGGCCCGAACACGGACCACGGCGAGCTGGCGCTCGGCCGCAATGTGCTCGTCGCGTTCATGCCGTGG
>Ga0066903_100003102_pt1 | contig 13405 bp, 17 predicted proteins | sample PanSoiMetaGPlot1_FD_67491 | JGI IMG/M metagenome (GOLD analysis project Ga0066903, IMG submission 67491) | Tropical forest soil microbial communities from Panama analyzed to predict greenhouse gas emissions - Panama Soil - Plot 1 (version 2) | ecosystem: Environmental > Terrestrial > Soil >... | reverse complement strand
TGCCGTCTCCGAGTACCGCTCCAACGCTTGGAGAGCCTTGGAGATGTGCGTCTCCGCTTCACCCAACGCAACGAGCTCTCCGTCCGTGTGCGCGGGTAGCGCGGTCATCAACCGGAACACGTCACGCAACGCGTCTCCGATTTGATCGGCTGGTGTTTCCATCAAGCGGCCTCCTCGCTTGCTTCCGGATGTCCGTCCGCGCCGAGAGCAACAAAGGCTTGGCCTTTGGCGGCCAAGATGCCGTGCGGGAAAGCGGCATCAATCAACTTGCGCTTGCCGAGCTCGTCCGCATCCGTGTAGTCCGCGGCAACCAAGCCGTCTCCGCGCCGCTTGGCTCCCAAGAGCTCCGCCTCATGCGTGGCGTGTTCCATCCGTGCCTTGTCACGCTTGCGCTCTATGAGCCGCCGCTCCCGCTCGTAACGCTCGGGATCATCGTCATAACGGCCGCCCGCAAACCACTCCTCCATCAACGCAAGACGCCCATCGTGGCCACGTATCTCGGTTGTGAGCCGCTCCATGTCCACGGTTGGGACAACGTTGCCGAGACCGCGCTTGGCCACACGGGCGGGCGTGTGCTCGTCCACCCAAGCCTCCAACGCTGGTCCGTTGATGGCGTTGTGCCCGCATCCGCCCTTGGCGGACATGCATGACCAATTCCAAGAGCCGGACTTGGCTTGCTTGTGGCGGTAGAGCGTGCCGCCGCACGGGCACACAAAGAGCTCCGTGAAGCGGGAGCGGAGCGGCTTGTCCCGCCCTTGCCGATTCAACGCCAACAAGTCTTGGAGCATGTGCCATTGCGTCTCCGAGTAGATGGCCTCCCAAGCACCTTGGCGCACGTAAGCGCGTGGAGCTCGTTGGCCTTTGGAGTCCGCGGGCGGTTGGTACGTGAGCCGTCCGGCAAGCGTGTCCCGCGCAACGGCTTGCTTCACAAGTTGCCCGTTCCACGGCTCGTTGGTCCGTTGCTTGCCTTCCGCATCCAACGCACGCGGCACGCCATCGCGCTCCCAACGGTCCGCAATGGAGCTCCATGTCTCTCCGGCAATCGCGCTCTCCAACGCGTCCACCATGACGGCACGGAGCTCGTTGTCCGGCTTGATCCCGCCCGGAGCGTTGGCATCCTTCACCATGCCCATCGGAGCCAAGCCGCCCGTGAACCAACCGTCTTTGCGCTTGTCTCCGTTCTCCGTCATGACACGCTCCCGTGTCATCTCCGTCTCCATCTGGCCGAACGTGGCCAACACGCACGCCACGCCACGGAGCGGAGCGGAATTCAAGTCAATGGTTTCGGCGGACAGGCTTTCAAAGACAACCGTGTCTCCGTGCAACGCGGCATCGTTGGCCAACGTGCAGAGCTCGTTGATGTCCATTAGGTCACGGCAAATCCGGTCAAGCTTGGTGAAGATCATTGTGTGGACATGACCGGCACGGATGAGCTCCAACAAACGCGCGTAGCTCTTGCGTGGATCGGAGCCGCCCTTGGTGGCCTTGCCGATGGCGGATGCGGATGCATGGTTGTCAACGAAGAGCGGCAAGCCGGTTGCCGGATCGGGACGCAACTTGCCGCCCGTGGCCATCTCGCGCTCCAAGATGGCGCGGGCATCTCGGCGGCAACCGTGGCCATCTCCCTTCTTGTCTCGGGACATGCGCACGGCTCCGGCTCGGTCCGAGCTCGGATCACACACGCTCCACGCGCCGAGCTCCTCCACAACGGCACGGACTTCACTCTCCGCCAACGCTTGGAGCATCTCTTGCTTGGTTGGCTTGCGCTCCCGGATGCGGCGGACGGCCGTGCCGGAGCCTCTCGGGCGGCCACGGCCGCGGGTACGTGGCTCGGCGGCCACTTGGTCTTGGTTGATGGTGCTAGCCATGCCCTACATGGTAGGCATCCGGGATATATCCCGCACTTTCGTCCGGGGGAGAAAGTTGGCCAAATATCCGCAAACATGCTGGTCAACGGGCGTGACCGACTTCACGCGAGAATTTCTCCGGTTGGAGCTCCGGCCGGTTGGGTAGATGGGCGGCCGGGAGCTCTCACGGCTCCCGGATGGAGGCTCCGCCGATGAGCTCGGGAGAGTGGTTCGCGGCCGGTCCGTGTTGGGCGTGTGGCACGTTCCTCCTCTTCAATCCGGAGACCGTGCCGAGCTACGCGGGAGAGCCGTTGTGCCGCTCTTGCGTGGAGCTCATCAACACGCGGCGCGCCGAGCTCGGCAAGGCTCCCATCTCCATCCCGGCCGGTTGCTACGTGGATTGACGCTCGGGCGGGAGCGCGAGCCACGCAACCGCGCACGCGCCAAAGAAACCGACCGTGGCAAGCATCTCGTCATCCGGAGACTTGTTGCGGAGCAAGACGATGATGGACAACGCCAACATGCCGGACGCCAACATGATCAACACAAACGCCCGCTTGTGATCGGTCATGACTCTCCCGGATAGATGTGGCCGCCAACGAGATGGAGCTCCGGAGCTCGTCCCGGCTCGGGAGAGCCGTCCGTCCAAACGATGCATTGCCAAAGAGCTCCATCTATGCCGCGTCCGGCAACGACAATCACGCCATCATCCTCGCAATACGCGTCCACGCCGCTGGTCCACAATCCGGCAACGACAAAGAACGTGCCGCCATCCACGGACGCAAAGAGCTCCAACGTGTCACCAACAACGAAAAACCACTTGCGGCCGATCTTGTCTCGGCATTGTCCGGGCGTCATGTCATCATCCCTCCGAGTGTCCTGTTGCGGCGGAGCTCCTCCGCCCTTGGCAATGTCCAACACGCGCGCCATCGGGAAACCGTCTCCGCAATCCCAATGGCCTCCGCCCATAGAACCAAGGTCCACGTGATCACACACGCCCGCGGCTCCGTGTTGTGCGTCATAGGCGGAGAGCTCCACAAGCGGGATGCCAAACGCGGCGGCCTCCTCCGCTACCCACTTGCCCGCGTTGTTGAGCATCTCCGGATGTGCGTCCCAATCGGCCGCGCTCCACGCGGCAAACGCACATAGCTCCAAAGAGACGGCATACGGATTGGCGTTGGCTTGCGTCCAAGCCTTGTTGCCGCGCTCCACGTAGACGCCAATTGTGTTGGGCTTGTCGTCCGCTCCGGCATGTGAGCTCACGCCCGCGGATGGGCTCGCAAAGAAGTTGCCGAGACTCTCAATCGTTGTGGCACCTTCCGCGGTGTGCAGCACAATCAACCGCACGCCACTCCCGCCGCGCGATGAGTAGTTAGGGCTTGGCATCGGGACGCGTTGAAGCATCGTCATCCTCCTCTCCAAACGGTCCACGCACGTCATCCGGCATGGAGTAGGGCTCGGACGGCTCCTCTTCCGGCTCGGGCGTTGGCTCGGGCCAACGGTCCGTGGAGCCGCGGATGATGCCCAACACAAACCGTTCTCTTGGTATCTCGTCACGCCGCTCCGGCATCCCAAACCTCCAACCATCCCTCTTGCAATGCGTGTTGCAAGTTGATTGTGCCCGTGCATGCAACGCCCATCCGGAACGTCATGACGGATGTGCCGTCCGCTTTGACGCCCGTGCAAAGGAAAGACACATCTCCGGACAAGCGGCCACCAACGTTGGCGTTTTGTTGTCCAAGCCGGTCATTGATCGTGACCAACGAGCCGCCATCAATCGTGTACTTGGCGTATGAGAAAACAAACGTGCCCGAGCCGTCATAGTTGAGAGCTCCAATGACACGGACGCGGCGGGCAACCGGCATGGCCACGTTGCCGGTTATGTTGAAGTCAAAGCCTCCGGAGCCAACGCCAGAGACCAACGTGTTGTGCGTGACACGCGCCAAGAGTTGGAATGGCGGATACCAAACGCCATTGATCCGTTGCCATTCCGTGTTGGTGTCAACCGTGATGCATGTGGCTCCGTTGGGAGGATTTGGCCAAGCGGCATTGCGTGCGGCCACGTTGGCAAAGATGGCTCCGCCAAACGCGCTCCCGGCAAGACCAGCGGGACGAACATCCGAGATGTTGCCCGCGGTCACGGAAGCGGAGCCGCCCGGAACGTAGATTTGCGCAAGCGCAACCGCGTTGGCGGGAGTGGCGGGAACGGTTGGAGACGCGGCGGCCGTGCCGGTCACGGTTGTAAAGATGAAATCGTTGTTAGAGCCGCCATCCAAGTCATTGCCACGCGCTTGGCAAATCACTAGGTCATAACGGTTGGTGCCCGATCCGGGAGCGGCGGCCAACGTGACCGGCTCCACGGCATCCGATGCGCACAAGACGCTTCCCGTGTTGTTGCCGGTTGGCACGGAGACTTGACCGGCCGCCACGTTTACCGTCATGCCGGAGCTCACGGTCACGGCACAACCAACGCTTGCGGCGGATGGCCAAATGGACCCAATGAGTCTCCGGTCCACGCTTGCCGCGTAGGAGCCTTGTTGCTCCCAAAGTGGCGTGTATCTCGTCATGAGCTCATCTCCGGACTAGAGCGTCCACATCCTTGGCGGGAGCGGACAGGATTTGCGCGAGTGATCGCGGCGGGCGGCCAACAACAATCTCCACGTTCTCTTGGCCATCCTCGCCAACGTCATAGGTGATCCCAACAATGCGGACCGATGTGTTGACGGCAAGCCTTCCCTCGTTGATGTAGAGCGGCACGGAGTCACCCATGTTGAAGTAACCGGGATAGAACGTGCCCGGACGCAACTTCAACGTGTAGGCGGGCGTGAGCAAGCCATCAAACGCCAAGATGCCGTTGGCTCGGTCATCCAACGTGGATTGGATTGTCACGTCCGATGCGTTGATTGCCTCTTGCCACAAGCCAACCGGATTGACCGTGACATTGTTGGCGTCCGTGTTCCATTTCTCCGAGAAGAGTTGTGCCGCGTTGGGATCGGTATTGGCCTTGTTGCCGATCACGCGCACGTAATTGGCGTAATCGGCGGAGCTCACGGTCCGCGTCAACGATGCGACGTTGGCTCCATAGGCAAGCGCAACGTCCGTCCGGGCAATCCCTTGTTGCGGATAGAACACGCGGAGTTGGTCATAACTAGAGCTCGGACCGTTGGGCTTTAGGTCATAGTCAAAGCCGTTGATGCATTTGGCCAAGTCATCCATTGCCGTGAGAAAGACCGTGGCGGGCGGATAGAACCGATCCCGCAAGATGCCGGAATACGCGGCGCGGCTTGTGCCGTCCGGATTGACGCGGACGGTTGTGACCGGGAGCCACGTGCCCGGAAGCAACGAGCTCAGATTGTTGGATTGCCAACCGTTGGCCGCGTACTGCAACAAGCCGCTAACGATGATGTCTTGATCCGTGGAGCTCCAACCGGCCGGAACGGATGGCGTTGTGTGGCGTCTCCCCAACATGGCCAAGTAATCGTGCGCGGTAAACGTCACGATGGCGGATTGCTCCGAGATTTGATCCTCCGAGTGATCAATGAGTCCGCGGAAGATGGTCACGTCTCGGCCGAGTTGATCGGACCAGCGCATTGCTACAACGTCCGTGGCCAATTCCAACATCAACTTGGCGGCCGGACGATGGGAGTCCAACGTGAACGTGAGCTCCGCGGGAGCGTTCCACTTTTGCGTTAGGCGGCGGCCACGTGCGTCCGGGAGCTCCGTGATGATGATGGGCAATGCCGTGTTCCATTGCCGTTGGTAGGCAACGAGACGCCAACGAGCTCTCCCTTTCGGAACGGGAGCGGCGGCACGCGGATCAACGAGCTCGGTCACGCTCATACGAGATAGGTGTCCTGCCAAATCGCTTGGACTTGGGAGACGTTGTTGGAGGAGCCACTCCCGGAGATGGTGAGATACGTGTAACCGGGATTGACCGGGAGGTATGGCCAAGTTGTGGTTGTGAAGTTGATGCCCGCAAAACAGGATTGGTTAGGGTCCGAGTCTCGGAACGCGGTCTTGTTGTTTGTGTCCACGTCTACCCAATGCAACGCATCAATTTGAAAGCCGCTCGCAAAGTTGACTTGGTATGTCGGACCTTGGACGCCCGGACTAACCATCGTGAGCATGTTCACGCGTGGCGTTGTGATCGGTCCATAGATGCGGAGCAACGGTTGGATCGGCAAGTCTCCGGGAGATGAGATGGTGCCGGTTGTGGAGGAGCCGCTCCCGGCCGGATACGTGCGCGGAAACGTCAAGTTGTAGACACGGCCGTTGGCGGAGGAGGAACCGACCCAAGCAAAGACCGTGTTGACGGTTGGGTCATAGACAGCGGGATCACTCGCCACCCATTGGAGTTGGATGTCCCGTTGCGAGTTTCCGGCAATCGCGAATTGGTAACCGCTGGCGCGCACGCCAATCGTCCGCTCGGCCGCTCCCGGCCGGTCCAAGATGTAATGGAGCGTTGGCCGCGCGCTTGGCACCATGAATGGCGCAAAGCTGTCCGCCACGTCATCAATCCGAGCTCCGGCTCCCGCCAACACGCTCACGTGTGCGCTTACCGCGCGAGCTCCAAAGAATTGCGTCCTATCGTCCACGCCATCATCGTCCGGGCGGTTGCTCACAACGTCACGCACGGTTGGCCATCCGAGTAGGAGCTCCGTGCAAAACCATCCGCCGCTTGGATTGTCCAATTGGATGGTTGACGCACCCAACGTGAGCCACGCTTGCCGGACACAAAGCGCGGGCGGGAACGGAGTCCACGCTTGTTGTTGCGCGCTCATACCATGCTCGTTTGCGCGACCCAAGCGGCGCGTCTCATGAAGAGCTCCACGTCCATCTCCGTTGCAAAGTTGGCGTTTTGGATGACAACGGATGGACCGGAGTTGATGGGCGTGGCGCGCGCTCCATTCAACGGGACAACGGCCTCCGGTCCCGCTTCACCAATCAACGCCACGGTTGGCTTGGTCACGATGCCGCCATGTTGCAAACCAACAAGGCTCTTGGCTCCGCTCACGATGGAGCCGCCGATCCCGGCAATGCCACCAATGGCGTCTTTGACCTTCCCGATGATGTTGGAAATTGTGTTCCACGCATCTTCAAACGGTCCGGCAATGGCGTGTTCCACTCCCGCCATCGCGGCGGATACCGCATCAAAGATGCCGCCAACGATCCCGCGCACGTCATCTATTGCCGTGCGGATCAAGTCACGGGCGGCATTGAACGGACCAACGATGGCGTCACGCACGCCAGAGACAACGCCAGAGATGAAACCAACCGCATCCGAGACAATGCCGCGCACAACATCAATGGCCGCCGAGATGAGACCAACGGCAATGTTGAATGGCGCGGAGAGGATGTCAACGAGCGGACTGACAACGTTGTTGATCCATTGCACAACGTTGGAGATGAGAGCCTCAATCCGGCCGACCCAAGTGTTGACGATGGTGGAGAGCGTGTTGAATACCGCATCCCAAATGGAGCGGATGAAGTCAACCGCACCCATGATGACGGCTTTGATTTGGTCGAAATGATCAACGACGATGTTGATTAGGACGCCAAACGGACCAAGGAAGATGTCCAACAAGAGCGGCCAATGGTCAACGATCCATTGCCACACGTCCGAGATGACGGCTTGGATGGCCGCCCAAATCGTGTCCCAATTGTTGTAGAGCAAATAGCCAATGGCAATGAGCGCGGCAATGCCGCCGATGATGAGCAAGAGCGGACCCATGCCCGCATCCATCATTGCGCCAAACGTCATCATGGCCACGCCCGCCACTTGCATGGCGGGACCGAATTTCTGGCCGAATTGGGCAACGGCATCCGTGGCGGTTGCCCGCAACGCGTCCAACTTGCCTTTGAACGTGTTTGCCGCCGCGGACGCTTGACCGGCCGTGACTCTCGCCAACGCTTCCGTTGCGGTTTGGCCATCCTTTGTCAGTCCGGTTGTCTTGTCTATGGAGATGCCGTATTCCTTCAACAACTTGGTGTTGCCGTTGTAGACCTTGCCAACTTGCGTGGCCGCGGTAGTCAAATCCTCATGCTTGGCGGCGGCCACGTTCTCCGCGGTGGAGAGCATGTCCATTGCCTTTTGCGGATCATGCGTGGCTTGGGTGAGAACACGGAGCGCGTCTTGCGTCTTGTCGGCCGTCTCTCCGAATTTCTCTCCGTGTTTGATGGCCTCATCAATGTGTGACGCGTATTCGTCATACGTGTGACCAGTGGCTTGGATGGCTTGATCAAGTTGTTGTTGTGCGGCTTGTTGCTTGGAGCCAAACGCGGAAAGACCAGCACCCAAGCCGGTTAGCGCGGCTCCTCCGCCCATCATTGCCGGACCAACGCCCTTGGCTTTGTTGGTCAAGTTGTCCAAGCCGCCCGCAATGCCGTCCAACATTGGACCGAGCGGACCGAGAGCTCCGGTTGCGTTGATGCCGCCGAGCCAAGACTTGAAAGCCGCCGCGCCACGTCCGGCAACGCCAACCGCTTTGTCTCCGGCATCGGACAGGGATTGGCCGAGACCTTTTAGGTCTCCAAGGATGCGGACGGTTACGGATGGACCAGCCATCTACCGTCTCCGTTTCGCGGCGCGCTCCGCTTCAATGGCCTCTCGTTGCATGTGCTCCACAAACGCGTTGTAAGTCTCCGCATCTAGCTCGTCCACTTCTTTGGGCGTCATGCGCCAGTAACGGCAAAACGCCGCGAGGTTTGCTAGGAGCCGCCATCTAAAGGGTCATCCATCCGCGATGGCTCGGACGTTTGAACGTCAATCTCCACATCTCCCGCTTGCTCCCAAAGCGTCCCGGCATCGGGCACGTGACCGAGTTTGGAGGCACGCTTGTAGAGCTCTAGAAACGCCACGGCTTGCATCCGCTCCGCTTCCGAGTCCGGATCATCCGTGCCTTGGAGGAGCTCCGTCATGGAGTGTCCCGTGGCTTTGGCAAGAGCCTTCATGCCGTTGGCGGTTGCGCGCATTGGACGCTCCGCCGAGATAACAACCGGCTCGGATGTGTAGTCAGTCATGGACGGCTCCCGGATCGGATGATGTGTTGGTCCAAACCGCGTTTGTGTTGAGGATGCGCTCTAACGCGGATGAGTAGAGCTCGGCGGATTGGGAGGCAAGACCAGCGGCGGCCGGGAAGAGGTAACGCCCGCTTGCTATGTATTGCCGTGAGCTCGGATGCGGCTCTTTGCGTGTGCCGCCAAACTCAATCCATCCCGCATAGGGCACGGACACGCGTCCCATACGGATGGCCGCTCCCGTCTTGGTGCCGGAGACACGGATGTCTCCGGAGAGCGTGTCCGAGACATGCGGGACCGCGCCGCGAGCTCGGGCGGCAACCGGCTCGGCCGCTTGTTTGCCCGCACCTTTGATGGCGGCATAGACGGGAGAGCTCACATCGTCCGCCATCTTGTTTAGGTCTCGGCGGATTGCGGCCATGCCGATCACGGCAACGGTTGGAGCCGGACCAGCCATGTCTACGTTGTGACGATGGATGGCGGTTGATCAAAGATCCAATCCAAGTCAACCTCTGACGCGGCTCCGGCCGCGCCTCCGAAATACTCATACGGTTGCGGGATGACGTTGCCTTCAAAGCTTGGATTGGTTGTTGATACCGCACGTGACTTGTATGCCCGTGTGCGGATGGCAACCAACGTCCCGGCCGTTAGATAAGCCTGCAACGCGGCCAAGAGCGTGGCGTGCGTTGATCCCGTGTTGAAGTCTTGCGCCAACTTGGCTTTGAAATGCCACTTGGTTGGTCCGGGATAATCCTTCACGCCACAAAACGTGACCACTTCAACCGGCTTGTTCTCCGGCTCCACGTGTACCTCCAAGCCAAGGCATGAAAGGTTCGCGGTCCCGATTTGCACATACGCATCCGTCATGATGACCGGAGCGATGAGAACGGGCGGAGCGGGATCGGCGGCGGAGACGGTTGGCTCCGGCTCTTTGGTATCGGGCATGTGTTAGCTCCTCACTTCAACGATTAGATCGGCGGCCATGATTTCCGCTCCGGCAATGTTCCAAAGCAACGTTTGCTCTTGGACACGGACACGGACGGATTGGACCGTGCCGCCGAGCGTGAGAGATTCATTGACGGCTTTCTTGGCGGCATCTAGGAGCTCATCCATACGAGCTCCGTCCAACACGCCAACGGCAACGGCAACGGGCAAGTCCGTCCGGTCAACGCCAAACGATGGGGCGTCATAGTCCACGTGCCGCGTATAGCCAACGATGTAGGCGGGCGGATTGAACGATGGCGGCGGCTCGGCAAAGACGGCAACGGTTGGGTCAATGGTGGAGAGGAGCTCGGCCAACGCGGCGGCCACGGTTGTCCGTTGGTAGCTCATCCAAAGACCAGCGGACCAAGCAACGAATACATGGCCTCCACATCCGGATCAACACGTCCAACACGGATAGCTCCCGCGTCTCCCCAAGCAATCGTTCCGTCCAATGAATCGCGGCGGCGGTAGAGCCGTGCCGCGTGCAACATGCAAGCCTCCCGTGCCGCGTCCGGGAGCGTGCCGTCATCAAATGGCGGGATCGGATAGCGGTAGTTCAATCGGGCGTTGCCGTATCCGATGGCGGCGGCCAACGCATCGTTGATAACGGCATCCTCGTTGGCGTCTCCACCTTGGAGACGGAGCAACCGCCGCACATCTTGAAGCGTTGGCCATGACGCCATCTAGGGCTCCTCCTCCGGCTCCGGATGCTCCAATTCCAATGGAGAGCTCGTTGCTTGGCGGCGGAGCAATAGGACAAGAAAGTCCGCGCGCCGCTCGGCAAACATTGGCTCCCAACCGGAGGGAAGAGGCACGGCTCCTCCTCCCTCCGTGGCGGCAACCGGGATGGAGAATTCCCGGACTTCCCAATCCATTACTTGCCGCGTCCGTGATTGGCGGGCGGCTCTTCCGCGGCCTCTTCCTCCGAGACTTCCGCCACGGTTGGGAGGCTCGTTACTGCGGACAAGTCCAGCGCGACATATGCGGTTTGGGCTAGTGAACCAAACGCCACGTAACCGCCATAGGCAACTTGGACGCCAAGGATGGACGGCTCCACAACGGAGAGCAATCCAATGGTGTCCTCGTAAACCTCGTACAAGTCCGCTGGTCCAACGATGCATGTCTTGGCGGGAGCAAACGGCACAACAACGCGCGGGAGTCCGAGCACATCTCCGCGGAAGTCCGCTAACGAGCTCGTTCCGGGAGCGTTCATCTCATTGGTTGTGTTGACCGGGAACACGGTCCGGCTTGTGTCCACCAACGAGCCAAGCGCGGCCCACACATCCAACGAGCACCAAATGCGGGACGGCATCCGTTGCGCGGCTTGGTAGCTATGCATGGCGGCCGTGTACAAGCCTTTGGTCCAATCGGCCAAGACGGGCGTTGCCGGGAGCGCGGGCGGCTTGGTGCCGGTTGCCTTGGCAACAAAGTCCGCGGCCACGGTTGTCTCCGTGTCAATGGCGTATTGGTCCGCCAAGTCACGGATCAAGATGTCCCAAGCGGATGGGCTCGTCCAATCAATGTCTTGGCGCGAGATGTCCACGTAACCGCCGCGCGTTGTCTTGGTGAACGTGACCGAGCCAATGGCCATCTTGCGAGACGGGAGCGCGGTTTTCTCGGCCGTTTGGGCTCCGCTTTGCGTGTGCGTTGTGATCTTGGGACGCGTGAACGTGGCTCCGGCAATGCCGCCGAGACCGCGAGCTCCACCAAGCGATTGGATGAGCGGACGGTTGGAGTCAATCAAGTTGACTACGGCACCAACGATGGGCGTTGGGAGCAAGCCGGGAGTGTCTCCGGAAAGCTGGTCCGCACGCGCTTGGTAGATGCGTTGTGCGGCGGACTCATCGCGCACGTTCCGATCCATGATGCCGTTGGCGCGGATGTAGTCCACAAGGAACGCTCCCGCGGTGCGATAGAGCGGAGCTCGTTGCTCCACATCCATCCGCCGAGCTCCAACCGTGTCCGCTGGTCTCGGCAACGAGCTCACGCTCTCCGCGTGCGCTTCCCTCATTTGCTCGTAAGCGCGGAGCGGTTGGATTTGTGCGTCTAGCTCGGCAATCCGCTCACGGGATGCATCAAGCAAGGAACGCTCCGCATCAACAAGGTCTCGCTCGTCACCAACTTGATTGAGAACCGAGTCCATTGCGGCCATTTGCTCGGCACGCTGGTCAACGAGCCGCTCAAGTACGGGATTGGGCATGACAAAACTCCTCCGATTGTCGGACGGTTAGCCAACGGTGCGTGTGTCCATTGGGCTCGGTCCGGGCCTATCCGATTGGCCTATCGGCGGCGGAGGATCGGCGGAAATGTCCGCGTGGCGTTGCTCTATTGGGAGCGTAACTCTTCCATGAGCTCCCGCCAATGATCCACGTCCCGCTTGCGCGGTGCCGGACGCAATGCCCGTGTGCGGACCATCGTGACTCCCGCGTCCGCGTATGCGGGCGTTGGCGTCATGGAAACCTCCACAAGACGGCTCTCCAAGCGTGTGACGCGTGCCTTGTGTGCCGGTCCCAAGTCCGGCATGAAGTCATCCGGGAGCTCCCAAGTTGGATCACGGATGTCTTGGAAACCAACCGACAATCCGAGCAAGTCTCCGCTCTCCGCCATCCGTGCGGCCTCTTGTGCTGGCGCGGAGTCATTCAATTGCCACACGCCATGCATCCCGTCTTGATCATGCGTCCAACGCTCGGCATGGCCGATGGGCATTGATTGCTGGTCATGGAACAAGAGGAGCGGGAGATTCTTGCCGGAGCGGCCGTTGGTGGACCGTTTGAAAGAGCCGGGAGCGTGCCGCTCTAGGAACCATCCCAAGTCCGCCCAAGTGTCATAAGGAACGGCACGCCCTTCTAGATAGCGGTACGGGCGGCCAATGGCTTGCGCTTCCCGGAGCTCCAAGACGGCTCCGTATTCGCGTGTCTCGGCGGCATCAATCATTGCGTTGGTTCCTCCGGTTGCTCCGATGGCGGCGGCTCGTTTGGATCGGTTGGCTCGGCGGGCGTGATCAAGTCCGCTCCGGCTCCAATCGGACCTTGCATGTCGGGCGGCAATCCGAGCTCCACACGCGCCTCTTGAAGCGTCATGATCCCGGCTCCATAGGCGGCAACCGCCGCGGTTGTCATGGTGGCCAAGTCATCCCGTAGAAGTTGGGAGCGGCGGAAGCGGACATTGGTGCCACGTGGCAACCAAGCGGAGCTCCACACATCTTCAAAGTCCGCCAAGAGCGGCTCCAACGATGTCCGCAAGACTTGCATGTACTGCGGACCGGCCGTGCGGTATGTCATCCCGGCAACCGGAGCTCCGAGCCAATAGCCATCCAAGTTGAATGCGTTTGCCACGTCCACCAAAGACATCTTGCGCGCTTCACTTAGTTGCGTGTCGGTTGGCGACCAAGCAAGCGGGATCACTTGTGTTCCGTTGGGAAGGATGACCGGCTCCCGTTGTGGACCGGAAAACTTGTCCGTCCAATTGCGCTTGGCATCATCGGCCACGTCTTGGGTCAACGTGGCGTTGGGCGTGATCACGGCAACGCTCGGAACGGCTCCGCCCGCTAGAGCTCC
>Ga0066903_100003101_pt1 | contig 13407 bp, 13 predicted proteins | sample PanSoiMetaGPlot1_FD_67491 | JGI IMG/M metagenome (GOLD analysis project Ga0066903, IMG submission 67491) | Tropical forest soil microbial communities from Panama analyzed to predict greenhouse gas emissions - Panama Soil - Plot 1 (version 2) | ecosystem: Environmental > Terrestrial > Soil >... | reverse complement strand
CACGGCGTCGGCGTGGACAAGAAGACCTACATGGCGCGGATGTTCGGCGCCGACGATCTCGATGCCATGCAGCTGGTGCGGTGCGCGTTCGATCCGTCGGGCATCTGCAATCCGGGCAAGGTGTTTCCGACGCCGCGCCTCTGCGGCGAGGTGCCGGGGCCCTACCGCCAGCATCCGCTCGAGCGAGCCGGCCTGGCGGAGCGCTTCTGATGGCCGTCAGCGAGGTGCAGCAGCCGCGCGACGCAGCCAGTGCTGCGGCGATCCTGAAGTGGGCCGACCAGGAGCGTCTGGCGGTGGAAGTGTGCGGCGGCGGGACGAAGGCGGCCTGGGGCACTCCCGCCTCGCGTGCCGACGTCACACTGTCGACCGACGCGCTCATCACTGGCATCGATCACATCGCCGGCGATCTGACCGCCGTGGTGCCGGCGGGAATGACACTCGAGCGCGTCAACGACGTGCTCCGCCGCAATCACCAGTGGCTTGCGATCGACCCGCCGCACGCCGGACGGGCCACCATCGGCGGCATCCTCGCCGCCAACGACAGCGGGCCGCGCCGCCACCTGTTCGGCACGCCGCGCGATCTCGTCATCGGCGTCGAAATCGCGCTGGTTGACGGGCGGACCGCCAAGGCGGGCGGGCGCGTCGTCAAGAACGTCGCCGGGTACGATCTATCGCGCCTGATGGCTGGTTCGTTCGGCAGCCTCGCCGCGATCGTCAGCGCGACATTCAAGCTCGCGCCGGTCTCCTCGGCGTCGCGAACCATCGTCGCCAGCGTCACGGACTCGCGGCGCCTCGCCGCGCTCGCCTCGACGGTGGCGGCCGCGCCGCTCAATCCATCGGCGGTCGAACTCGAGTCTCCTCCGCATCGCCTGCTGGTTCGCTTCGAAACGAGTCCGGCCGCCGCGGATCGGCAGGCTCAAACGGCTGCCGATCTCTTCGCTCGCGAAGGCGCCACGACTTCGACGCTCGCCGGCGCGGACGAAGATCTCCTCTGGCAGCAGTACGAGTCGCGGTTCTGGAGCGAGGCCGCGACCATTCTCAAGATCTCGACGCTTCCGACCGATCTCGCTCAGACGCTGGAGGACGTTGCCCACGTCACGTCGGCCCACGGCCTGACGCCGCACGTCTGCGGCCGCGCCGGCCTCGGCGTCCTGTTCGTGCGCCTGGCACATCCGCCCGACGAGACGGCGGCCGCGGCACGCGCCATCGCCGAATTGCGGCAGCGCGTGGCGAGCCGTCGCGGCAGCGTGGTGGTGGTGTCGGGCTCGGCCGCCCTCAAAGCGCAGGTCGACCCGTGGGGCGATTTGGGCGACGCGCTGGCGCTCATGCGGGCCGTCAAGAACCGCTTCGATCCGCACGGCATCCTCAATCCGGGTCGCGGTCCCGGCGGACTTTAGATGTCTCTCGACACGCTCCGTCCTCTCGACCCGCTGATCGACAAGTGCGTGCACTGCGGTTTCTGCCTGCAGACCTGCCCCAGCTACGTGCTGCTCGGGCAGGAAATGGATTCGCCGCGAGGCCGCATCTACATGATGAAGGCGGGATCGCACGGGCGTCTCGGCATCACCGACGCGGTGGTCCAGCATTTCGACACGTGTCTCGGCTGCATGGCGTGCGAGACGGCCTGCCCGTCGGGCGTCAAGTATGCGCCGCTCGTCGAGCACACCCGCGCGGCCATCGAGCGCGGCTATCAGCGGCCAGCGGCAGAACGCCTGTTCCGCTCGGTCCTGTTCAGCATCCTGCCGTTTCCGGCACGCCTACGCGTGCTCGCGTGGCCGCTCGTCTTCGTGCACCTGCTGCGACGCCTGCCGACGCTGCAAGCCCTGCTGCCGGCGCGGCTGCGCAATCTCATCGCACTCGCGCCGACCACCAAGGCCGCGGCGGCCGCCGACGACGTGCCCGAGCGCACGCCGGCAGCCGGTGCCGCGCGCCTCCGCGTCGGTCTCGTCACAGGCTGCGTGCAGCGCGTCTTCTTCAGCCACGTGAACCAGGCGACGGTGCGCGTCCTGGCCGCCGAGGGCTGCGACGTCGTCGCGCCCCGCACGCAGGCCTGTTGCGGCGCCCTCGCCCTGCATGCAGGCCGCGACGAAGAGGCTCGCGGCTTCGCTCGCGGCTTGATCGCGGCCTTTGAAGGCACCGACGTCGACGTCGTCGTCATCAACGCGGCCGGCTGCGGATCGTCGATGAAGGAGTACGGCGAGCTGCTGAAGGACGACCCCGCATGGGCGACGCGCGCCCGCGCCTTCGCCGCGAAAGTCCGCGACGTGACCGAGGTGCTGGCCGGACTCGACGCGCCCCGGGCGAGCCGTCGTCCGCTGGCCATGCGCATCGCCTACCACGACGCGTGTCATCTTGCGCACGCACAGGGCATCCGCGCCGAACCGCGCGCGGTGCTCGCGTCAATTCCGGGACTGACGGTCGCGCCGATTGCCGAAAGCGAGATCTGCTGCGGCAGCGCCGGCATCTTCAACCTCGTGCAGCCGAAAATGGCCGCCGAGCTCGGCCAGCGCAAAGTGGCGCACATCGCCGACACCGGCGCCGATGCGGTCGCGACCACCAACCCGGGGTGCATGGTGCAGATCGAGGCGGCATCGCGGGCGGCAGGCCAGCCGCGCCGCGTCTTCCACGTCGTCGAACTGGTCGACGCCTCCATCAGCGGACGGCCGCTCTGAGATCGCGGCGCCCATGATTCTCGATCCCGCGTCGGCGCCGGCCCGCGCCAGTTTCAGGCTGCTCGTGAGCGCCGTCGTGCCGCGGCCCATTGCGTTCGTGTCCACGCTGTCGCCGTCCGGCGTCCGCAACCTCGCGCCGTTCAGCTTCTTCAACGTCGTGTGCGGCGACCCGCCCGTCGTCGCCTTCAGCACCGCCTTCAGGGATCCTCCGAAGGACACGCTGGCCAACGTCGCTGCCACGCGCGAGTTCGTCGTCAACATCGTCACCGAAGCGATCGCCGGGCCGATGAACCAGACGGCCGGCGAGTACCCGGCGGAGGTGGACGAGTTCGTCGTGTCGGGTCTGACGCCGGCGCCGAGCGACATCGTCAAGGCGCCGCGCGTGCTCGAATCGCCGGTGAACATGGAATGCCGACTGCTGCAGATCGTCGAAGTCAGCAGCCGGCCGCTTGGCGGCAGCCTGATCCTCGGCGAGGTCGTGCGCTTCCACGTTGACGACGCCATCGTCAGCCACGGCAGGATCGACGCGGACCAGCTGCGCGCGGTGGGCCGCATGAGCGGCTACGACTACACACGAACGCGGGACCGCTTCGCGCTCGTCCGGCCTTAGTGCCGCGCGCCCTCGGCGCTTCTCACCTTGGCACCTGAGTGTCGTGTTACCATGGTCACGAGGCTATGGTCATGAAGCGCCGAAAACCCTCGATGGTGCGCGAAGCCAGGCCCGTGTACGGCGAACCCGAGATACCAGTCAGCTTTTCCCGCAACGTGTCGGCCGGCGAATTCAAAGCCCGGTGCCTCGCGCTGATGGACGACGTGCGCGACACAGGCGGCGAGTACGTGATCACCAAACGCGGTGTGCCGGTCGCGAAGCTCGTGCCCGTTCAGACTTCGCGACGACGCTATCTGGGAAGCCTGAAGGGCACCGGCAAGACGCTCGGCGATATCGTCAGCCCGCTCGACGAACCGTGGGAAGCCCTCGAGGGCTGGCCAGATGAGGAATGACGGCGACGAGGCGGTGCTGCTCGATACGCACGTCTGGTACTGGTACGTTCAGGAAGAGAAGAAGCGCTTTGCGCGCCGCATCGAGCCGCTGATCGAGAGCGCAGTCCAACGCGGTGCCGTCGTCATCTCGGCCGTTTCGATATGGGAGCTTGCCCTGCTCGAAGCGGCGCGCCGCATCGATCTCTCCATCGACATTCGACACTGGATCGCGCGAGCATTGCGATTTCCAGGTGTTCGTCTCAAGGGACTCTCTGCGTCGATCGTCATCGACAGCACTCGCCTGCCCGGCAATCTTCACCGCGATCCCGCCGACCGCATCCTCGTCGCCACGGCGCGGCAGCTGGGCGCCGCTCTCGTGACATGCGACCAGCGGATCCTGAACTACGCGAAGAAGGGGTACGTGAAGGCCGTCGACGCGAACCCTTAGAACCCCTGGAATCTCTAGAACTCTTTATTCAGTACTCCCCAATCGCTTCCCCGTGGGCCGTGTGTACTCCCTGCGTTCGCCGGTCCGCCCGTTCATGATGGTGAACGTCCCGTCATCGCGCGCGCTCAGCTTGATCCAGTGCGCCAGATCCACCTCGCCATCCTCCAGGTTGGCGATGAGCGCGTCGTCGGAGTTCTGCACTGTTTCGTTGCCCGACTTGTGCAGCTGCCAGACATCCTCGATGCCCGGGAACTTATGGAGCGCGTCGAGCGCGCCCCCGGCGCCACCCTTGTAGGCGCCATTGTTGACGACGGCCGCGCGCGGGCGCAGCGCCGCGAGCAGCGCCGGCACGTTCGAGTCGTTGTTGCCGTGGTGCGCCACCAGGTAGACGTCGACTCGCCCCAGCAGGTCGTTCGGACACACGAGATCACTCAGCTTGGTGGTCATCAGATCGCCGAGATCCAGGAAGGTGAACGCGCCAAACCGCAGCTGGACGCCGAGCGATCGCGGATTTTCGTTGTTCCGCCAGTCGCGCGGGTCGATGGGCGCACAGGCCGGATTCGCGTCCCCGGCTCCGCGAAGCGGCTCGGCCAGCGTCGCGCCGCCCGCGCTGACGACGGTCGCCTCGAGGCCGCGCATGGGCAGCCGATCGCCCGGCGTCGGCATGAGGTGCGCGCCCTGGCGGCGCGCCTCCGCATACGTCGCGAACGCCGCAACAACGTCGAGCTCCGTTTGCGTCGGCTCGCCGTAGTCGACGAAGGTGCGGACCGGCAGCCGGCGCGCGACCTCGGCTGCGCCGCCATTGTGGTCCTCGTGAAAGTGCGTGATGACCAGATAGTCGAGTTGCGAAATGTGCGCGTCGAACGCGGCGGCCATGATGCGGTCGGGGTCCCGGCCGTGGCGCTCGGGATAGCCGGCGTCGATGAGCATCGACTCGCCTGCCGGCGAGACGATGAGCGTCGCCTGCCCGCCTTCGACGTCGATGAAATAGATGTCGAGTGTGCCGGCCCGGCCGGCGGCGAAGACAATCGCCGACGAGAACAGGGCGGCTACGATCGCGTGACGCATAACTGTTGTATCGACAGGCGCGATGATACCCGATATAACTGGTCGCCATGCCGCGCCGCCGCCTCCGCTTCACGGCGATTGTCGCGCTCGTTGTCGCCGCTTCGGCGATGGCCGCGGCCGGCGACCGCGATGGGCTGCCTGCTAGCCTGACCGATCGCGATTTCTGGCGGCTCGTCGGCGACCTCTCGGAGGCGGGCGGCACGTTTCGATCCGACAACCTCCTGTCGAACGAATCACGCCTGCAATTTGTCATCCCTCAACTGGTGAGCGCGGTCTCGCCGGGCGGCGCCTATCTCGGCGTCGGACCTGAGCAGAACTTCACCTACATCGCGGCCCTCAAGCCCGACGTCGCATTCATCGTCGACATCAGGAGGGGCAACCTTCAACTGCATTTGATGTACAAGGCGCTGTTCGAGCTGTCGAGCGACCGGGTCGACTTCATCGCGCGCCTGTTTTCGAGGCCTCGGCCCGCCGCGCTTTCACCAGACGCCAGCGTCGCCGACATCTTCGACGCCTTCTTGATGATCGAGAGCAGTCAGGCGCTCTACGACCGCAACCTCCAGGCTATCGACGCGCAGCTCGTCTCGACGCACGGCTTCGCGCTGTCGGATGAGGATCTGAAAGGCATCGCCTACGTGTACCAGGCGTTCTTCATGTTCGGCCCGGCGATTCACTACTCGTCGACCGAAGGCGTGGGCGCCGGCTACCGTCCGACGTACGCGGATCTGATGATCGCCACCGACGGGAGTGGCGTCACGCGCAGCTACCTCGCGTCGGACGAAGCGTTTGCCCGTGTGAAGGAGCTGGAATCGCGGAATCTGATTGTGCCCGTGGTGGGCGACTTCGCCGGCACGAAAGCCATTCGGGAAGTGGCGGCGTGGCTGAAGGACAGGCACGCGATCGTATCTGCCTTCTATCTGTCCAACGTGGAGCAGTACCTGCGGCTCGAGCGCGTCTGGGGCTCGTTCTGCGCGAACGCGGCACGCCTCCCCGTCGACGCGTCGAGCACCTTCATTCGCGCGGGGCGCGGAGGCCGCTACGCGCGCGGCACGGCGCTCACCGCGGAGCTCGGACCGATTGCACCCGAAGTGGAAGGCTGCCCCCGACCGCCGAACTAAACGTCCATAATATCGAGCGCCTGCTGGAGGCTCTTCATCGCATCGCGCCCGGGCCCCACGCGGTACTCGTGCGCGATGCTGCCCTTGAATCCGAGCTCGGCGATGGTCGTCGCGACAAACCGGTAATTCAGCTCCTGCGTGTCGTCGATCTCATGCCGGCCTGGCACGCCGGCCGTGTGGAAGTGCTCGATCCACTGGAAGTTGTCGCGGATGGTCGCGCAGACGTTCCCGTCCTGCACCTGCGCGTGGTACAGGTCATACAGCATCTTGACGCGCGGCGAGTTGACGCGCTTGCACACCTCGAAACCCCATGACGCGTGATCGCAGGCCTGATCGGGCCGGCCCAGCACGTTATCGGGATACCGGCTGTTCATGTTCTCGATGCACAGGCTCACGCCCTTCATCTCCAGGTAGCCCTTGACCCGATTCAGAAACGCGACCGCATGGTCGGCGGCTTCCTCGTACGACATGCCTTTCCGCTGACCGCTCGCGCTGATGATGGCGGTGCAGCCGCCGGCCGCGCACACATCGGCTTCCTCGCGCAGCGCCTTCTCCATCTTGTCGTGCGATTCGCGGTGGATCAGCCCGTCCTCGAACGAGGTGAACGACATCGGCGCCATGGTGGGCGCCAGGCCGTACTTCTTGAGCGTCGGCCAGTCGGCCGGCTGAATCAGATCGAAGCCGACGCAGCCGAGCCGCGCCGCCTCCTGGCACTGCGCGTCGAAGCTGGCGTTGGCCGGCTGGCCGAAGACCTGGCGGAACAGCGCCTGCTTGATGCGCCCTTTGCGCTTGATCGGCGCCGCTGACTGGGCGTACGAATGAGTGCCGGCGGCGACGCTTGCCGCCGCGACGGAAGCCAGGAATTCTCTTCTTCGCATGCGGCGCATTGAACCACAAAGAGAAGGGATCGCACCACGACTGTTTCCCGTCGCGGCCCGGCCGCGCAAAGACCACGTTAGGACCGAACGCTGAGCACGGCGCGGTGGTATGCTCCCTCCCTCTCCCATGAAAGGCTCCGTGGAGCCCACTGGAGCACGATTCGCCCAGTACGAAATCGTCTCGCTGATTGGCACGGGCGGCATGGGCGAGGTGTACCTCGCCCGGGACACGCGGCTCCATCGGCAGGTGGCGCTCAAGTTGCTCCGCAGGTCAGAGGACAACGATCACACGACGACCGATCGAATCCTCCGCGAGGCCCGCGCCGTCGCCTGCCTGGACCATCCGAACATCTGCACGTTGTACGAAGTGGGCGCCACGGCGCATGGCGAGTTTCTCGCCATGAAGCGTGAAGTAAGGCGGCGCAGCACGGCTCCGGCAGACAAGAGGTCCCGTGCCAGACGGGCCCGACGATCAGGCGCGGCTGTTCGTGCACGAGACGGGCGGCGCTGGGACAGCCGCCAGCGCCCCGCCGCGTTTGCCGTTTACCCGCGTGGAAGCCGCGGGCGTGCTGCAGACCGCCGCCGCTTCCGAGAATTTCCGCGCGGTCGGATTCGACGCCACCAAGGATCTCGTGCTTGGCGGACGCCGGCGCGACTATCGCTTCGTCCACTTCGCGACCCACGGCTATGTCGACGCCGATCGGCCGCAGCTGTCGTCGATCGTGCTCTCGATGGTCGACCGCGCCGGCCGGGCGCGCGACGGCTTCCTGCGCGCGCACGAGCTCTACAACCTCGAACTGCTCGCCGACCTCGTCGTCCTGAGCGCCTGCGAGACGGGGCTCGGCAAGGCAGTCCGGGGCGAAGGACTGATCGGCCTGACGCGAGGGTTCATGTACGCCGGCGCGCCTCGCGTCGCCGTCAGCCTGTGGAGCGTCAGCGATCGCGCGACCGCGTCGCTCATGCGCCGGTTCTACGAAGCGATGCTCAAAGACGGACTCTCCCCCTCCGCGGCGCTGCGGGCCGCGCAGCTCGCCATGATGAAGCAGCCTGGCTGGCAGCACCCCTACCACTGGGCACCGTTCATCGTGCAGGGCGACTGGCGCTAGGCTGCGAGCTCGAGGTGCCGTGGTGCCAAGGTGCGCAACCTCGCACCTTGGCACCCCTGCGCCTGGTCAGCGCTTTCTCCCGACAAACGTCACCCCGTGCGCGCGCTTCGTCCACGGCTCGGCCACCGTGACATCGAACCCGGCGTCGCCGAACAGCTCCAGCAGCTGCCGGTAGGTGTAGGCGCGATGCGTGCCGTGCTGCGTTTCGACGCGACCACCGCGGACCGTCGTGTACTCGATGTCGAGCCGGCCGCGCGCAGGATCGTACTCGTTCGTCGCGAGCAGCAGCGTGTCGCCCACCTTCCACCACGGTCGATCGGCGATGTTCGCGAGCACGTTTTCGAGAACCATCGGCGTGTCGAGCACGAAGCGCCCGCCGGGCTTGAGCGCGCCCGCCACGGCCCGCAGGAATGCCGCGTTCCCCTCGTCGTCGAGATAGCCGAAGCTGTTGCCGTAGCAGAACGCGCCGTCGAACGCCTCCCGCCACGGGAGATCGCGCATGTCGCGCTGCTCCCACGCGACGCGCGCGTCCGCGTCGACGCCCCGCGCGTGCGCCAGGAATTCGGCGGACCAGTCGACGCCGGTCACGCGGTACCCGCGCGCTGCGAAGGCGAGCGCGAGGCGCCCGCCGCCACAGGGCACGTCGAGGAGCGCGCTGCGTGGCGCGGCCTCGAGCAGCCGCTCGATCGCGTCGGCTTCACGTGCGGTGTGCTGGGCCGGTACGGCCTGCAGCCAGAAGTCGACGGTCGTGCCCTGGAAAAACTCCTCCCACCAGTTCGGTTGAACGTTCACGGTAGATCTCCCTCTCAAGCGGTCCGCATGCGCGGACACACGAATCTCATGTTGTGGTGATGATGCGGAAGGAGACGTTAGGCGCGGACGGCGGTGGTGGTGCTCAGCGGCAGTTCCGCGGAGGAGTGTAGCACGCAACTTGACAGGGACCGCCATGGCGAATATATTCGCCGTGCGCGAAATTTTTCGCCTCTCGTCGCCTTCGTCACTTCAGGACCTCCGTGTCCTTCGTTTCCAGGGAGCGACCGTGAAGCGCATCCGACCCGTCGCCCTGACCCGGCGTGAAAGCCAGATCATGGAAATCATCCACCGTCGCCGGCGCGCGACCGTCGAGGACATCAGGGCCGAGCTGCCAGACGCCCCCGGCCCGTCCAGCGTGCGGAAACTGCTCGACATCATGATCTCGCGCGGCCTGCTCGACCGCGAGTACGACGGCCCCCGGCACGCCTACTTCCCCGCCGTCAGGCCGGAGGAGGCCAGCCGCTCGGCGCTCCGTCAGGTAGTTCGCACCTTCTTCGACGGTTCGCCCGGCTCGGCCATCGCCGCGCTGCTCGACATCAACGACGCGCCGCTGTCCGACGACGAATACCGGCATCTGAACGCGCTCCTGAAACAGTCGCGCGAAGGGGACAAGCGATGACCCCGATACTGGTGACGACAGTTGTCTTCGCCGAAACGCTCGTCAAGATCACGCTGCTGATGGCGGCGGCTTCGGGGATCGCCGCGTACCTGCGCCGGCGCGGCTCCGCGGCATCGCGCCACCTGGTGTGGACGCTCGCAGCCGCGAGCCTGCTCCTCTTCCCCATTCTGTCGACGGTCGCGCCGGTCCTGAACATGGCGATCCCCGTGACGGTCCCGATCGCGAGCCCGGCCGCGCTCGCCGCGTCGGACGTCGCATCGCGCGACGACGCGACTCCGACGATGGCGGTTCGAGAATCGGCAGCCCGGGCCGCGGCGGCGATCGCGACGGATCGGAACATCACCACGTCCACGTCGGCTACTCTCTGGCAGCGACTGATCGCGACGGCCCCGGCAATGTTTCTGGCTGTCGTCATGCTGCTCATTGCCAGGCTCGCGCTCGAACGGTGGCGCGCTCACCGCGTCGTCCGGCGCGCGGTCGCCATCGACGACCACGACTGGCTGCGGCTGGCTCGCGAGTGCGCCGACTCCGTCGGCGCCCGAGGGCGCTTCGTGATTCTGATCAGCCGCGAGCAGACGATGCCGATGGCCGTCGGCGTGTGGCGGCCAGCCGTCGTCATGCCGGCGGTCGCCGAGTCGTGGCCCGAAGACCGGCGCCGCGCCGTCATGCTGCACGAGCTGGCCCACGTCGCCCGCCACGACTGCTTCACCCAGTTGCTGGCCGAGCTCGCCTGCGCGCTGTACTGGCCGCACCCAGGCGTATGGTGGATGGCGCGTCGCCAGCGCGTCGAACGCGAGCTGGCCTGCGACGATCGCGTGCTTGCCGCGGGCACGTCCCCGCGCGACTACGCAAGCCACCTGCTCGAGGTCGCGTACGCGGTCGGCGGCGGTCGCGCCCCCGCGCTGGCCGTGGCGATGGCGCGCCGTCGGCAGCTCGAAGGACGGCTGCTCGCGGTGCTCGACGCCGCGCGCAATCGCACCACGCCCGCCCGGCGCAGCCGCGTCGCGGCGATCGCGGGCGCCGCCGCGATCGTGGGTGTACTCGCGGCCGCGTCCGCCACGCTGGCGCCGGCGCAGCCAGCAGGCGGCCATGCGTCGTCTGCCGAACCGGCGCTCGACGGCACGGCGAGCCGCATCGCGGAACAGGGACTCGCAGGCACGTGGGATCTTCGTTTGTCGGCGGATGGTCGAATCGTCCGCCTGAGGCTCAACGAAAGCGACACCTCTTCGTACGGGCTGGCGAACACCATCGATCACGCCGAAGCCGAGAAGCTGCGACGCGCGCTGTTGCCTGCCCTGCAACCTGGTGGAGCGGGCAACGGCCAGTTCCGCGTGGAGCGCGATGCCGGCACCCTCGTCTTCGACGGCACATTTCGCGCGGGCGTCGGCGCCGGGACGTACACCTTCGAACCCAACCGCGCATTTCCCGTCGAACTGGCGAAGCGAAGCTTTGCGCGCCCCACGGTGACCGATCAGTATCTGTTCACGCGGACGAACATCGGTTCGGCGTTCATCGACGAGCTCGCGGCGCAGCGCTATGCGCGTCCAGATCTCAGTCAGCTGGTCGACGCCGCGCGGCACGGCGTGAGCCTCGACTACCTGCGGCAGATGGGCCAGCTCGGATATCGGGTCGGGGGGCTCGACGCGCTGGTACGCCTGAAGGACCACGGCGTGACGCCGGAGTTCGCTCGAGCACTGCGTGCGCAGCGGCTCGCGCCGCTGTCGGTCGACGAGCTCGTGAGCGCTCGCCAGCGCGGCATCAGCCCCGAGTACGTCAGCGAGCTGCGCGCACTTGGATACACGGACCTGTCGCTCGCGACGCTGGCCGACGCACGCCAGCACGGCATCTCTCCTGAGTACGTGCGCGCACTCCAGCAACTGGGCTACCGCCTGGCGCACGCGGATCTGGTGAGAGCGCGCGAGCATGGCGTCGGCCCGGAGTACATCGGCGAAATGGCCGGTGCGGGGTTCGAGCATCTGACGCTCGACGACCTGATCCGGCTGCGCCAGGCCGGCGTCGACGCGTCGTACGTGCGTGAAGTCCGGACAATCGGCTACACCGACCTGACCGTGGACCGGGTGATTGCCTTCCGTCAGCAGGGCGTGACGACGACCAATCCGGCGCCGAAGCTGAAACAGGTGCCCTGGGCCCGGTTCCACGCGCTCATCAGGCAGTGGCTGAAATAGGGAACCGAAGATCGGGCGGATCTAAAGGTCCCCCTACTTCTGCGGTCGCAGCGTCACCTTCTGCACGCGCCAGTTGCTCAATTCGCCGACGAGCAGCTCGTTCTCGTTCCGGCAGTCGATCGAGTTCACGAGCCCGAATTCCTTCAGCTGCTTCCCCGCGCGTCCGAACCGGCCGACGATCTTCCCGTCGAGATCGACTTTGTAGATCGCCGCGTCTTCCATCCCGTCCGGATCGCCCGTGTGCGCCACATATATGTACTGGCGCGGCCCGGTCGTCAGGCACAACGCCGTCGGCGTCCCGACGTTGAGCCACTGCGTCTTGAACGTGCCGTTCCCATCGAACACCTGCACGCGGCGATTGCCCTCGTCGGCGACGTAGACGTTGCCCTGCGCGTCGACGGCGACGCCGTGCACGATGTTGAACTGGCCGGGCGCTGTGCCGCGCGACCCCCACGAGCGGATGTACTTGCCGCTCGGCTCGTACTTCGCGATGCGCGCGTTGCCATAGCCGTCGGCGACGTAGATGTTGCCGGCGCGATCCCAGGCGACGTCGGTCGGACGCTGGAAGCTTTCCCCGTCGACGCCCGCACCGGGCAGCGCACCGCGCCCGCCTTCGGGCGGCGCGCCGCGTCCGGCTGGGGCCGCGCCGCGACCTGCACCAGGCGCCTCGCCGCCGCGTCCGCCGCCCGCGCCACCAGGCGGCCCGGCCGCCGCAGGAGCCGATTCGCCGGAGGTCTGCACGACGGGCACGCCGGTCGCCTGCGGCACCAGCGGCAACGCAGGCACGCGCAACGCTTCAGGCTTGCGGCTCAGGATCATCTGCACGCGGCCGTTCGGATCGAACTTGATCACCTGCGTCGACGCCTGATCGACGATCCAGACGTTGTCCTGCGGATCGACGCGCACCTGCTGCGCCTGCAGGAGCCCGTATGCGTTCTGCCCGATCTCGCGGACGAACTTCCCACTCTTGTCGAACTGGAACAGGCGCGAGCCGCCGTGCGAGACCGCCCGCGACGTCCCGAGCGTCATCGTCGGATTACCGGTGCGCGTGTACAGAAAGATGTCGCCCTTCGAGTTGGTAGCGACGCCCGCGGCCTCGCCCATGTGAATGGCGTCGGGGAATTTCAGCAGGTCGCCCGTGGACTCGAAGGCGATCTCCGGAATCGAAAGCTGGGCGACTAGCGTCGCGCCGGACGCGGCCACTGCCAGCGCCGCGGCCGCCAGAACTGCCGTGAATGTGCGTGACATGGTGGCCACCCGTTACCGAATAGAAGCCGTGCTGGACGACGAGGCCGGGGCCGGCGAGGCGTTCAACAGAATCTTCTGCGCGCGCCAGGCGGAAATCTCGGAGACGAACAGCTCGTTCGGGTTGCGGCAGTCGATCTCGTGCACCGTGCTGAACTCGCCCAGACCTTTGCCGGACTTGCCGAACTTCCCGATGATGCGACCGTCGAGCTCCATCTTGTAGATCTCGCCGGTGATCGCCCACGACGCCGCGGGGTTGCTGTCGGGATTGGA
>Ga0066903_100003099_pt1 | contig 13410 bp, 15 predicted proteins | sample PanSoiMetaGPlot1_FD_67491 | JGI IMG/M metagenome (GOLD analysis project Ga0066903, IMG submission 67491) | Tropical forest soil microbial communities from Panama analyzed to predict greenhouse gas emissions - Panama Soil - Plot 1 (version 2) | ecosystem: Environmental > Terrestrial > Soil >... | reverse complement strand
ACCGCTCATTCCGAACGCCAGCGCGGTGAACAGCGGCCGCTCCCATCTTTTGCTATCTCGGCCCTCGATGGCGGCCCCAAAATCCAGTAGCAACTCAAGAAGTGGCACCTGCAGTCCCGCGTCTGCTGGGTGGCTGCTCGATACCAGCATGTTCATGGTGGTGCACTGGGTGGCGTACATGTCGGCAAGGGCGTCCGGCTCTGCGCCCGCCTCAAGCAGCGCGCGGGCGACCTCGACGGCGTTCGGAGGCGTCTTCTGGCGGAAGCGCTCGACACCGTTGGCGGCCATGTAGTGGAGCAGCGTGGCGCGGTGCGCGGGTGGATCGAAACAGCAGACGCGGCTGGAACGGGCGCGGACGAGAGCGCAATCGCCGCGGAGCGCATCTTGCAACGCGGCAAGGTCGCCGCTGACCACGGCTTCGACGGCCGATTCGAATTGGGAGGCGGGGCCTGTCGTTTCCACCGCTTCGACGTAGGCGGCGAGGGAGGTCCAGTCGAGGAAGTCGTAGTAGCGGGCGATAGCGAGGCGGGCATCGTCGATCGAGAGGGTGGCATCGCGGATTTCCGAAGCCGGAATGAATTTCCGGCGCCATTTGATCTTCTCGTCCAGGAAGCGGGGGTGTCTGCTGTGGAACAGATCGATAGCCGCGGGATCGGCTGCTCGGTGCCCGACAAGCAGGCCTTCGGCCTGCTGTTCGTAGGCCGCAAGGGGTGAGCGGAATGGAACGGGTCTCAGATCCATGTGGGACGCTTGTGCGAGAAAAGGAACGCTTGCGAGAGGCACCGAGTTTCAATCCCGCACCGCATTCTGGCGCTTTTGGTTCGACCCACACAGCTGTCAAGGCCTGCAACGGGTCCGCGTCGGGACGATTGCGCGGGGCTCTTGAACCCGTTTTCCTCGCCCCGGCCGCACCCCCCGGCTAGTTCAATCACCTGTCGCGCCGAAGGAGTTCTATAAGGCGCGGCGGTGTTCTGTCGACGAACGGGGGGATTTGCCGACCTCGACGGTCCTCTCCTCGTCGACAGCCGCGCGCAGGGCCTCAGCCTTCGAGAAAGGTTTGTGTGGCTCAATTGTCGTATGATGCAGTTCTACCAGGCTCAGAACATGGGTGGGAGGTTCGGTTCGATACCGGTGAAGGTGATCCCCGAGCGAGTAAACTAGGCAAAGCGCGAGGCTCGCCCAAACCGCTGCGGTGAAATACAGCGACATCCAGGCAATCTCATCCTTCCACTGAGCAAAGTCGTGCGTTACGACCCTACGGGCGCTCGCGTCACGGAGACCTTCGAGAGGCCCCAGAACTTTGCTGCCATCTGTAACCGCTGCTTGCCATCGGTTTAGATACATCGGTATGTCAATGGTAATGAGAAAAGCGAGATAGATTGCAATCCCGACGATTGCGACGACGAGGGCCAAGCGAACCAGCCCGTCATACTCCGGTAGCAACCGGCAAACGCCAATCCCAACCACAAAGAAGGCAACTGCCCATATCGAATTTTCGATGGCATTGGCCAGATAGTTGGTCGTCAACACCCCATACCACGAGCAGCACTGCGCCAGGAGAATCAACGGCACGATTGTCCAGGCGACATTCAAGGTGGTGTCCACTTCCGCTATCCCGCCCAGCTGGCGCAGGATAATGGCCCACTGGGTTGCAAAGCAGATCTCGGCCACGGTCGCCACGGATCGACCAATGAGAACGCTCGATAGCCAGGTATCGAACAAGCAGATTCGTTGAACATCCGCGCGCGGGAGAAACGACCGGAATGCGCAGCCAAAAACATAGGCTGCACAAAGCAATAGCATGAATTCGGGGTCCGAGGCGCTGTCCACTCCGCCAGTCGACTGTATGTGGAACTGGCGATAGAGCAGGAACCAGAGCGTGATATTTCCGCTGCTGGCCAGGGTCAATAGAACCCACCACCAGGCCAGAGGATTTGACCGCGCCCGCCACAGCAATCTCATGGGCCGCTCCGCGTGTGATCGAACTGACATCGAACCGTCACAATAGTGTCACGAAGCGCGGCCGGTCGCGAGAGATATCTGTTGGCTTTTGGCATGCGGTCGGGCGCTGCCCAATCGCCTCCTGAGCAGGCTCAGTAGTGGAAAATAAGGCAAAGTGCACTGCCGGTTGGGTGCAAAGGGCTTGCAGAATGAGAAATGCGCGCGCCGCCGGACTCCGAAAGCCGGGCGAAGAGATCATTTCTTGCGCCATCGGCGCCATACCCGCTTCGGCGACGATTGCGACCGCACTTACGCGCTCCCCATCCGCGTGCAGCAAGTTCGACTGCGGGATTTCGGCGCCGATCGTGTGAGCCGTCTTCAGGTTTCCCCCCAGGGCGGCTGCCCCGCCACCAACATCAATCGCGATGAACTCCCGCCGCCTCATTATCTCTCGCCGTCGCAAGGAGGTGCGCACAATCCTCACGCATCCCCGTCTCGGCGCGCTGTAGTTGTCGCAAGAATAGCCTACCATGCTCCCACCTGGTGAGAGCCCTCGTGCCTGCGCGATGCATGGTTGGTTCACCGCTCGAAGTTATTGCCGTGGCGATGAAGGCGATAGTGCCGCGAGGTTTCGAGCCCCCCTTCCGAAAGCACCATCGGCTCTAGCGTGGCCTTCCTCGGATGCACCAGCTTGATGGGGTCGCTGAACATTTCTGTTGCGCTTCAGTGACAGGACAGGTTTCGGCCACGAGCGGAGGTCCATGAGCTGGGTCACCGATCGGTCGATTGGGAGATTTGCCGAACGGCAGCTTCCGGCGGTCCCGGCCACTTCATAACTCCGCAAAAATCTCGAGCACGTTGCCGTCCGGGTCGCGGAAGAAAATTGTGCGGTGGCCAAATGGTTGATCAGTCGGCGGCGAAATAAGCTTGACACCCTTGGCTTCGAGTGCCGCAGCACAGTCGGCCACCGCATGCGGTGCGACGCGAAACGCCAACTGCAACAGTGCGCCTTTTTCAGGTGGCGTGTCGTTGAAGCGCCCGCCACGGGCTGTAAGCGCGAGCGTCGTCGATCCGACACGATACTCGATCCAGCGATCGCTCAGGACGCGAAACAGCGGAAACTCCATGACCGTTTCGTAGAAACGCCGCATTGCATCCATGTCGCGAGCAAAGATGACGGTGTAGTCAATCTGGCGAATATGCCTGAGCGGCTGCATGGCGGCTCCTTATGAACGATGGCTCAGTTGAGCCATGAGGTCGTTCGCCCGGCCTTCCCGCGTAGCAAAGGCCCGAGAAGCTTCGCGCTCGCAGGTCGCTGGCACCTTGCGCCCGTTGCGCATGATCTTCGTACCATTCATTGCTCAACACGGGATGCAACCGAACGAAGCTTCGGAGCGGGGCGCTGATGAGTGGAGTTTGGACCGAGATCGCCACACCCCGTCGGCCGCGTGAAGTAGATCAGGCCAAGGCGGCACCGGGTGGTTCTCAGGTGCCAGTGAGATTGCCGTTCGACAAAAGCGCGCGAAAGGACTTGGTTTCTGACGCCACGAATTCGGCGACGGCCCGCACTCGGGGAGTGTCTTGGATGTCGCTCGTGAGCAGGTAGTAGGGCATGACCAATCCGATGTCGTGGATGACACCAACAAGCTCAGTCTCACTACTTGAATGTGCGGCATCGCTGCAAGCCCAGCGCCGGCTTTCACTGCAAGGATTCGCCCCTGCCAATGGTCGGTTCGTGCAGCCGAGAGCTTTTGCAGCCGCCTGCATGCTGCCCGCACGCGCGAACGCCAGGAATGCCTAAGGCCGTCCCATGCAAACGTTCTCATGCGCGCAGTATGCATATTTGCGAGCCAAACTCGCAATCTTTCGACTGCCCGCCTCCGCCCAACGTGGAGAGTCCCTTTGCGGGAAGAACGCTTGGACGCAACGGTCGATGCGGAATGGGTGACATTGGCTGGTCGGGGCCAGGCCTCGGATGATCGGAAAGGGGGAAAGAACGACGCGGCACGCGGACCAGCGAGTGGCTGGGCGTGTCACTCAAGGTCAGTCAAACGTTACGACTCGCAACTTGCGGACGCAATCGTCGACGAAAGCGCGCACCTTGTTCGACATCAAGCGTGCCTGGGGATAGACCACCTGCACCGGTACCGGCTCGGACTCGAACTTTTCCAAGACAAATTTGAGCCGCCCGTCTGTTCTGTACGGTGAGACCATATACGACAGAAACATTCCAAGACCTAGACCATCGATGCAAGCGTTCATGGCACTGTCGATCTCATTACAGGTGACGACGCTGGTGATTGGTACCGCCACCTGCCGGCTGCCAAGCCGGAACTGCCACTCGCTGCGTGGTGCAAGACCGACGTGTCTGACGCAGATGTGGTTGCGCACATCGTTTGGCTCCGTCGGGACCCCGTTGCGGCGCAGATAGCGCTCGCTGGCGCACACGACGCGTCGGACCCGCCCGACCGGAACCGCTATGAGCGACGAATCTCGCAGATGGGCGATCCGGATCGCTACATCTATGCCTTCCTCGACTAGGTTTACGACGCGATCGACGAACAGCGCATCAGCGCTGACCTTGGGATTGCGTCGGAGAAAGTCGCATAAGAGCGGGGCGATATAGCGCCGCCCGAACAGCACAGACGCTGTGACCGAGAGTTTACCTACCGGCTGGGTACGGCGTGCGACCAAGTTGTCCTCTGCCTCCTGGGTCGCGGTCAGAATGACGCGACAACGCTCCAGGTATTGCGATCCTTCATCCGTCAGGTGCAGGCGGCGTGTCGTCCGCTTCAAGAGTGAAACCCCGAGATGACGCTCCAGGGCTGCAAGCGTGCGCACGACGGTGGGCAGAGAGCAGTCCAGCGAGTGGGCGGCTGCGGTGAGGCTGCCGGCTTCAACGATCCGGACGAAAGTCTTCATCGCTGCGAGCTTGTCCACGGATGCGATTATTACTTCAAATTATGAAGTAGTCTACTGCGTGGCGGCCCATTTATTAACACGCGCAAATTCGCGAATCTGGGGGCGGCGTAGCGAGCGCTTCGGGTGCCTCGGCTGGTAAGGTGTCGAACGCTCGGTTCCGTGCTCCGTCATTAGGGCTGATGGAGAATTGCCATGCTGATGCACCTGCGCTGGCTCGTCCCGGTCATCACCCTGGCCGGCCATGCTAGCCCTGTTTCTGCCGACGTGATCACGGACTGGAATGAGAAAGCCGTCGCCTTCGTCACGAAGCACCGCATGTTGCCGCCACAGGCCGAGCGGGTGATGGCTAGCGTTCACGTGGCAATGTTTGATGCGGTCAATTCGGTCGAGCATCGCTATCGGCCCTACAGGCTTGCGGTCGCCACGACCAAGGAGATGTCGAGAGAGGCAGCGGCGGCGGCCGCGGCAGGCGCGGTCTTGGCAGGGCTGAACCCGTCCGAGGTCGAGGAGCTGAATGCCGCGACCGCGACCTACCTGGCAACGCAATCGGAGAGTGGAGCAAAATCGGAGGGGATCAAAGTCGGTCGGGAAGTCGCGGTAAAAATAGTGGCAGAACGCAAGCGAGACGGTTCCGACTCCCCTGATGCCTACCGGCCGAAGGCGAAGCCTGGGGTGTATGTGCCGACCCCGATTACCGCCTCGTCAATGTGGCCGAAAGTGGCACCGTTTGCCATGTCCAGTCCCGCGCAGTTCCGACCCCAGCCGCCAATTCCGCTCAACGGTAAGGAATGGGCCGTCAACTACAACGAAATCAAGGACCTTGGCGGGAAGAACAGCGCAAAGCGAACTGCGCAGCAGACGGAAGATGCTCGCTTTTGGCTGATGACGGGACCGGCGAGCTACTACCCGATCGTGCGACAGCTTATTGCAGCGAAGAAAATGGATCTGGTCGACAGCGCTCGATTCATGGCGCTCGCGTCGACCACGGTCGCGGACGCCCTCATTGCGGTATTCGATGCAAAATACCACTACGATTTTTGGCGCCCGATCACCGCGATCCGCAATGGCGACATCGACGACAATCCGGCAACTGAGCTCGATGCGACATGGCAACCAATCGACAACACGCCGATGCATCCGGAATATCCATGTGCGCATTGCATCTCCAGCGCCGGCATCGCAGCCGTCATCGAGGCAGTATTGGGGGGCGCAGACATACCGGAGGTGACGGTCACAAGCTCCACCGCGGCAGGCGTAACCCACCGCTGGACCAACGTTTGGGTCTACGCCGAGGAAGTCGCGATGGCACGCATCTATGCCGGCTTCCACTATCGGTTCTCGACCAGTATTGGTCAGGACATGGGACGCAAGATCGGGCTATTTGTCGTGCAAAATCTTATGCAGCCGACAACGAGGGTGGAGACTCGTTGAGACGCTAGCGAGTTGCACGATGCCTGTCCACTTTCTCAAGTTGAGGTTCGGCGGCTGCAAGTGGCGCTGGCGATGATCCCAGAGCGAACGGTCGTTCTTAGTGGAGGAGGATCCCCATGAAGTACATCGCTGTGAGTATCGCGAATCTGCGGCGCAGCATAAGAGCGAGCCTATCCTCCTCGCTCCATCGGAACTAACCTGGGTAGATCTCCCTTCGTTGCCGGGGTGGAAATCGCTGCGATCGAAAGGGCACTGTGACCGAGGCCGTGCCAATCATGTTCCCTCTGAAGTTCCTCGCCAACTGCAAGGTGCCGGTGCACTGTCACCCCGCATCGAGCACATCACCGTAATCTCCGGCACATTGAGCATGGGCATTGGGGACGCATTCGATCAAACCAAGACCCGTGCGATGACACTCGGTCGCGTCGCCATCATGCAGCTAATTGGTCAAGTCCATAGCATCGGCCCTGGTGGTCACTTGCGTCAACCCTGCTGACCGTCCTAACAAGCAAATGACCATTGGACCTGGGAGCGCGATGATGGCTCGACGACGACCGGCGGCTGGCAGCGCAGATCCACCAGCCGATGAAGTAATGTTCTCCCAGGCCGTGCGCGCCGAACAGGCTTGCCGCGGCTCGCGCGAAGTGCACGCGCGTCGGGCGGCCGCGGGGCGCTTCGCAAACGAGCTTTCCGCGGACGCTATTGCCTTCATTGGCGAGCGTGACTCGGCTTACTTTGCGACGGCCAGCGCCGACGGTCAGCCTTATGTCCAGCACCGCGGTGGTCCTGCCGGATTTCTACAAATGCTTGATCGGCGAACCATCGCCTTTGCCGACTACGCAGGCAACAAGCAGTACATTACCATTGGCAACCTGGCCGAGAACGAGCGCTCATTTCTGTTCCTTATGGATTACGCTGGGGCGCGTCGTCTCAAGCTGTGGGGCCGCGCACGGGTCGTGGCCGATGAACCAGCGCTATTTTCTCGCCTAGCGGACCTATCGCATTCGGCCCGCATCGAGCGGGCAATCGTCTTCACCGTACTTGCTTGGGATTGGAACTGCTCGCAACACATTCCAAGGCTGGTTTCAGCCGATCGGGCACGATCCTCGGCGGCGCGAAAAACGTGAGCCTTGAGTAACAACCCGAGGATCGACATTCGGGGCAGGCAGCCTCGCCTGTGGCCCGTCATCGGAAAGCGTCTCGAGCTTCGGCTATGGTCCCGTTGCGACACGGCAGAAGCAGAGCGCGGTAACCATGCTCCGGCAGGATCAGCTTGCGAGCCGACGAGTTCTCACGGGCTTGCAGGGACGGTCGCACCCGGGAGGTGGGGGCGCGCAACAGCGGTTAAGGATGGTGCGGCGACCGCAATCCGTTCCCTGAACGGCCTCAACCACAACGGCGCTTTCGCTTGTCGGGACGACGAAGCCGAGCGGAGCCCGCCTGTGGTGCACGAACATTCGTGCGACATCCTTGTATTGTCTGGACCTGAGGCCCTAACCCATGATGCGGTAATGCTTAAACCCCGTATGCAAAGCCGGATCAAGGCCGCCTTGATGTGGCCGCTCGCGGTGAGGGCGCTCGGCGTGGTTTGCTGGTTATGATGGAAACAACGTCTAATTGCCTTTCTTTGCAAAAGCCGCCCTCGCAAAGGCGCTGCGACATGTGGCATAATCGGCTCCTTCCCTAACGTAACTTCTATGCGGTTTTGGAATTCAGAGCTTTCCGCGCCCCAAAGTCCTCGCTGGGATTCTGCCGTTACACTGCGAATGACCCCGCGGCTAACGGTCAAAAGCTCAAAACTGCCGCGCCCCACAAATTTATCGCCGATCCATAGTCCGCCGCCACAACCATACTTACTCATAGCCCTCTCCATCGAGTAGAAGGGCACGTCGTAAGAGCCAAGATTAGCGCTAGAAGCGTCAACTTCCTTCGGCCTCACGACAGGCCACGGCAAGAACAGGTAGGGATTCGAGGCAACACCATCGCAGAGTCGCACCGTTACCTAAAATTAGTCATCGGCAACGATACGCGCCGTTTCGGCGGGGCTTTGTACTTTTAATTGAAGCCCCGATAATAGAAGAGTGCGATCAACGCAAGGTGCCGCCTGCGGCACCAGAGAAATCAGTGTTCGTGCTGCTCCCCGAAAACATTGCCGAAGACGACCGGGACGCAAGCATAGGCTCCGATGGGGAATATTGCTGGGGATAGCCTCCTCAAGCCGCTTTACTCATTCGACATGAAGACCCACAGTCTTCGCCGATCTTGCGGCGTCCAAGCAAATGATAGAGAGAGCAATGACGATGGCCAGCAAAAAGATTTTGATTATGGGGCTGCCAGGCGCAGGCAAGACGACGCTTGCTCAAGCATTACTTCCCAGGCTCAATGCTGTGCACTTCAACGCCGATGAAATTCGGGCTAACATTCACAAGGATCTGGGTTTCAAAATCGAAGATCGGGTCGAGCACGCAAGGCGCATGGGCTGGCTTTGTGATCAGGTGGCCCTCAGTGGATCGCATGTCATCGCCGACTTCGTTTGTCCAACAAAAGAGACGCGAGCGGCCTTCGGTGAGGCTTTTGTTGTTTGGGTGGACCGTATCAAAAAAGGACGGTTTCCCGACACCAATAAATTATTTGAGCCGCCCAAGAAGTACGACATTCGCGTGACGAAGGAGGGCGCGCCAGAATATTGGGCAGAGAAGATCGCAGCGGTCGTGAAACCCGTTTTCAATCCAAAAGCTCCAACCGCGCTCTTTGTGGGCCGGTATCAGCCGTTTCATGCTGGCCATAAAGCGCTTATCCAAGAGGGAATACGGCGAGTCGGGCAAGCTTGTATCGCAGTTCGCGACACTAGTGGCACCGATCCCTCCAACCCATATCCGTTTGAATTCGTGCGCTCACGCATTGAGGAGGCGTTAAGAGAACACGCGGGCCGCTTCCTGGTTGTCCTTATTCCCAATGTGGCGGCAATTTACTACGGGCGTGATGTTGGGTACCTTGTTGAGCGTATCGAGCTGGATCGCGAAACGGAGAAGATGTCCGGCTCCGAGCTTCGAGAGCGCATTGAAGGGCGGCGAATCGACGTCCTGGGAAGGAGAAGCCTGAGCACCACGGTGGCGCCGTTAGTGCGCCGGCGCGCATAGGCGGATGGGGTGCGTCAGGGCCAAGCACCGGGGGCGGGTATGGTGTCTGCTTCGTGCACAAGAGAAATTTCCCTGTTCATCGGGGGGTGTCAGCGCTCTGGTACCACCATCCTCTACGAGGCGCTCCAGCGGCATAGCGCATTGCGGTCCTCCGGTTTCGACGAAAAGGAGCTCTGGTTCTTCTTGGAGTTATATGGCCGGCCTGAGCACGCCCCGTACCGCGCGCATGCGATCGATCGGCTCTATCTTAAGGAGGCCGTTAAGTTCACCGACCAGTTTGTGAGAAAGTATTGTGGCAGCCCAAGCGGGCACTATATGACGGCCCACCCTAATAGTATTCTTCTTGTGCCGATGCTTACAAAGGAACTTGCTCACGCCAAGTTTGTACTACTGGTTCGCGATCCGCTTGAAACCTTGACTTCCATGATCAATGCGCCATTCGCCGTGGAGGCCGGCTGGAGAGCAAACCGTGATGAAGTCTCGGATGCCGAGATCGGGGCCCTGGTGGAGATTTGGCGCTCTAGAGCACGGATCGTGATTGAGGCGCTCGATGGCCGCTTCGGAGCGTCGACAATCGTTGTGAGGCACGAAAACCTTGTCCGAGATCCTGTCGGCGAACTCGGGCAGGTGTTAGACTTTCTTGGGCTTGCCGGAGAGGCCGGGCCCGGAGAGTACTTGGCGTCCACGATCATCAATTCGTCCTTCGCGCCAAGCCTCGCAAGGTTCCCTGTCAGGGACCTGCGGCAGACCTTTGTTCAGAACCGGAAGGCGATGTGGGCCGCCCCATGGGCTCGCGAAGTCTATAGGCGCAGCCAACCAGAATCGGTGGTCCTCGGGTACCGGCCGACCCCAGGCAACGACGATGCGACCCCGGTTGTCATGCGCAGTACGGTTGAGTCACCTTGCGGGCTAAGCGGAAAAATCGCGAGTATCGAATTACTTAGGGCGGAGGGAGAACAAAGAGTCAGCGCATGTCGAGCTGGAGAACCGCTGCTGTTACGCGTGCTTATCGCATCCAGCACCGACCTTAGCAATGGAAGCGTATCGTTTAGGGTAAGGAGAAGCAACGGTGATGCAATATTTGGGACTACAACATTTGACGAGCGGCACAAATTGCCAACAATAACTGAGGCCGGGATGATCGTTGAGTTTAGGTTCTCCGCTCTTGTCGCACCTGGCGATTATCAGATTGACGTAGCGTTTAATTGTGTGACCCAGCTAGACTACTCGGACAGTATATTGCTGGATCAGATTGATGGTGGATTGCAAATGCGAATATTAGGCGCAGCGGACCGCCCAATTCACTATTCATGCTTTCTCCCGGTCGTGTGCACTCATCGAAGGATGCTGAACGATGGTGTTCGGAATTCTGATCAGGGCATCGGCCGACCAAGCGTCTATCCCGCCTCAGGCGTTTAATTGCACGTTCTGCTGCCCCGGATAGTGGGGAGGCGTGTGCCACCGCATCTCGCAACAGAGACGACTTGCCTGGCGTTTGGCATGGAATGTGACTAACATTTGGCTCCTCACATTCAGACAACCATCTTACCGCCCGCGGTTGCGCATGCCGACGCGCTTGGCGCTCCCGCGCATTGCTGTGCGAACGCCCTGAAATCGAGGGTGGTCAGGGCGAGGCATGCCAGCATGAAGCGCCCAACCGTGTCGGGGTTCGCGGATGGCATCGGCGGATCTCCTGGCAGAGAGGGCGTCCGCCTCGACGGCGTCAGCTCATGTCGACGCTCGTCGATTGCCGGGAATTTGAAAGGCTGACGGCTTTGGCGGACACATGGTGCGCACCACTCACAGACCGACAGCGATCCAGATGGCCAGTCCACCGGCTTCTCGGGGGCTTCACCGTTTTTTGGTCGACCCCTCGGTGCAGAGCAGCAAAGCATGGACGTGCTCATCATTGGTGACGTAAATGTCGATCTTTCGGCTTTGGCGATCCCGCCCGCAGTTGTAGGCTTGTGGAAGCCGTATCCAGGTGCAGTGCTGGGAGGAAAGCCGTGTCTAGGAGGCGCATCATTACGCTAGCTTTTTGCATCGCGGCCTTTGTCGCCGTGTTTGGTGCCGCACGCGCGCAGGCGGGGCCATATATGATCGTCGGAAACGATGAGAAGATTTCGTGGGACGGCGCCGGCAAGGCGGTGCTCGCGCCTCCCGGAAAAGACTCGGTTCTAATCGTCGACTTGGCCGACCCGCTCAATCCGACGGTCGTTGCCAATCTCCCGTTGAAGAACTCGATCGTTGGTCCACCGGTCAACCTCGCTATTGATCCGACAGGGACGGTCGCGCTGGTGGCGGACTCGGTGAACATCATCAAGGATGGCGAGGCGTTGAAGCAAGTCCCCGACGACAAACTCCACATCATCGATCTGCAGGCAAAGCCCCCAAAAGTGGTCGAGACCATATCGATTGGCAAGCAGCCGTCCGGTCTCAGCATCAATCCGACCGGCACACTCGCCCTTGTTGCCAATCGCGAGGACAAGTCCATCGGCGTGTTGTCGATTAAGGGCACAGAGGTCAAGCTCATCGACTCCATACCGATGGGTGACAGCGTTGCGCACGTCGTCTTTACACCCGACGGCAAACGCGCCCTCGCCGTCAAGTTTCCAGCTCACAAGGTATCGGTGCTGAACGTGGACGGAGAGAAGGTTATCTACACAAAAACTGACCTTCCAGTCGGGCTGTGGCCCTATAACGTGGCTGTGACGCCAAACGGCAGCATTGCTCTCACCTCAGATAATGGGAACGCAGGTGCTTCAGACGGTCATATCGATACAGTCAGCGTCATCGATCTGGAAGCACAGCCGGTGCGGGTTATCGATCGTGTCGTCGTGGGCGACGCACCGGAAGGGCTAGCTATTAGCCCGAAGGGGGATGTCGCCGTATCCGTCGTGCTCAATGGCTCAAACAACAAGGGCTCCTGGTTTTACCATCCGAACGGCTTGGTCGCGGTCCTCCGAATCGACGGCAAGAAGGTGACAAAGATCAAGGAGATCGAGGTTGGCGGCTTGCCCGAAGCGGTCATGTTTACGCCGGATGGTCGATACGTGTTCGTTGGCAACTTCATCGATCAGGACTTCTCAATTCTGGAAGTGAAAGACGCCGACGTCGTCGACACAGGAAAGCGATTCAAAGTGCCGGGCCATCCTGCATCCGGGCGCATGAGTCCGAACTGAGCACACCGAACCTTGCCGGGGTTCGGAGGACGGTTCATCGCGTTGACAAGGAACTCACAAACTCCCAGCTCGCTTCCACAGGTTCAAGAGTTTTACCGCATCGCTGCCGGCGGACAGTGGCATATGTGCAATTGCAATCGGCCACGTCGGTACGTTGTCGACCTCGGCCAGGGGACGAAACATCACGTCACGCAGTGAGAGACGGCGGCCCATAGCCGAAGGCACAAATGTCGATCCAAGGCCAGCCGATACCAGGACCAGCGTCGGCATCAGATCGCTCACTTCCTGCACGATCGTCGGGCGCAAGCCATGTGTCGAAAAATAATGCAGGATCTTGCTATAAAGAGACGGACCTTGTTGCTGCGGAAATAGGATAAGCCGATCTGCAAGGAGTGAGAGGGGGACCGCATCACGGCCCGCGACAAGATTCCTCGGCACGGCCGCGATGAGTGGGTCTGTCGATACATCGATGACTCGCAGCCGAGCAGGTGCGTCGAACGGCGGCGACAGGAAGCCGAGATCCAAACGGCCATGTGCCAGCGCTTGCAGCTGCTCGTTTGTTGAAGCTTCGATGACCTCGATGTCGATCCCCGCCTTGTGGGCAAAGCGCAGCAGGTCAGGTAAGGGGCCCCAGAGACACGGCGAGGCGACGCCGATCCGCACCGGATGGCGCGACACGGCCGCACGCGCCAGCTCCGCCGCTCGCACTGCCGCGGCAACCGCCGCACGCGCTTCCGGAAGCAGCGCCTGTCCTGCCGCGGTTAAATACACGCCTTTGCGTGTCCGTTTGAACA
>Ga0066903_100003098_pt1 | contig 13410 bp, 10 predicted proteins | sample PanSoiMetaGPlot1_FD_67491 | JGI IMG/M metagenome (GOLD analysis project Ga0066903, IMG submission 67491) | Tropical forest soil microbial communities from Panama analyzed to predict greenhouse gas emissions - Panama Soil - Plot 1 (version 2) | ecosystem: Environmental > Terrestrial > Soil >... | reverse complement strand
TGAACCCCGGTGGTGACAGGCGTGCCATCGGGCAAAGTCGCATCCGCGACCGTAAAGGGATTAAACGGATTTGCGATTGGCACACTGATGCCCTGGGGACTGAAGACATCACCATTCGGTTGCTTGAATGGATCAGGCGCAGAAGAAGCCGCCCCGGCGCCATTAAAAAATGAGCGGGTGTATTTGAAGTCCGCAAATACTTCCAAGTACTTGTCACAAATTTCGCGCGTGAAGGAGCCATAGAGACTTTGGCGATCCGCCGCTGGCATCGACGCAGTTACAGCCGAGTCATTGTAAAATTGAAAGTTCCCGCCTTTCGGAGCGGCTGGACTAGAAATATCGATGTACTGCGTACTGGCCGCGACATTCGGAACCGAGTGTGGCGTGGGAGTGATTATGCCAGGGAGCAACTGGTAGGACTTTGTCTCCCCTGTATTTGGGTTAACTATTACAGTCACCCTGCCGGGAAGATCCCCACAGCAAGGCCCAAATCCGCCCCACGGATTTTGGTTCGTGTTACTGGTAATGTTGCGGTCGCGACCGAAGACGGCGGCCCGATCGTAGGCATCGGCAATGATCACGATATCGGTCTTGTCATCTCCCGTCCCGGCAATCATCCACGTCTCGAGCTCTCGTGCGTCATTGGAGGAGCCCAGGTTGGTGTTGCCAATACTGGCTCCAATCTCCAGACCCCGGAATTTGTGTTTCAAAAAGATGTTGAACACACCGGCCACCGCATCGCTGCCATAAATGGCCGATGCGCCATCCTTCAAGATGTCGATGTGATCAATCATTGGGAAGGGAATGAGATTGATGTCCACGCCGGAGACGCCGGGCGAGGAGCCTGCGGCAACCCCGCCGCCGCTACCAATTATCGCAGCGCGATTTCCATCGATGAGAACCAGAGTTTCTTTGGGCAGTAGACCGCGCAGATTGGGTATGACCGCGCCATCCCCGCCACTAACGCCATTGTGGTTCTGGTTAATGGTCGAGCCCATCTCCTGCGGCAGCTTGGTCAGCAGGTCGGTTGAGTTGCGCGCGCCTAATTTTTCGATGTCTTCTGGGCGATAGGTATCCACTGGATTTGGCCCTACTTCTTCGGCGGTTGGAATATTTGAGCCGGTAACGACCACGCGTTCGGCTTCGGCCTGCTTGGGAACGTCAGGTGTCGGCAGGGGATTCTGTGCGGAAACCGAGTAGGCGAGTGATGCAAGTAATCCAGCAAGGGAAGCAGAGATGAAGTGCGGTAGTTCGAGTCGCCGAATCGGACTTCTGTGAATCAATTGATCTCCGTTGGCCAAGGATGCCGCCGCTTGTAGAACGGTAGCAAGCTAATTGTAGCATTCCGCCTTATACGACACCTCCCCTGCGCCTTACATTATTGGATAATCTGCGCCAGCTTCTTCCGCGTGGGTCGTACCTTTGCGACTCCGCATAGATCCTATTGTCAGAACAACCACCTACTTTGGAGCAAGCGAATTAACGATTTTTTCGAAGCGCGGATCGCCGCGCAGCGGATCCCACATCGGACTCAAGCGTAAGTCGCCATAGGTTAGACCCCCGCCTTGCAGTTTGGCGAGAATCTCGAGTTGCTCAAGCGCCAGTTCGCGTTCGCCAGTCCACGCACAGATCATCGCAAAATATGTCTTTACCACTGGCTCAGTCTCTGAGTCTTTAGCGCTGGGCGCTAGTTCCATCGCGCGGCGTCCTTCGTTCAGTGCTTCTTCTTTTCTTCCCAAGGCTGCATCGATCAGCCCGAGCTCAGAAAGTAGAGTTACATTGTCAGGGCGACCGCGGATCTCTTCCTCCTGTTGTGCGCGTGCCCTCATAAAAGCAGCGCGTGCAGAAGTTCCGTCTCCTTTCAAACGAGCGGCTACACCCAGGCAAAAGTCGCGCCCCAGAATAGGAAAAAAAGCCAACAAATCCTTCTGAGAAAGCAGCGCCGCAACATTGCTGGCGGTGTCCCCGTCGCGATCGTAAAAAGCAAGAGTGTAGCGGGCCCCCGCCAGCCATGGATCTTTGTCTGACCCAGGTTCGTTGGTCAGGATCTTTTCAATTGCAGCGCGCACAGGACCGGTGTCCGCTCGCCGCTCTACTTCAACCCAAGCGCGAAAAAACCGCCCTGGCCTGAGATCTGGATTGTATGCAACAATACGATCCATAATTCTGGCCCACTGGTCATAGTCGTGCAACCAATGGTAGGCCCCTCCGAGGCCAATAAGGTAAGGGAGGTTTCGAGGATCGAGCTCACATGCGCGCTCGCCATTCTGCGTGGCGTCAGCCCAACGCCGCTGATTGTAGTCCAGCGCTCCAGCTAAGGCGTAAACTTGCGGGTTATTGGGTAAACTCTGTTGAGCAAGAGCAAGCTCGGCGCGCGCACGATCATAATCCTGATAGCCCGAATAAAGGTGAAACGCCAGCGCCAGGTGCGCTTCCCCCGAATCCGGCCTCAACCGAAATGCAGAATCTATCGCTGACTGTGCCAGGGCTAAGCGCTCGGGAGTGTGTTTGGTTGCTTCCTGATAAAGTCCTTCCTGATAAACCAAATCGTGCGCATAGGCTAGCTGGCAATAGGCGAGGAAGAAGTTAGGATCACGAGCAACTGCCTTGTTAAGCAGGTCCACAGCCTCGGAAATATTCACGACTGGCCCCGCGGGGATCTGGGCATTGTAAATTATGGAGAGAGCGCGGACGTAGAAATCATAGGCGACCAGGTCCTGAGTTGGTTTTTCTTCAACAGACGCCTTCTCACGCGCTGAGAGCTCGGCGTGAAGGTGCTGGGCAACCTTTTGCGCTATCTCGCTTTGGATGGCAAACAGGTCGTTTAAATTGCGGTCGTATTCCTCCGCCCAGACGTGCGTGTCGGTGCGGGTGTCGATCAACTGCGCGTTCATGTGAAAAACCGTGCCGGCTCTGCGGACGCTGCCTTCCAGGACATGCGATACTCGCAGATCATTTCCAATCTGACGGAGATTTCGGTTGCCGCGATATTCCATGACACTCGTCCGGCTAATGACCTTCAGATTGCGGATCTTCGCCAGCTTGGTCAGAATGTCGTCCTGAATACCATCGGCGAAGTCCGTGTGTTCTTTCTCGTCACCCAGATTTTCAAACGGTAGTACGGCGATTCCGGTTGTGACGGGATGATGGATCAATTCACTTTTCCAAGCGATCCAGCCAGCGGCCGCCGCGAGACCAACCAGAGATGCCGCCAACAGCGCGCTTGTTGGATTGCGCCGGACCCATTTCCCTCCGCGCACGAAAAGTCCGGTGTGTCGCGCCTGAATCGGTTCGTGTTTTAGCCAGCGTTCTAAATCTTCGGCGAGCGCAAGAGCGGAAGAGTAGCGACGGTTTGGATCTTTCTCGAGACACTTGAGGCAAATTGTGCTGAGATCGCGATCTATTTTTGGATTTAACAGGCGCGGATTTCGCGGCTCGGTGTCGAGTAATAACTTGATCGTCTCGTAGGTTGCTCCACCGGCAAACGGCGGCTGACCTGTGAGCAGTTGGTAAAACACTGCGCCAAGTCCATAGATATCTGTAACGCTGCCGACTGCCGAATTATTCCCAACCGCTTGCTCCGGCGCCATGTAACTAGGTGTTCCCAGAACGTCCAGCGTGCGCGTCATCGTGCTCTCCATTTCCACCAGCCGCGCCAGTCCGAAGTCAGTGAGGTGCGGTTCGCCTTTTTGATCGAGCAGGATGTTTCCCGGTTTAATGTCGCGATGCAGAATTCCGTGTTCATGCGCGTAATGAACCGTGCGCGCTACCTTCGCGATTAATTCTACCGTTTGCCGAATTGGCATCGGCTTGCGCCTGGCGACTTCGTCGAGTTGTCCGCCTTCGATGAACTTCATGCTGAAGTAGCACGAGCCGTCGCGCTCACCAACTTCGTGAATTGGAACAATACCGGGATGCTCCAAACGCGCCGCCGCTTCAGCTTCAAGGCGAAACCGCTTCAGATGCGCTTTGCTCGCCCATTGACCAAGGCGAATGACCTTTAAGGCGACTGTGCGATTGAGACTTTTTTGCCGCGCGCGAAACACCACGCCCTGGCCGCCGCGACCAACCTCTTCCAGTAATTCGTAATCGCCCAACTCTCCCAGCAACGCGACTGCGCTAGCTTTTTCTTTGTTCCCAGTCGGCGTGTTCGCATTGTGTTTTTTGGCAGAGCTGGCCTCGTCGTCCGTCGGTAGAATTGCTGCTTCAAGGACGCAGCCGGTACAAAGCCCTTCCGGCGCGTCGGAAAAGATTTTCGCGCCGCAATTCCGACAAACCTTGATTACTCTAATCATTAGCGAAAAGTCAGCTGCACAGCCCCCCTATTGTTACTTTGTAAATTTTCGCGATACGTTACGTTCGGACCACCGCGATAAGATGGCGCAGCTCATCTTCGACATCGCCGGGCGTTGCAACCGTGTGAGCGATTTCCTCTCGCAATAACGATTGATACCGCTGCCGAAATCGGTAGAAGGCCTGCCGAACCGCATTTTCAGTCATGCCCAAGTGCGCAGCAATATCCTTCTGAGAGGGTGCGTCTGCGTCGCCCGCCAGCAATTCCTTTAGTGAGTCAAACAATGCGGTGTTGCCTGCTTGTCGATATTCATCTTTTAAGATGTTGAGCACGCGTTCCAACACAGTCGACGCCCAGTGGCGTTCATAAATCAGCTCGGCAGTCACTGGGTCGCCTGGCTCCAAGTCGACGCGGTCCTCGGCGCCGAGCTCTTCGAGCGGGATGAGTCGCTGCCCTTTTCCTCGCTTGATCGCCATTGCGCGACGGCGTTCGTCGGCGAGAAAGTATTTCAGCGCCCCAAGCAGGTAAGAACGAAGTCGTCCCTGTTCCTTGCGGACAGCGTTCAAATTTTTGTGTTCCAATAACGAGGCGAAAAAACCCTGAGTCAGGTCCTCTGCGTCCGCTGGGCTGATGCCTTGTCGCCTGACGAAGCTATAAATGGGCCGCCAATACACGCGGCAAAGTTTTTCGAGCGCCTCCTGTGCCGCGGGCGATTCGCCTTGTGCCTCCAACACCACGCTCCAGTGCGTCGTGGTGAAAGCCGTTGCGCCGTGATAAGCACTTTCGTCAATCGCGCTCGGCGAACTCACGTCATCCTCGGCCGCGGCCACGCCACTATTCGATTAAAAACTTGCGCCCAAATCAAGCTCGTACGGCGCCGTCTGATATAGCACGTCGATGTCGAACGAGTCTTAGGGATATGATTGCGATGCTTCGCGCCGCATGGGAAGGAACGAAATTCCATCGACCCTTTGTGTTGAGCCTGCGGCAGCAAAGCCGAAAGCCTCGTAGATCGGGACTGCCGAAAGGCTTGAGTTCACTGTAAAGGCTCCGTCGCTGTTAGGAATGCAAAGTTCGCGCAAAGCCTGCTGCCACAGGAAGCGAGCAAGGCCGTGGCCCTGATGTGCGCGCCCGACGAACAGGTGAAATAGGTGGGAACCGTCTCGTATGGCGATGAAGCCGGCGAGCTGAGAACCGGCGAAAGCGAGAAGGTATTGATAGCGCGACGAAGCTAGGTACTCGCGCTCGGCTTCCACTGATACGGAGGCGAGATACTTGTCCGCGCCGGCGCCGGATGGGTCGTCAGTGAGCTCGCTCTGGAAGCTAGCGATCAGCCCCGCGATAGCGTCTGCATCTGACGGTAAACCAGTGCGAATTTCCAAGTGAGGCCTGACTAATGATAACCGACATATCAAAGAGCGGAAGCGCGCTGTTTATATATAGCTAACGAGTGGCGCGCGGAGCCGACTCCCGCCCGTCCCTAGAGCAATCGCTCCCCGTTTTCCGGTCGCTCATGCCCATAATGCAGGATCAGCGTCTTCCTCTGTTCCAGGGGATTCGTCTCCAATTTGTCCGGCACCTTGCCGAACGCATATTCTATGAACGCTTTTTGCAGGATCGGCTGTTTGCTTTCCGCCCAGCTCCATAAAATCGCTTCGGCAACCGTAATCCTCTCGCCCCTTTTATCAGTTACCGTTTCGTGCGCGATGGCCTGACCCAGTTTCCGCAGTTCATCAAAGCTGCGTGGTCGCCCTTTACGGTTAATCCGCGGGTCGCCTTTGACGAAAGGCCTTAGTCCGTGTTTGTGTGTTTCCATATTTCTCTCCTTCTCTTGCTTCAGTCGTTAGGCGGTTTTCTTCCAAGCGCGGCTTCCACTTCACTCAGCAAATAACGAATGACACGCGGGTTGACCCGCCAAAAGGGAACCCGACCTGAAGCACGCCAGTTGGCAATCGTTCTGGTAGTTACCTTGAAGTAATCGGCCAATTGTTTCGTGCCAATCAACCATTCCTTGCTGCCCAGTGGATGGTTCGCGAAATAAAAGTCCGGCCTCTTCATAGGCTGCCCAAGTTTGGATCGTCACCCACGCCGTTCCGCATTCCTCCGCGAAAATTGTTCATCGTTTCCTCACAGAAGTGGCAACTAAACGGCAACCGCTTCGAAGCCTATAGGTAAAACTATGGATTGCAACTCCGTTGCAGTCAAAATCCTTCTATATAATGACGCTGCTAGGCCGCTGTTTGCTGCGCTGGCTCGTTGGACCGCGCTGGTCGCAAAACTGATTCAGCAACAAGGCGAGTTCGGGACGATCTCCCGAGCGAATTAGCGGCAGCTGACTGAAACAACCGTTCCCGTTCCCGGATGACTAGGATCCGGTGCGTAACCCGGATCCGTCTTTATCACGGCCAAAGTCGGAACATTTCCCGAAATCATCGTACCGGACTTCATGATCGAGCTTGTCACCATGACAACGATGTTCTTCGAAACCGAGGCTGGTGGGGTCGAACTGTTGCCGCGATTGGCCTTCCACGTTGCACCGCATGCCGGCGGATTGCTGCTCGTAACATTCGCGAATCCTTTGAATGAATTCGGCGCCGCGCTGCCGCTCAGTGAATTTTGTTTCGCCCACTGTGCGCCCCAGAACGTCACTTTTTTCCCGACGAGCGCGCTCTTATCGCCAATGACAAACTTCGTTGGCGCTGCGCTGGGAGTTGGAGTCGGAGTGGGAGTTATCGTTGGAGTTGCTGTGGGAGTAGCAGTCGGAGTTGGAGTTGCAGTGGGCGTAGCAGTTGGTGTTGGTGTCGGCGTCACGGTTGGCGTGGGAGTCGGGGTCGGTGTTGGTGTTGCTGTAGGAGTTGGCGTCGGCGTTGGTGTTGGTGTTGGTGTGGGCGTAGGAGTAGCGGTCGGCGTTGGTGTTGGTGTAGGAGTCGGCGTGCCTGTTGGCGTGGGAGTTGGTGTAGACGTTGGAGTCGGTGTAGCAGTCGGAGTGGGACTCGGCGTTGGAGTTGGTGCAGATGCAACAATTTGCAGACCGTCTCCAGATGCTGCTGCGCCGAACCCGTTCCCAGTCCAAACCGCCGTGAAGCCGGTTGGCGTCGAAGGACCAGATCCGTCCCAGACAAACTGGGGCAAATTTGCACCAACGATGTGCAACGCACAGTTTGTCGGACCCTTCGTTCCCGTCACGTTGACCGGAACTTGCACGCCGCAACTGCTTGCCATTCCGCTGCCGGTGACCGCGCCTGACGGATCAACTGCAAGGTCGAGATCAAAAGTGACCAGCAACGGCGCGGCTGCGGAAACATCCATCGTCGCTAGTCCGCTTTCGCCACCAGAGGTTGCCGTGCCGATGAATTGGGAGGTACCGGACAGTTGCACGTCGATATCGCTCTCAACGTTCGGCGGGTCCTGCTCGACGGCGTGTAGATGCAGAGAAACCACATTGTTTTGTGACGTAAATGTTCCGCTCGCAACGCCGGGCACGGTTCGTATGTCGAGTGTTCCCGATAACGCGCCGGTCGCATCGGTGGTCACGGTCAGAAAACACTGAGTTGTCATCGTATTGACGGTGATCGGATACATGCCATACAAACAGACCAGGGCATAGCGAGCTTGGAAGGCATAATGTCCGCTGGTCAGTCCTGATGCGAACAGGCTGGAACTACAAAGCATTAAGGTCCCGGCCAACCGCACGATGCGGCGCTGTAGTGGCAGCCGTGTCGGCTGCAACAAACGGAGGGCACGCAGGCGACACGCCTGCCACCACAGAAACGTATGAAAGCGAGAATTCATCTTGGAGGCAGAATGTGGATCCAGAAGAGGTTGCTCTGGCCGTCCACAGTGGTGATGACAAGATTCGTAGCCTCATCGGCGCTGATCGGCGCGCTCGCATCCGCACTCACTTCGATGTAAAAAGCTTCTGATCCCTCCCCAAAAATTGGAGCGGTCGCAAGAATGTTCGAAAAGGTTAGGCCCGGCACTCCGGAGAAGCTTTGTGCTGTAATGCCTTGAAGGTTTTCGCCTTCTATGTAGAGATTGCCAGCACTGTCCCCCCGATGGAAATCGGCGCAGAAATTCGCGGCCACAACAGGAGCATTTGGAGCGGGGTCGTCGAGAAATAAAATCTGAGGATTGCTCACTGTGCCGTTGGACAGGTTGTGCACTCGCACTGTTACAAATGCGTCCGGCCCAGTGGGGAGATTCATCGTTGGAAGGCCGACCACGACTTGGTCTCGGTCCGATTGATACTCGTTCAAGGTGGCGAAGCCTGAAATAGTGCTATTCTGATCGACGAGGATCTCGTGGTTGATGCCGAAACCACCTGTGCCCTGGAATTTGATCGAGACGCTAGTGAACTGGCTTGCGAATCTGCTGATGTGGCTGGGGGTAATTGTGTTCAACGATGGCGTGCCACCTGGGGTCGGACTGGGCGGTGGTTGCGACGCGTCCAGCGTTATGTAAACGGGATTGCTGTTCGCGGCGCAGTTTGTGCCCCCGCTGGTAGTGAGATAGATCTGGTAAGAGCCCCCGTTATACGGATAGCCGGGAAGCCCTGGGTCGGCCGTAATGTCAGCAACGAAATATTCGAAGCCAAAGACGCCTTGCACGTTGTATGGACCTGGGGCGACGTGAGCGCCGGGAGCCAGCATATTGGAAATGTGAACCTCAGGATTGTTGTTCAGCAAATTTGCGCCCTCGAACCTGAAAGGTACCGTCTCGCCGGGCCTCAGGGTCGCACCATTGTCGCTAACGACCGTGAATAGCCGGGGTGGCAGTGGACAGCCCGCGCGAGCTACGCTGAAGAATGCTACATTACTTTCTCCGTTCGTCTCCACCGTAATAGTGTGGAGGGTGAGAGCGGCACTCGGGTCAATATGCAACGTCAACGATATCTCGGTATCGGTGTACGGATCCCTGTTGCCGTCGAAGTCGGTCCACACGCCCAAATAGCCCGGTGGAGAACCACCGCCGATGTAGTTATCGATCCGCACTACGGGCACACCGCACGGGCCGCTAAAATCTCGGCCGGAAATGGTGACGTGGACGTCCGTTCCCTGGTTTCCGGCGTCAGGGCTGACCCCGTACAAGTGCGGCACTGGATTGAGGTTGCAGCATCTTATCGCGGCTATAAAGATAAGATTCGGCACCAGCATCTGTCCCGAACCCATCACTTTGCGCCAGGTGATCATTTCCATTCACCTGCGTACTGCAGCGAGGCCGGCGCAAGGTTACGGAAAACTTTTCCTGGGAATCGCCCGCGCGCCCCGTCTCAAAACATTATTTGCCTAACGAAGCGTCGAGCGGAACTGGCTTCGCAGCCTCAACTAGAACTTGCGCAAACCGCGGATCCTCGCGCAACGGGTCCCACCAGGGATTGAGCCTCAACTCACCCGCAGTCGGGGAGTGCGCCAGTTTTGCGATCGCCATTAGTTGCTCAATGGCTTTATCGCGCTCGCCGATCCACGCATAAATCATTGCCATCGCAATCAAATGGTCGATTCCAGCGATTGGGTCGCGATCCATCGGCATTAATTCCACCGCTTGTCGAACCTGGCGCAACGCATCGTCACGTTGACCGGAAAAAGCATTGATCGTGGCCAATGTAGCGAGCGCTTCGGCATATTCTGCGCGCTCTAGTACCCTCGCTTCATAAGTCCGCCGGGCCTCGTTCAAGAATGAACGCGCTTTCTCGCGGTCACCCTGGACAAGCGCGCTGAAGCCACGCCAAAAACTCGGTGGAAAAACTGCACTCTGCACTTTGTCGTGCGCAAGCCCGGCGCAGGCGCGTTCCACTTCGGCGAAATTTCGTTCGCAGAGGGAAATTCGATAAAGGAGCCACCACTGCGGTGTCGACGCCGCCTCCATCGCCCTGCGCGCCCGAACCATATCGCCCTGGGCAAGCGCAGCTTCGCTTTTTGTGTTCCAAAAAATGTCGGCCGAGTCCGGAAAAGTCGCTATCCCGCGATCAGCTATCCGATCTGCCTCCTGGTATCGCTTCAAAATCAGATAAGTTATTGCTAGCTCGTACAAGTTCCCTGAATCACGCGGGTCGAGTTCGATTCCTCTCGAATAATGGCGGATCGAGTCTGTCCACCGGTTTAAGCGTTTATCAATTCGCCCTGCTACCCGGAAAACTTCCGCGTCATTCGGCATCAAGGCCATCGCGATTTCCAATTCGCCCAAGGCCCGGTCATAATCGCGGTTGCAATAGTAATAGAAGAGAGCTTGGGCAAAATGCGTCTCGCCCGCGTCCGGTGCGAGTCGTCGTGCAGTTTCCAGGGCTTTCTCGGCTCGCGCGCGCTGGGAAGGGTCATGTGGCAGCTGCCAATAGAGATCGAGACTTGCTTCAACCAGCGAACAATATGCGAGGGTAAAATTCGGATCGCGCTTGATCGCTTCTTCCAATAATTCGATCGCCCCGCTTACCCTTGATATGTCGTAACGGGCTGGCATTCGAATATCGCGAATAATATGTTTGGCTCGCAGATACATTTCGTACGCTTTCAAATCTGCGGTCGGCCTGGCCTCGATCGCTTTCTTCTCCGCGCCCGAGACGTTCGCGTTTAACTGGTTGGCAATTTTCTGCGCGATATCGGTTTGCACGGCGAAAATATCTGGCAAATCGCGATCGTATTGCTCAGCCCAAAGATGGTTGTCGCTGCGCGCATCGATTAACTGCGCGTTGAGATGGATACGATTGTCGATCTTACGGACACTGCCTTCCAGCACGTGCGAGACGTTAAGCGTTCGGCCAATCTTCCGGATGTCGCGGTCTCCGCGGTACTGCATCACGCTCGTCCGACTAATTACTTTCAGGCCTCCGATCTTTGCTAATTTCGTCAGGATGTCGTCTTGAATTCCGTCGGCGAGAAACATGTTATCCTTGTCCGCGCTCAAATTCTCAAACGGCAACACGGCGATGCCATTCGGCGGCGCGGCCGACTCGCGATTCCAAAAAGTATTGAAGGCCAGGACTGCGACCGCGGCGAGCGAAGGAATCAGCACCGCTTTCGCCGGATTGCGTCGAATCCACTTGCGTGTCCGCGTGAAAACATTCGTCGGGCGGGCGTGAATTGGCTCGTGTCGCAGCGAGCGTTCCAAATCTTCGGCCAAGCCTTCCGCGGACGCGTAACGCTTGGCCGGATCTTTCTCCAAGCACTTCAAACAAATAGTGGAAAGATCGACATCCACTTTCGGATTTCGAACTCGTGGATTGCGCGGCTCCGTTTCCATCACTAACCGGATCGTTTCGTAGGTCGTGCCGCCGGCAAATGGCGGCTCCCCGGTCAGCATTTGATAAAAGACTGCGCCTAACGAATAAATATCCGCCGCCGCAGTCAATTCCTTCCCATGACCGGCCGCCTGCTCCGGCGCCATGTAGCTTGGCGTTCCCAGCACATCGAATGAATTAGTTACGGTGCTCTGACTTTCAATTAGCCGCGCCAATCCGAAGTCGGTCAGGTGCGGTTCGCCTTGTCGATCGAGCAAAATGTTTCCCGGCTTAATGTCGCGATGAAGAATCCCGTGCTCGTGCGCGAACTGGACCGTCCGCGCAATCTTGATCAGCAGTTCAACGGCCCGTCGGGTTGACATCGGCTTACGCCGGACAAGTTGATCAAGCTGGCCGCCTTCGATAAACTTCATACTGAAGTAGCAGGAGCCATCGCGCTCTCCGACTTCATAAATTGGAACAATTTGCGGATGCTCGAGACTGGCGGCCGCTTCCGCTTCCTGGCGAAATCGTCGCAAGTGCGGCGTGCTCGCAAAATGTCCGAGGCCGATCACCTTCAACGCGACGGTGCGATTCAAACTTTTCTGTCGCGCGCGATAAACGACGCCTTGCCCGCCGCGTCCGATTTCTTCGAGCAACTCGTAATCGCCAAAGTCCATCATCGGCGAAGCGCGGCGATCGACCGGCGCAAGATCGACATCGTCATCGACGAGCGGGCCAAGCGCGGTCTCGAGCATGCAAGCGCCGCAAAGTCGCTCCTCGCCAAAAAGTTTGGCGCCGCATTTTCCGCAGGATCTCATTACAACGGTACTCATGGCCGGAGCGCTGTTCGCGCTCCCATCATTTACTGCAGCAAATTTGCTCACAAGTTACTGCCGCAATACCGCAATCAGATGTCGCAGTTCGTCTTCAATGTCGCCGGGAAGGGCAACCGTGTGCGCAATCTCTTCGCGCAATAACTCGCGATAACGCTGGCGAAACCGGTGGTAAGCCTGCTTAACCGCGTTTTCGGTCATTCCGAATTCCGTCCCAATTTTCACCTGCGAAAGTTGACCGGACTCGTCAGCAAGAAATTCTTTGAATTGAGCGAATAATTTTTCGTTGCCGGCACTCGCGTATTCTTTTCCAAGGAGATTTAGAACCTGCTCGAGCACCGTCAGGGCCCATCGGCGTTCGTAGATCTTGTCCGCTGTCAAAACGTCGGCCGGCTCGGGATCGTTTCGTTCTCGCGATATTAGCTCGTCGAGCGGAATAAGCGTCTTCCCTTCACCGCGCTTGATAGACATCGTGCGCGCGCGATCGTTGATTAGGAAATGTTTGAGCGAGGCAAGGAGATAGGAGCGAAGCCGTCCTTTCTCCTTGTGCACGGCATCGAAATCTCGACGTTCCAGCAGTCGCGCGAAAAATCCCTGGGTTAGATCTTGCGCGTCTTCAGCGGTGCGCCCCTCACGCCTGACGAAGGAATAAATCGGTGGCCAGTAGGCGCGACAGAGGTTTTCCAATGCCTGGTCAGCGGCCGGCGACCCTGTTTGCGCCGCCAACACCACGCTCCAATGCGTTGTCAGAAACGCAGCGCAGCTATTTTCTAAACTTGCCTGAGAGGCAGTGATCATTGCGACTGCCACCTATTACACCGCAAAGCTAATCTTAGAGCAACGCCTTACCCAGACCGCTTTTCCGGGCAAACCAGAAGGGGCCAAGCCTGATTTTGAATTTGTTGGCAACTGGAGGCCAACACAACAAAGCTTCGAGGTAAAACGTCGGATTCACAAGCCAAGGATTTCAAAATCCTTCAACATTTTCTGCCTTAATTGAACTGATATGACGCTGTGTCGGCGAATCCGGATCACATCGCTTTTGCCGAGTCACGGACCCTCGTTTGATA
>Ga0066903_100003097_pt1 | contig 13410 bp, 15 predicted proteins | sample PanSoiMetaGPlot1_FD_67491 | JGI IMG/M metagenome (GOLD analysis project Ga0066903, IMG submission 67491) | Tropical forest soil microbial communities from Panama analyzed to predict greenhouse gas emissions - Panama Soil - Plot 1 (version 2) | ecosystem: Environmental > Terrestrial > Soil >... | reverse complement strand
CACCGGGGCCTCGGCTCGACACGAGCACGACCTTCGACCGCTCGTCCGCCAGTGCCTCGGCTACGTCGAAGCCGCTCTGATCGGGCAGGACCAGGTCGAGCAGGACGAGATCAGGCCGCGTGTCCCTGGCAAGAGCGATCCCGGAGGCGCCGTCGTCCGCCTCGCCGACCACCCGGAAGCCCTCGGATTCGAGCATCCGGCGGGCGGCCGCGCGAAACGGCCCGTGGTCGTCGACGATGACAACGGTCGGCTCCACGTGATCATCGTCACGCATTCGTCCCTCCGGCGCCAGAGGGCAGGCCCGGAGATCCGAATGTCGGTTTCTCAGGGCAGACCCTGAGAGCCGCGCCGGGCGACGACCAGACCGGCCTGCCAACCGGGCGCGCGACCGCCGCGCGGCGGCTCGACCGCGTCCGTAGGCAGGCCGGCGCGAACGAGCAGCCACGCGATCACGGAGTTCGAGTTCCACATCTCGCCCGTCTGCAGCTCGTCACGGCCCCAGACGGGCATCGGAACCGACGGGACGAGATCGAGAATGCTCTGGGCGACTGACGGGTCGTCCGTCAGCCGTCGTGGGCTGTCGACGGCATACGCCCGGTCGGGGATCGCGCCGCCGCGCCAGCAGCGCAGCTCGTACCGGAAGATCCGCCAACGGCCGGCCAGACGGCTGCCGACCGCACCGGTCGAGACCACTCCGCGCGCGGCGGGATCGCCGTCCTCGACAGGCGCCGTCTCGATCGCGAAAAAGCCGTCCGGGGAGGTGATCTCGAGCGCGGAGTGGTAGAGGTCGCGTCGCGGGCGTCCCCGTACGAGGGACGCTGCCGCCTCGAACGTCTTGCCGCTCAGGCGTACGCAGTTCCCGCCTGCGCCGAGCGGAAGCCAGAGCAGATCGACGGCCGCCGAGTCCGATAGCCCATGCATCTCGTGTGCCCGCCTCTCACCCTAGACTTGCGTCGATGAGCACGCCGCTCGATTCGGTTCGCGACCTGATCGAGTCCGGGCCGCTCGCTCACCTCGTCACCGTCAACGGCGACGGCACCCCGCAGGTGACGATCGTCTGGATCGGGATCGAGAACGACGAGGTCGTGTCCGGCCACCTCCATCGTCACCGCAAGGTCGAGAACATCGAGCGCGATCCCAACGTCGCGATCTCGCTCGAGGCGCCGGGACAGAACGCGATCGGCATGCGCAACTACGCGGTGCTCTACGGCCGGGCAAGGATCACCGAGGGCGGCGCGCCGGAGCTGCTGCAGCGCCTTGCATACACCTACGTCGGGCCGGGTGTCACGTTCCCGCCGATGGCCGACCCGCCGCCCGGCTTCGTCACGCGCATCACCGTTGACCGGGTCACCGGCCAAGGCCCGTGGGCCGGACGCTGAACGGGTGACCGCCCTCCTCTGCTCGGCGTTCGAGCCGTGTCGCAGCTAGTCTTGGCAGCTGTGAAGACCAGGGTCGGCGTCCTCATGCTGCTCACCGCGCTCGTCATCGGCGTTCCGGCTGCGCTCGGCGGCTCCGCTCGCTCGTCGGCCAACTCGCAGAGCTGGACAGACTCGCTGAACGAGCGTGCCGGCGCACCCGACATCACCGGCGGGACGGTCTCCAACGACGATGCCGGGATGCTCACGTTCCAGATCAACATCGCCAACCGGCCGGATCTGACCCCGGACATGTTCGTCCTGATCTTCCTGGACACGGACAAGAACCCCGCGACCGGTGACTCGAGCTCGTTCGGCGCGGACTACGCCATCCAGCTCGTCGCCGGCTCGGTCGATCTCTTCCAATGGAACGGCACAGACTTCGTCCAGGCGACGTCGCAGTCGTCGTTGACGTACGCGTACGCGCCGACCGGCGCGACGATCCACGCATCGGCGGCCGACCTCGGAAAGACGAAGGCCTTCAACTTCGCCGTGATCGTGGCGTCCGGTGTAACAGTCGACGCGAGCGGAAACGCGAACTTCGACAACATCCTCACGGACGTCGCGCCCGACCCGGGTCACGGCACCTTCGCCTACAACGTCCTGACGAAGCTCGTGCTGAAGGCGACGGCGTTCTCGACGGCACCCAAGCCCGCCAAGGCGGGCAAGGCGTTCTCGGCAACGCTTGCCGCCAGTGAGAACGACACGGCCGGCCCCGTTCAGGCGGGCGCGGTGACCTGCGTTGCGACGGTGGGCGGTAAGCGCCTCGCCGCCGCATCGCACGTGCTCGCAAACGGCGTGGCGACCTGTGTCTGGCGCTTGCCTGCCACGGCGAAGGGCCAGACGATTCGCGGGACGATCACGCTGAATGTCCGCGGCACCAAGCTGACGCGGGCGTTCTCCTCGAAGATCAGCTAGCGCCCGACGATCTTGCCGCCGAGCGAGCCGCGCAGGCTCGTGCCGTTGAGCCCGAGGATGCCCTCGGCAGCGACCGGGCCGCCGACGGTCAGGGTGCCCTGGAAGTTCGCTGGAAACCCGGTTCCTGTCCGGCGCAGGGTTCCGGTCAGGGTCACGCCGGGCGCAATGCTGTACTTGGCCAGCGTCAGGCTCCGAAGGGTTGCGGTTGCCTTGCCGCCGAAGATGCCCGGGATCGTGGAAGAGCCCGAGAACAACGTCATCAGCCAGTCCGCCTCTGCCTCGTCGACCGTCTTCGACGCAATCGAGTAGGTGGCAGCGGCTCCATGAGGCGTCCTCGGCAATGTCCCCGAGGGAAGCGCGGGAACGTTCGCGACGAGCGCTTTCGGGCGCGGGCACTGCGTGGGCGGTGTCCCTCCGGTCATCCACAGGCGAACGGCCTGCACCGCGCAGCCGGAGACATCGGCGTCGACCGCGTCGTGGCCGATTCCCGGGACGACAAGCAGCTGCCCGTGCGGGAAGCGGGAGACCACCGAGGCGGCACCGTCCGTCGGGGTACGCATGTCGTAGCCGCCGTTGACGGCGAGCACTGGAACGTCCGGGAGTGGGCCTGTCCCGAGCGCGGCGCCGCCGGACGGGCTGGGCCAGCCGACGCAGAAGTCGGCGTTGCCGAAACGGTACGACCAGCTGCCGAACGGGCCGAAGGTCCCGGCCGGAAGCGTGGCGACGGCTGAGGTGAGGATCTTCTGGCGATCGCTCACGGGCGTGTCGGGCGACCAGGGGAACGGGCCGTCACGACAGACGGTCGCTGCGTACAGGCCGCCGCTCAGGTCGATGGACGGGGTCACGGAACTCTTGTCCCGCAGCGCCACGAGCCGGACGAGGGCCTGCGTGTTCCCGAGCCTGGCTGCGTGCACAGTCGCCGGCAGCTCGGCCGCGAGGCCCGGGTTGAGGTCGGAATCGAGCACGGCGGACAGGAAGCCGAGACCGTCGACCTTCTTGACCACGGTCTTGCCGCTGATGACCACCTTGCCCTGGATCGGCTTGGCTGCCAGGGCGTTCGCCACCGCGACGACGTCACCGGCGTAGTTCTTCGTCGCCGCCTTGCAGCTCCCGTCCGAGCAGAACGAATTCAACGTCGCGGGCATGTCCCGGAGGACGTTGGCACTGTACGGATCCGGCCCTTCTGGAGGCAGAACCGAGGCGAGGAGCAGCCGCTCGACGTGATCCGGGTGGGCGAGCGCATAGGCCATCGCAAGCTTCGTCCCGTAGGAGATCCCGTAGAGCGCAATCTTGTCGAATCCAAGCGCCTGCCGTACGGCGTCGAGATCTTCAGCATGCTGGGCCGTGCTGTAGAACTCCCGATTCGATCCGATCGACACCGCGCATGCCGCTGCGGCAGCGCGCTGCTGGTCGGCGGTGATCGCGACCTGGGTGGCAGGACAGTCGATCAGCCCAGAGTCGCCGGTGCCGCGGTCGTCGTAGGCGACCAGCGTGTAGCCCGGGAAGAGAAACCGGTCGAGAGCGACCTGACCTGGATCGTCGAGCCCGAAGACATGCGCGGAGCCCTGCCCGGGGCCGCCGGCGATCAGGAAGACCGCGCCGCGAGGTGTTCCGGCGGCTGGAACGACCTCGACGTGCAGCGAGATCGATCCGGGGACCTGTCCGGTCCGATCGAGCGGGACGACGACCTGGGAGCAGACGACACCCGTAGCGCCGCCGCACGCCGACGCACGGGTTGCCGAGGTCGGAACGCGTCCGAGCGCGCGGCTGAGGAAGGCGCTCTGCGGGCTGAAGCTCGGCTGTGACGGCCCGGCGGTCGCGCCGGCCGCGGGCAAGAGCGCCAGCACCGGCAGGATCGCCAGGCAGCCGATCCATGCGAGCGCGCGCGTACCTCTACCTGTCGACCCTCCCCGTTCCAAGGGAAGGAAATGGTACCGGCAGGCCAGTCGGGTTCGGACGAGGTAACGCGCCGGCCGAGCTACCCGCCGGGCTTCTTGGCGGCGCGCTTCTCCTGGCGCTTCTCCTTCAACGACTTCTGCGCCGGTTTCCTCGCGAGCTTCTTCTGCTTGTCGGAGCCCTTCATACGGTGAGCCTATTCCCCGGATCGGCCCTTGTCACCCGGCGCGCAGGACGACGAGCGCGATCGCGAGCGCGACCATCGCCAGTCCGAGCCCGCGAAGGGCTGCCTCGTTCCCGGCGATCAACGTTTCGCGGGAGACGGGTTCCTGTGTGCCGTCCGCGAGCTCGATCGTCCCGGACACCGAGCTGACCTCGCGGCGCAGGCGGCGCACCGGGCTCGAGAGCCGCCGCTGCGCGTAGCTGGACAGCGCGGCGAACACCGCCGCGAGAACGGCGGCCGGTCGAATCTCGCCGGCGCACGCGAAATACGCGGTCAGGAGCGGAAACGCACCCCAGTCGAGTGCGAACCACGCGTCCGAGTGGAAGCGTCCGCCGAAGAGCTCGAGGTTATAGGCGCACACGATGAAAGCGCCGACGGCGACGAATGCGAGCAGCCACAGGTTGACCAGCACTGCGCCGGCGATCCCGATCGCGACCGCGCCGGCGATCGACACTCCCGCCAGGACGGCGAGCACTCGTGAGGGAATGCGGGTTGCGAGAGGTCTCCCGTTCAGCTCGTCGAGCGCGTGGGCGCCGATTCCGACAGCCAGGAAGAACGCGGCGAGCGCGGCACCAAGCCGTCCGGGGTACCAGTGCGGGGCGAGCGCCGCTCCGATCACGACGTAGCTGAGGTGCCACGCCGTGTACGGCGCGTGGAGCACGGTCACGTAGTCGCGCCAGCTCCCTGGGGCGAGCGCGTAGAACGCGGGACGGGGGCGGGCCTCGACGCTCACGTACGCCGGCCCCAGATCACGACCCCGCCGCCCAGGCTGAGCCGCCGGAAGCCGACATCCGCGATCCCGGCCTCGCGCCACAGGTCGAGAACGCGCTCGAGCGGCAGGCGTTTCCAGAGCTGCTCGATGCTGGGTCCGAGGAAATCGCCGACCTCGTGCCACCCGGGCGAGATCACACGTCCGGCGAGCGGGAGGCCGACGCCGACGTAGAACTGCCACGCCGTCCGTGCCACCGGGTTCGGCGGCACGCCGAACTCGAGCCCGGCGACGGTGCCTCCCGGATTGACCACTCGAGCGAGCTCCTGGAGGGTCGCTCCGGGGTCGTCGACGTAGCGCATCAGGTAGGTGAAGGTGAGCCCGGCGAACGACGCATCCGGGAAGGGGAGATGATCGGCCTCGCCCTCGACCAGCCGTACGGCGGCGGGTACCCGCTGCCGAGCCTCGGCGAGCATCTCCGCGCTCTGGTCGAGACCGACGACGGCGCAGCCCTTCTGCCGCACGAGCTCGGCCGCGACTGCGCCTGTTCCGGTGGCGACGTCGAGCACGGTGTCACCCGGGCCTGCCCCGATCCGCGAGACCAGAAACCGCCGCCAGCGCGGATCCTGGCCGAACGAGAGCAGATTCGCGTAACGGTCGTACGTAGGCCCGAGCGGCGCGAACAGCGCCTTCGCGTGCTGCCGTCGGGGCGAGACCGCCGCCACCTCCCGAGTGTATGCATCGCAGGCAAACGTGCGCTTTCGCACGTGTCCGTCCGGACCGATCCCTACGGTGAGGGCGCCATGCCGCAGTGGATCATCCTGATGACGCTCGCGATCGTGGCCTGGCTCGTCCTCTCGGTCGGAGGCGGGCTCATCGTGGGCCGGATCCTGGGCGCCGCTTCGCGTCGCCGCCGCATCGCCTAGCCCTGATCGGGCGTCAAGGCAGGCGCGGCGCGACGAGCGCCGAGAACAGTCCTGCCGCGACCAGCAGGATGGCGGCGAGGCCGAGGAACTCGTTCGTCGCCTCCTTCTTCCCGTGGACGCGGGCGACGACCGAGCCGAGGTGGGAGTAGGCCGACTCGACGGCCTTGGCCGAGCGTGCGTCGAAGAACCTGCCCCCGGTGGTCTGGGCGATCTGCCGGAGCGTCGCCGGGTCCGGTGGCACCGGGATCTGGGTGCCGCCGATGCCTCCGCCGCCGCCGAATCCGCCGCCGCCGAAGCTGCCGGGCGGCCGGGTGAGCACGCCGTTCGGCGTCCCGAGTGCGATCGTGTACACCGGAATCCCAGCCGCCTTCGCGCGTGCGGCTCCCTCGAGCGGCTCGAGCAGTCCGCGAGTCTGGTGGCCGTCCGAGAGGAAGAGGATCGAGACGGGGCTCTTCTTCGTCTCGGCCGCCAGAGTCGTGTAGGCGATCGTTTGCGCGCCACCCTTGGTCGGCGGCTTGACGAGCTCGACGGCGGCTGCGAGTGCGTCTCCGATCGCGGTGCCGCCGTAGCCCGAGAAGAAGCTGAGGCTGTTGAGACCCTCGAGGATGATCTGGTGGTCCGTGGTCGGCGGCGAGGCTACCTGGGGATCGCCGGCGAAGGCGATCAGCGCGACCCGTACCCGTGAGGGCACCTTGTCCAGGAACTTGCGGACCGCGGCCTGGGCGGCCGCGAGCCGGGTCGGCTTGATGTCTGTGGCCTGCATCGACCCGGAGACGTCGACGACGAGGACGACCGTCGCACGATCGGAGGCGACGAGCGTCGTGCGATGAGGCCGCGCGAGTGCCACGCAGAGTGACGCCAGCGCCAGCAGCGCGAGCACCGGCGGGATGTACCGGCGATACGAGCGGCCTCCGGCCACGGACGCGAGCACGTCCATGTTCGTGAAGGTCATCGTGTACTTCGCCGGGCGCCGCTCGAGCCAGAGGTACACGGCCGCGGCGATCGGCAGCAGGAGCAGCGTCAGCAGCAGAAGTGGGTGGCCGAAGCTCATTTCCCACCTGCGCAAACGGCGGAGACCTGGACGATGCCCTGGCCGCGGGTGGCCCGGGCGGAGACGACGACCGAGTTTCCGGATCTCTGCGTCGTCGTCGAGAGGCTGGCGACGAGGTCGGGAGGCGGCGGAGTGGGGGTGTCGAACCCGCGGGCGGAGTACCAGGCGACGAGGCGCTCGTCGGCTTGGCACGCGGTTTTGATCCGCGACGTCGCGCGGACGCGTGCGGTCACGACGCGCCGCTCGGTCGGATGTCCGGGCTTGATCACGGCGGCGACGCCTGTGGGCGTCCTCTGTCCTCCGCCGGCGGCGGGGATGCAGCCGATGTGGGGCCGGAAGGTCGGTGCCTTCGGTTGGGAGCCCACATAAGAGCCGACGAATACGAGCGAGCGCGAGGTCGTGACGCCGGGCGAGACCGGCGTTCCCGATTGGCCGACGACGGAGATGTCGATCGCCTGGTCGCTCAGCTCGGCGTCGATCCCTGCGACGACGAAGCCTTGCGGACAGGTGAGCTGGTACTGCACCTGAGCCCGTGGGGTGGACGTCCCGGCCGGAACGACGACCCACGGACCCGCGACGGGCACGCATGGGTTCAGCCCGCGGCACTCGTCGGTGGCACCTGCCGGCGCGGCGGCCGCGAGCGCGGCGAGACCGACGGTAAACGCGAGCAGGACGACCTTCATGCCACCCTCCGGAACCAGAAGGCAGAGAGGCAGGCACCGATCAGGAGCAGGATGGCCGCGCCGCCCGCGAACAGGTCGCTGATCTCGCGCGACTGGCGCTTGTGGCCGAGCCGCGAGCCGAGGTTCTTGTACACCTTCTGGAGATCCTGCTGGCTGGCGGCGCGGAAGAACTTCCCGCCCGTCCTATTCGCGATCAGCTGCAGGGTCTGTGGGCTCGGCGGCACGCGGATGCTCTCGACGTATCCGCCGGGAAGCTCGTGCTTGACGACGCCGTTCGGCGTGCCGAGCAGGACGGTGAAGACGGGGACGCCTTCGGACCGAACCTTCCGGGCCGCCGCGATCGGCGTCGTCTGGCCTCCGTCGCGGGCGCCGTCCGAGATCAGGAGAACGGTCGTCGGCGGCGTCGTCCCGTCACTCGTGCGCTGCTTCAGTCCAAGGTTCGCCGAGAGGACCACGGCGTCGCCGATCGCCGTCCCCTCGAGCGGATGGAGCGAGCCGATCGCCGAGCGCACGAGCGTACGGTCGGTCGTCGGCGCGAGCGCAAGCTGCGCACGCGAGGAGAACGAGACGACTCCGATTCGGAACTTGTCGGGGACCATGTCGACGAGCCGGTTGGCGGCGTCCTTCGCGGCGTCGAGCCTGCTCGGGCTGATGTCGGTCGCGCCCATCGAGCGCGAGGTATCGATCGCGAGCATCACCGTCGCCTCCTCGCGCTTCACGGTGACGGTCGCGTGCGGCCGGGCGACGCCCACGATCAGCGCGGCCAGCGCGGCGATCAGGATCGCGAGCGGGATGTAGCGCTTCCGACCCGGGAAGCGGTCGACGAGGTTCGGGAGCAGGGCCGGCGAGGCCCAGCGCTCGGCGTAGCGGTGCCGCCGCCGCTGGTACAGGACGATCAGCCAGACGATCACCGGGATCGCCAGCAGCCAGAGCAGCGACCAGGGCGAGCTGAACGTCACCGGGCCCTCCGGAGGAACGTGACGAGCGGGCGCAGCCAGTCGCCGGACGTGCTGAGGACGACGTGGCGGGCGCCGACCGAGGCGAGCTCTCTGGCGGCGTCCTGGCGCTCCGCCTCGGCCGCTGCCGCGAAGCGGTCGCGCAGCTTGGCGCTGCGCGTGTCGACACGAAGCTGGCGGCCGGTCTCTGGGTCGACGAGCCACAGCTCACCCGCGTTCGGCAACTCCTGCTCGCGCGGGTCACGAACCTCGACCGCGACGACCTCGTGCCGTCCCGCGAGTTGGAGCATGGGCTGGCGCCAGTCGCGTGGACCTCGGAAGTCGGAGACGACCACGACCAGTGAGCGCTGGCGTGCGAGCGCATCGGCCCGCCGGAGCGAGGCTCCGAGGGAGGTAGCTCCGAGGCGGTTCGTGCTCGGGTCGTGCTCCTGCCGCACCGCGGCGAGCAGGCCGAGCAGGCCGACCCGGCCCTGGCGCACCGGCAGCGTGAGCGGGTCCTCGCCGCCGAAGGTGATCGCCCCGACCCGGTTTCCGCGGCGGGTGGCGATGTGGCCCATCGCGATCGCGACGCCCTCGGCCACGTCCGCCTTGCGGCGGTCGGCGGTTCCGAACAGCATCGACGGCGACGTGTCGAGGACGAGCCAGGTCACGAGCACTCGCTCGGCCAGGTGCACGCGGACGTGCGCCTCGCCGGTGCGCGCGGTTACGTTCCAGTCGATCCGCCTGACGTCGTCGCCCGGCACGTACGGCCGGATCAGCGCGAGCTCGGTGCCCTCGCCGAGGCGCGCCGAACGGTAATCGCCGGCCAGCATGCCCTCCATCCGCCGCCCGATCGAGATGTCGAGCGCCCGAAGGAGCCGGTCCGGTATTGCCCCCGGCCCGGGGCGTGCTGCGGTCGGAACCGCGACCGAGGTCACGCCGCGTTGGTCTCCGTCAGGTCGAGCTGCGGGACGGGAACTGCGTCGAGAACCCGCTTGACGATCGTGTCCGGGGTCACCTCCTCGGCCAGCGCCTGGTACGAGAGCACGAGGCGGTGGCGGAAGGCGTCGGCCGCGAGCGAGTGGAGATCGTCGAGCACCACGTAGTCGCGTCCGCGCAGCAACGCCAGCGCGCGGGCGGACTGAACGAGGCTGATCGGGCCGCGGGGGCTGGCGCCGTAGGCGATGTACGCCCCGAGATCGTCGAGCCCGTGCGTCGCCGGATTGCGCGTCGCGTCGGCGAGCGTCACGGAGTAGCTGATCAGGGCCGGATCGACGTAGATCGCGTACACCTCCTGCTGGAGATCGCGGAGGTCGTCGAGGGTGAGCGTCTCGCGCAGCTCGGGCGGCGCCTCGAGCTGGCGCTGGACGATTGTGAGCTCCTCGTCGTGCGAGGGATAGCCGATCAGGATCTTGAGCATGAACCGGTCGACCTGGGCCTCCGGCAGCGGGTAGGTGCCCTCGGACTCGATCGGGTTCTGCGTGGCCATCACGAGGAACGGGTCGGGCACCTTGTGGGTGTCGTGACCGATCGTCACCTGCCGCTCCTGCATTACCTCCAGCAGGGCCGACTGAACCTTCGCCGGCGCGCGGTTGATCTCGTCAGCGAGGAGGAAGTTGCAGAACACCGGGCCGAGCTCGGTGTCGAAGGTTCCTTCCTTCGCGCGGTAGATCCGCGTCCCGATCAGGTCGGAGGGGACGAGGTCGGGCGTGAACTGGATGCGCGAGAACGACCCGCCGAGCACGGCGGAGGTCGTCTTGATCGTCAGGGTCTTGGCCAGGCCGGGCACGCCCTCGATCAGCAGATGACCCTGGGCGAGCAGGCAGACGAGGACGCGCTCCAGCATCGCGTCCTGGCCGGCGATCACCCGGCGAATCTCGAAGAGGGCGCGCTCCAGCCGCTCGCGGGCCTCGGGGGGAGTCTCGGCGGGCCGGTCGTCGGCGGACACGGTCACGAAATGCCTCCTTGGTCGAACGGAAGAACGAGCTCACCGGTAGGTAAGCAGGTCTATCTGAGTATTGGCTGAGAGGGGCGGACCGGATTGTCCTGGCCGTATCATCGAGACGTGGCCACCGAGGCCGACGGGAAGCCGACGATCGAGGCGCTCGAGGCGGAGCGGCGCCGTCTGCAGGAGCTCGGGCGAAATCTCGCCGCGGAGCGAAATCGGATCCAGGCGGCGGCCTCGCAGGAGATCTCCCGCCTCCACGACCAGCTCAGGGACGCCGCCGATCGGGCCGGTCAGCGCGAGCGGGAGCTGGAGCTCGCTCGGCGCAGGCTCGAGCGGAAGGCCCGGGGCGGGAAGCTGGCCGCCTTCGGCCTGGCAGCCGCGAAGCGGAGCGCCGACAGGCCGAAGCCGTCCGATGACCGCGATCTTGCCGACCGCGAGCGTGCGCTGGCTGCGGCGACCGCGGCGCTCAGGGTGCGTGAATCGGCGCTCGACCAGAAGGTGACTGAGCTCGTCGAGGCCGAGCGCCGCAGCGCCGAGCTGCTCGCAGCGCGCTCGGCGGCTCTCGAGGCACGGGCCTCGAAGCTGAACGTGCCTCAGCCGGCTCATCCACTCGAGGAGGAGCCGATACCAGGTGCCTCCCGGCTCGACGACCGCTGGACGCTGCTCGAGGCGCGCGAGGCGGAGCTCGCCCAGGCCTTCACCGTGCTCGAGCACCGGGAGCGCGAGCTGGAGGGTCTCCGCGACGAGTTCGAGGCGGAGCAGGGCCGGCTAGCGAGCCGCGAGCGGCGGCTGTCGGACGCCGAGCGTGAGGCTCCGCTTCGCGCCGGGAAAGCCGCGACGCGGCAGACGGTGAGCTTCCACGAAGGCCTCCGCGCACTCGCCCGTCGGCGCGCGAACTAGCCGCCGATCGTCACCGCCCGACCTGTTAGCGTCTCGCGCGTGCTGACGGCAGCGCTCTCGAGCGGGCACAAGACCGGGATCGTCATCGTCGCGGCGGTCTTCATCGTCTTCGCGCTCAGTTCGGCGATCCTGCTGCCGAAGCTGATCCCGAACTACCCGGGCCGTCGGCTGTGGCTCTTCATCGGCGTCTGCGTCCTGCTCACGGTCGGGATGCTGACCGCGATCGTCACGCTGGCCAAGGAGCCGCCCGAGGCGGGGGCGAAGGTGCAGGAGCGGAATCCGGTGCTGCCGAAGACGACCAGCACCGAGACCGCGCCGCCGGCAGCGCCGGCCGGAAACGCGGCCGCGGGCAAGGCGCTGTTCTCGGCCCAGGGGTGCTCCGCGTGTCACACGCTGAAGGCCGCCGGCTCGACCGCGACGGTCGGCCCCGACCTCGACAAGGTCGCCGCGGACGCCCAGAAGGCCAACCGTGGCCCGCTCGACCAGTACATCGCCGAGTCGATCAAGGATCCGGGCGCCTACGTCGTTCCGGGCTATCCGAACGGCGTCATGCCGACGAACTTCTCGTCGCTGAGCGCGCAGCAGATCGCCGATCTCGTGGCATTCATCACCGGCGGCAAGAGCTAGTCACGCTGTAAAAGGTGTGTAAGAACCTCCCGAACGGGTGAAACCTGTCGGCATGGTTGCGGGAAGACCGCAACCCGACCTTTCTCGCCCAGAACGGAAGGAGTCTCAGCCAATGCGTCTTCGCTCTTGCCTGTTCTTCGCATGCCTGCTCGTCCTCGGCGCTGCCGCGACCACCGCGAACGCCGCCGACCACATGTGGATGGGCTTCCAGGACGACCCCGCTCTGCGCTGGCGGAGCGATCGCTCGGCGATGTTCGATCGTGCGCAGCAGCTCAACTCGTCGGTCGTGCGAACGACCGTGTACTGGTCGAAGACGGCGCCGCGGCGCCCGGCCAACGCCGCGAACCCCTTCGATCGCGCCTACAACTTCAGCGACCTCGACGAGTTCGTCCGCAACGCGGGGACGCGCGGCATCGCCGTGATGCTGACGATCTGGGGGACACCGAAGTGGGCGAACGGCGGCAAGAGCACGAACGTTGCGCCGACGCGCGTGGCCGACCTCACCAACTTCGCGCGCGCGGTCGCAAGTCGCTACAACGGCAAGCACGCCGGTCTCCCGGCGGTGCAGTTCTACGGCGTCTGGAACGAGCCGAACCTCGGTCTCTTCCTGAGCCCGCAGTACGACAAGAGCGGGAAGCCTGTCTCGCCCTTCATCTACGCACGGCTCTACCGGGCTGCGTACGCCGGGATCAAGGCCGGCAATCCGTCGGCACAGGTCGCGATCGGCGAGACCTCGCCGCGTGGCCGCCTCACTCCGCTCGGCGCGACCGGCACGCAGGAGACACTGGCGCCGCAAACGTTCGCGCGTCTTCTCTCGACCGCCCGGCCGAAGCTGAAGTTCGATGCCTGGTCCCACCACCCGTACTCGACGCTCGGCACCGGGCCGACACAGAAGGTGCGTTATCCGAACGCGAACCTGCCGCAGCTGCCGTTGTTCGAGGAACATCTGAACCAGTGGTTCGGCCGGAAGACGACGCCGATCTGGATCACCGAGTACGCCTTCCAGACGAAGCCGGCCGAGCCAAGGGGTGTCACGCCTGCGCAGCAGGCTGCGTACCTCAAGACCGCGGTCACGATGGCCTCGAAGCTGCCCTACGTGAAGATGTTCATCTGGTTCGTCCTCCGGGACGACCCCACCGCCGGCTGGCAGAGCGGCGTCCTCTACCGCAACAGCTCGGA
>Ga0066903_100003096_pt1 | contig 13411 bp, 12 predicted proteins | sample PanSoiMetaGPlot1_FD_67491 | JGI IMG/M metagenome (GOLD analysis project Ga0066903, IMG submission 67491) | Tropical forest soil microbial communities from Panama analyzed to predict greenhouse gas emissions - Panama Soil - Plot 1 (version 2) | ecosystem: Environmental > Terrestrial > Soil >... | reverse complement strand
CAGGATTTCTTCGCGTCACTATTGGTGAAATGGCCTATTCATGTCTTGTTCAAGCTCTTGAGGATTTCTGCGAGAGCCCGCCCGTGCGGCTCCTGGCGCCGGCGTTCTAATTCCTCATCGGAAAGGTGAGCTTTGGACCAGTCCACCAAGAATTCACGTCGCCGCCGTTCTAACTCCTCATCGGAAAGGCGAGCCTTGGACCGTGCCACCAACAATTCGCGGTACAGAGGCTCCGGCACGAAATGGCCAAGGGTTTTTCCTGTTTCGTCACAAAACTCGACCGGTTCACGCAATCCATCTAACCGGGAACGCAACTCCGATTTCAAAATCACACGGCTCATAGAGATACCTCCCACTTCTTGTTATTCTGGCTTTTCAGGCGCAACACGTCAACAAATTCTACCGAACAGATATTGCAACAGCAGGTGCGACGGAACATAAATGCATACTGGGAAGAACGCCATCAGCGCCAGCAAGTAAACTTGCGGCCGCAGCCAGCGCTGTTGTTCCTTGCCGGGACCGAAAACCCAGTTGATGTTTTCCACGGGCTTGGTGAAAAAGTAGCAAACGAGCAGGACCGCCCAGGCAAACAGAGTCTGGACCAGCAAGGCACGATCATCATATCCCAGCCGCCACACTAGCCAAATAGGCAGGAACGGCAACACCACGTGGAACAAGGACAGGCCACGAATCGTGCGCGGTATCTTGGGGTCGAACATATAGGTGCTCAAACCAATCACCTTGCTGCGAAAGACCAGTTGGATCAGAAAATCAGCCAGCCAGATGATCTCCAGAAAGCCGACGCTCAGGACCTGCGTGCTGGCCAGCAGCGGACTCTCCAGCCACAGGGCGGCCGTGGTGATGAATAAGGCGAGGTCGGAGAACCAGAGAAAGTTGGCCGGCCCGTAATACCACCAATAAACCGGAACAAGAATGGCGACGAACAGCGTGCAAGATAGCGTCAAGAGAAAGGGGATCTGCGGGCTTGAAGTGACAACGGGATCCAACACGCTGCACCCATAAATTCCGAATCGGTCATCCTGCGAGCGTGGCCCGGATGACATCGGCCGTCACCGGCTGGATCATCCCCTTCTCGGTAATGATGCCGGCAATGTAGCGAGCGGGAGTCACATCGAAAGCGGGATTGTAGACCTTGATGCCGTCCGGGGCGATCTGTTTGCCCAGACCGTGCGTGATTTCTTTTGGGTCGCGCTGCTCGATGGGGATCGCATCGCCGGTGGGCAGACTCAGATCGAAAGTGCTGGACGGGGCGGCCACGTAAAACGGAATCTGGTGTGCGTGAGCCAGCAGAGCGACCCCGTAAGTGCCGATCTTGTTGGCCGTATCCCCGTTGGCGGCGATCCGGTCGGCCCCGGTGATGACTACCTGAATTCGGCCTTCCTTCATCACCTGGGCCGCCATGCTGTCGCAAATCAAAGTGACATCGATGCCGCGTTCCTTGAGCTCCCACGTGGTCAGGCGGGCGCCCTGAAGCAGCGGCCTGGTTTCATCGGCAAATACCTGGAATGATCTTCCTCGTTCGGCAGCGGCAAAGAGAACAGCCAAGGCCGTGCCGTAATCCGCCGTCGCCAGGCCGCCGGCATTGCAGTGCGTCAACACCCCCTGCCCTTGGCCGATCAGGTCCGCGCCTACCTTGCCGATGGCCCTGCACATTTGCCGATCTTCTTCCTCAATGGCCAGTGCCTCTTGCAAAAGTCGATCGACAAGCTTGGCGGCGGGCTCTTTTTCCAGCCACGGTTGCACATGCTGCTGCATCCGGTCCAGAGCCCAAAACAGATTGACGGCCGTGGGCCGACTGGTCCGCAAATAATCGGTCACATCCTTGAGTTTTTTGGCAAAGGCCCCGCGCTCTCGGTCTTTGAAATTCTGCACGGCGAGGACGACGCCCATGGCAGCCGCGATGCCGATGGCCGGGGCGCCCCGGACCCGCAACGACCGGATGGCCTCCCAGATTTCCTCGACCTTGTGGCAATCACGATATTCCAACCGAGTGGGAAGCAGGGTCTGATCCAGAAGGCGGATAAAGCCATCGGTGCCACCGATCCACTGGATGGTGCGCGGAGTAGTATTGGATGGTTGCATATGTTTTTCTGTTTACGTTTGGCAGTCGCAACGGTTGTTCCGAACGCTAAGAGGCTCTAAAAGAACAAAAAACAATGCGAGCCGCCGGGTTAATCCCGGCGGTGCGGGTGGTCCCACGGCGGGGATTAACCCCGCCGCTCGCTCATTGTTTTAGAGGCTCTAAACGTAACACCTCAATTCGTGTTCTTTAAGTAGCTCAATGCCTGCTCATGCAAGATGCCGTTGCTGGCGAGCACATCGGGCCGGGTGATGTCGGGCTTGCCGGTCCAGTCGGTGAGCCGGCCGCCGGCTTCCTCCACAATCGGCTTGATGGCGCCCAGGTCCCAGACATGGACTCCGTGCTCGACCATCAGTTCGCCGGACCCCTGGGCGACCAGCACGAAGCCATAGAAATCGCCGAAGCCGCGCTGGCGTTCGGTCTTCTTCACCAGTTCAAGAAATTGCTTTTCGCAGCCGGCCTTGAGGAACCAGGAGATACTCGAATAGAACAAATGTGCCTCGTCCAGGTTGGGCACGGTGGAAACATGAATGGGCCGATCGTTGCGAAAAACGCCGTCGCCGCGCAAAGCCCGATAGGTCAAGCCCGTGGCCGGCAGAAAAACGACGCCGGCGATCGTCTCCCCTTTGTATTCCAGACCGACGAGGGTTGCCCAGATGGGCACTCCGCGAACGAAGCTGCGCGTGCCGTCAATCGGGTCGATGATCCAGCGGAACCCGGAGGAGCCGGGCGTGTCGCCGGATTCCTCGCCGAGGAAACCATCCTTGGGGAACTTTCCCAGCAGTTGCCCGCGCAATAACGCTTCCGCGCCTTTGTCGGCCAGCGTCACCGGGCTGTGATCCTGTTTCCATTCGACGGCGATGCCAGTGTCAAAATGGCCCAGAGCGAGCTTTCCGGCCTCCTGGGCTGCCGCGATTGCCACTTCGTAGCGCGCACGCCATTCCGGATTCAAAGGAGCAACCTCATTCTTTCTTTTTCGCACCTGGAACAACGCGGAAATTCACCGTGTTGGGCGTCACATCCGGCGGCGGCTCGTAGGGAAGTGAACGCAGGAACTCGATCATGTCGTCGATCTGGGTCTTGTTCAGATGACTGGTCTTGCCGTGCTTGTCGCCCTTGTTGCTCACGGTCAGGACATCGTGCAAGGTTTTCGCCTTGCCGTGGTGCAAGTAGGGAGCGGTGCGATAAATGCCCAGGAGTGTCGGCGTATCGTACCTGGTGCCCATTTTTTCCGAGGGGTCGTCCTTGCCGGTGCCGACGTCGTGCAGCTTGAACGGTTTTTGCAGGCTGCTGTCGGTGAAGTACGGACCGGAGTGGCACTGAGCGCAGCCGACTTCCTTGTTGAAGAACAGCGCCTTGCCGCGCTCGGCAGAGGCGGACAATTTTCCCGGCGCCGGAATGTGCGGCGACAAGGCAAAATCAAAAGAGTTGCAGTAGATGGCCAGTGCATCGAGGTCCTTCGATCGGCCGGAGAGTTTTTCCTCCAGTTCCACTTTGTCGTAGCCGCGCTTGGGCTTGATCGAACCCCGCACCAGACCGAAGCCCTGCATGAGTTGGCTGCGAATGGTGTATTCGAAATCTTGCACCTCATCGCGGTCAGCGGACCAGTGCAAGGGGTGGGTGTGAGCCAGGCCGAAGAGGGTCGTGGTTTTGCGCAGTCCCTCGGGCTGCTGCCAGACTCGCGCATCGTGATGGCCATCGGGATGACAGCTGGCGCAGGCGATCCAGCGGCGACCGCTCATCGGCGCCCTGGCGGTGTTGAACAGGATTTTGCCCTGCACCCATTCGGGAGTCTTGGGTGGATCGCACACCTTGATAGTCTTGCGCGGCTGCATCGTCGCGGAATAGGAGGTCACCGCAAAATCCAGGGTGTTGTACACGTAAACGGATTCACCATCGGGGCTGATGCGGATGGCCCGCGGATTCTTGCCGAGCTGCACGGGGCCGCCGATTCGCTCGATTTCCTGGTAATCATCATCGATGACCTTGGAAACGTTCATGTCGTTGGTGCCGGCGTAGATTGTGTAGAGCCGTTTGCCGTCGGGCGACATGGCAGCTTCCCAGGCATTGGTGACCACGTAGACGCCGTTGTAGGTGTCCATGCCCATGGAGCTGCGACGGTTGCCCTCGCCTGGTTTCAAGTCACAAATGGACAGTTGCGGGAAGATCGATCCGGCCCCGTGGTTGACATTCACAATGGAGCGAATGTGCGACAGGTACGCCTTGGGCCGGCGCGGATGCAAGAGCACATGCCGGCTCAGGTTATCGGTCGAATGTCCTTTCCAGGAATCGACGACCTTGCCCGATTCCAGATCGATGGCACGGAGGATGCCCGTGTAGAACTCGCTGACGTAGATTCGCTTCTCATCGGGGCTCAGGCCGATGCCGCGAACCATGGATCCCGCCTTGATTTCACGCATCACCTTCCGTTTTTCCAGATCGATCTCGCTCACGATACCGGGATATTCATGAGTGACCCAGGCCCGCCTGCCCTTGGCGTCGGCGACGATGCCGTAGGGTTCCGGCGCCACGGCGAGCTTGGTGAGAACCTTTCCCGTCATGGCGTCAAAGAAAACGACTTTGCCGTCCCGGTAGCACGCCACCGCCGCCAGCGGACCGTTGCCGATCCAGGTGACACACTCGGGCTTGTCGCCGACCTTGATCTCGCGGAGTGCCTTGCCTGCTGCGGTATCGACCACGGTTACCGAAGAATTGTCGGCATTGGCGGCAAGCAAGATCTTGCCGTCGGGAGAGACATCCAGCAAGCTGTTGGATGTGCCGGCCCAAACGGGAGTGACCAGGGAAGCGAAAACCAGAGTTGACGCCAAGAAACGTGAGATCATGAACTCTCCCATTCATCCCCAAGGCTCGAAAACTCGCCATGGGGCCTGGATCAGGTTGGTATGGTCTGAGCACGGAGGCGGGCGCTATCCGGTTTTTTTTTGTCCCGCCGCGCCAGTGCCGCCTGAATGAAGCTGCGAAATAGTGGGTGGGCCTTGGTGGGTTTCGATTTGAACTCCGGATGGCACTGCACGGCCAGGAACCAGGGATGGTCGCGCAATTCCACCACCTCGACCAGCTGGCCATTGGGGCTGGCGCCGGTCACCTCCAGCCCATTGGCCGCAAATTGCTGCCGGAACTGGTTGTTGAATTCATAACGGTGCCGATGGCGTTCGTGAACCAGCGTCGATCCGTAGGCCTGGTGTGCCTTGCTTCCTTCCACCAGCATGGCCGGATACGAACCCAGCCGCATGGTGCCTCCCTTGTCGGTGATGGCGTATTGCTCATCGAGCATGCACACCACCGGGTAGCGGCAATTGCGGTCGAATTCCGTGCTGTTAGCATCTTCCAGGCCGACCACATTTCGAGCGAATTCGATGACCGCGCATTGCAGGCCCAGGCAGATGCCGAAGAAGGGGATCTTGCGTTCGCGGGCATAGCGGATGGCGTCGATCTTGCCGCTGGAGCCGCGGTAATCGAAACCGCCGGGAACGAGGATGCCGTCCACGCCGCTGAGGATGCGCTCAACGCCTTCGCGTTCGATTTCCTCGGCTTCCACCTTGCGGATCACGACCCGGCTGTGCAAACTGATGCCGGCGTGATCGAGAGCTTCGTAAATGGATTTGTAGGCGTCGTTGTGCTTGATGTACTTGCCGACGACGGCCACGGTGACTTCATGAGCGGGATTCTTGATGCGTTGCAGCATCTGCCGCCAGTCGCTGATCTCGAGCGGCGTGGCCCGCAAGCCGAGCTTTTCGACAATCAGCTCGTCCAATTTGTTTTCCACCAGGCTCAGGGGAACCTCGTAGATGCTGAACTGCTTGTCGCGTTCCTCGATGACGGCTCGCGATTCGACATTGCAGAACAGGGCGATCTTGTCGGCCTCGTCCTTGGCCAGTTCGCGCTCGGTACGGCAAATGAGAATGTCCGGCTGAATACCGATCTGCCGGAGCTGACTGACAGAGTGCTGCGTGGGCTTGGTCTTGGCCTCGCCGGCCGCTTTCAGGTACGGAATCAAGGTGAGGTGGATGTACAGCACATTGGACTTGCCGATGTCTAGGGCGACCTGGCGGATGGCTTCCAGAAACGGCAAACCTTCGATATCGCCGACCGTGCCGCCGATTTCGGTGATGACCACATCCACATCATCCATCGCCAGCTTGCGGACCGCCGCCTTGATCTCATCGGTCACATGGGGAATGACCTGAACTGTGCGCCCCAGGTAGTCGCCGTGGCGTTCCTTCTCAATAACGGAGAGATAGATCTTGCCGGTGGTGAAATTGCAATCGCGGCTCAGGGGAGCGTTGGTGAATCGTTCATAATGGCCCAGATCGAGGTCGGTTTCGGAACCGTCGTCCAGCACAAACACCTCGCCGTGCTGGTACGGGCTCATGGTTCCCGGATCGACGTTGATATACGGGTCGAATTTTTGCAGGCGGACGCGCAACCCGCGCCGCTCGAGTAACATGCCGATCGAAGCGCAGGTCAGCCCCTTTCCGAGGGAACTGACAACGCCACCTGTGACAAAAATGTGCTTGGCCACGCTATCTCCTCCATGGTTATGCCTGGAGGATATGATAGCAAATCAAGGATGAATGATGAATGATGAAGGACGAACTGTTTTCTGTTCTTCGTTCATCCTTCATCGTTCATCATTCATCGTTTCGCCTAGGCGGCCAGGCTGCTCTGATACATCTTCACAAAGCGTTCGTAATCCGCGGGGGTATCGACTCCCCAGGTCGCATGCTGGACGGTGCCGACCATGATGCGGTGGCCCAGAGCCAGCACGCGAAGCTGCTCCAGCTTTTCGAACTCTTCCAGGGGCTGGGCAGGCGAGGTCGCCAGCTGGAGAAGAAACGATTTTCGGTAGGCATACAGGCCCAGGTGCTGAAGGAATTGTCCGGACGTGAAATCGGGTTTGCCATCTCGAACGAAGGGAATCGGACTGCGGCTGAAATAAAGGGCCTGGCCGAGGGCGTCGCGAACCACCTTCACGCAATTGGGATCCTGCCACTGTTTGAGGGACGTGATGGGAACCGCCAGCGTGGCCACGTCGGCGTCCACGTTTTCCTGAAGCAAACGCGGCAGCAGATCCAGGGTTGCCGGCTCAATCAGCGGCTCGTCCCCTTGCAGATTCATGACCAGGTCGGCATCCAGACGCTGGGCCACCTCGGCTACACGATCGGTGCCGCTGGGGTGATCGTCCCGCGTCAGAACACTCTGGCCACCAAAACTGGCCACCGCTTTCATGATGCGGGCATCGTCCGTGGCCACCACGACATAGTCGGCGCACGATTGACACGCCTGCTCGTAAACGTGCTGGATGAGATATTTGCCGGTGGCCCGCAGCAAGGGCTTGCCGGGTAACCGGCTGGATGCAAAACGGGCGGGAATGATGACGGCTGTCTTCATGGGACCTCCCTGTCCATTGTTTCAATTGATCAACGCCCCATGTCAAACCTTGCAGCAATTGTCAAGATGGTTGTAAACCTATTTGACAATCTGGTCAATTTGTTCCTTGAGTTTTTTGTGGGCGCGGCTGCGGCCTTTGGAAAGCTGGCGGGCTTCGCCCAGCGTCAAGCCCGGATCCGGAAAAGGAAGGCGATCAATTGCCTGAGTTGATTCTTCCGCGAGGAGGTATCGGCCGTCTTCCAGGATGACCTCAATGCCGACTTTGTTCAAAACCACCAGGTCCCTATAAAAATCCCGAACCCCAACTTTGAGGCGGCGTGTCAGGCCGGCACGGGTTTGCGGGCCCTTGCCCAGCAGGGTCAACAGCCGAAAAAGCCGGGCCGCACGATTGGCAGTAACCGTCTTGGCAAGAGCCTGTAATTCTCTTCGCTTCTTTGCCATGTGATAGATTGTACAGAGGAAGGCGATCCCAGCCAGCCTCCCCAGATTGCCCATCCCCAAATTGTGGGAAATAGTAGACAGATAATGGTCCAAAAGCAAGGTGCCACGCATGACCGCCGCGCTCGATTACCTGATTATCGCACCCCATCCGGACGACGCCGAGCTGGGAGCGGGCGGGGCGATCTTGTCGCTCAAGGCCCGGGGCGCCCGGGTCGGCATCTTGGATTTGACGGATGGCGAACCGACGCCGCATGGCAGCCCGGAAATCCGCCGGCGCGAAACGGAGGCCGCCAGCGCCCTTCTCAAGCTCGATTGGCGAGGCAACCTGGGTCTGATCAATCGTTCTTTGAACGCGGATCTGGAATCGCGGCGGCGTCTGGCCATCGTGCTCCGGGAAGTCCGGCCACGGTTCTTGTTGGCCCCCTACTGGGAAGACGCCCATCCAGATCATGTGGCCGCCAGCGCGCTGGTGGATGCAGCACGTTTTTGGGCCAAGCTCACCAAGTCCGATATGCCGGGTCAACCGCATTATCCGGAGCGCATCATTTACTATTTCAGCGTCCATTTGCGCTTGCACATCAAACCCGCGTTCGTGCTGGACATCACCGCCCACCATGAGGATAAGATGCGGGTCCTGGCGTGCTATCGCTCGCAGTTCATCGAAGGCAGACCGCAAGCTCCGCCAACGTTTCTGGATGAACTCCGTGACCGGGCCCGTTATTGGGGCTGGACCATCGGCACGAGCTTCGGGGAACCGTTTTTGTGCCGCGAGGAAATCGGCCTGCGCAACCTGGGCGATCTGGTCTGAGCGAGCCGCCCGCAAACATGGAAACCTGAGCAAAGTTTGCCGTCGGTCCTGTCTCACTCCCTTTCCGCTCATCCAAATCCGGAAAAGTCACGCGCTTTCCACAGTCGATACCAGATGAAGGAACATAACCTGGTCCTTGACCTTCATGCGCATGGGGTGGCTGGTGCCAAACGAGTTCAACGTGCTGGCGTTGCTCAAGGGCGAAGAGCGGTACATCTACATTTACGACGACGCCAGTCGCCCGGAACTGATTGACGCCTTCCGCGATCAGGCGGCGGACCCCGCGGTGAATTTCTCCTGGTTTGACGCCGCCGTGCTGACCGACAAGGCCCGCCAGCAAGCTGCCGCCCCACGAGAGACGACCGGGCACCACTCGAGAATCTGAGGAATCCGAAGCGGGAGGTTGCCGGTTGAGCAAAAGTGCGGGTCTGCAAGAGGCACTGGCGGAGTTTTTGCGGCATCTGGCCCTGGAGAAAAACGCCTCCGCCTACACCGTGAAGTCCTACCGCGAGGACTTGAGCCAGGCACTGGAGTTCTTCCAGGAAAGGCTGGGCCAGAAGGCGGGCCCGCAGCAACTGACCAGCCGGCTCTTGCGGGCGTACCTAGTATGGCTGCACGATCAGGGTTACGCCAAGACAACCATGGCGCGGCGGATCGCGGCGGTGCGGTCCTGGTGTCGCTTCCTGTGTCAGCGCGGCATCCTCGGCGCCAACCCGGCCGAAGGGTTGCGCGGACCGCGGCAGGAGAAGAGGCTACCCAACTACCTGGCGGAAGACGCCATGGCCCGGCTGCTGGAAACGCCGGGAACTGAAGCGCCTCTGGCCGTGCGGGATCGGGCCATCCTGGAAACGCTGTATTCCGCCGGCTTGCGCGTGAGTGAGCTAACCGGCCTAAATGTGGACGATGTGGACATGGACAGCGGGCTGGCCACGGTACGCGGCAAGGGCAAGAAGGAACGGCTGGCGCTGCTTGGAACCAAGGCCCTGGGTGCATTGAAGAATTGGTTGAGGGTTCGCGAATCGACGCTGTCGGCCAGGGGAAAATCAGCCGCCGCGGTTTTTCTCAACAAGAACGGCACCCGCTTGACGACCCGCAGCGTGGGCCGATTACTGGAGAAATACCTGGCCCTGGCCGGCCTGGATGCCAGTGCCAGCCCGCACAGCCTGCGGCACAGTTTCGCCACCCACTTGCTCGACCGGGGAGCGGATATCCGCAGCGTGCAGGAACTGCTCGGTCACAAGAGTCTGGCCAACACCCAGATTTACACCCATGTGACGACGCAGCGAATGCAGGAAAGTTATCAGAAGGCGCATCCACGGGCGAAATGAGGAATCAGGAGTCAGGAATCAGGGGTCAGGAACCAGGAATAGGAGTCAGAAGCCAGGAATCATGTAACGGCCAGGATCAATGGATTCCTGACCCCTGATCCCTGACTCCTGACCCCTGGAGAAAAGAGGGTCTCCATGAGCCGGCGACGAGTTGCATTGCTTGTGCTATCGCTTACCGCAGCTTTGGGAGCTTATGAGCTGGCTCACGGCCAGGGGGCGACGGAGGTCCAGTGGCGCCGCGATTACAATGCCGCACGCAAGGAAGCGGAAGCCAAGGGCCTGCCCATTTTTCTCGACTTTTACACCGATCATTGCGTCTACTGCGACAAGATGGACAATACCACCTATCGCGATGCGAAAGTCCTGGCCATGTTGAACGGCCGCTTCATTCCCCTGAAAATCGACGGCGATCGCGACAAGAAACTGGCCGATATTCTGGGCATTTCCTCGTATCCGACCATGCTTCTGGCCGGCGCGGACGGGAAAATTATCGATACCATGATCGGCTACATGGAGATTCCGCAGTTTCTGGAAAAGCTCCAGCGTGCCCTGCCGGCGACCACCAATACCGACTGGATGGTGGCCGACTATCAGCAAGCCCAGAAATGGGCGGCCGCCTCGGAATATGCTCTGGCCATCGGCGTCCTGCGCAAGATCACCGCGGACGGCCAGTCCAGGCCCGTACAGATCAATGCGCAAAAACTGATGGCCGACATCGAGCAGAAAGCCCGCGAACGCATGACCAAGGCCCAGACGCAAAAAGATGAGGGCAAGATCAGCGAAGCCATCCAGACGTTAACCGAAATCATGCGCGACTTTCCCGGCTTGACTCTGAGTCGTGAGGCCAGCGAACAGGTGGCCCGCCTGGCGCAGAACGAAACTCCCGAAAGCAAGAATCAAATGCGCACAAGCAGGGCCAAGGATCTGCTGGCCCAGGCCAAGGAGTTCCACAAAACCAAGGAATACACCCTGTGCATCGACCGTTGCTCCGTCCTGTTGCGGAACTATGGCGACCTGTCGGAAGGCCAGGAAGCCGCCCTGATGTATTCCGAAATCAAGAACAACCCTGAATGGCTGCAAAACGCCTGCACCACCTTCGGTGACCGCCTTGCCGAGATGTGGCTGGCCCTGTCGGACTCGCTGCTCAAGCGCGGCCAACCGCAGCAAGCCAAGCACTGGCTGGAACGAACCATCCACGCCTTCCCCGGCACGCACCACGCCGAATCCGCCCAGATCCGCCTGGAACAGCTCCAGGGCGCCACGCCGACCCGCCGCGTGGATTTTCAGAGCTCACCGAACTGATACTTTGCGGTCACATTTTGCCGTTGGTCCGATTTTTTTCCTTCCGGTGACCAGACCAAAGTAGTTATGCCCACGTGGCCAGGAATGCGCCAAGGGCCAGACCACCGACAGTTCCAGCAGGCCAGATCCACCACTCGAAACGCGCGTGTGGCTCCCATGACTGCTCCGAGGATCATTGCTGGGGCAGACGTGAAGAATCACGGCCGGGTGAGTGACACGCCTCTGTCACCGGCCATTCACTTTTTTTCTTGCAAACGCTCACAAACCTCCCTTATACTTATTTTCCCCTGTTTCCGATGGGGAAATGCCGCTTTATTCCACCAGCGCCGCAATCGCGATACGCAGAGATTCCGGCTGCGGCAGACAGGATGTCTGCCCCACCTGGGAGACTGCCATGAGTTCGAAATTCGATTATTGCAGGCCGTTGCCGCCGATGTCCGTCGCCAAGCTCCTACTCCAATATCTGGAGCTGGAAGAGGTCCAGGATCTTTTTGGCGTTCCCGGCGGGGCCTTGATGCACCTTCTTAATGAACTCAAGAATCAGAAGGACCGGTTCAAGTATTACGTTTGCCGCCACGAGACCGGGGCGGCATACATGGCCGACGGTTATTCGCGGGTCACCGGCAAGCTGGGCGTGGTCCTGGTCACCAGCGGGCCGGGAGCCACCAACGCCCTCACCGGAACCATGAATGCCCAGAACGGCAATACCGCCGTGCTCACGATCTCCGGCGAGGTGCCGGAAATCCTCTTTGGCCGCGGCTACCTCCAGGAAGGCGTCGATGTCAAACTCGACATCAACGCCATCTACCGCAACGCCTCCCAGTACAGCGCCATCGTGACCAGTCCGGACAACTTTCAGACATTGTTTTCCCAGGCCATTCGCGAGGCCATGTCCCGCTCGCCCCAGGCCACGCACATCAGCATTCCGGACGATATCGCCGGCCAGTGTCCAAGCCAGCCGATCCTCTTTCCAGCGCAAGTCGAAAATTACCGGACGGTGCCGCATTGCACCGACCGCAAAAACCTGAAGCAGGCCCTGCGCAACCTCATCCGGGCGGAAAGGCCGGTGATCTTGCTTGGCAACGGTTGCCGCCGTGCCCTGACCGATCCTGAACATCCGAACCGCCTGGCGAATTTTCAACGGCTGGTCACCCGGTTCGGCATCCCCGTGATGACCACGCCGGAGGCCAAGGGGCTGTTTCCCGAAAGCCACGAACTGTCGCTGCGCTGCTATGGCTTTGCCGCCTGCGAATGGCCGAAGCATTATCTCCTCCGGGATGCCGTCAACCGGCAGAATTCCGTGCCATACGATGCCCTGCTGGTGATCGGCTCGAGCCTGCAGGGCCTGGCCACGGATCGCTGGGACCCGATGCTGGTGCCGGACGGTCCGTTCATGCAGATCGATCTGGACCACCGGGTCATGGGTCGCAATTTTCCGGTCGCGCTTGGCATCGTGGCCGAGGTCGAGGCCGCCCTGGACGATTTGATCCGCTTTGGGCGCTGGCTGGAACCGGACAGGGTCAAAGTCCGTCAACGGCGGGCGTTTCTGAAGAAGCTCAAGAACGCATTTCCTCCTTATGCGGAGCCGGGCAAAAGGCTGTCCCAGAGCAAGCCGATCATGCCCCAGGCGTTGATGCGCTGTCTGAGCGAGCTGTTGCCGGAGGATTCCCACCTGTTCATCGATTCGGGCAACTGCGTCGGCTGGGGCTTGCATTACCTGGAGATCGATCCGCCCCGGCAGGTCCACAGTGCCCTGGACATGGGCCCGATGGGCTTCAGCGTCGGCGCGGTCGTCGGCGCCAAGATCGGCGACAAGACAAAAACCTGCGTGGCCTTGACCGGCGACGGCGCTTTCCTCATGCACGGAGCGGAAGTTTCCACCGCCGCCGAGTACGACATCGGCGCCATCTGGATCGTCCTGGAGGATTACGACCTGGCCATGGTCAGCCAGGGCATGAATCATTTCTTTCCTGATGTGGACGGCTGGAAGAGTTACTACAAGATCGGCAATGACAAGAC
>Ga0066903_100003095_pt1 | contig 13412 bp, 14 predicted proteins | sample PanSoiMetaGPlot1_FD_67491 | JGI IMG/M metagenome (GOLD analysis project Ga0066903, IMG submission 67491) | Tropical forest soil microbial communities from Panama analyzed to predict greenhouse gas emissions - Panama Soil - Plot 1 (version 2) | ecosystem: Environmental > Terrestrial > Soil >... | reverse complement strand
CATGAGCGCCGAACTGTTCAAGTACATGGCCAAGGTCGACATCACCCATGTGCCCTATCGCGGCGCGGCGCCGGGCTACACCGACCTCCTCGCCGGGCGCGTCGACATGACGTTCTCGGTGATGGCCTCGGGCCTGCCGCTCGTCCAGGCAGGCCAAGTGCGCGCGCTCGGCGTCAGCACGATCAATCGCCAGCCGACGGCGCCCGAGGTGCCGACGATCGCCGAGGCCGGCGTGCCCGGCTACGACACCTCGTCATGGTTCGCCTTCTTCGTGCCGGCCAGGACGCCGTCGGAGATCATCCGGAAAATGCACGCCGACATGGTCGCAGCGCTGGCGGAGCCGGCGATCAAGGCCAAGCTCGACGCGCTTGGCGTCATCATCGTCGGCTCGACGCCCGAAGCGCTCGCCGCCCATCTCAAGGACGAGATGGACAAATGGGGCCCGGTCATCAAGGCCGCCAACATCAAGGTCACCGAGTAGGCCATGATCAACCGCCGTGATATCGTCCGGCTCGCCGCCGTCTCGGCGATCGCCCCCGGGCTTGCGGGTCGCGTATCCGCGCAGTCGTCGGCGGAAGAGTGGCCGAACCGTTTCGTGCGCCTCATCGTGCCGCTGGCGCCCGGAGGGCCGACCGATGTCGCCGCCCGCGTTATTGCCGAGCCCTTGTCGAAAATGTGGGCCCAGCAGGTGGTGATCGAGAACAAGCCGGGCGGCGGGACCAACACCGCCTCGGACCTGGTCGCAAAAGCGAGCCCGGACGGGTACACGATCCTCTACGCCACGTCGTCGTTGTCTGTTGCCCCGAGCCTTTACCGGACGCTCAGCTACGATCCCATCGTCGATCTGGCGCCGGTCTCCCTCCTCTTCAGCTTTCCATTCTACATGTTCGTGCCGAACTCCTCGCCGGCCAAGACGGTGCAGGAATTCATCGCCCATGTGAAAGCCAATCCGGGCGAGGTCACGATGGCATCGCCCGGCACCGGCAGCACGCCGCATCTGGCCGCCGAGTTGTTCAAGCGAATGGCGGGCATCGAGATGACGCACGTGCCCTATCGCGGCGCAGGACCCGTGCTCAACGATCTCATTCCGGGTCGCGTCGATCTGTATTTCGCAAGCGGCTCACTGTTGGAGAACGCGCAGGCGGGCCAGATCCGCGTGCTCGGGGTGACCGGGCTCAAACGGGACCCCGCGGCGCCCGATGTGCCGACCATCGCGGAAGCGGGCCTGCCAGGCTACGAGGTGACGTCGTGGCAAGCCTTCTTCGTTCCCGCGAGGACGTCGTCCGCGATCGTCAAGAAGATCAACGCGGGCGCGCTTGCCGCGCTTGCTGATCCGGGGGTGAGGGCAAAGGCGCAGCAGATCGGCTATGTCCCGATCGGCTCGACGCCCGAGGAGCTCGGCATCATGCTCAAGGCCGAAATCGCCAAATGGCATGCCGTGATCAAGGATGCCGGGCTCAAGATGGAATGACCTGTGGGATGCTCCAATGATTGATCGCCGCCGTCTGATCGCGACCTCCGCCGCCGCCGTGCTCTCTCCCGTCGTCGCCGGCCGCGCCTGCGCACAGTCATCAGCCTGGCCGAACCGCTACGTGCGCCTGGTCGTGCCGTTTCCGCCCGGAGGCGGGACCGATGCCATCGCCCGCGTCGTCTCCGCCAAGCTTTCCGACATGTGGGGCCAGCAGATGGTGGTCGAGAACCGCGGCGGCGGCGCGACCAATATCGGCACCGAGGCGGTCGCCCGCGCCGAGCCCGACGGCTACACCATCCTGCTGCAATCGATGCCGCTCGTGGTGAACCAGTTCCTGTTTCCTTCGATTCCCTACGACCCGGTCGCCGACCTCGCGCCGATCTCCCTCCTTTGCGACTACCCCAACATCATGGCGGTGCCGAATTCCTCGCCGGCGCACTCGGTCAAGGAGTTCATCGCCTATGCCAAGTCCAACAAGGGCAAGATCAGCTTCGCGTCGTCGGGCCACGGCACCTCGGTCCACCTCTCCGGCGAGCTGTTCAAACGCATGGCCGGCATCGAGATGCTGCACGTGCCTTATCGCGGTGCGGGACCAGCGTTCAATGATCTCATCCCCGGCCGGGTCGACGTGATGTTCAACAACACCGGCGCGGTGCTGCCGCTCATTCAGGGCGGCAAGCTGCGCGGGCTTGCGGTCACCAGCGCCAAGCGCTGGCCGGGCGTGCCTGATCTGCCAACGATCGCCGAGGCGGGGGTGCCCGGCTTCGACGTGACCTCCTGGTACGGGTTCTTCGCGCCGGCGAGGACCCCGCCCGAGATCATCCGCAAGATGAATGCCGATACCGTCGCGGCGCTCACCGATCCGCCGACCAGGCAGAAGCTCGAGACGCTCGGCGTGGGCGTGATCGGCTCGACGCCAGCCGAGCTCGCGGCCTACCTCAAGGCCGAGATGGACAAATGGGGTCCGGTGATCAAGGAAGCCGGCATCACCGGGACTGAGTAGGCTTGCCTGAGCAAAACGTGGAAGCAAGGCGTAGAGCAACGGGAGTACGCAATGCGGTCATTGATCGTCGGCATTATCGCAATCGTCCTCAGCGCAGGCGTAGCCCGCGCGCAGCCCGCCGAGACCATCCTGGTGAACGGCAAGATCGTCACCGTCGACGACCGCTTCACCATTGCCGAGGCACTGGCCATCCGCGGCGGACGCATCGTCGCGGTCGGCTCGGCCGCCGATGTCGAGAGGCTCAAGGGGCCGCAGACGCGCACGCTCGATCTCAACCGCCGGGCCGTCATCCCCGGCCTGATCGACAACCACGCCCACTGGGTGCGCGCCGCCGAGCACGACGAGCTGCGCTTCGACGGCGTCACGTCGCGCCAAGAGGCGCTGCGCCTGCTCGCCGAGCGGGTGCGGGTCACGCCGGCCGGGCATTGGGTCGCGGTGCTGGGCGGCTGGTCCGAGGAGCAGTTCACCGACGAGCCGCGTGGTTTCCCGCGCGACGAGCTCGACCGCATCGCGCCCAACCATCCGGTCGCGATCCAGGCCGTCTATAACCACACCTATCTCAACAGCGTGGGGCTCGCGGCCGCCAAGATCGACGCCAATACGCCGAACCCGCCCGGCGGCACGATCGAGAAGGACGCGAGCGGCAACCCGACCGGCCTCGTCCGCGGCGCCGGCGGCGTCGCTTTCGTCGCCGCCCGCATTCCGCTGGAGACGCCGGAGGCGTGGCTCGCCAACACCCGCAAGCTCGTGGCCTACCTCAACTCGCTCGGGGTGACCGCCTGGCTCGATGCCGGCGGCCGCGGCATGACCGCCAAGCACTACGGGCCCTACCGGCAGCTCGCCGAGCGCGGCGAGCTCAACATTCGCGTGTTCTGGACCACGATCCGGCAGCCGGCGACGCCGGCGCAGGTCGATGCGGTCCTGGCCGAGATCCCGCAGCAGAAGCCGTTCCAGGGCAACGACTACTTCGACCAGGTGGGCTGGGGCGAGTCGGTCTATGGGCCGGTCACCACCCAGCTCCTGCGCGCGGAGAGCAACACCAAGCCCGAGGACCTGGCCCAGATGCGGCGCGTCACGCTCGCACTCGCCCAGCAGGGCCTCTATGTCAATTCGCATGTCGAGATGACGGCGGCGATCGACGCCTTTCTCGACGTCTACGAGTCGATCAACAAGGAGCGGCCGATCAAGGGCCTGCGCTGGTCCTTCTCCCACCTCGACCAGGTCACCGAGGCTCAACTCGAGCGCATGAAGCGGCTCGGGATGACCGCGCAGATCCACAGCCGCCCGCTGATCCAAGGTGCGCTGATGCATAAGGTGCACGGCGACAAGGCCTGGGAGATGCCGCCATTCCGGCGGGTGCAGGATTCCGGCATCCACTGGGGTCTCGGCTCCGACGCCACCGCGGTGACGACGTCGAACCCGTTCTACACGTTAAGCCTCGCCGTCACCGGCAAGATGATCGGCGGCCGCGAGATCAATCGTCAGACCATTTCACGTGAAGAAGCGCTGATCGCGCACACGCGCTCGAACGCGTTGATCGTGTTCGAGGAGGGCAATCTCGGCTCGCTCGCGCCGGGCAAATATGCCGACCTGCTGGTGCTCGACCGCGACTACCTCACGGTGCCCGCCGACGAGATCAAGGACATCAAGCCGCTCATGACCATGGTCGGCGGCAAGATCGTCCATGACGTGATGCCGAAGTAAGCGGCGCGCCAGAGGGACCAGCATGCCAGTGGACATCCAAGTCATGAGCTCGAACGCGATGCGCGAGGCGTTGCTCGAGCTCTTCCCCGGCTTCGAAGAGGCGAGCGGCCACAAGGTCGTGCCGCGCTTTGTCGGCGGCGTCGACATCATGAAGCGGATGGCGGCGGGCGAGACCTGCGACCTCGTGATCATGTCCGGGCCGCAGATCGACCAGCTGATCCAACAGGGCAAGGTCGCCGCCGACAGCCGCGTCGACCTGGTGCGGTCCGGCGTTGGCGTCGCCGTGCGCGCGGGCGCGCCGCGGCCCGACATCGGCTCGGCCGAGGCGGTCAAGCGCGCGCTTCTTGCCGCCAGGTCCATCACCTACTCGTCCGGCCCGAGCGGCGTCTATCTTGCCAATCTGTTTGCCAAGATGGGGATCGCCGAGGCGCTCAAGGACAAGATCAAGATCGCGCCGCCAGGCGTCCCGGCCGGATCCTTTGTCGCGCGCGGCGAAGCCGAGATCGGCTTCCAGCAGGTCAGCGAGTTGATGCCGGTTTCCGGCATCGACCTGATCGGACCGCTGCCGCCCGACATCCAGGAGATCACGGTCTTTTCCGGCGGCCTCCATGTCGCCGCCAAGGAGCCAGACGCCGCCAGGGCGCTGATGCGGTTCATCACCGCGCCGGCGGCTGCGCCAATCATCACAAAGAAGGGCCTCGAGCCAGCCTGATCGCGCGGACTGTGTTGATGTCGTCTCCCACCTCTCCAAAGGATGCGCTGGCGGCGTTATGGCGGCACGTTGGCCAGCCCGCGGCCGCCCTTCAATCGATCGAGTTGACAGGCACAGAGCCGGCGTTGGCCTCGTCGTTTGCGGTCGGTACCGCAGCGCAAGCGAGCATCGCGGCGTCAGCGCTCGCCGCCGCCGAACTCTGGCGCCTGCGCAGCGGGCAGCGCCAGCACGTCAGTGTCGACATGCGCCATGCGGCGATCGAATTTCGCAGCGAACGTTACCTGCACGTCGACGGCGCGCGGCCGCGAGACTGGCACGACAAGATCGCCGGTCTCTACCGCTGCGGCGACGGTCGCTGGGTCAGGGTTCACAGCAATTTCCCGCATCACCGTGCCGGCGTCCTCAAGCTGCTCGGCTGCGACCATGAGCGCACGACGGTAGCGAGCGCGCTCAAGGCCTGGCGGGCGGAGGCGTTCGAGCAGGCGGCGGGGGAAGCCGGACTGGTCGTGACCATGTGCCGCTCGTTTGCCGAGTGGGACGCATACCCGCAGGGGCGCGCGGTGGCCGCCCTTCCGGTCGTCGGGATCGAACGGATCGGCGATGCGCCGCCGTCGCCGCTCACGCCGGCCGAGCGGCCGCTCGGCGGCATTCGCGTGCTCGACCTCACGCGCGTCATTGCCGGGCCGGTGTGCGGGCGCACGCTCGCAGCCCACGGCGCCGACGTGCTGCTGGTGACGGCGGCGCACCTGCCGCAGATGGGTCCGCTGGTGATCGACAACGGCCGCGGGAAGCTCTCCACGTTCATTGATCTGCGCCAATCGGATGGGCGCGAAACGCTGACCGGGCTTCTGCGCGACGCCGATGTCTTCATTCAAGGCTACCGGCCCGGCGCCGTGCAGGCGCTCGGCTTCGGCCCGGAACAGGCGGCGCGGGCGCGCCCGGGCATCGTCTATGTATCGCTCTGCGCCTATGGCCAGGACGGTCCCTGGGCCAACCGGCGCGGGTTCGACTCGCTGGTGCAGAATGCAAACGGCATCAATCACGCCGAAGCCGCGGCGGCGGGGAGCGAAGAACCCAAGCCCCTGCCCTGCCAGGCGCTCGATCACGCGACCGGCTACTTCATGGCGTTCGGCGCAATGACTGCGCTCGCGCGGCGCACCGTCGAAGGCGGAAGCTGGCACGTGCGCGTGTCGCTGGCGCAGACCGGCCATTGGCTCCGCGGCCTCGGACGCCTGCCGAACGGCGTTGCCGGGCCGGACCCGGACTTCGCGGCCGTGCGGGACCGATTGGACGAATACGAGTCGGGCTTCGGGCGCCTCATCGCGGTGCGTCACGCGGCCGTGCTGGCGGAAACGCCAGCACGCTGGGAACGACCTTCCGTACCCGTCGGCTCGCACCCGCCGACCTGGCCTGCCGCAGCCTGACCGGCAGTCCGGCTCGCGCGGTGTGGTCGCGCGCGAAACCATGACCGGCCAGTGCTTGCCTTACTTCGCCGCAGCCGAGATGCGCGGCCATTCGTCCATCTGCACGCGGACCACGAGCGTGTAACTTCCGTTCTGCGGCCGGAAGATCGAAGCCTCGCCCTCCTTCACGTCGAACCAGTCCTTGCCGAGCGCGTCGACGATGTTCGGCTTGTGCGTGATGAGAATGGTGTCGGTGCGGGGATTGGGGGGCGTCGCAAGCAGCTTGCGAAACGCCTCGGCGCGGCGGTTGTTCTCATTCGGCGACACGACCAGGCCGCCCTCCGTGAGGTCCGCCGTCTTCTCGATGTTCTCGAAGCCCGCAAGGACGGCGGTCTCATAGGCCCGATTGTACTTGCTGGTATAGACCTTGCCGACCGGGACGCCGAGCCGACGCAGGGACTCGCCGAACTCCTTCGCCAAGGCCTTGCCCTTGTCGTTGAGATTGCGCTGAGCCGCGATGTTCTCGAAGTTGAGCGGGTCGGTATCGGCCTGGTCGGGAAACGTGGCGCCGTGGCGAAGCACCATCACCAGCCCACCGGCGCGCAGCGCTTGCGCGATGTCTCTATCTTGATCTGCCGCAGCCGCGAGGCTTGGCACGGTGGCGCCGAGCATCGCGGAAACTCCGACACCGCCCGCGATCGCGACAAAAGTTCGTTTCGATAAAGTAACCATGGATGGCTCCTGCGCTGTGACGCAATGCGGGCACGGGATCGTATCCGCTCGAGGCGCTTGGTCCGCCAGCGGCGCTTGCGGCGTCTCTCCGGCATGATCGTGCGTGCGGCGGTTTTATTCCCTGATCTGTATCGGCAAAAGACGATCTCCGATCCAACTTGCATCGGAATAAACAACACGCGGACGCGATCTCCCCGCCAAAGGTCTCAAGCGACGGAGAGCGCAGATGTGCGGATCTCATTCTGCCGATACGACCGGCTCCAACCGTTCGAATGCCGCGTGTGCGGCGCCGATAGCGATCTCCTCCGACGATGCCCGCCAAGGCGACACGGCGCCGAATACGCTTCATGTGCTCGGGTTCGGACTGGCGGGCGCCATCCTTGGAAACGCGCTGGTTCTGGCGCTGCTCACCTGGTCGTGAGCGTGGAATCTCTCGTTAGCGACCCCATCATCGGGCAAGTCACGACTCGAGCGGCGTCCAGCCTGCGTGCCGCAAATACACGACAGCAAGCGCGAGCGCAGCGGCCGCGGCACGATCATTTCTTGTTGATCAAGCTTTGCAGACGCGCGTTGAGCTCCGCGCGCTCCTTTGACTCTGCTGACGCACGATCAGCTGGCGACGCGAACGTCAAGGGGATCCGCATCGTCGCAAATCCAGGAATAAAACGTCGCCTCCCTCAATCAGGTCCGCGGAAGCCGGCTTCCATGACCAACACAAGACTCAAACACAAGGAGACGACGACGATGTTCAACAAGACACAGATGGTTCTTTCCGTCGCCATTGTCCTCGGCACTGCGTCCGCGGCCTTGGCCGATACCGCTTCGAGGCATGGTCGGTTCGGTTTCGAGTCCGCCGCCATGGCTCGCGCGATCGCGCACTCCGGTCAGACCCGGCACTCGAGCAATCCCGCCTTCGATGTGTTCGACACCGGTGGTCGCTATATCGGCTCGGACCCCGATCCCTTCATCCGGTCGCAATTGGCGCGCGACCCCGCCGGTGGTGACTGAGCCGACCCGACGAGGTCCAAGCGGCCGGCCTGCGCGGGCCGGCCGCTTGCATTTAATTCGAAATGCGACGACGCAATTTTCAGCGCCGCCGCAAATTTCAACCCGGGACAGGGAATAAATAGCGCTTTCGCCGATCTCCTCACCCGAGGAGCACTTCCGGGGTCGCAGGAGATACGCGATGACCGATCACGGCCACGAGAACGTGAAGGCGGGCCGCCCGCATAGGTCCTGGCGACAGGGGCGCGTCGGGCGCCGTGCTTCCACTCCTTTGCTGCGCTCATGACCGGAACGGTCGCCGGTCGAGGCAGTACAATGAAACCCCAAAGGCAGTATGGCACCGTGCTGAATTTTCCGCAGCACACCCCGCGGCTGACGCAGGAACGTCAGGTCACGGGGGACAACCCGATCAGCGACGATCCGGCCAAAGCGCAGCGTTTTCGCGAGGCCGCGCTGCCTCATCTCGACGCCGTCTACACGCTGGCCCGTTATCTGTTGCGCAACCCGGTCGATGCAGAGGACGCAGTGCAGGAATGCTACCTGCGAGCGCTGCGCCATTTCGACACGATGCGAGGTCCGAACATCAAGCCCTGGCTGTTCGCGATCCTGCGCAACGTCTGCAATGCAGAATATGCGCGGCGTTCGGTCGTGGAGCTCCGCGACCTGCACGCGGAATCCGACCAACCGGAGCCCGCGCCGCCGATGTGGTCCGAGCCGCAAGACACCCCGGAAACAGTGATGATCAACAAGCTCGATGCCGAGACGATTCGGGGCCTGGTGGCGTCGCTTCCGAGCGTGTTCCGCGAGGCGATCGTGCTGCGCGAGATCAACGATCTGTCGTATCGCGAGATTGCCGAGGTTGTCGGCGCTCCGGTCGGGACTGTGATGTCTCGCCTTGCGCGCGCGCGTTCCATGCTGCGCGAGGCCTGGATTGCGGCAGAAGGACAGCCGAAATGACCTGCGATCAAGCCGAAGTTCTCCTGCACGCGCTCATCGACAACGAGCTCGATGCCGGCCACGCTCACGACGTGGAGGCCCATGTCGCGGCGTGCCCACACTGTGCCGGGCAGCTTCGCCAGTTCCGTGACTTGCACGCGGCGATGTCGAGCCCGAAGTTGCGCTTCTCCGCGCCGGCAAGCCTGCGCGCGCGCATGGATACGACGGTCACCGCACCGCCGCCCCTCGCACCCAGCCGCCGGACGATGCTCAAAGGCTTCGCGCTGGGCAGCCTGATGTCGTCGGCGATGGCCGCGAGCCTCATGATCACCGTCTTCCGCTCGGGCGAGGACCTTGGTTTCGGAGAAGTGGTCTCGGCGCATCTGCGCTCGCTTCAGGCCGAGCATCTGACTGACGTGGCGACCAGTGACCAGCACACGGTCAAGCCTTGGTTCAACGGCCGGCTCGATGTGGCTCCCCCCGTCGTTGATCTGACGGCGCAGGGCTTCGCGCTGCTTGGCGGCAGGCTCGACTATCTCGATGGGCGCCCGGTTGCGGCCATCGTCTACCGCAGGCGCGGTCACGTGCTCAATCTGTTCATTGGCTCCGGCGCCACCTCCGAGCGCGGCGTGAAGACAGAGACGGTGCGCGGATTCAATGTGAAGTTCTGGTCCGAGCGGGGTCTCAATTTCTGGGCCGTAAGCGATATCAACGCCGACGAGCTGCAGGAATTCGTCGAGCTATTCCAGGCCGCGGCGCGAGCCGGTGTCGCAGCCTAAAGCATGATCCCCATGCTCACAGGCTCTTGAGGAACGCCGCGTAGGTTGGATTGGCGCGCAGCGCGTCGCGTCCGGCGGCGATGATGGCGTCGACCGTGTCCGGCGGTAGGCGGAAGCTCGTCTTCACGGCGTCGAGCGCCAGCGCGCGCTCGGGTCCGAGCTGCTCGAAGCCGACGCGGGTGACAAAGAACTTCAGGTCGCGGCAGTCCCAGCCAGCCGGTGCCCCGAGCCGCTCGCGTTCGGCAATCGAGAGGCCGCAGCGCCAGCGCGTGAGCGCGGTCTGCCACTCCAGCATGGTGCGGTCGAAGGCGGTGTAGCTCGCGTGCACGCTCGCCACCATGGCGGTGTCGGCGGCGGCGACGACAAGCTCCGGTCCGGACGGTCCTTGGACCGTCTGCGTCCAGTCGCCGGACGGCCCGCGGCCGGCGTCGACGACGAGCGTCAGCACCCGGCGCAGGCGCACGGCCTGCCGCGGGGTCAACGGGCCATAGGGCGTGTTGGCGGAGAGCCGCGCGATGGTGAAGCCGGACAGCCCGTAATTGTCGACGAGGCCGCCGTCGAGCAGCTTGATATAGGGCGTCGAGCCGTCGTGATAGCTGGCAAGTGCGGCCGCCAGCGACCTGAGCATGGGCGAGGCGGCGACATCACGCCGCGCCCGATCGACCCATTCCGGCAGCCGCCGATTGCAGGCGCCCGCGTAGGTCTGGATCACCACCGGGGCGAACACGACCGGCACCGCCGCCGACGCCGCCACCGCGTCGGCGATCGGATAGGAGGCAAGATCGCTGCACATTGCCGAGAACGACGTCGGCGTGAACAGGAACGTGGTCCGGTTGTAGATGTCGGCGGCATTGATCAGGATGCGCGGACGCCGGTCGTTGCGGAGTTGTGAAAACGTGGCACCGTCGAACAGATTCTCATCGAGCCAGCGCGTGAAGCCGGTCGCGTCGTTGACGCCGCCGGCGAGCGCGCGCTGGATGTTGGTCAGCGTGAAGTTCGTCCGCAGCGTCTCTTCGGCGTTGCGCAGCAGGAAGCGCTCGCGGAAGTCGTCGAGCGCGGCGCGCTTCTTCAGTCCGAAATAGGCCGCCGTGATCGAGCCGCCCGACACGCCCGACACGAAATCGACGCGGTCGAGCAGCGATCCCTTGCCGCCGCGCACGTGCGCGCTGTCCATCTCGGCCAGCACGCCATGCGAGAACGCCGCCGCGCGCGTTCCGCCGCCGGAGAACGACAGCGCGATCAGGAAATCGTCGTTCGACGGGATGAGGTCGGTCGGATCGGGCCGCGCATCGGCGTCGAGCGGGCGGTTGATCGGCTCGTTGTAAATGCTGGTGCAGCCGCCGAGCGCGGCGGCGACGAACGCCATGCGGATCAATGCCCCAACCGTCCCCATCAAGCCCCCGTACTGGACGCTACCGGCTGCCGGAACGTCAAACAGCGCTCTACGGCAGACTTATGGTTTTAGGGTGCCTTGCGCCACCAGCAGAGCGGCCACAATTGCTGCCCATTCGGTAGGCAGCGGCCCGGTCGCCACGGTTTTGCCGGCCTGCTTGTACCAATACCGGGCATTGCCGAGGTCGCCCTCGACGCGATGCAGATAGGCGTGCACCCAGGCACAATCCTTGCCGCCTTCGTCCATCACGATCTTGTGCGCCTTGTCCCACGCGTCCTTGCCCGCCCACCAGAGTCCTTCGAGCGCCGGCGACAGCCCCGCAGGCGGTTTGGTCTTGGTCAGACTGCGCTTGAATTCGGCAGGGGTCATGACTGGGTCCGGCAACGACGGGTCCTATCCCTCCCCCGAAGGGCGCTTGGGGCGGAAGGATAAGCCTACCACCACCGCTGCGGCGAGAAATGCCCGGCCGCATCCTCGATCACCTGGGCGAGCGAGAACAGCGTCGCCTCGTCGAACGGCCGGCCGATGAGCTGCAGCCCGAGCGGCAGCCCCTGCACTGACAAGCCCGCCGGCACCACGATGCCGGGCAGACCGGCCAGGTTGACCGGCACCGTGAACACGTCGTTGAGATACATCTCGACCGGGTCGGCCTGGCCTTTCTCGCCAACGCCGAACGCGGCGGACGGCGTCGCCGGCGCCAGGATCGCATCAACGCGCGCGAAGCACTCTTCGAAATCGCGCTTGATCAGCGTGCGCACCTTCTGCGCCCGCAGGTAGTAGGAGTCGTAGTAGCCGGCGGAGAGCACATAGGTGCCGATCAGGACGCGCCGGCGCACCTCCTTGCCAAAGCCCTCCGCCCGCGTCTTCTGGTACATGTCGTTGACGTCGCGGCCGGCAACGCGCAGCCCGTAGCGCACGCCGTCATAGCGCGCGAGGTTCGACGAGGCCTCCGCCGGCGCCACGATGTAATAGGCCGGCAGCGCGTATTTGGTGTAAGGCAGAGAAATCTCGACAATTTCGGCTCCCGCCGCCTTGAGCCAGGCGACGCCCTGGGTCCAGAGCTTCTCGATCTCCTCCGCCATGCCGGCGACACGGTATTCCTTCGGCACGCCGATCTTGAGGCCTTTCACCGGCTTGCCGATCGCCGCCTCGTAATCGGGCACATCGCGATCGACCGAGGTGGTGTCCTTCGGATCGTGTCCGGCCATCGAGCGCAGGAGGATCGCGGCGTCGCGCACCGTGCGCGCAATCGGTCCGGCCTGGTCGAGCGAGGACGCGTACGCGATGATGCCCCAGCGCGAGCAGCGCCCGTAGGTCGGCTTGATCCCGACCGTCGCGGTGAACGCCGCCGGCTGGCGGATCGATCCGCCGGTGTCGGTCGCAGTCGCCCCGAGGCAGAGTCTGGCCGCGACCGCCGCCGCCGAGCCGCCCGAGGAGCCTCCCGGCACCAGATCGACATTCGAACCGCGCCGCCGCCAGGGATTCACCGCCGGTCCGAAATGCGAGTGCTCGTTCGAGGAGCCCATCGCGAACTCGTCGTTGTTGAGCTTGCCCAGCATCACGGCTCCGTCGCGCCAGAGATTGGCGGTGACGGTCGACTCGTAGGTCGGAACGAAATTGTCGAGGATGTGCGAGCAGGCGGTGGTGCGCACGTCGCGGGTCGCGAACAGGTCCTTGATGCCGAGCGGGATGCCCTCGAGCGGCCGCGCCTCGCCGGCCTTGAGGCGCGCGTCGGCGGCCTGCGCCATGGCGCGCGCCGCCTCCGGCGTCTCCAGCACGAAGGCATTGAGCGCGCGCGCCTGCGCGATTGCGGCGAGATGCGCGTCGGTGAGCTCGGCGGCCGAGAAGCGCCGGCTGCGGAGCCCGTCGCGCGCCTGCGTGAGCGTCAGCGCAGTGAGCTCCGTCATTCCTTGTCCGGCTCGTCGCAGACGAAGGGGTTCGCGGCCTTGCGCAGCGCCGGCGCGGCCGGCGCGGCCGGTGCCGGCTGCTGGCCGGGCACCGGCAGGCCCGCGGCCTCAAAATCGGCGGCCGTGAAGCCTTCCGGCATCACGCCGCGCGCGACCGCGAGCTCGAGCTCGTAGCGGAACATCAGGTCCTGCTCTTCACACGCCCAGCACATCGCGTATTCCCCGGTTCGTCATGGCCGGGCTTGTCCCACGGCTGTCCGGTACGGTTCATGCTTGATGGAGTGCACGACGTTGATTCTACTCGCTTCCAGCTGGTTGCGAATCATCTGGACACGAAAGGGGTCAACGCCGTGCGGCATCAAAATAG
>Ga0066903_100003094_pt1 | contig 13412 bp, 12 predicted proteins | sample PanSoiMetaGPlot1_FD_67491 | JGI IMG/M metagenome (GOLD analysis project Ga0066903, IMG submission 67491) | Tropical forest soil microbial communities from Panama analyzed to predict greenhouse gas emissions - Panama Soil - Plot 1 (version 2) | ecosystem: Environmental > Terrestrial > Soil >... | reverse complement strand
GGGCAGAAACACCTGCCGATTCCATGGTTACGGCTCAGCTATGATCGCACGCTCGGCGCCTATCAGATCGACCTCACCGACGAGGAATTGCGGCGCGCACCCTCCTTTGGTGCCGACCAGGAGTTCGACTGGGGCGACCGCAGTCAGGAGATCGAGATCCACAACTACTACAAGACGCCGCCCTATTGGGGCGCCTATTAGCCCAGGAGTCCTCCGGCGGACGACTATCGCTGACCTTCCGTGAACCGGCCGCTGAAGATCGTCTTCCAACGCTTGCCGGTCAGGTAGAACAGGCCCGTTTTGTCGTCATAGGCAATGCCGTTAAGGACGTGGTTGCCGCTGTCGAACTCGATCTGTGATCTCTCGTCGGGAGTCATCAGGTCGAGGAGCCCGCGCATGTCGGCGACCGCGTCGATGCATCCGCTGGTCGGCTCGATGCGCACAATGCTCCAGGTCGTGAAGATGTTGCCGTAGAGGCGTCCGCGCGCCAGCTCCAATTCGTTGAGCCCGAGAATCTCGCCGCCGCGGTTGAGTCGCAGCTTGATCGACTTGCGGATCGCGAAGGTCTTGGGGTCGGCGTAGAAGAACGACGGCCCACCATCGCTGAAGATCAGGTTGGTGCCATCGTTGGTCAGCCCCCAGCCCTCGCGCGGGTTGCGCATCGTGCGCTTGCGGTTGCCGGCGAGGTCGAAGACGAAAACCTGGTGGTCCTGCCAGGTCAGCTGATAGATCTCATTGTTAAGGATGGTGAGGCCTTCGCCGAACACGGTGGTGCCGAGATCGGTCAGAGTCCTGACCTGGCCGTTGAGCGCGATGACATTGATCTGCGTCGTGCCCTCGATCTTCCCGGTGCTCTCGTAGAGTTCACCATCGTGGAATTCGAGGCCCTGGGTGAAGCCGAGCGCACTGCGTACGATCTTTGCGGCCGGTTCGAAGCGCAGCGGCGCGGGATCCCGGCAGGTCTGCGCCTGCGATGTTTCCGGCATGCCCCAAAAGATCGCGGCCGCGGCAATGGCTAATGCCGCGAGCGCCGCCCCGCCCAGCCATCGCTGTCTCTGGCCGTCCATTGGCGTCACTCGCCTTCACCCGCATAGGGCCGCGGCAGCGGCTCATGCGGCAGATCGGGATGCGGGCGGCCGAAGTCGGGTGAAGGGGAATCCTGGCCGATCGCCACGATGCCCTTGCGAATGGCACGCGTGCGCGTGAAGTGATTGAACAGGGCCTCGCCATCGCCGCGGCGAATGGCGCGCGTCAGCGCCGATACGTCCTCGTTGAAACGGCCGAGCATTTCCAGCACCGCGTCCTTGTTGGCGAGGAAAACATCGCGCCACATGGTCGGATCGGATGCCGCGATACGCGTGAAATCGCGGAAGCCGCCTGCGGAGAACTGCAGCACCTCCTGGCGCGTGACCTGCGCGAGCTCGTCGGCGGTGCCCACGATGGTATAGGCGATAAGGTGGGGCAGATGACTTGTCACCGCCAGAACGAGGTCGTGATGCTCCGGCGCCATCCTCTCCACATTGGCCCCGAGCGCGCGCCAGAAGGCTTTGAGTCGGTCGACCGCCTGCTGATCCGCGTCCGCCGGCGGGGTGAGGATGCACCAGCGGTTGACAAACAGTTCCGCAAAGCCTGCGTCGGGGCCGGAATACTCAGTGCCGGCCACCGGATGCGCGGGTACGAAGTGGACGCCAGCCGGCAAGTGGGGCGCCATATCGCGCACGACCGAGCCTTTCACCGAGCCGACGTCGGAGACGGTAGCGCCCGCCATGAGATGCGGTCCGATCTCGCGTGCGACCTCGGCGCAGGCGCCGACCGGAATGCAGACAATGACGAGATCGGCGCCTTCGACCGCCGCGGCGTTGGTCTCGGCTACCTGATCGGCAAGCCCGAGCTCGGCGACGCGCCGCCGCGTGGCCGCCGACCGCGCCGTCGCCGCGATCGAGCGCACCACGCCTTGGGCGCGGGCGGCGCGGGCGATCGAGGAGCCGATGAGGCCCACGCCGATGAGCGCGAGGCGATTGAACAGGGGAGCCGTCACGGCTTCTTCCCCAGGAAATCCGCGAGCGCCTCGATTACCAGCCGGTTCGCTTCCTCGCTGCCGACGCTCAGACGCAACGCATTGGGCAGGTGATAGGCCTTGAGCCGACGCAGAATCAGGCCGCGGCGGGTCAGGAACGCATCGGCATCTTCCGCCGTCCGACCCTTCGCGTCGGGGAAGTGGATCAGTACGAAATTCGCGATGCTCGGCGTCACCGCGAGGCCGAGCTTGCGGATCTCCTGCGTCAGCCAGGCGAGCCATTTCTCGTTGTGCGCCCGCGCGGTCTCGACATGCGCGGTATCGCCGATCGCCGCGACTCCGGCGGCGATCGCCGCCGCATTCACGTTGAACGGTCCGCGGATGCGGTTGATCGCGTCGACCACGTGCGCGGGACCGTAAAGCCAGCCCAGGCGGAGCCCAGCCAGTCCATAGATCTTCGAGAAGGTCCGACACATCACGACGTTCTCGCAGGTCGCGACCAGCTCGATGCCGGCCTCGTAGTCGTTGCGCCGCACATATTCCGCATAGGCGGCGTCGAGCACAAACAGTACGTGCGGCGGGAGCGCCTTCTGCAGCCGCTTCACCTCGTCGAAGCGCACATAGGTGCCGGTCGGATTGTTGGGGTTGGCAAGGAACACCACTTTGGTGCGCGCGCTCACCTTGTCCACGATCGCGTCCACGTCGGCGGTATAGTTCTTCTCCGGCGCGACCACAGGCTTGGCGCCCGAGCCAAGCGTGGCGATCGGGTAGACCAGGAAGCCGTGGGTGGTGTAGATCGCCTCGTCGCCGTCACGCAGATAGGCGTCGGCGATAAGGTTGAGCAGGTCGTCGGAGCCGGCACCGCACACGATGCGGTTGGGATCGAGCCCGAAGCCGTGCCCGATGGCCTCGCGCAGGGCCGCAGCTGAGCCGTCCGGATAATCCTGCAGGTGATCGGCGACGGCGCGATAAGCAGCGATCGCCTTCGGGCTCGGGCCCAGCGGGGTCTCGTTCGAGGACAGCTTGAATACGCGCGCGACGCCGGGCGCACTTCCCTTGCCTGGCACATAGGGGTCGATATCGAGCACGCCGGGTCGCGGCTGTGGACGGTCGGCACACATCGGATGTTTCTCACGAATGGTCGGCCGCGACCCTATAGCGGGTCGCGTGGCTGCCGACGAGGGCCGTGGCGCGCACCGACGCGCCGGCCTTGACCAGTGCCCCGGTGACGGCGTCGATGCGGCCGCCCGGCGGGACCGAGACCAGGAGGGCGGCGCCGTCGAATGCCTCGTCTGGGACCGCAATCGCCTCCGCAATCGCGCCAATCGCCCGGGCCGCCGTCGCGCTCCAGCCGGCGACGCGCACGCTCCAGACCTCGACCTCCCGCACCATGGCCTCGGGTGCCGCGCGCGAGACGACGAAGGCCGGCAGGGCCGCCGGATGATCGATGCGATCGACGAACGGGAGCCGGGCAATGATCTTGGGCGCTGCGTCGAATTCGAGCGCGTTCCACCAGGCGCCGGCACCGGCGAGCGCAAAGGCAGGGACCAGACCGAGGTCGCCGCGTGATTGGGAGACTGCGGCGACCACTGCCGACGCCCCCATATGGGTGACAAAGGGCACCGTGAAGCCGAAGTGAAATCTCGCCGAATCGCGCATCAGTGCGTCGCCCGCCGACAAGTCGGCATGGACCGAGAACGGCGCCTGGACGAAGGTGAAGGTCGCAATGATGACGCGCCAGATGCCTTCCGCAGTATCAAGCGGCAGGATACCGCGGTGACGCTCGACCAGGCGGCGCATCATGTCGGCCTCGCGCGCGGGGCGGAAGGCGGAACCCGTTTCCTGCGTCTGCTTGACCGCGATGAGCCGGTCGATGATCTCGCCGCGCTCCATCAACAGGGCGTGCATCGACTCGTCGATGCAGTCGATCTCGTGCCGCAACTCGGCGAGCGACGGTGTTTCCGATAGGGGCGCCTTGGCCATGCCGAGCACTCGTTCCAGGCCGCAATTGATAGGAGCCGCAGGGTGCGAAAGCAAAGAAAACGTTGACTCCCCCAAGCGGCGGCCTATCTAAGCCGGTCGGTCCTGGCCCCCCTGGCGCCGCCGATTGTGTTACGCTTGGATAGAATGACTATGGTCGAGGTCAGCGCCACGCTTGAAGCTGCCGACCGCGCGCGCGAGGCGGACCATCCGCATTCGGCGGTCGTGCGCTTTGGCGCCGACAAGCCGCTCAAGCTCGATGCCGGCGTTGATCTCAGCCCGTTCCAGATCGCCTATCAGACCTACGGCGCGCTCAACGCTGAGCGCAGCAATGCGGTGCTGATCTGTCATGCCCTGACCGGCGACCAGCATGTCGCGAACATCCACCCTGTGACGCAGAAGCCCGGCTGGTGGGAGACCATGGTCGGGCAGGGCCGGCCAATCGACAGCGAGCGCTATTTCATCATCTGCGCGAACGTGATCGGCGGCTGCATGGGCACCACGGGGCCGGCTTCCACCAACCCGAAGACCGGCAAGCCCTGGGGCCTCGAATTTCCAGTGATCACCGTTGGCGACATGGTTCGCGCTCAGGCGATGCTGCTCGATCATCTCGGCATCGGAACGCTGTTCGCGGTGGCGGGCGGGTCGCTCGGCGGCATGCAGGTGCTGGACTGGACGACGCGCTATCCGGAGCGGGTTTTTGCCGCGCTGCCGATAGCAGCCGCGACCCGGCACTCGGCGCAGAACATCGCCTTCCACGAGGTCGGCCGGCAGGCGATCATGGCCGATCCCGATTGGCGCCAGGGCCGCTACTTCGCCGAGGGCACCAATCCCCGGCGCGGACTTGCGGTCGCGCGCATGGGCGCGCACATTACCTACCTCTCGGACGCCGCGCTGCACCGCAAATTCGGCCGCCGCTTTCAGGACCGCGACAATCCGACGTTCTCCTTCGACGCCGACTTCCAGGTGGAGAGCTATCTGCGCCACCAGGGCATCACGTTCGTCGAGCGCTTCGACGCCAATTCCTATCTCTATCTCACCCGTGCGATGGACTATTTCGACATCGCTGCGGATTACGACGGCGTTCTCGCCAACGCCTTCAAGGGCACGCCGGCCCGCTTCTGTGTGATATCGTTCACGTCCGACTGGCTGTTCCCGACCTCGGATTCGCGCGCGATCGTGCACGCGCTCAACGCTGGCGGCGCCCGCGTCTCCTTTGCCGAGATTGTCACTGACAAGGGCCACGACGCCTTCCTGCTCGACGAGCCGGAACTGTTTGCGATCGTGCGCGGCTTCCTCGAAGGCGCCGCCAAGGCCCGCGGTCTGGCTTCCGCGCGCCGGTGAGCGGCGGGCAGACGAGATCGCGCCATGAAAATCAAGGAGCAATTCGACCAAGCGATGCGGGCCAACAAGGTCAAGCTTTACCGGAAGAAGATGATGATCCGTTCGGGTGTGGCCGGCGAGGTCACGACTTACTTCGAGGTGCCAGCCTGACCTGGCTCGGCAGGATGCTGCGAGGATCAAGAACGCAACCATGCTCAAGCGGCTCAGACACGACCTCACGATGGCGGAAGCCGCACGCATACCGGGCGGCGCGCGCGTCGACCTGCTCCTGGTCGCGGAGATGGTCGAACATGGGGCAAGGGTGCTCGACGTTGGCTGTGGCGACGGCGAGCTGCTACGGCTGCTCGCGGAGACACGCGGCGTCGACGGGCGCGGCATCGAGCTTTCGCGCGAGGGTGTGAACGAGGGCGTCGCCAAAGGTCTCGCCGTCATCCAGGGTGACGCCGACACCGACCTCGCCGACTATCCCGATGATGCGTTCGACTATGTCATTCTGTCGCAGACCTTGCAGGCGACGCGCCAGCCGCGTGTCGTGCTCGAGCACATGCTGCGCATTGGCCGCCACGCGATCGTGTCGTTTCCAAATTTCGGGCATTGGCGGATAAGACTGCAGGTCGGGCTTGGCGGCCACATGCCGCAGACCGACAACCTGCCCTACAGCTGGTGGGAGACGCCCAATATCCACTTCTGCACGATCAAGGACTTCCGTCGCCTCTGCGACGTAACCGGGGCCAAGATGGAAAAGGCGGTGGCACTCAACGCGTGGGGGCGCGCGCTGCGCTTCAATGCTCCATGGTGGTTCTGGAACCTGTTAGGCGAGCAGGCGGTCTTCCTGCTCAGCCGGCGCGACCGCAGCGTCGAATCCAGACGATAGGACCGGTCCTTAAGGCAAAGGAGCCCACACAAGGAGAACCCCAAGACAGCTTGCGCCGCTTGGGGTTCCAGGCTGTTACCGGGCGATGGGGGCATCGGGGGGATGGGGATCGCCCGGCTCGCCTTTCTGGAGACATAAGCATTCGCCACTCGAATGCAATGCTTGGAATCTAGGGTTTGGGCCAGCCCTGCTTCGCCAGCGCAATGAGTTCCGGACGATATTCGAAGTGCATGCTGTCGACGTGGAACCATTTGGCGCCCCAGATGAAGCCGTGGCGTTCGAAGATTTCGCCGATGGCGCCAGGGACGCGATTGCGCCAGGTGAAATTCCCGTTGCGGTCCTTGAGAAACTCCCAGTAGTCGGCCTGTTTGTCGTTGATGTCGACGGCGGCCGCAAAGGCATGCACGGATAGGCGTGACGTATTGGCAATCGCGCGGCAATTGTAGGTGCCGGCCGAGGGCACCAGGAACTTGGTCATGTCGGCCGGCAGCATTTCGAGGTCCTTGACCACGTCGGCGAGGCGGGCATCGACATTGTTGACCGCGGTGACGTTGAGGCTCCCGCCGCCTCGCTTGGGCATCCAGGCGATCCGCTTGAGTCGCTTGGCGACATCGCCCTTCCGGCAGTCTCCGTACATCTTGACGAAAAATGGTTCGAAGCGGATGCGGCCGGGATCCTCGTTGATGGCGGGCGTCTTGACCTCAGGACCGAGCGGATAGGGATAGGTGAACTGATCCCTGATGTCGGGCGCGTCGAGCATCTGCTGGAACGTCTTGCCGTTGCGTCCGTCCGAAATCGGCATGCGGGTGCCGTCCTTCCAGATCAGCTCCTTGCCGTCGTGGCTCGCGAGATGGTCGGGATAGGCGGCGACCAGCGCGTCGAGCGCCGGATCGGCCAACGCGGACATGCCGGCGAGGGCGAGGGGCGTCGCGAGCGCAAGCAGCAGCAACGGTTTCCGCATCGGCATGTCTCCATCGTGTTGATCGTATCGACCCTCAGATCCTCACGTCATCGCCGACCGCGATCTCGCCGCCGTGCACCACCTCGCCGTAGACCCCGCAGTCGGCATGACCGAAGCTGCCCATGAGCGTGTCCGGTATCGACAAGTCGCGGATGCCGGTGTCGGGATCGACGTTGGTGGCGGCGCAACGCACGATACGCTTCACGATCCTGAGCCGTGCGTTCGCGCCGATCGCGATCTCCTTGTCGAGCAGGTTAAACTCGTGCCACGCCGGCCACCCCTCGACATAGACATTGCCGCGGAACCGCAGCGGATGGATCGGCGCTCCTGCGGCGGTCTCGAGCGCGGCGACCGAGGTGAGATTGATGATCGAAACGACCTTGCGGGCAACATCGGAGAAGCTATGGCCCGGCGCGTAGAGGAGTTTCGGCGAACCGCGCAGCTCGTCGGCGCAGAAACGCGCGAAGAACGACTCGACGGCGGCTCGGCCCGCGGGCTTGCGCAGATCGCCGCGTACGGCTTCGCGCGCTTCTGACTCGATGATGAGCGTATGTGTCTTGTCGTCGAAGCTTGTTCGCAGCCTCGCGAGCCGCTCGTTTTTCATCAGCATGAGATAGCGCATTTTCGGCTGGTGCCGCGGCGCCGCCGGATCGAAGCCGGAAGGTCCGTTTTCGATGGCGTAGATGCGGTCGCCCGGCACCGTGTCGCCGGCCGCGAGTCGCGCGCGCTGCAGCGGCTCGGGCGAGAGCCCCTTCACCGGATAGCGATAGACAAAGTGAACTTTGGCGGAACTGTACATGACCACGAATTAATACAGCCAACAGTGACTTGTGGGCAGGCCGAGCGTATCATTCGTGGGTCGGGCGGTTTTGAGCCAATTCCAGAGAAGGTCCTCGACCGTGCGCATGATCCGAAGCCTGCCGATCTCGCTTGTATTGATAATGGCCGCCGGTGTCAGCCAGGCGGCAGCTCAAGGGAGACCTTCCGTGACGATGAGCCTGTTCGGCGCCGCCCCGGTCGATTCGTCAAAGCGCGAGATTCAGGGGATGCGCCCGGAGACGGTGGGCGCCGTCGCCTACTTCTCGCTCTCGGCCGAGGCTGCCAATAACCTGCGCTCCCGCGCCAACACGCCGCAACGCATGGAAATCGCGTTGCCTGGCGGCGGCTCGGTCACCTGCACGTTCCGCTCTGAGGCGCGTCCAGGCGGCCTGCTTCTCCTCACCGGCACGCCGGTTGGCGGAGGTCCGGGCGAGCGCTGCAATCTCGTGATCGACAAGGGCCAAGTTACCGGGGAAGTTGATATTGCATCCGGCCGCTATCGGATTCAGCCGGTCGGCTCCGGTGCGACCCACGCCGTCATCGAGGTCAAGACCGAAGCATTCCCGAACGAAGGTGAGCCGAAGATCGCTCCCGAGGAGCGCCGCGGCGACGCCCGCGAACCCGGCGCTCCGAACGAAAGGTGACATTCCCGGCGCCCGCGCTATCATGCGGATCGGTGGGGCACTGACCGTGTGAGGGTGACGGGCGATGCTGACGTTTCGCAGCCTGCGGGCGGCGCTTGTCCTCATTCTGGCCGGCAGCATTGCGGCGGCAGCACAAAAGAAGCCGGCGGGGACGATGAGTCTTTCGGCCGTCCCGCCGATTGAGGGTCCCGGCCAGGACATCCAGGGAATGCGGCCCGAAAGCGTAGGCGCGGTCGCGCGCTTTTCGCTTTCGCTCGACACCGCGAGCAATCTGCGGTCGCGCAGCAATGCGGCACGTCGCCTGCAGATCGCGCTTCCGGACGGCCAAGCGGTCACGTGTCTGCTACGGCCGGTGTCACGTCGTGACACCATGGTCGTGTTCGCCGGCGGCACCATCGGCGGCGACCCGGGCGACCGTTGCAACCTGGTCCTTCACGGCGGACAGGTCACCGGGGAGGTTGACATCGCAGGCGGGCGTTATCGCATCCAGGCGGTCGGCCCCGGCGACGCGCACGCCATCGTCGAGATCAAGACCGAAGCGCTTCCGAACGAGCTCGAGGCCAAGCGCCCGCCCGGCGACGACTCGCCGCGAGGGCTCACGCCGCCGGGCGGGAACACCGAGCTCTGCGACGTGAATCCGCCGCCCGGCCAGCCACCCAAGACGTTCGGTCCTTTGCGCGTGATGATCCTCTACACGCCGGCGGTGACCGCCGCGACGCCCGACATCCGCGCCGATATCGAGCTGATCGTGCAGCAGATACGGACCGCCTACAGCGCCGCCCGCCTCGGCGGCAATTTCTCGGTGTCGGTCGAGCTCGCTCATGTGCAGGAGCTCAACTATGTCGAAAACGACGATATGGAGAAGGATCTCGATCGTCTGACCGACCCGCGCGATGTGACATTCCGGCCGGTCCACACGCTGCGCGACACGCACAAGGCAGACGTTGTCCATATGCTCACCAAAGCCAAGCAGCGCGGGGCCTGCGGCATCGGTTGGCTGAATCTTTCGCTGCGGCCGCAGCACGCCTTCTCGGTCAGCGATCATCAATGCGCGTTGCAGGTGTTCAGTGCGGTCCACGAGATCGGCCATAATATCGGGATGAACCATGATCGGTTCGTCGAGCGGAGCGGGAAACCCGGTCCGGCCGAATTCAATTTCGGCTTCGTCTCGCTGCAACGCGGCACCCGCTCGCTGATGTCGTACAATAACCAGTGCGCCGAGCAGAAGAAAAGCTGCCTGCGCCTGCTGCAGTTATCCTCACCAAACGTCCGGGTCGGAGGGGTTGCCTACGGGTTTCCGATTGAGCACCCGGAAGCCGCCTACAATGTCGAGGTTCTCTGTCGCAATGCGGCGACCGTCGCGGGGTTCCGGTAGGTCCTGGGAACCTCGCTTGGTCACCACGCGACACAAGGAGAGGTCGTGCCGACCTGATCGGCCAGCAGGAGGTCTCAAATGCGCACTGGCGTGAATGTGGCAATTGCCTTTGTGCTGCTGGTGCCCGGCGTCGTCTCGCCGGCGGCGGCGGAAGGGCGGCCGCCGCAAAGCATGAGCCTGTTCGGCACCCCGCCGGCAGGCAGCGCCCCCGGGGGCCAGATCCCGGGCATGCGACCCGAGACTGTCGGCGCGGTCGCCTACGTGTCACTGTCGGCGCAAGCAAACAGCGGCCTGCGCGGCGCCGCCGGGTCACAACGCATCGAGATTGCGCTTCCGGGCGGTGGTTCGGTCACCTGTACGATGCGTTCAGAGACTCGGCCCGGCGGCATGCTGCTGTTGACTGGCGTGTCGTCCGACGGCGGTCCGAGCGGTCGCTGCAATCTCGTCGTCGATCGCGGGCAGATCACCGGCGAAATCGATGTCGCGTCCGGCCGCTACCAGATCGTGCCGATGGGCGCGGGGTCCGCCCACGCGGTTGTCGAGGTGCGCACCGAGGAGTTTCCGAACGAGGTTGAGCCGCAAATCCCGCCGGACGAGCCGCGGCAGGAGCGCCCGGTGGCGCCCAATGCGGCGCCCCAGAATGTCCAGGGCTGTGATGTGAGACCGCGACCGGGCCAGCAGCCGAAGGCGTTCGGTCCGGTGCGGGTCATGATCGTCTATACGCGGGCGGCGAAAGCCGACACCGCCAACATTCGGGCTGAGATCGAACTGATCATGAATCAGACCCGCGAGGCCTTCAGCCTGCAGAACACGGGTGGAAATTTCTCGGTCGCGGTCGAACTCGCTCACGTCCAGGAAGTCGCCTACCAGGAGACCAATCTGAGCGAGGATCTGAGGCATCTCTCTGATCCCCAGGATCCGATCTTCCGCGCGATCCACGCCATGCGCGACCGATTCCGCGCCGACGTCGTCCATATGCTGATCAAGAAACAGTCGAATGAAGGCTGCGGCGTTGGCTGGCTCAACCTGCCGATGCGCGCTGACCTGGCTTTCTCGCTGAGCGACCGGCAGTGCGCGCTCGGCCAGTTCAGCGCCACGCACGAGATTGCGCATACGCTTGGCCTCGCCCACGACCGCTTCGTCGTGCCCGAAGAGAAGCAGCGACCGGGCGACTTCAATTTCGGCTTCGTCTCCGTGGATAAGGGGTTTCGCACGATCATGTCTTATCCGGACGAATGCACGCAGGCGAAGAAGCGATGTCCGCGCGTGCTGTACTTCTCTTCGCCCAATATCCAGCTCAACGGAGTCAACATCGGGCGCCCGCTCTGGGACCCGGATGCCGCCTACAATCTCGAGCAACTCTGTCGGAACGCCCCCCTCGCGACCCGGTTCCGCTAGCGCCCGCGGGATCGCGGCCGCAAACGGCTGCGATGGCGGAGCCCGCCGTTAGGCACACGGCGCGCAAAATCGCGCGCCACACCCTTCCACGCCGCCGCGGCGCCCCTACATGTCGGCTGACCCAATGAAGATGCTTTGAGCGTGCCGTCAGGGCGCTTGGGGCAGGCCGGGGAGCCAGGCATGAATATTGAAAAATTCACGGATCGCGCGCGCGGGTTCGTGCAATCCGCGCAATCGCTGGCCCTGCGCGAGGGCCACCAGCAGTTCGCACCCGAACATCTGCTCAAGGTCCTGCTCGATGACCCGGAAGGGCTCGCGGCCGGCTTGATCGACCGCTCCGGCGGCCGTTCGCGTGAGGCGCTCGCGGCGGTCGAGGCGGCGCTTGCCAAGCGGCCCAAGGTCTCGGGCGGCGGGGCCGGGCAGATCTACCTCGATCCGGCGCTGGCGCGTGTCTTCGAGCAGGCCGAGAAAATCGCCGAGAAGGCGGGCGACAGCTACGTGACCGTCGAACGGCTGCTGCTGGCGCTCGCGCTCGAAAAGGACAGTGAAGCCGGACGTATCCTCGCGCGCGCCGGCGTCACTCCGCAGAACCTCAATGCCGCGATCGAAGCGCTGCGCAAGGGCCGCACCGCCGACAGCGCCTCAGCCGAGAACGCGTATGACGCGCTCAAGAAATACACGCGTGATCTCACCCAGGCGGCGCGCGATGGCAAGATCGATCCGGTGATCGGCCGCGACGAGGAGATCCGCCGCACCATCCAGGTGCTGTCGCGCCGCACCAAGAACAATCCGGTGTTGATCGGTGAGCCAGGCGTCGGCAAGACTGCGATCGTTGAGGGCCTTGCCCAGCGCATCGTCAACGGCGACGTGCCCGAAAGCCTGCAGGACAAGAAGCTGCTCGCGCTCGACCTCGGTGCGATAATCGCCGGCTCCAAGTACCGCGGCGAATTCGAGGAGCGGCTCAAGGGCGTGCTGCAGGAAGTGACCTCGGCGGCCGGGGCCTACATCCTGTTCATCGACGAGCTGCACACCCTCGTGGGCGCCGGCAGGACCGAGGGTGGATCAATGGACGCCTCGAACCTGCTCAAGCCTGCGCTGGCGCGCGGCGAGCTGCATTGCATCGGGGCGACCACGCTCGACGAGTACAAGAAGCACATCGAGAAGGACGCAGCGCTGGCGCGGCGCTTCCAGCCGGTGTTCGTGGACGAGCCGACGGTCGAGGACACGATCTCGATCCTGCGCGGCCTCAAGGACAAGTACGAGCAGCACCACGGCGTGCGCATCACCGACGGCGCTATCGTCGCAGCGGCGACGCTGTCACACCGCTACATCACCGACCGGTTCCTGCCTGATAAGGCGATCGATCTCATCGACGAGGCGGCGGCACGGCTCAAGATGCAGGTCGATTCCAAGCCGGAGGAGCTCGACTCTGTCGACCGCGAGATCGTACGGCTCAAGATCGAGCAGGAGGCGCTCAAGAAGGAGCGCGACCCGGGCTCGAAGGAGCGGTTGAAGAACCTCGAGCGCGAGCTTGCCACGCTCGGGAAGCGCTCAGCCGACCTGACTGCGCGCTGGAAGTCCGAGAAGGAGAAGCTGTCGGACGCTCAGAAGCTTAAGTCCGAGCTCGACCAGTTGCGCGTGGAGCTCGCGAATGCGCAGCGCAAGGGCGAGTACCAGCGCGCCGGCGAGCTCGCCTATGGCCGCATTCCCGAGCTCGAGAAGAAGCTCAAGGCGATCGAGGCGACGGAGGGCAAGGGTGCCATGGTCGAGGAGGCGGTGACCGCCAACCACGTCGCGCAGGTGGTCTCGCGCTGGACCGGCGTGCCGGTCGACAGGATGCTCGAAGGCGAGAAGGAGAAGCTTCTGCGCATGGAGCAGGAGATCGGCCGCCGCGTTATTGGCCAAGCCGAAGCCGTCAAGGCGGTATCAACCGCGGTGCGCCGCGCCCGCGCCGGCCTGCAGGACCCGCATCGGCCGATCGGCTCGTTCATGTTCCTCGG
>Ga0066903_100003093_pt1 | contig 13412 bp, 13 predicted proteins | sample PanSoiMetaGPlot1_FD_67491 | JGI IMG/M metagenome (GOLD analysis project Ga0066903, IMG submission 67491) | Tropical forest soil microbial communities from Panama analyzed to predict greenhouse gas emissions - Panama Soil - Plot 1 (version 2) | ecosystem: Environmental > Terrestrial > Soil >... | reverse complement strand
CACTTCAGGATCGAGCCGCGCGCCCTACGTGTGCTCGTACCCGACGGCTGCGCGTAACACGTCCGGATAGTGCGCAAACGCAAGCTCGTCGGGCGGTGGCAGGTGGGATGGCGCGAACCACCGAACCTCGGCGAGATCGTCGGCAGCTCGGGCATGGCCTTCCACCCGAACAGTCCACGTGAGACAGAGTACGACCCGGCCGTCGTACGGCTCGAGCCTGTGGCCGAGAAAGTCGAGCGGCTCCAGCTCGAGGCCGGTCTCCTCGAGCACCTCGCGGCGCAGCCCGTCCAAAGGCAACTCGTCCTCGCGCAGGAAGCCGCCGGGTAGGTCCCACAGCCCTCGACCCGGGTCGACTGCGCGCCGGCCGAGCAGCACTCGGCCATCTGCATCGAGGCAGACGGCTTCCACCGCCGGCACCGAGTTCGCATACCCGACGTAGCCGCAGGCTTTGCATTCCACGCGGTCGTCGTGCTTGTCGATAGCCTCGCCGCAGATGGGACAGAAGCGCCATCGATCCAGAACGCCCATGTCAGAGACCATATGAGCCCGCGCGCCGTCGGCGCGACGCAGTCGGAGCTCTCGCGCATCGGGCTGCTCGCGACGCTGCCCGGGGAGACGCTCGCGCGGCTCGCACAGAACATGACGCGCGAGGAGCTTCCGGCCGGTACCGGCGTCATCTCGGAAGGCGACGAAGGGGACCGCTTCTACGTCGTGCTCGCCGGAATGCTGTACGTCACCCAGCAGAGCCGCGGCACGCAGGCGGTGCTGCGTCCCGGCGACTACTTCGGCGAGGTCGCGCTCGCGATGCACATGCCTCGCACCGCCTCGGTGCGCGCGCTGACTCCTGCAACCGTCGCGAGCTGCGACCAGGCGACGTTCGACGAGTTCATTAGGCCCCTATTCGCGGACGATTCGTAGGTCAGAGGCGTGTGCTTCCAATGCAGTTAGTCAAGACGGCAGCGCGGCGAAGCCCACGCTGCCTCTAGGCGCCTGAGTTCGCAGACGATGGCTGAGCGGGTCCTCCTTCACGCAGGGATCGCGGACTCGCGGATGTACCGGCAACAGCTGGCGACGCTCGCGCCGGCGCGTGCACTCGACCTGCCCGGCTTCGGTCAGACGCCGGTCGGTCCGGACACACCCGACGACCGCACGTTCGTGCGCGCCAGGCTTCCCGACGCGCCCGCGACGCTCATCGGGACGTCGCACGGCGGAAGGCTGGCACTCGAGCTCGCCCGCGAGTCGCCCGAACGGGTCGCTGCACTCGTTCTCGTCGGCCCGGGGCTCCCAGGGCACGAGAGGTCGGAGGAGGTGCGCGAGTTCGGCGCCGAGGAGGAGGCAGCGCTCGAGCGGGGCGACCTCGACGCGGCCGTCGAGGCGAATGTGACGCTGTGGCTCCCCGACGACGTCGACCCGGATGTGCGCTCGCTCGTCGCTGACATGCAGCGCAATGCGTTCCAGCGCCAGAAGGCACACGACTTCCCGCCGATCCCACCGCTCGACCCGCCGGCGTCATCCCGCCTCGGCGACATCGCGGTGCCGACGCTCGTCGTCACCGGCAGCGAGGACGTTCGCGACATTCAGGTGATCGGCGAGCAGCTCGCAACGGAGATCCCCGGCGCCGAGAAAGCGACGATCGCGGGCTCAGGGCACCTGCCGAGCCTCGAGCGTCCCGACGACTTCGACCGTGTCGTCCTAGCTTTCCTCCGCAAGCACGGCGTCTGACAGCTGCGGCCACGCCTGCTTCGCCCAGTCGCCGAAGTCGAGGTCGGTGAGCGCGCCGACGGCGACGTCGGCCTCCGGGTCGACCCAGACGAAGGTGCCGCTGCCGCCGAAGTGACCGAACGTGCGCGGCGAGTTGCGCGTCCCCGTCCAGTGAGGGTCCTTGGCGTCGCGGAGCTCGAAGCCGAGCCCCCAGTCGAGTGGATCGAAGCGGCCGAAGTCGGGGAGCACCCCGGCGAGGCCCGCAAACTGCACCGACGTCGCCTCCGCGAGCGTCTCGGGCGCGACGAGCGTCGGCCGCTGCAGCTCCTGCCCGAGGGCAAGCAGGTCATCGAGGCTCCCGTGCAGCTCCGACGCGGCCGATCCGCGCAGGTCGGCGCCCAGCTGTAGCGGCTCGAGCACGCCCGCAGAGAGGTATTCGTCGAACGGCATCTCCGCGCGGTCGGCGACGTGCGCGGCGAGCGTCTCGAAGCCGACGTTCGAGTAGACGCGCCGCTTTCCCGGCTGTCCCGTCGGCGCGCCCGCCTCGAAAGGAAGCCCCGATGCATGCGCGAGCAGGTGCCGCACAGTCGAGCCCTCCGGCCCGGCGGGCTCGTCCAGGTCGATCACGCCTTCCTCTGCAGCAATCAGAGCGGCGAGCGCGGTGACGAGCTTCGTCACCGACGCCCAGCGGAAGACGTGCTCGCGCGGCCCGAGCGCGCCGCGCACGTCTCCGCCGCGGAGCGCGAACGCCGCCTTCGTCCTCGCCGGCCAGCCGTCGATCTGCCGAAGCGCCTCCACCGGCGCGCGATACTACGTCGGTGGAACGCCGCCTCGCTTTCTCGGGGAACCCGTACGAGCGCATCTGGGGGCATTCGCGCGCGGTCCGCGTCGGCGACCACGTCACGGTCTCCGGCACGGCGCCGATTCCGGCTGACGGTTCGGAGCCGCCCGCCGGGGCCTACGACCAGGCGCAACTGTGCCTGCAGATCATCCTGAGGGCGATCGCGGAGCTCGGCGCCGACGCGGAGGACGTCGTGCGGACGCGCGTCTACGGCACCCGTGCCGACATCTTCGACGACATCGCGCGGGCGCACCACGAGGTCTTCGGCGAGACCTCGCCCGCGAGCACCTTCGTCGTGATCAAGGAGCTCGCGAACCCGGCCTGGCTCGTCGAGATCGAAGCGGACGCGATCGCAGCGGCATGAACGAGCAACAGATCTATCCGCCCTCGATCACGGGGAAGGGGGCGCGCTTTGCGCCGGGCGGCAGCGTGCTCGACCACGCGTTCGGACAGAGCGACCCGTACACGCTCGGCGTCGAGGAGGAGTACATGCTGCTCGACGGCGACACGTTCGACCTCGTGCAGCACATCGACACGGTGCTCGCGGCTGTCGCCGGGCACGAGCTCGAGCCGGTGATCAACGCCGAGCTGATGCAGTCGGTGCTCGAGATCGCCACGCCGGTGTGTCACACGCCGAGCGAGGTCGCAGACCAGCTCCGGCGGATCCGCGGCTACGTCATCGGCGTCGCGCGCGAGCAGGGCATGCGCGTCGGCTCCGCCGGGACGCACCCGTTCAGCCTGTTCGAGCGGCAACGGATCACGGCCAAGGACCGCTACCGCGCACTCGTCGACCAGATGCAGTACGTTGCGCGGCGCGAGCTGATCTTCGGGCTGCACATCCACGTCGCCGTCGACAACGAGGAGAAGGCGATCCAGGTCGTCAACGGGCTCCTGCCGCAGCTCGGCCCGCTGCTCGCAATGTCGGCGAGCTCGCCGTTCTGGCGCGGCGAGCCGACCGGCCTGCGCTCCAGCCGGCAGATGATCTTCGCCGCCTTCCCGCGCTCAGGCCCGCCGCCGCGGTTCAAGGACTACCGCGAGTACGCCGAGGTCGTCGGCCAGCTCGAGAAGACCGGGACGATCGCCGACTACACGCACATCTGGTGGGACATCCGCCTCCATCCGCGCCTCGGCACGATCGAGATCCGCATCTGCGACGCGATCACCCGGCTCGAGGACGTCGTCGCGGTGGCCACGTACTGCCAGGCGCTCGTGAAGCTCCTGTCGGAGCGCTTCGAGCGCGGCGAGGAGATTCCGTCGTACCACCGCATCCTGACGACCGAGAACAAGTGGCTTGCCGGGCGCTACGGCCTCGAGGCGCCGCTGATGGATCTCGCGACGGGCAGGCGCAACCGCATCCCGATCATGCAGTTGATCCGGCGCACGCTGAAGGAGATCGAGCCGCACGCACGGGAGCTCGGGTCGGAGCGCGAGCTCGAGGGGATCGAGGAGATCCTGCGCAGCGGCAACGGCGCCGACCGGCAGCTGCGCGTCTTCAACGCGAATCGCGACATCGTCGAGGTCGTGAGCGAGATCGCCGACGCGACCGAGATCGCGGCCGCACCCGCACCCGCACCGGCTCCCGCGACGGCGAAGTAGGCTGCGCCGATGCTGGGCGCAGGCGACCGAGTGCCGGACGCGTCGGTCTGGACCGCGCCGAACGAGCGACGGCGCCTCTCCGAGCTCTTCGCCGACGGTCCTGCGCTGTTCGCCTTCTACCTCTTCGACTGGTCGTCGACCTGAACGAGTGAGCTCGAGCTCCTGCGTGACAGGAGCCCGCAGTTCGCGGCCGCCGGCGTCCGCCCGTTCGGCGTCTCGCGCGACTCCGCTTGGACGCACATCGCCTGGTCGCAGACGCTCGACCTGAACTTCCCGCTGCTCTCCGACTGGAACGGCGACGCCGTACGCGCATTTGGAGTCGAGAGCGAGTTCCGCGGACACCACGGCGTCGCCGAGCGGTCCGCCTTCCTCGTCGATCCGGACGGTACGGTCCGCGGCGCATGGCGCTACGACACGGCCGAGGTGCCGAACTTCGACGAAGTGCTTCGCGCCGCGCAGGCTTCGTAGCGCTCGCCGTCGCGCTGTACCTCGCCGCCGGCGTCGCGGCGACGTGGCCGGCGGTGCTGCACGCACGCTCGCACTTCCTCTCGGGCGGCGCGCCGAGCCACGGCGACGCCTCTCCCGGCGACCATCTGCAGACGCTCTGGCACTACTGGCTCGTCGGGCACCAGCTCGAGCACGGGAACGCGCCGTGGCACGACCCCTACACGTTCCAGCCGGAGGCGAAGCAGCTACCGAACTACGCGGGCTGGCCCTTCGGTTTCCTCTTCTGGCCGCTCGGGGCCGTCTTCGGGCTCGTGGCCGGCTGGAACCTGCTGCAGCTCGTCATCTACGCACTAGCCGGGCTGCTGACCTACGCCTGGCTCCGCGAGCTCGGGCTCCCGCGCGGGCCGGCGCTGGCGGGAGGCCTCGTCTTTGCGATCGCGCCCTACCGCGTGCAGCAGAGCGTCGGGCACTTGCTCGGCCCGATCTCGATCATGCTCCCACTGTCGCTGTGGGCGTTCGAGCGCGGCTGGTTCTGGCTCTCAGCTCTTGCACTCGCGTCGATCCCGCTCTCGGGGCAGGTGCATCTCGCGCTCGGTGCGATCCCGTTCGTCGTCGCCTATGCGCTCGTGCGGCGCCGCGACCGCCGCGCAGTCCTCGGCACCGTCGCCGGAGCGGTGCTCGCGATCGGCGCCGGGCTGCTCGTCCGCGAGACGCTGATCAAGGGCTCGACCGAGGCCGGCGGGCGCAAGCTCGCCGAGATCACGCATTACTCCGCGAACGTCGGCGACTTCCTCTCGCGCAGCGTCGGCCCGGGGCGGAGCGAGCAGTTCGTGTTTCTCGGCTGGCTCACACCACTGCTTGCGCTCGCAGGGCTCGTCGTCTTGATCGCCAAGCACCGGTACGCGCTTGCCGCCGTGCTCGGGCTCGGAGTCCTGATTCCGGTCGTGCTTGCGCTCGGGACGAACACGCCGCTGTACGAACCGCTGTGGCACGCGCTACCGCCGTTTCGCTTTCCCCGCGTGCCTGAGCGTCTGCTACCGATCGCGTGCCTGTGCATCGCCGCACTCGTTGCGTTCGCGCTCGCGCGCGCGCATCCGCTCGTTGCGTTGCTCGTGATCCCGCTGCTGTTGGTCGACCTGCACGTGCACGCGTACCGCGAGTCGGCGGTCGGACACCCGGACCGCGTCGCTTACCACGGGCCCGGGCGCGTGCTCGAGCTGCCGACCTTCGACCCGAGCGTAGACTACGGCTCCGTGTACCTGTGGTACGACACGTCATCGCAGCGCGAGCGTCCCTCCGGCTACGCGACAACCGCTCCGCAGAGCGCCAAGGTCACGGCCGACCGGCTGCAGCGCCTCAACTGCGGCGACTGGAGCGGAGACACCGCCGCGGTGCTGGACCGACTCGGCGTGAGTGCGATCGCGTTCCACCTCGGGCTGTACAAGGACCCCGATCCTGCGTGGTTCGCGCTGCAGGCGCTCAGGCAGCACGGTTGGCACGCGCAGCGCCGCGCCGGTTCCGTGTTCCTGTTCCAGCGCGGACCCGGCACGAGCCCGGTGGTGCCGGAGCCGGACCGCACGCAGCCGGTCTTCTGCCAGGGCTGGTACGGCGACACCGGCAACGGACGCTACATGAGCGAGACGCACGCCCCGTTTTGGGTGCACGGGAAACCGAAGCTCACGTTCGGCGGCCGCCGGCCACGCGTCGCGTTCCACAAGGGGCCGAAGGGCTGGACACTCGTCACGGTCGAGGTCCCCCACCTCGTTCGCGTCGCCGGTCAAAAACAGGGCGTCGGCGCGAGGCTCACGTCACCGTAGCCGGCCGGACGACGCAGCGAAAGCCGATGTGGCAGGTCGACGTGTCGACCGACTCCGCCTGTCGTGCGGCCGGGCGATAGCGCAGGCAGTAGTTCGGCGCGCATAGGTATGAGCCGCCCTTGATCACCTTGCGCGGGAACCGCTCCGCCGGCGCCTCGAGGATTTGCGGCGCGCAGCAAGGCGAGCCGTTCGGCGGCGGCGCCGTGAAATCGTCGACGGTCCACTCCCAGACGTTGCCAGCCATGTCGAAGAGGCCGAAGCCGTTCCGCGGGAAGCGCTCCACCGGCGACGTGCCTTCGAAGCCGCCGCCGCGGAGGTTCTGCCAGGGGAACTCGCCCTGCCAGGTGTTCGCCATCATCCGGCCCTTCGGGGCGAACTCCTCACCCCACGTGTACGTCGCGCCGTCGATGCCGCCGCGCGCCGCGTACTCCCACTCTGCCTCGGTCGGAAGCGACTTGTTGGCCCACTCGGCATAGGCGACCGCATCGGAATATGCGACGTGCGTGACGGGATGCTGCTCGCGCCCGCCGACATTGCTCTCGGGCCCCTCGGGATGGCGCCAGTCGGCGCCCGGAGTCCAGCTCCACCAGTTGCGGAAGTCGCGCAGGTCGACCGGCCCGCGCGTCTTGTGGAAGACGAGCGAGCCGGGGACGAGCGACTCCGGCTCCGCGTCGGGATAGTCGGCAGCGCCGGGCGCTTGCTCGGGCCAGGTCACGTGGCCCGTCGCCTTCACGAAGCGGCGGAACTCGGCGACGGTCACGGGATGACGGTCGATCGCGAAGGGATCGACCGACACCTCGCGGATCGGTCGCTCCTCGGGATAGAAGCGGTCGGAGCCCATGCGAAAGGTCCCGCCGGGCATGTCGACCATGTTCTTGTGGCTCATTCGCCGAAGACCGTCGTCCAGTCGTTCTTGATACTGACGACGGTCCAGCACTCCTCACCGGCCTGCTCGAGCGACGCCTCGGCGCCGGCCGTGTAGCTGAACTCCCGCTCCTCGTCGTCGTGCAGCACCAGCAGGCGCAAGGCAGCCCGCCCCTTGCCGCCGGCGTAGCGAAGCATCGGAACGTCGCCGTTCGAGTTGCCGCCCGCGAGGACCGGCCGCCGGCCGATCCGGCTCCAGATCCGCACCGGCTTGACCGGGCCGTCGTCGAAGACGTCCGGCTCCGCCGCATAGGTGAGCGTCCCGCCGTGCTCGTCCTCGAGGTAACGGAGCGCGTTCGAGCTGCCGATCACGCGCTCGGACGGAATCCCGTAGATCTCCTCGGTGACCGGCCGCATGAAGTCACGATCTCCGCCCGACGCGATGTAGTTCGTGAAGCCGTTCGCCTCGAGGTAGCGGAGCAACTCGATCATGGGCAGGTAGCCGCACGCACGGAACGTGCGGTCGAGCGTCGGGTGCTTCCCGCCGCGCAGAAACGCGTCAGCAGCGGCGGCGTAGTCCTCGACGGTCTTGCCCGCGAACGCCTGGAGCATCCCCGCCATGAGCACCTGAACGTCGGAGTCGTCACCGTGGTAGTGCTTCGTGATCGCGCCGCCGAGCCACTCATGGTCGTGCTCGCGCGCCGCCTTCCACGGCTGCTTCTCGCGCAGCGACTCGTCCGCCTCCGCCATCTCGGCGAGGCGCAGGAGGATGAAGCCGAGCTCGATCGGCATCGGCTTCTCGCACCACAGCGTCCCGTCGTTGTCGAACGTCGCGATCCGCTCCGAGGGCGGGACGTAGTCCGGCCCGCCCTCGGTCGTCACCCGCCCGACGAAGTCGACGATCGCCGCGCGCGTCGGCGTGTCAGTCCAGTTGGCGAGGTCGGCCACGTCAGTCTCGCGCGAACGCTGCGGCCGCCTCCTTCGCGAGGTCGACGAACGGCTCGCCGCTGACGTCGATGACGGCCTTGTGGACCGTGCCGCCGACGAATGCCCATGGCGCCTCGCCGGGATAGTCGTCGGTCACAGCCTCGCCGCCGTCCCTGCCGACGTTCAGGCCTTCGCCGGCGATCGAGAAACCGCCTGGCTGCGTTCTGATGCGACCCTCGGCGATCGCCTCGTCGCGCACGTGGAGCGTGAGCGTTCCCTCGGCCGGCATCGTCTCGCCCTCCCTCTCGAATGAGGCCGAAAGGACGACATGGCCGAGCGGGATGGCCTCGCTGGACTCGATCACCTGCTCGTCGATGCCGGCAAAGTTGTAGACGTACTTCAGCTTGCCGTCTTTGACGTAGAGCGCATGCCCACCAAAGCGCGCGCCCTGCGCGAACAGCACCCCGCCCGCTTCCTCGGTGTCGATCGTCACCTCTACAGCGATCGTGTAGGACCGGTTGCGGATGTTCGGGGCGACCGATTCCGGGATCTCGGCCCCGCCCTGGTAGTAGACGTAGCGGGTCTGAGGCTTCGCGAGCAGCGGCCGTTCGATAGCGAAGATCTCGACCGCGTTGCGCGTCTCGAGCGGGAAGGCGTTGTACCGACCCGCCTCAGCCCACCAGAGAGCGACTAGCTCCTGCAGCTTCTGTGGTTCCTCCGCTGCGAGGTCGTGGCATTCGCTCGGATCGTTCTCGGTGTCGAAGAGCTCCCAGCGCTGGGTGGAGAAGTTCGGCCACCCCTCTGGTACAGCCGGCGAGATGGCCGAGGCCTTCCAGCCCTGCTGCCAGATCGCACGGGTGCCGAGCATCGAGAAGAACTGTGTCTCCTTCGCTGTTTTCGCGCCCGGATCGCTGAGCGTGGCCGCAAAGCTCACTCCCTCGATCGGATGCTGCGTGTGGCCCTTTACCATTTCGGGCGGTTCTAGCCCAAGGCATTCGTACATCGTCGGCACGATGTCGATCGCGTGCACGAACTGGCGCCGCAGGCCCGCGTTCGCGATCGCCTTCGGCCAACTCACAATCATCGGGTCGGCGGTGCCGCCTTCCCAGTTGGAGTAGCGCTTCCACATCTTGAACGGCGTGTTGAACGCACACGCCCAGCCCGTCGGGTAGTGGTTGTACGTCTTCGGACTACCGAGGTCGTCGATGTAGGGCAGGTTCTCCTCGATCAGGTCGGGCAGCCCATTGAAGAGCTTGTTCTCGTTCACCGAGCCGTTCGGGCCGCCCTCCCCGGAGGCGCCGTTGTCCGAGACGAGGACGATGAGTGTGTTCTCGAGCTGCCCGCTCTCCTCGAGGTAGTCGAGCAGCCGGCCGATCTCGTGATCAGCATGGCTGAGGAAGCCGGCGTAGACCTCGGCCATCCGGCAGAAGAGGCGCTTCTCCTGATCGGAGAGCGTTGCCCAGGGCCGAACTGTGTCGAGCTCCGGCCATGCTTGGCCCTCGTCGCTCTTCTCGTCGACATAGGGATTGATCGGCGACAGCTCGGCCTTATCCGTCACGATGCCGAGCTGCTTCTGTCGTTCGAACACCTGCTCGCGGTAGGCCTCGTAGCCCATGTCGAACCTGCCCTTGTACTTTTCGATCCATTCGCGCGGCGCGTGGTGCGGCGCATGGCAAGCGCCCGGGCAGTAGTAGAGGAAGAACGGCTTGTCGGGCGCAATCGCCTTCGCGTCGCGGATGAACGACAGCGCCTTGTCGGTGAGATCGACGCTGAGGTGATAGCCCTCTTCAGGCGAGTAGGGCTGTTCGACCGGGTGGTTGTCGTAGACGAGGTCCGGAAACCACTGGTTCGTCTCGGCGCCGAGGAAGCCGTAAAAGCGCTCGAAGCCACGCCCGAGCGGCCACTGGGTCTTACGCGAGGCGAGGTTCATCTCGTCCTGTGCCGTGAGGTGCCACTTCCCGACCATGTACGTGTTCCAGCCGCGCTCGCCGAGCACCTCTGCAAGCGTTCCGCACTCGAACGGGATGTGGCCGTTCATGTTCGGATAGCCGTCAGACGCCTCGGTGATGCAGGCCATCCCGTTCGTCGTGTGGTTCCGGCCGGTGAGCAGGCAGGCGCGCGTCGGCGAGCACAACGCGGTCGTGTGGAAGTTCGTGTAGGTCAGGCCTCGCTCGGCGATGCGGTTGATGTTCGGCGTCTCGATCAACCCGCCGAAGGGCTCCATCGCCGAGAAGCCGACGTCGTCGAGAACGATGTAGAGGACGTTCGGCGTCCCCTCGGGCGCAATCGGCTGCGTGTACGGCTCCCAATCGGGAACGGACTCCTTGACGTCGACGTTGATGACTCCCTTGAACGGTTTAGCCATGTTCACCCCTCTCCCGAAGTTGTGGGGTGGACGCTAGGAGCCGGTCGGGCTAGGGCTTGTCACCCAGCCAGGATGAAGTCGGCCGGTCCCTACGTCCCGAGCTCGGCGATGGCCTCACCGACGGTGTGGAACACGTGGTCCTCGCCGATCACGTCCAGGAGCCCGTCCCGACGCGCAGCCTCGATGACCGGCAGCCGTGCCTCAGCAAGTGCGAAGCCCACGCCAGCCGAGCGAAGGGACTCGACGAGCTCCCTGAGTTTCTCGGCGGAGGTGATGTCGAGGTTCGAGGTCGAGCCGGCGTCGAGGATGACGGCCCGCGGCAAGCGCTCGCTGGCACCGACGAACTGCTTGATCGTCTCGCACACCGGCGCGGCGTTCGCGTAGAAGAGCGGAGCATCCAGCCTGACCGCGAGGACGCCCGCCAACCGCTCGTAATCCGGATGCCGGTTGACGTCGCCGTAGGCGCCGCGGACGCCGGGGACGCGACCGAGCACGGAGACGTGCGGCCTGCTCGCGTGGTAGACGACGAGCAGGATCATCGCCAGGACACCGATCACAAGACCCGGCAGTACGTCGATGGTCACGACTCCGAGCAGCGTGGCGAGGCCGATCCAGAACTCGACCGGCCGCTCGGCGCGGTAGAGCCTGAACTCGGCGACCTTGAACAGATGCGTGACGGCGTGGATGATCAGCGCGGCCAGAACTGCCTCCGGCAGGTTCTTGAAGAGCGGGGTCAGGAAGAGCACGGTGACGAGCGCAAGCAGCGTTGCCACCAGCGGCGAAACCTCTGAGCGCGCGCCGGCACCCTCGTTCACGGCCGATTGCGAGAGACTGCCGCCCGCGGCGAGACCGCCGAGGAAGCCGGAGCCGGCATTCGCGACGCCGAGTGCGATCAGCTCCTGGTTCGCGTCGATCTCGTACCCGTACTTGCTCGCGAAGTTCTGAGCGGCTCCGAGCGACTCGCTGAAGATCACGAGCAACATCCCGCCCGCGGCGGCCATCAGCACGGGAATGTCCCCGGCCGGGACGTCGGGGATCGAAGCCGACGGCAGCCCGCGCGGGACATGGCCGACGACCGCGACACCGTGCTGCGAGAGGTGCAGCGCACCGCTGATCGCGATCCCGAGGACGAGCGCCAACAGTCCACCCGGCACTCGCGGCCAGAATCGCTCGACGCCGTACAGGAGCGCGAGGGCTGCGACGCCGACTGCCAGCGTCGCTCCACTCGTGTCGCCCAGGTGACCGAGGAGATGCGCGAACTGGCGGATGGTGTCGCCCTCTCCGCCCGTGATGCCGAACAGCTTCGGCAGCTGTTTCACGACGACGAAGATCGCCAGTCCGAACACGAACCCCTCGATCACCGGCCGTGAAAGGAACTGCGCGACGAAGCCGAGCCGAAGCAGACCGGCGAGAAGGAACAGGCCGGCGCAGAAGAGGATCAGCGCCGACGCATGGGCGACGTAGTCGTCGGCACTGCTGAGGCCGAACCCTGCGACGGTAGAAGCGACGAGAACCGCCGCAGCCGATGTGCCGGCAGCGACGACGTGACGGCTCGTCCCGAAGACGGCGTAGGCCGCCATCGTGACGAGCAACGTGTACAGGCCGGCCTGGGGCGGCAGCCCAGCAAGGCCGGCGTACGCGATCATCTCCGGCACGAGCAGCCCCCAGATCGTGGCGCCGGCGATCACGTCGAAACGGACGTTGCGCCGGTCGTACGCCGGCAGCCACGTCAGGATCGGGACGGAGCGACGAATGCCCGAAGGCTTCGGCCGGGCCCAGTCGTGCGCGTCGACGGGGCCCCTTCGCGAAGCCGTAGCCTCGAAGACCTCCGCTCGCTCTGGCGAGGCTACATTCCCATCGCGTGGTACCCGGAGTCGACGTACATGATCGTTCCGGTGACGTTTTTCGCGTCGTCTGACAAGAGGTAGCCGGCCGCGGCGCCGACGTCGTCGGCCTCGATATGGCGATGCAGAGGCGAGCGCTCCTCGACGATCGCCTCCATCGTCGGGAAGCCGGCAATCGAGCGCGCCGCGAGCGTCCGGACGGGCCCGGCCGAGACGGCGTTGACGCGAATATTCTTCTGGCCGAGGTCCCATGCGAGGTAGCGCACGGACGCGTCGAGCGCCGCCTTCGCGACGCCCATGACGTTGTAGTGCGGCACCGCGCGCTCTCCGCCTAGGTACGTCATCGTCAGGATCGACCCGCCGCCTGCCGCCTCCATCAGGGGCTCGGCAGCGCGCGCGCATGCGACCAGCGAGTACGCGCTCACGTCCAGCGCGAGCCAGAAGCGGCCGCGTGGCGTGTCGGTAAAACGACCTTCAAGATCCTCGGCCGCTGCGAAGGCCACCGAGTGGACGAGGAGATCGAGCTGCCCTCCGAACGTGTCGCCGACCTCGCCGAAGACGCGCGCGACGTCCTCATCGGAGCGGACGTCGCACTCGGTGACGTGTGGGCTCGAGACGGAGTCCGCGAGCTCGCGTACGCTCTTCTCGATCCGCTCGCCCTGGTAGGTGAACACGAGCTGCGCGCCGCCCTCGGCGAGACGCTTCGCGATCGCCCAGGCGATCGAGCGGCGGTTCGCGACGCCGAGAACGAGCCCGCGCTTCCCTTCGTACGCTCCCATGGTGGGCGAGCATACGAGGTAGGTTCTCCACCTTGCGCCGTGTCGGCGTCGTCACCGGAGCATCGAGCGGCATCGGGGCGGCACTGGCGCGCGCACTCGCCGCGCGCGACTGGCACCTCGTACTGTTGGCACGACGCGAGGACCGACTGAGCGCGCTGGCCGAGGAGATCGGTAGCGAGTACGAGCTCTGCGACGTCGGCAGGCGTGCTGACGTCGAGCGCGTCGCCGCGA
>Ga0066903_100003092_pt1 | contig 13413 bp, 15 predicted proteins | sample PanSoiMetaGPlot1_FD_67491 | JGI IMG/M metagenome (GOLD analysis project Ga0066903, IMG submission 67491) | Tropical forest soil microbial communities from Panama analyzed to predict greenhouse gas emissions - Panama Soil - Plot 1 (version 2) | ecosystem: Environmental > Terrestrial > Soil >... | reverse complement strand
TGGTGCGGGACTTTCACAAAGTGATCGGGAAAGAGGCGCGAGCACAGGTCAGAAAGGCCGAGGGGAAGCTGCCTGCAGCAGTCATTGCCTGTGTGGGCGGCGGGTCAAACGCCATTGGCATCTTTCATGACTTCATCAAGGACAAGCGGGTTAAGTTGATCGGCGTCGAGGCCGGTGGCCGTGGCAAGCAACTGGGAGAGCACGCAGCGCGATTTCGCGGAGGCTTGCCAGGCGTGCTGCAGGGAACCTACTCGTATCTTCTGCAGGACGCTGCCGGACAGGTTGCTACAACTCATTCGGTTTCAGCCGGACTTGATTATCCATCGATTGGACCCGAGCACGCGTGGCTGAAGGATTCAGGACGAGCAGAATACGTCTCGGCTTCCGATGCGGAAGCGCTGGAGGCCTGCACGGAGTTGGCGCGGACCGAGGGAATTATCCCGGCACTCGAGTCGTCGCATGCAGTGGCCGAGGTGATCAAGCGCGCACCGAAGATGAAGAAGTCGGATGTGGTGATCGTGAATGTCTCGGGGCGCGGAGATAAGGATGTTGGGATACTGCGTGAGAATCTGAAGCTAGGCGACTGAGGATGGCGATCAACTTTCACAACCGTCCGTCCCTCATCGCCTACGTCACGTGCGGCGATCCAGACCTCACAACGACACGCGACATTATTTTCGCTGCGATTGAGGCGGGCGCGGACATCATTGAGCTCGGTGTACCGTTCAGCGATCCGGTGGCTGACGGTCCGGTCATCCAACGGGCAAGCCAGCGTGCCCTTGCGCATGGAACTTCACTCGCCCAGGTTCTGACCCTGGCGGCACAGATTCGCGAGCAACATCAGTCGACAGGATTGATCCTGTTTTCCTACCTGAATCCGATTCTGCAGATGGGTACCAAAAAGTTCTCGAAGGTAGCGAGGGCGGCGGGATTGAGTGGCGTGTTGATCACTGATCTGCCTGTCGAGGAAGCTGGAGACTATATTGCCGCGATGCGAGAGCATGATCTGGCAACGGTTTTCCTGGCCGCTCCTACCAGTACGGATGCGCGCTTGAAGGCTATTGCAGAGGCCTCGAGCGGATTCGTATACGCCGTGTCCCGGACAGGAGTTACTGGCGCTCGCAAACAACTGGCGAACGATGCGCGGGAGCTCGTTTCCCGATTGAGGAAATTTACCAAGCTGCCGATTGCGGTTGGGTTCGGCATTTCTAACGCAGAACAGTTCGCCGAGGTGGGACGATTCGCCGACGGCGTCGTGATTGGAAGCGCCATCGTCGAAACCATCGAGCGGAGCGCCGGTAACGAGTCACGGGCTGTGGCACAATTCATAAAGCAGCTTTTAGTCGTCAGTCGTCAGTCGTCGGCAACAACGCGTGTCTAGCTTGCTTGCGGGCGACTAACGACTTGCGGCTGGCGACCTGCAATGGATATCTCGGAGTGGCGCAGGCAAATCGATGAGATTGATCGGCAGCTGGTCGAACTGCTGAACCGGCGAGCCCGGGCTGCGCACGAGATCGGCAAACTGAAGCAGAAGTCCGATATGCCGATCTATGAACCGGACCGCGAGCGCGCAGTATTTTCGAATGCTGTGAAAGCCAACCAGGGTCCGCTGCCGGATGTCGACTTGATGCGGATTTACGAGCGCATTATGGACATCATGCGGAAAATTCAGCAGGAAGAAATTGCTCCTGTCGCCGATGCCGAGGTGCATGACACGGAACTGGAGTCGGATGTGAATGACTGAAAGGCAGTCGTCAGTCGTCGGCAACAACGCTCCTGGCTACTAGCTTCTAGCTTCGGGCTCGTGGATTTGTTGGCTTTGGGTTCTAGGTGACGACTGAAGGCGGATGATCGACGAGTTTTTTGCTAGCGACTAGCGACCAAGGACCAACGACCGATTTTCTATGATTGTGGCGATGCAAGACACGGCAACTGAAGAGCAGATCCAGGATGTGATCGAACATCTGGTTCGGATGGGATTCTCCGTGCATCGCACCACCGGTGAGCGGCAGACGGTGCTCGCGGCTGTCGGCGCTCGCATCGACTTCGATACGCGCAATCTCGAAGTGCTAAGCGGGGTGGACAAAGTTCACCGGATCAGTGCCCCTTACAAGCTTTCAGGGCGGAGTTTCCGCCCAGAAGGCACGGTCATCCAGTTCGCGAACGGAGTCAAGATCGGTGGACCTGAAGTCGTCGTCATGGCGGGACCATGTTCGGTGGAATCGCGAGAGCAGGTTTTCGCGGTAGCTGAGCAGATTTCGAAAGCCGGCGCGCGGGTATTGCGCGGTGGCGCGTTCAAGCCTCGAAGTTCCCCTTACTCGTTTCAGGGACTTGGACTCGAGGCACTCAAGCTTCTGCGTGAAGCGGGCAATCGTTTCGGTCTGCTTGTCATTAGCGAGGTCATGGAGATCTCGCAGATCGAACTCATGCTGCCCTACGTCGACATCTTTCAAGTAGGCGCACGCAACATGCAGAACTTCAATTTGCTGCGCGAGCTGGGGAAGGTTAAAACACCTGTCTTACTCAAACGAGGTATTGCGGCCACGCTTGAAGAATTGTTGCTCTCGGCGGAGTACATCATGGCGGGTGGAAACTACAACGTGATTCTCTGCGAGCGCGGCATCCGGACCTTTGAAACTTACACGCGCAACACGCTGGATATTTCGGCGATTCCGATCATCCACAAGCTGTCGCACCTGCCGATGACTTCGGATCCTTCGCACGGTACCGGTATCCGCGACAAGGTACCGCCCATGGCTCGTGCCTCGGTAGCGGCTGGGGCGGACGCGCTGTTGATCGAAGTCCATCCCGATCCGGATAAAGCGTTGTCGGACGGCGCACAGTCGCTGTTTCCCGATCAATTTTCCAAACTGATGGATGAGCTGCGAATGATCGCGCCCGCAGTCGGCCGCACGCTGAAGTAGTCCTTCACCGTATCCCAGAGTACAATTCCCTGCTCTCGTTTTCATTCCATGGCTATTCGTCAGATCACGATCATTGGTACTGGCCTTATCGGCGCTTCTCTGGCGTTAGCATTCAAGCGTCATGGTTTTCCGGGACGCATCATCGGCTACGACCACACTCCGGCGCTGCAACGCGCAGAGGATTGCGGCGCAATCGATCGCGGAACCCCGCATATAGGGGATGCGATTCAGGGTAGCGATGTCGTGGTGCTGGCTACGCCAGTGCTCTCCATCATGGACTTCATCACGCGGATTGGGCCTTCGCTCGGCTCGAAGACGCTGCTAACCGATGTCGGCAGCACGAAGGCGCAGATCATGAAGCGTGCCGCCGAGGTCTTCGGTAAAAACGCAGGCGCGCGATTCCTGGGAGGACATCCGATGGCCGGCAAGGAACAATCGGGAATCGAATACGCTGACGCGGGATTGTTCGAGGGCGCAGCCTGGTTTCTGACAACGTATCCGGACCAGAACCTGAACACCGGCCTGCATGGCCAGTATGTGGAATGGCTCGAAAGAATTGGGGCGCGTCTCGCAACCATCGATGCTGGAGAGCATGACAGGCTTTGCGCCTGGATCAGTCATTTGCCACAGATGATCTCAACCGCCCTGGCAGCAGTCCTAACGGATGAGTACGGAGAAGAGGCGCCCTTGCTGGATGCAGGAGGCCGGGCGCTGCGTGAGATGACCCGAATTTCTTCGAGCCCGTACAGCATGTGGCGGGACATTGCGGTTACGAACAAAGGGAACATCGCCGATGCTCTGCTGAAACTAGAACAGCGACTGGCGCATATCCGCGAAAATCTCGACACGCGTGCACTGGCAGAGGAATTCGAGCGAGCGCATCATCTGCGTAAGCTGCCTCCAACGAAATAGTCGTCAGCTTTCAGTCGTCAGTCTCAGCAAAAACCAGCCCTCAGTCGTCCGCTTCTGGTCGTCAGCAAAAAGCCAGGCTGACGACTGACGACTGTGTTTTCATTTAGAATCGCTCTGCTATGAACAAGGTCGTAGCCAGCGCCAGTGAGGCCATTCGCGACATCCACGACGGCGCCACCATCATGGTGGGCGGATTTGGACTGTGCGGCATTCCCGAAAACCTGATTCGTGCCCTGGAGAAAAAAGGGGTGAAGAATCTCACGACGATCAGCAACAATGTCGGCGTTGACGGACTGGGGATGGGACTCTTGCTCGCGGCGGGTCAAATCCAGCGGCATATTGGAACTTACGTCGGCGAAAACAAGCTGCTGGAAGAGAAAGTTCTGAAGGGGGAAATTCACCTGGAGCTGATTCCTCAGGGAACTTTCTCCGAGCGAATTCGAGCAGGTGGCGCTGGAATCCCAGCATTCTTTACGCCGACCGGGGTCGGCACCATCGTGGCTGAAAACAAGGAAACACGGGAATTCGAGGGACGGGTGTACGTGATGGAGCACGCGCTCAAGGCTGATTTTGCCTTGATTAAGGCATGGAAGGGAGATAAGTGGGGGAATCTCGTGTATCGCAAAACGGCGCGAAATTTCAATCCCATGATGGCGGCAGCGGGAAAGATCACGATTGCGGAAGTGGAAGAGATTGTCGAACCGGGCGAACTCGATCCGGACCTCGTGCACACGCCAAGCGTCTATGTGAACCGGATTTTCAAGGGCGAAGTTTTTGAAAAGCGCATCGAACGGCGTACGGTGAGAAAGGCATCCAACTAGCCGACATGCGAGAGGGGGACCGGTCATGAAGGCACCGCGAGGCTTCAAGAAAGCGCTAGGAAGGGCCGCCCGCTACATTCCGCACCCTGAGAGAACTTTGCGGCTGGTCGATGATGCTACCCGGAAGGCGGACCGAAACCGCGCTCAATTTCAGTCGCTCTGGGTCGATTTCCGCCGGATGGGACGAATGATGAGATGCTGGGCCAATGGATCGTACCGGAGGGTACCGATCCGTAGCATTCTGTACGTGGCCGCCGCCCTGATCTATTTCTTGGATCCGCTCGATCTTATTCCTGATGTGTTGCCGCTGATCGGATACGTCGACGACATGGCGATCATTGGGTTTGTCATTAACGGAGTTCGTAAGGATCTCGGACGATTTTCCGAGTGGGAAGTGTCTCAGGGATTCATTCAACCGGGAATTCGGTAAGATCAACACACATGTCAACCGTAGCGAAAGTGCCTAAAGATCTCGACAAGCGCGAACGCATCGTGAAGCGAATCGCTCGTGAGTTGCGCGACGGATTCTACGTGAATCTCGGCATCGGCATGCCAACACTGATTGCCAACCACGTCCCGCCAGGGATGGAGGTCATCCTGCAAAGTGAGAATGGGATGCTCGGCATTGGTCCGTATCCAATCGAAGGAACCGAGGATGCCGACCTGATCAATGCCGGCAAGGAGACGGTCAGCGAATTGCGGGGAACGGCGTACTTCTCGAGTGCAGATTCGTTTGCAATGATTCGCGGTGGTCACATTGACCTCAGCGTGCTGGGCGCCATGGAGGTCGACGAGGAGGGCAACCTCGCGAACTGGATGATTCCGGGAAAAATGGTAAAGGGTATGGGCGGAGCAATGGACCTTGTCGCAGGAGCGAGGCGCGTGATCGTTGCGATGGAGCACACGAACCGCGATGGCGGAAAGAAAATCCTGCAGAAATGCACCCTTCCTCTCACCGGCGTGAAGGTCGTGCACACGATTGTGACTGAGATGGCCTACATCAATGTCACGCCGCAAGGACTCGTCGTGGAAGAGATTGCCGCCGGCCTGAGCCTGGAAGATGTGCAGAAGGCGACCGAACCAAGGCTGATTCCGAGTCCTACGCTCAAGACGATGAGTGCCTGAGAGGCCGGTATCGCTGGCTGGAATTTCAGAATAGTTCTTCTTTCAGATTAGTGCTTTGTAGCGGAAGCACTCCACTGCATGATCATTGACCATGCCAGTCGCCTGCATCAGGGCGTAGCAGATGATTGATCCCACGAAGTTGAATCCGCGCTTCTTCAAGTCCTTGCTCATGGCGTCGGATTCGGGTGTGCGTGCTGGAACAGCGGCTCCTTTCCGCCATCGATTAACCTTCGGCTTGCCGCCGACAAACTGCCATATGTACTTGTCGAAAGAGCCGAATTCTTTCTGAACTTCGAGGAAGTGCCTGGCGTTCGAAAGCGTCGAGGCAATCTTCAGGCGGTTGCGAATGATTCCTGGATTCTTAAGGAGCTCTGCGATTTTCCGTTTGTCGTACCTAGCAATGCGCTTTGCATCGAACCGATCGAATGCCTTGCGGTAGTTGTCACGCTTCTGGAGAATAGTGTCCCAGCTCAATCCGGCCTGCGCACCTTCCAGGATAAGGAATTCGAACAGCAGACGATCATCGTGAACGGGAACACCCCATTCCTCGTCGTGATAGCGGATTGCCAGATCATTGCGCGCCCAACTGCAGCGCACAATGTCTGCGGATTGTTTCATGATTCGGCTTCGCTATCCGAAAAGCACGCGAAGCTACTTCAGTGATTTCGGATCCGACAGGTTTCTTGGCGAATGCTGGTTCAAAGTGGCCACCAAATCGTGGGCCGAGCTTGGAACCCCAACTTTGCCAAGCCGGATGATATCTTTTGCGCTCAGGCTTTGGCCATACAGCTTTTCGTTGGCGCGCCCATCGGAGCGCAGAGTAGATCCTTCCAGCGATACTCCAGCGAAAAGACCGCGCGATCGCGAATAGGAGAGAATTTCGGCTTGCATCACCACGTCGGTTGCGCCCTCGGCACTGCGGCCCTTCGGCCCTGCAGCGGCGGCGGCATCGGCGCCCAGCTTGACTTTGCTCCCCAATAACGACTTGGCCCCTTTGGGATTCATCACCAGCAGGACGAAGTCTGTGGCTTGCCCTCCGAGCTGGAATCCAATGTTGCCACCTTCAAGCGCGTAAAGAGCGGGTGCACCCCAACCTCCGGTGTAGCGGTCGCCGCTGCGACAGTCCATGACACCACGGCCGTAGCTGCCGCCGATGCCGATCGCGAATTTCTTGACCGAGGGAAGAACGATTACGCATTCGGCGCGATCCAAGAGATCTTTGGGAATGTTGTCGGGGATATTGAGAATCTCGCCGAGTACTTCTCCCGCGTCTTGCACTCGATTGCTCTCTTTTTCGTGGTCGGTAGCGAACGCGAACAACGGTAGCGACAAAAATGCGAGGAGCAACAACGTTGCCTTCTTCATGCCTGAATCTCTCCTGTTTGGAGAAATCTTAACCGAGGGATGAGGCTTGAGTGGAGTCCCAGAAGAGCATCGGCCCGGCGGGAAATTGTGCAGCGAAATCGGCGTTGCCATGACTTAGCGGTTGCTCCTTTTGTAACTTGGCGGTACCCCCTACGCTCCCCTACAGTCGAAACTGGCAAAAATGCCTCCAACGGAGGCTTTCGGCCCTCCGCGTGCATCCATATAGGTGTGAGAGGTTTAGGAACCTAGAAGTGGAAGCCGGGAGCCGTGGCTTGCAGTGAAAAAATTGGACTGGCGTGGAATGAAGTACATACCTATGGTCGTGTCGCTGGCTGGGGCCCTGGTGCTGTTTGCACCCGGAGCAAGAGGCCAGGCCGCGTTCCTGCCGTCGAGCGCGTCGAGTCCCGCAGCCCCTTTTAGCGCAGATTCCACATCTGATGATTCAGTTCTCACGATCCGGAAGCGCGTCGATGAAGTGAACGTGCTGTTCATCGCCACGGACAAGCATGGAAAGTTCGTGCGCAATCTGAATCAAACCGACTTTGCCATTCTCGACGATCACAAGCCGCCACAATCGATTGATAATTTCCGGCGAGAAACAGACCTGCCGCTGGAGCTAGGGCTCCTGGTGGATACGAGCGGTTCTGTACACAGCCGATTCGAATTCGAAAAGCAGGCTGCGCTCGACTTCATGGAGCGCACTCTGCGGGCGAATTTCGATAAGGCGTTTGTGATGGGCTTCAGCAGCCGCTCGCAGATCACGCAGGACTTTACTGACAACATCCAGTCGCTTACGAACGGAGTGCATCAGTTGCGCAATGGCGGAGGAACAGCTCTTTTCGACGCCATCTATCGCGCTTGCCGGGAAAAGCTGTCCAAGGATAAGCCGGACCATCCGATACGCCGAGCCATCATTGTGATCAGCGACGGCGAGGATAATCAGAGCGATGTCACCCGGACCCAGGCGATCGAAATGGCGCAGCGGGCGGAAGTCACCATTTATGCCATCTCCACCGACGACAGCGGACTGATCCTGCGGGGTGACAAAACCCTCGAGCAGATTACCGATGCGACAGGTGGCCGCGCTTTCTTCCCCTTCAAGGAAAAAGACATTAAGAACTCGTTCGCAGCGATCGAGGATGAACTACGCAGCCAATATGTAGTTTCTTATCGTCCGGCGGATTTCGACGCTGATGGGCGCTTCCGCTCGATTGAAATTACTGCTCTGAAGAAAGACCTCCAAGTGCGGGCCCGACGCGGGTACTTCGCGCCTCATCAATAAGGAAAGTCTTGGGAATGCAGAGTCCGCGAAGAGGATTCGTGTCACTCTGCGCGGACTCTGAGTCAGTCTTACGCGGTCTTTTGCGCGCGTAATTTTGGTGGAGCGTAATCTCCTGCGGTCTTTCGGCTGGCAATCGACATACGATTCCAGGAATTGATGACTGCAGCCAGGACGGTCAGGTCTGAGATTTCCTTTTCGTTGAAGTGCTCCTGCAGGTTCTCGTAGACGTCATCGGGAGCATGGGTTTCGCTGATCCGAGTAACGGCTTCGATCCAAGCCAATGCGGCCCTTTCGCGGTCATTGTAATAGCGGGATTCTTCCCACGCGTTGAGGCCATAGAGACGCTGTTCGGTCTCGCCAACGGCCCGGGCATCCTTCCAGTGCATGTCGATGCAGTATGCGCAGCCATTGATCTGGGAAGCGCGCAGTTTCAGCATGTGGATCAGGCCTTCGTCCAGACCAGAGCTGTGGAGATATTGCTCAAGGGCGAGCATGGCCTTGACTGCTCCGCCCGATAACTTCAGCATGTCAAAACGTTCTTGCATTTATCCTCCAACCTGAAATTGTTTTGCCAGAGCTCTTTTTTTTGGATTCGCCAGAGTGGGTATCGGCTGCAGGATAATCGCGGGCACTTTTGGTGAGATGCACGCGTACTCACCATTGCGGCAAAAGCAAGAAACCCGAGTCTTCTTCGCCTTTGTAGTCTCCCCAACCGACGATCTCGCCGCGATTGTTGATGCCAGCCGCGACTTCGAGTTTCCAACCCGTAGCGGAGGCAACGAGGTCATTCAAATCCTTGAGCCCATGCGGTTGGTCCCAGATGAAGGCTTTGGAGGCATCGGAAAACTTGCCGAATGAGCCGACGATCGCTCCGCAGTCGTTCAGAGATCTCGGCTGCATTGGGTCGGGAGTGACGTCGAGCGGAGTCAGCTTGCCGTTTTCGTACAGAAAGGTGCGAGGAAAAGCCTGAATCACCACTTGACCAGTGTTGTTGATTGCCGCGGCTGAACTGTAATCGTCGACCGGACCAATCGTTTTCAGGCCGTGTGCCCGGTTCCACAGAAAGGCGTGATAATGCCCTTCAGCGTCATAACTCTCTCCAGCGACCTGGCCTTGATTGTTCAACGCGAAGGCGGTGCCACCGCAACATGCGCCGAGATCGAGCGGAACGCGGTTTCGCCAGATTACCGGAGCGGTCGCTGATTTCCCGGCGATCCGAGCCTCGCCTGCGATTTCGTTATTGTCGTTGATCGACGTAGCTCTTGATTGGTCTCCGGGGAGGAGTGCCGTTTTTTCGTTTGCAAATAGAAACGCGTGCCGCTCGCTGCCATCCTCGGTCGTGACGACACCGATCAGGGTTCCCGCTGAGTTCAAGCCAACACCCTCGGCGAAAACATAGCCGGCCGGTATTGGAGCGAGATGCAATCCGTGCTTCTGAGACCAGAGCGCCGCTTTGTGCGCTTTCGTGGTGCCTGAGACTTGGCCAGCATGATTGATCTGCGTGGGATGGAGCGGAACGGAAACAACGTTGTAGTGTGGGGCGACGCAGGATTGGGACTGCTGTTGCGCACACGCGAATGGCGCAAGCAATAGCAACGCGGCAAGCACTACCGAGGTCATGATGGGATTGTTACTCATCAAAGCGATGGGAGCCGTGGCACGGCTCCCCGTCATGACTATGCGGACTCAGTGTGTGCCCAGCAGTCCGTATACGGTCAACCGTTTGACTGCGGGGACGTATACCTTCCCGTTGGCGATGGTCGGCACAGTGAATTTGACTGCGCCACCGGGGTTGTCGCGGCTAGGTTTTTGCTTGGTGTTGTAGAGCTCACTGCCGAGATTTGTAGCGTCGTAGGCGTGAAGGATCGCTACTCCCGAGCCGTAGCTCTCCGTCTGCAAGGTCCATACGATGCCATTCGTATTACCGCTGGCCGAGATGGATGGCGTAGGTCCGGGATAGCCGTAGAACGTGCCTGTCTGTTGGACTGGACCCTCGGATATGAGGTCCGTAGCCGGGTCGAAACTGAACGCTTTCACGTAGTCGCCCGCACCGCCAACATACACGGTGTTATTCCACCATGCGGGTACAGACCACAGTCCGCCCACGATGCTTGTCAGGCTCTGGACAATCTGATCGTTGTTGTTGGGATTGAATTTCCCCATGTGATCGCGATCAATCACGTAGATCGTTCCCTGCTTGCCCGCTTCGATCAGCAGATGCGGATGAGGTCCGGTCTGGTCAGGCACCAGCATGACGCCTCCAGAACCAACGTCGGCGTCGGCATCGCTGAGGGCCTGCTGGTCGTATGGCGTAAAGAAATCACCAACACGGAAGAGCTTTGAGGTTGGCGGTGGCAGCTTGATGATGCTGTCGCCATAGTCCCGGCCATGCTTATCGAGATCGAACGTGCCGTTCCCGGTAACCACGTAGGTGTTGAAATTACTGTCTGCCGCGAGACCTGCTCCCGCGGACCAGAATCCGCCGAGACCGCCGTCCGGGGTGGAATTCCAAACTGCTATCGGTTGCAGAGTCGCAGCGTCGAAACTCATCACCCATCCGTGATAGGGGCCAATATCGCAGTGCGAAGCCCATGCGACATAAACGGCACCATTCTGCAGGAGCAAACCGGCGCGTTGCCCTTCACGAAGAGCGCTGAACGAAATGAAACCGTTCACCGAACCATCACCAGATCCCTTGACGCGAGCTGCGATCAAGACTGGACCGCCAAACTTCTCCGCTCCGGTTGTGATGTCCAAGGCATGAAGGCGCTGGGCAAAGCGACCATTCTCCTTCGTCTTTGCCGTCAGATACATGGTGTTCGTTGCCAGGTCGATGACTGGAGTGCCCGAAATGCCGATCTCCGGAACCAGATCTCCGCAACTCACGTCACCGCTGGATACGCTCGTAATTCCGTTGGCAGGATCAATCAGACTCTTTTGCCACAACGGCGAGGCATTCAAGCCGGTATTGTTGTCGGCATCAAACGCGTAGATGCTGTCATGCTCGGTGACTACGTAGACGACGTTGTGCGTACCCAGTCCCGGAATGTTTACGTTGGGCACGTAAAGGGGCTGAGCATAGACCTGCCCGTCCACGTTCTGTGAAAAGAGCTTGCCGAAGCTATTCGCGTTGACGTTCGAGGGGGTCAGAATGGTTTCGTTGATGTTCTGTCCCGTGCGGCCATTATCATTGTGCTGCGTGACAACGCTAACCTGAGCCTGCAGAGCGGCTACCGACAGGATTCCTGACATCAAGGTCAGGCCCGTCCATCGAAGTGCTTTCATTGATTTCCCCTGTTTGGGTTTTGCCAACGGCTTGGGCGTCTCGTCCGATGGGGCGATTGAGGCTGCAGGGGAGTCGCCGCAGTTAGTCTTGATCCAGCCTCTCGGATTGTCAAGGTGAGAACAAGGCGGAGTCGTTTTACTCTATTTCCCTCGAAAAGCCTTGCAAGGCAAGGGTTGGCCGGCGTTCTCCTATTTGACAGTGCAGAGCAGAAAGACTCCTGCTCTAGCTGAAATCAGCGGTGCTACAATTCTAGGAAAGCGTTTTCAGCGGCCAGATTTCGCTGAGAACCATGATATCCAGCCCGTTCTGGGGTATTCGCATGTTGAAGACACACTCCATCAACTACGTAGGTGCAGTCGCTTTACTATCGTGTCTTGCGTTAGCGAACCCCGTCCCGGCGGCTTCCCAGAAGACTCGCAAGCGCGCCGCAAAGCCCATTCAACAGGCGGCTATAGTCCAGGTACCGGAAGGCCCGCTAAAGCCGCTTACTCTGGAGGAAACTCCCGCGATCCCGCCTCAAGTGTCCTACAGCAATGGTCAGCTCACGATCGTGGCGCAAAACTCCACACTCAGCGACATCCTGAACGCGGTGCATCAGCAGACGGGCGCGATCATCGAGATGCCGGGCAATGCAAGTGAACGAGTGGTGATGCACCTAGGACCCGGCCCTGCGAGAGAGGTGCTGGCAGCCTTGCTGAATGGCTCGCACTTTGACTACGTGATGGTTGGCACGGCTGAAAATCCTGCATCGGTAGCACACGTAATCCTCAGCGCCAAGTCAGCAGGAGCAAATGCTGCGTCGCCAGTTCAGCAGGCTCAGGCGCAACCAGCACAGCCTCCGCAGGCCGAGGATGTCACGGCAGACTTTGGAAACGGCGACGATTGGGGCTCGGATGAAGAGCCCGCAGCTGATATGCAGGCAGATCAGCAAAATCAGGGCGACGACCAGCAGCAAGGACAGGCGACGCCCGGTCAGCAGTTCGGCGGCCCATTGCCGAATGGCCAGCAACTCCCTAATGGACAGGTGATGAGGAGTCCGGAGCAGTTGCTCCAGGAACTGCAACAACGACAGATGCAGATGCAACAACAGCAGCAGAATGGCGGTCAGCCGCCGACACCTGCCGCTCCGCAGGGATATCCCATCCCACCAGATCAGCAAGCCCAGCCGCCACAATAAAGGGCAGATCGGCCCGAAATGTCTCGTGCCGAGGGACTACGTGTGTTTCAACTTGAGTTAGGAGAGAACTTCAGGCGACTCTAATCGCCAGCATGAGACTGGCTGGCGACAAGAGCGCGGGGTCTATGCGCCTGATGCGATTGAGCATGCAGGGCGTAAAGGATTCCGGTGACCAGACCATAAGCGGCCGCCACTCCGACCGCAACTGCACTGGGAATTGTTAAGAGCAGGACAATGACAGCAACCCCGTCGCTCACGCTTATTCTGCCTTCTTCGAAAGATGCGCAGCTGGCACCTCCCGATCAATTTCGGCTCTCTTGGATGCCGAAACGCTTCTCACTGTAACCCGCGTTGACGTTAGCTGCTGTTAACCGATAAGATACGGAGTACAGGTGCGCTCTTCCACTCTCCAACATTTCTGCGGACCCGTCGACATTACGGAAGGACAGTAGTTCGAAGGTTTCATGGCCATCACCCAGATTTCGGTGCGCGGCGCCCGTCAGCACAACCTGAAAAACATC
>Ga0066903_100003091_pt1 | contig 13414 bp, 19 predicted proteins | sample PanSoiMetaGPlot1_FD_67491 | JGI IMG/M metagenome (GOLD analysis project Ga0066903, IMG submission 67491) | Tropical forest soil microbial communities from Panama analyzed to predict greenhouse gas emissions - Panama Soil - Plot 1 (version 2) | ecosystem: Environmental > Terrestrial > Soil >... | reverse complement strand
CACTTAAAATTTACTCTGACCCCAATTACGCGCAACGGAACTGGGATATGCGCTAAGCAGCAGACCGATCTTCCGAGGTGGTGTTCCGGGTTTGGCGTGTGGCTGCCTTCGAACAGCCGCACGCCATGTTTTCAGACGAGTCGGCCGAGCAGCAGCACCACGCCCCCAGCCAGCCCCGACAGCAACAGCAGCAGCAAGATGTTTATCACCGACCACTTGATGACGCGGTATAGCGGCCCGTTCGTCGATTTCAGTGCCTTGCTACGTGCCAGCAGGGGCGTGAGCGCTTCAAAGACCCTGCTGGCCAGGCCACGATGGTCTTCCAGTGTGTTCGGTACCACCGAGGCCCGCGTTACGCCCCGGTAGAAGAAATTGAAAACCCTCCCTAGCGGGTTCAGGGGCCGCTTCACGTCGCACATGAGGATGAGGCGATCGGCTTCGGTATCGTTGCGCACGTAGTGCAGGTAGGTCTCATCGAACATGAGAACCTCGCCATCGCGCCAGCTCTGGTTGCGGCCGTCCACATTGATGAAGCAGGCGTCGGAGTTCGGTGTAGCAAGGCCGAGGTGGTAGCGCAGTGATATGGCGAGTGGGTCGGCGTGCCGGGTCAGCTGCGCCTTTTTGGGTAGATAGGCAAACATCGCTCCATGCACGGCCGGAACCTTGTGCAGTATCTCGACCGTCTTGGGACACAGGCGATTTGCAGAATGATGCGTGTACCCGTACCAGTTGATGTAGAAGTGGCTCCAGCCGTATTTGAAGAACGAATGGAAGCCAATGTCGAAATACCCGGCGGTGCCAGGCCGTTTGGTGGCATCGAAGTAGTTCTGCCGCACAAGCTCGAGCCCTTCGTCACGGATGGTCTGCCAGTTCTGACGCAGCAGATCGAGCTCCGGAAACTCCGCCGGGTTGAGAACGGCCTCTGATCCGCGTGGCAGCGTGGTCATGTAGAGCACGCAATTGAACGGCGAGAAGATGGGCCAGCCCTTGCGGAAGTATTCAGTCAGGCTTTGGTAACGGGTTTCCCCCCGAAATCGGTAGACATACACCATGCTCGCGGCAACGAGCGCGACGATAACGACAAATAATGGCATGAGGTTTCCCCCTCGGGAGCACTTTGCTGCTCACCCAATGCGAATGCCAGTCGCCAATGTCGAAGCTTGCCCGCCAGATCGACAGATGCTTTGCGCAGCCAAGGGCGAGCTGGCTGATTTCCATCTACGTCCTGCGCATAAGAAGCGCTGATCACAAGGCAAACCCATACCACAAAGATGCTTCGAAAAATTTGAATGCAATGCGCGCGTCTTCTGAACTGACAAACGTTCCATCGAGGCCCCATCACGAATGGAAGGCCGGGTACATTAATCATTTCTTGTCGCGTCAATATGTCGGCATTTGGGCCCTTCGCGTCATTTCGCTGCAGCGCAGCAATTCGGTCGCTTTTCGAGCGAAGCGGACATCGACCCAGTCAGGTGACAGCACCGGATTTATGAGTACACACTCGATGAACCGCGCGACATGGGAATTCGTTTTGGCAACCAACCACGCAGCCGACTCTCGCCGTGCGGATCAGCGCTTGGCGTCCCTGCTGCGCGATCGCCTTCGGACCTCGCGCGAAAGCTCGTGCGACATCTTGTCCGACTTGTGCTGGAATTCAGTTGCCGCCGCTACGGCCGGGATGCCGATGGGCCGATAATGTTCGGAAAGCGTGTCCTTCTTCGTCTTGCGATCCGCTTTAGCAGAAGTTGTATTCTTCATTACACCGCTATTCTTCATTGCACTGCTCCTTGGGTTCCGGAGCTACACATGAATCAACTCTGCCCGAGCGCGCCGGTTCGGTTGACGACTGTGCTGTTCGCAATGAAGGAACGAAAATTGATTCGCTTCGGAACGGTTTTAAGGTGAGCGCTTCGGAACACTTTCAAGTGAACCAAGTTTGACAGGTATCGTCCACAATACCGTCCGGAGCTCGCGCATGGCTAATTCACGCCTAGCAAAAGGACAATTGAAGAGACATGGAAACCGATCGGCGCAGGCGAATGCCCGCAGAACTGCGGAACAAGCCAGGCGGTCGGGTCGCGCCGCCGCCGACGTGACTGCGGAGGCACTGAGGGCGGGTGCTGGCCTGTTTCAACGAAACGGTGAAACTGTGCAGCACGCCTGGGAATCAGGAACTTGGATGATCAACCAATTTACCAACCAGTCGATGAAGCAATTCGCGAATGCTTTCGGTATTCCGACGGAAAGAGCGGGAGACGCTGTAGAGCAATCGACTCGCCACGTCGAATCGATTGCGCAGTCCGGCACCATCGTCGTCGCCGGAATTCAGACGCTGTGCCATGAGATGATGGATCTTGCTCGCAGACGCGTGGAATTGAGTGTTCAGGGAATCGATGCATTGACCCAGTGCCGCACCCCGCAAGACGTGGTCCAGGCTCAAACGACATTTATTCGGGACAGCCTGCAAGACATGATGCACAGTACGCGGCGGCTGGCTGAGACGTCCATGCAAATGGCCGACGACGCTGTACGCAAGATGAATCACGCCAGCATAGCGCCACGATAACTAGTTTTCGGGAACGCGGAGGCCAGGCCACTCGCAGCAGAGCGCCTGGAGCGGGGAAGTGCGCCGATCAACTAAGGCGTACTCATAAATTGGCCCGTTCGTCTCAAGTGCAGAATGTCTGCTTCTCGCATTCTCGGATTCGCCCGAAATGTCCGCTGAGGGAAAAAAGGCGACATTCACGCGTTTGGCTGCTAGAGCCTATTTTCCCTTGACCAACGGCCGAGCAACTTCCGAAGCCTGCTCAACGAAGAGTCGTGCGGTGGGGCTCAACGCGCGGTTGGCCAGCGTCGCAACTCCCATATCCACGCCGGGAATCAGCAGCCTGATCGGGAGGGGCACGAGGTCGGGATGGCGGATGGGAAACCGCATCACCGAGTCTCGAAACATTGTGAGATAGCGTCCCGTCGCGAGCAGACTGGTGCGCACATCATGGGAAAATGCGATCACTGTCGTACGTGGCCAATCGAGGCCGCTGGCGCGAAATGCTTCCCGGAAAACCGCCCCGATAGAGCTGTCTGGTGGCGGCAAGACCCAGCGCTCCGTCATCAACTGGGCGAATTCGATCTTTCGCCGCCGAGCAAGCGGATGATTGGCGCCTGCTGCCACGACCGTGAAATCCGTATAGAGCGGTTTAAACCTAAAGCTCGGGTCGGTAAGCGGTGCAATTTTCCAGGCGACCAATAGATCAAGCCTCCGTTCGAATAAATCGCGGGAGAGCGTCTCAAGCTCCCCGGAGAGGAGATGAAATTGGATTCGCAGATTGCGCTGAGCTAAGCGATCAACGGCGGCAGAGGTAAAGCTGGCCGCCAATGGATTGATGCTTCCGATGCGGACCTCTCCCGCCGCAGGGTCCGCCAGCGATTCGATTTCCTTGACGCATTGTCGAAGCTCATCGAAGGCTGCCAGACCATGCTTGAGAACCGCGCGTCCGTAAATCGTGGGTTCGACGCCTTGGCGGCTACGCTCAAGCAACTGCACGCCAAGCGTATGCTCCAAGTCAGAAATCGTCTTTGAGACCACCGGGTGAGAAACGGCAAGCCGTTCTGCGGCCTTGGCCATGCTTCCGCATTGCACCGCGGCGAGAAGCATATGCACATCGCGCAACTTGAGGCGTCGCCCAATACGGTCTTCCCATTGCATGAGCGTTTCCGTAGGCAAATGGCTAAGTGTGTGTCTTGAAATAGAACTATACAGCTAAGGCTAGCTTGCTCAAGCTGGATAGCAGCCCATCATCGACGGTACGTGTCCGATCAGGAGGAGGAAAACCATGTCGGAAAAGTATGCCGGCGCCGCGCGCCCGGCGCGCGCGCCCAAGGAACCATTGCCGCCGATGAGCTGCGATTGCCACCTGCACGTGTTTGGCGATCCGGCGAAGTATCCCGACCGCAACCCCAATCCGGTGCACAAGAGCATGGAGGCGACGTTCGAGGACGCGCTCGCGATGCACCGCGCGGTCGGCTTCAGGCGTGGCGTGTTCGTGCAGCCGGCGAACTACGTCACCGACCACACCTATCTCAAGGAGGCGCTTTCACGGGTGCCGCGCGCGAGCTATCGCGCCACCGGGATCATGGACGACAGCGTGAGCGACGCCGAGCTGCTGCGCCTGCACGAGGCCGGCATGCGCGGGGTGCGCTTCAACTTCGTGCGCCAGTTCAAGATGGCGCCCGACCCGGCGAGCTTCGCCCGCTCGGTTGACCGTATCAAGCCGTACGGGTGGTACGTAAAGCTGTTCATCGGCGCCGACGAGATCCCGGATTACATCGACATGTTCCGTCCGCTGACTTGCCCGATCCTGGTCGACCATATGGGCCGCACGCCGCCCAACCATCCGGCGCGCCAGGCGGTGGTCGACATGCTCAAGCGCGAGAACGTGTGGATGCTGCTCAGCAACGGCCACCGCTGGTCAGCGCAGGCGACCGGCTGGGATGATATGGTCGAGCTCGGCCGCGAGCTCTACGAGACTGCGCCCGATCGTTGCATCTTCGGCACCGACTGGCCGCACACCCACAGCCAGAAGCAGGGCGGCGGGCTGGAGGAGGATGCGCTGATCGCCTTCCTCTACCGGTTCCTGCCGGACGCAAAGGCGCGGCAGGCGGTACTGGCGGACAACCCGGCGCGGCTGCACGGGTTGGGGTGAGCCATCGAAGGCTCTCACGATTGTCATTCCCGCAGGTGCCGATTATCGCGTCCGGGCGGTCCGGGGCGCGATGACCGATGCGGGCGCGCTGCTTCGCGCGGCATCTGATTTACTACGGCTTAGGCTACGGTCGCCGGTCTTTATCACGACCGCACGGGCGTCTACAGTCTGCCGGACTTCAGCATTCCGAGTTGCGGTTCGATGCGCGTGCAACCGAAAAAGCCTGCAAGCCCGGCGGCGGAAGCGCGGAGCGGGCCCGCGATTCTGCAGACGATGCTGGACAACGTAACGCAAGGTACGGCGTTCTTCGACGCCGATCAGCAACTGATCGGGTGGAACGGCCGGTTGCTGGAGCTGCTCGATCTGTCCGAGATCGCGCTGTCAAGTACTCTGACCTTGCGGGACTTCGCCGCCATTCTCGCTGAGCGCGGCGATTTCGGTACCGAGCCGGCCCGGATCGATGTTGCGGTCCGCGAGCTGACGACCGCGGTCGACCAGCCTTACGTCAGTGAGCGCATGCTTGCCGATGGCCGCATCCTGGAATGCCGGCGCCACGCGCTGCAAGACGGCCGGATCATGATCCTGTACAGCGATATCAGCGAACAGCGGCATGCCGATTACCTGGTCAAGGATAGCGAGCGGCAGGTCAGAACGATCCTCGACAAGGCACCGGTCGCGCTCGCAGTTGTGGCGCAGGAGGACGGGCTGCTCAAGCACGTCAACGCGCGCTTCCGCAGACTGTTCGGGTTGGCCAAAGGGATTGCGCCGGACTCGATCGATCTCGCCGCACACCTTTCCAGCGAAGCCGTTGACATGATCGTCAACGCGCAGGCCGGAGCCGGCTCGATTGATTTCGAGAGTCCAATTCGGCGCGCCGACGGAACTGAATTCTGGGCGTTGATCTCTCCGGTGCGGTTCGTGTTCGAATGGGCACCCGCCATCCTGGTCGGCTTCTATGACATCAGCGACCGGCGTCGCGCGGAAGACGCGCTTCGCGCTGAACTCAACCGCAAGCAGGCTGAATTGCGGGAAGCCCGCACCTTGCAAATGGAGCTCGCGCCCCCGCCGTTGCACGGCGCGATTGCCGGGCAGCCTTTCGCCATCGATTTGACGGTCGAACCGGCCAAGGAGATGGGTGGCGACCTCGTCGACTACTTTGAGATCGACAACAAGCTTCTGGTCCTCGTGCTGGGCGATGTGTCGCATAAAGGTGCGGGGGCGGCGCTGTTCATGGCGCGCACGCATTCGCTGATCCGCGGGATCGCCGGTCGACCCGATGCCAGCACGTTGTTTCGCGACCCCGCCGGCGCCGTTCGCCTCGTGAACGCCGCGCTCTGCCGCAACAATGCGTCCGCAATGTTCGTGACGCTCCTGGTCGCCACTTTCGATACCGAAAGCGGCGAATTGAGCTATGTCCGCGCCGGCCATGTGCCGCCGCTGCTGCGCCGGGCCGCGGGCGAGATCGAGACACTTGGCGCGCTGGGCGGCCCGCCGCTCGGTCTGGTCGACACCGTTGTGCACACGTCCGCTCGGGTCGAGCTTGCGCCCGGCGATCAGCTGTTGATCGTGACCGACGGCATCACTGAGGCGGCGGATGCCTCGGAAGCGCAATTCGGCGAGGCGCGTGTCCGGGCATTTCTGGCGACCGCCCGCTCCGGCGAGGAGGCTGCGCTTGCGCGCCTGATCGCCGCGGTCAGGGATTTCGAGGCGGGCCAGCCGGCGTCCGACGACGTCGCCGCCATCCTGTTCACAATGCTTGGCCCATCCGACCGGAGAGCTGATTGATTCAGCGCGGCTGGTTGCCACAAAACATTCATGTTATCTATACTCTGTCGTCACGGAAGGTGACGGCTGGGGAATGACGATGGACATTACGATTTCCGAGTTCGGCAACATCGGCAAGAAGGTCACGCTGATTGGCAAGCTCGACATAAGAGGCGCCGAAGATATCGAGTTGCCCCTCGCAACGGTGGCGGGAACGCGACAGAGCATCGTGGTCGATATGATGGGGGTCGATTTCATTGCCTCAATCGGAATTCGTCACCTGGTCCTGGCCGCCAAGGCGGTCGCGCGCGGCGATGGCAAGTTCCTGTTGCTCAATCCAACCCCGCTGGTCACGGAAGTGCTGATGACCGCAGGCCTCCAGCAACTGCTTCCGATCGTGCGATCGGAGGACGAAGCGCTTGCCGTGTTAGGAGGCTGAATTCATCGCCGACCACGGAAATTGCTCGTGACCGACGACGTCGAAACGCGCCGATTCGGCGTGAGCTGCAGCGAGGTCGCGGCGATCGACGATTGGCTTGAGACCGTAGGCGCCCGCTGGGGTGCAAGCGAACGCACAATCTTCAGCGCCAGGCTGTGCGTTGCGGAATTGGCAGCCAACGCGCTCGAACACGGGATTCCGCGGACCAGCGCCGACCACATCGTTGTGACGGTGCGTCGGCTGTGCGCCGGTGTCGCGGTCGAGTTCCTGGATTCGCGGGCTCCGTTCGATCCAACGGCTGCTCCGCCCCCGGCTCGTGCGCAATCGATTGAGTCAGCGGATCCGACCGGCCGCGGGCTGACACTGCTGCACGCGTATGCCAGGGACCTGACCTATTCGCATGACGGCACCTACAACCGCGTCATGCTGACGATTCAGCCCGACGTTCCGCGCAGCTAGAGCGCCCGAGTTGGATCTCTCGTTCGTCATGGCCGGGCGTAGCGCGTCCATAAGGGGGTTTACGCTCGTCTTCAACGGGCTATGGACGCGCGTGAACGTGCTTATCTCCCAGCCATCCACGCCCCCGACCTCATCCTGAGGCGGTCGCATGCGCTTGCATGCGACCGTCTCGAAGGATAGCCGCGTGCGTGGAGTCGCCTCCATCCTTCGAGACGCATTGCGATCGCCAAGCGGCGACCGCAATGCTCCTCAGGATGAGGTCGGAATCTTCGTCACGATCGGCTTCGCCGCAAAGCTTCACAAACTGCCAGGCGCGCTTTGGTCGCTTCTGAGAATAGACGGCGCGTGCGGTGGCCACCGATGCTTTGAGCGCCACGCGGCGCGAAGAAACCTCTGCAGCGTCCTTTATCAATCTTCTCGGCCTCATGAGCAATCATATGCGAAGCGAACCAAACCGCAATGGCGACACACGAACTTGTATATGGCCAGATCGCCCCCGGGTTGGTAACCATCCGTCAGCGACTGCCAAGTTTGCTCGTCGAGGTGATATGTCGCCAGAAAGTCGCGCTTGCTGTCCGCGCCCACGTTCGCAACGTCTTTGACTGATGCGTCTCCGTGATACTCACACGCGTCGTTGCAGTGACTGAGCCATGACGTCTCCTGCCAGGAAATATAGCCGGGCGTGCGCTGAGTGACCTCTGCGCAAACGTCGCTCGAGACCTCGGCGTAAAACGGCACGTCTCCGCTCGCAAAGGATGCCTTGAGCTTCGCAGCGGCTGTGCCATCGGCAATGCACCAGGGGCAAATGCGGTCCCGCAGGTCACGCCGGACCGAGTACACGGACCCGACATACACATAGCCCCTCGACCGTCCGCAACAAATGCACTCTACCTTGCTGCTAACCACCATTCCGGTGGCAACAGGATCGGGGTGATATCTGAACTTCGGGAAGGCTTTGATCGGCGCCAAGACCTGCTCCAGATTTGCAAAGAACTGCCGCCACCCGTGACGCTTTCACAATGCTCCTCAAGCGCTCTTTGATTTCTTTTGAGAGCGGACCGGACGTGCGCCGGCCCGCGCCGACGTGTTCAGCGCCACGGCGGCGCGAATGAGCGCCTTCAACGCCTTTTCATCGATCTTGTCGCCCTCATGGAAGTCGATGGCGCGCCGGGTGTTGCCTTCAAGGCTGGAATTGAAGAGGCCCGACGGGTCCTTGAGCGAGGCGCCCTTGGCGAAGGTCAGCTTCACGGCATTCTTGTACGTCTCACCGGTGCAGATGATTCCCGCGTGCTCCCACACCGGAACCCCGAGCATCGCGTTCGAGGGCTTCCTCCATTTCACCTCCTCGACCACGTCGGGGTCGGCCTCTCTGATGAGAGTTCGGACCCGAGCGAGCGTCTCGCCCCGCCAATCAGCGAGCTTCTTGATTCTCGCGTCGATCAGCCGGGAGGGAGAGTCTTCTTCTTTTCCTTGCTTTGAGGCGCTCTTCGTCTTCATGGTTGTTGTCACCTTCTTCATTGTAGATCCGTCATTGGCCGCGTTTCGGAAATTAGTAGAGAGCGCATTCCCATGGCTCGAACGGCGGCTCTGCCTTTTTGCCCGTCATGTATTGCAGGATGTATTGGGCCGCGCGATGTTCTGCTTCCTTAGCGTTCAAGACATTACCTTGGTCATCGAGCTCAAGAACATTCGCGAAGATCGCATAGACGGCTTCCAGCGCGCTCGGCTCGTCTTGCAAAATGACCCGGCAATCGACCCCCTCCAAGAGCGGGTAACCAACTGTGCCATTGGCGATCCAATATGAGAATTGTCGCAACGCGCCGCTGACGGAGTTGCCCAGCTTGGGCATGGCTGACCTCGCACTGGCCGCTCACATGTCGCTATCCGCCGGGAGCGGTTATCTGGCCCGAAGTTGCTCAAGCTGCTCTTTGACGGGAGGGTCCAGACGAGGGTCGTAAGAAGAAAGGTATCCCACACCCTTCAGCTTGCTGGCGATGCTCCACGTGAGGTTGAGGTTGTCTTCCTCACCCGGCTTGTTCGGGTCCAGCCGGAAGTACACCAGTGCGATAGCGCGGTGCACGTCCATTTCTCGTTTGTCGAGGGCCGCTCCCCACACAGCCGCAGCAGCAGTGCGCCAAATCGCAGTTTCTTTCGATTCCAAGGCTTCAAAGACACCGTCGCATACCGCCGTCCAGCCAAACTCATCAATCAAGGGCTGCAGCTGCTCATCCAGATCGCTTTCGGCATCACCAGCGACTAGCCGAAGCACATCAAGCGTGGCTGTGACAGCGTCATACATATCGGCCTCTCCACGTTTTGACTGTCACGATCCTATCAGCTCTCGACACTCAGAACAGCGCGTTGACTTATGGAGTGTCTGAATTGAGACCAGGAGCGGACACCCCTAATCTGACCGCCGAATCGGAAAGCATAGTGGCCGGCGGTTTCTTCGCCGCGGCCTTCGTGGGCTTGCGGGTTGATGACTTGGCGTCCGATCACGCCACGCACGCACCTCGCACTGACCGGTCAGTGAGGATGGCGGTTCAGTCTGTCGAGACCTGCAGCAGCTAGACTCCGAACTTCCTTGATTTCATCATTCAACGCGTGGTCAAAGACCTGCCGAGCCCTCGGGTCGTCCAAGATCATGAGCTGATGGATCGCCCACAGCCGTGTGCCCGGACGCCTTGACCCGCACAATTCCATGCAAACGTCTGCGAGCGCTGCCCAGTCTGGGCTGAAGATTCTTTCGAAGGAATGGCGGCGCCCTCTCATCATTTCACCGGGATCCCCGTTACAAGCGCGTTCCAGGAGCAGGCGGACAGCGGGGCGCAGCTTCCTGTGAGCCGCTACGTCGCTCAAGGCGACATAGCGGTAGGCGAACTCGCGCCAGTAGCTTTTCTCATTCCAGGCCGGATCATCTTCATCTGCGAGCGAGGGAAGATGCTCAATTTCCGCCAATACCTCAGCGTCAGACCAGCTTGCTCTTTCAGCAAATAGGTCTCGGATCAGCTCGTGCGGTCTTTTCTCGAGGGACATCAGGAAGCCTTAGACCGGCGGACGCAGCGAACTGGCCATAGCGACGACTTCCTTCATACGGTCCGGCCAGCGCGGCGAGACGCGGATCGCGGAGCGTTCCGCGTCCATGCGATCACCAGGCTTATGCAGCGTGACGGCAACTGCCCAAACGGAGCCGACATCGCTCGTCCCCGCTTGCGGATCGACGAGCAGGGTGAGGAAAGCTGTTGTACCGACGGGGCGCCACGTCGATGTCAAATCCCAGCTTTCGTGTATCCACCAATCGTTGCTCTCGTGCCGTTTGACGCGCCATCCCGTGCGCTCCAGCTCCGCCTGCAAATTGGCTTTGTCGGGCTCTCCCATCCGTCACACCAATAACACAAACTCTCTTCTTCATGGTAGATGCGGCTGCGTTAGGCGTTGCCGGATATCGTGGTAGGCGGCTGCGATCAAGTTGCTCAAGGCCTCAACGTCCAGCTCTTTGCCGGGGCGCAGCTTCACATGACGCATGCGCTTGCCCTCGCCTTCGAGCAGCCCGGCGGGATCCGCGAGCATTGCGCCATAGTAGAAGCCGACATTCGCATGAGCCTTAAACGCGTTGACATATCCAAACGGCGCGTCCCCCAAGCAAGCGACCGGACATCCGTCGTGCAGGAGCTCGCGGACATCGGCGCCGCAGCCGCGCATGCGCTCAAACCACGTCCGCGTCATCAATCGGAACGGATCGGTGAAGCCGGAAAACCAAGCCTCAATCTGAGGATCTCGTCGGACCGCGCCGGGGAACCGCAGCAGATCGTTCATTGGCCACCGCTCACGCACTCGCAACCTCGCGCTCACATTCGCTGGCCTGGCAATTGGCTGGCTTGCTTCACCCAGGCGGCCAGCTGAGCTTCGTCGATCTCGTCGTCCTCATAAATGTCGAGGTAGCGCGTGTCCTTGCTCTTGGAATCGCCGGGCGGGACAGGATGCAGCGACGTGCCGCGGAAGAAAGCTACTTTGACGTAGTTCGTGAAGCAATGAAAGCTGAGGAACCAGCCCTGGCCCTCGATGCCATAGAAGGGCGAGTTCCATTTGACGGCTTTGTGCACGCCGGGGACGGTGCGCACGATGAGCGCTTCGAGGCGACGCCCGATGTCGCGTTTCCAGCCCGGCATGGCCGCGATGTAGGCCTGCACGGGGGCGTCGCCGGCGGCCTTCGCGATCTGCGGGTTGCCGCCGGCGAGGAGGGCCGGTCTTGCGGCCTTGCGGGACTGCGACGTCGCCACCGTGTTGCGCGGCTTGGCCGCCTTTGCCGCGCCCCGCTTGGCGGCGGCCTTCTTTGCGATCATCGCCGATGCCTTTGACGTCTTGCCGGCCATGGTGTTCACGCCAACTGATAGACGCGTCGGTCGCGCTCGACAACGCAGCCATACGTGGCGAATTGGCCGAACGTTGCGCTTCCTGCCGCACCGTCCAACGTGCGAGCCGGTCTTGTGAACGGTCATCCTTAAGGATAGCGATGCTACGCTAAAGGATGCGTTGCGTCATGCGAAACACCATCGTTACGACTGGGGCGCAGACAGCGATGCGGCGGTACCGCAAAGACGACTGTGCGCAGCTGACGCGAGGAGGCCGAACATGCGGCAAATCATGATGACGACAATGTTGGCGGTTGGTGCGACGACGGCGTTCCTGAGCATATCCCTGAGCATACCGGCACAGGCGCAATACGCAGTGTGCCTGCCGGCCCGCGGTTGCGTGCCGGCAACGCAGGCGAGCTACAACTCCTGCTACCAGCTCGCATTGCGGCGCGGGTGGAACGATTCGGACAACGTGGAAAGAGACCTCGGTGGACGCGCCATGGACGCTTTCATCTTTGCGTGCCTCAAGGGCAAAATTCCAAGATAAGTCGACTGAGCCTGGCCAGTTTGAGGGCGTGCACTCATCGCGCCCTCCGTATCGCCTTGCAAGGCGCGCTCGATCATCTCGATCAGCGACGCGAATGTAGGACATTCTCGGTGGCAACCGGGAGAGTGGCGATGCCCGGTTTCGGCCCGAGTCGGGAACGTCTGCGATGTCGGTTCTTTACGCGGCTATGGCGGACAGCGCCGCGCCATGCATCGGATGTTGCCCGAGTCAAGCCACGCTCTTCGCGGCGCCAGCCTTCGCCATGACTGGTGTCATTGCGCGAGGGCGGGAGTGAGTTCGGCCGACGACCTAAGCTCACTCCCTTCCAGTTCAGCGAAGCTCTGGCGAACGAACCACTCGTAGAGCTGGTGAGGGAGTCACTGGTAGAGATAGCGCCGACGTACGGTGTGAGCCACACAGTATGATTTCGAGGCTCTTACCGAACGGAGCGACTAGTTACACACGTACACCCACACCCAGCAGCAGCCCGTCCAGACCCGCACGTAGTGGCAACAGCCACACTTCCCGTCGGCGCTTTCGGTCACCGGCTCGGCTGGGGCCGCGATTGCGGTTTGGATCCCAGTTACGGCGCTGAGCGAAAGAGCGGTACCGATCAACAGGACACGGATAGTCTTAAGCATGGTAGTTCTCCTGATAAGCGAGCAAGGCTCCATGCCTGCTCTCCATGTTCAGGAACCTAAAGAAGCCCTGCCGGTCCTGATGTGCTGACCATCACAAGTTGTGCGATTGTGCGGGGGCCATCGATTGGTGCGTTGGAGTGGGGCGTGTTTGTAATTCTGCCGTTGTGGCTGGTGCTGAGAATTATCGATTGGGTGTGCGGTGGGCCGGCCGCGCCGCGCTAGTAAGCGGGTGAGCGTGTAAATCAGCAAAAGCAAATCGCACGTTCACCCCCGTTCGGTGCCTGCACGAGCTCGATGCGGATCGTGTGCTCGCGCTCAATCCGGATGGGGACATTGTCAGCTTGCGACCGGGTTCCGCGAACAATCGCACCACTTGTGATGGTCAGCACATCAGGACCGGCGAGGCTTCTTTAGGTTCCTGAACATCAGAGCAGGCATGCAGCCTTCCTCGAACATCAGGAGAACTACCATGCAACCTAATTCCCTGCTGACGCGACGGTCAGCAC
>Ga0066903_100003089_pt1 | contig 13415 bp, 9 predicted proteins | sample PanSoiMetaGPlot1_FD_67491 | JGI IMG/M metagenome (GOLD analysis project Ga0066903, IMG submission 67491) | Tropical forest soil microbial communities from Panama analyzed to predict greenhouse gas emissions - Panama Soil - Plot 1 (version 2) | ecosystem: Environmental > Terrestrial > Soil >... | reverse complement strand
CATCCTCGCATAGCCCGATCGTTGCCGATGGCAAGCTGGAGGATCTCGGCTTGCACGGCATCATCAGGCGATTGACGAGCTTCCCCCTCCCCTTCATGTGCCCCACAGATCGGGAACCATGGCGTGCGTCCGGGTGCGCGGCATAACTGCAGTTCGCTCTGCCACAGCTCATTAGTGGCGTGAAAGCGTGCGCTCGCTAGCGCTGCCGCGCCACAAAGTGGGCGAGGTCGAGGATATCTGCATCAGAGACCGGCTGGAGCACATCGGCCATCGAGGCATCGTATCCGGCGCGTATGTTGGCCTTGTATTCGCGCAGCGTCTTGATGAGAAAATCCTCGCGCTGACCGGCGATGCGGGGGACGTTATCGCGGCCCGCAAGATCCGGGTTGTGGCAGACGTTGCAGCGGTGTTGGCGCACGAGAGCCCGGCCACGCTCAATGCGCGCGCGTTCTCCCGGATCAGCCACCGGCAGCGGTGGCGGCAACTTTGCGATTGTGTCGGCAAAGGCGCGCAAATCGTCGTCGCTGAGGCCCTTCGCGGCATCGTTCATGATGTCAAGGCGGCGCAGCTTTTCTCGGAATAGAAACAGTTGGATAAGCAGATAGGGCGAAGTTTGACCGCCGAGCGATGGTACCTCGGGGTTGGTCGATTGCCCGTTCTCGCCGTGGCACGCAAGGCATGGAGCGAGGCGCTCGTCGATCGAGGCCGTCCATGCTGGCTGGCTCCAGAGGCAAAGCAGCGTGATGGCGAGCCGGCGACCGCGGCTCGTAACCTTCGGTGGCTTCATGTGCATGCAAGAACCTCCGGGGAGGCTCGCTGCTCCCCGGGGTCTGAAGCTGCTCACTTCGTGGCGACGCTGCCGGTGCGGCTCACACGATAGACGGCGCCGTTGAAATCATCCGAGACGAGCAAGGAACCGTCCTTCATGGGAAGCACGTCGACTGGACGCCCAACGTAGTTGTTGTTTTGAATGAAGCCGGTGATGAAACTTTCCATCGACCGGAATGTGCCATCGTCGTTCAGTTTGATGGCCACGACATCGCCACCAATCTTTACGCTGCGGTTCCAAGATCCGTGCCGTGCGAGAAAGATTACGTTGCGATACTCATTTCCAAGTCCGTTGCCGGTATAGAACTTGAGCCCGAGCGCGGCTGAATGGGGCCCCAGCAGCGCGATCGGCTTGGTGAACTCGCCGCAAGAGCGGCCCCAGCCGAATTCCGGATCCGTGAAATTGCCTTGATGGCAATAGGGATACCCGAAGTTGTCTTTGCCGGGCTGAGTGACGCGATTGAGCTTGTCCTCAGGCACGTCTTCGGACAACCAGTCGCGGGAATTCTCCGAGAAGTAGAGCTGCTTCAAGGTCGGATGCCAGTCCATCCCCACGATTTGGCGGATCCCGTATGCGTAAACCTCGAGGCCCTGACCATCGAGACCAACGCGATAGATTTTGCTGTGCCGCTCCGGTGGCAGACAGATATTGCACGGAGCCCCGATCTGGAAGTAGAGCTTCGCATCAGGGCCGACGGAGAGGTACTTCCAGCCGTGCGGCTCATCCTTTGGTAGATCGGACAGAATGACGGTGGGTTTTGGCGGATTATCTAGGTTGTCTTCGATGTTGTCGATCTTGGAGATCTGCGAAAGCTCCGCGATGTAGAGCGTGCCCTTGTGCAGAGCAATGCCGTTCGGGCGATGCAGACCAGAGGCGACGACCTTCATCTCGCGCTTGCCGTCCTTGGTGATGATGGCGTGCACTTTATCCTGCAGGCGGCTTGAGACAAACACGGTTCCCTTGTCGCCCAACCGTAGCGTGCGTGCGTTAGGAACACCGGCTGCATAGATCTCGATCTTGAAGCCGTTTTTGATCTTGAGCTTGTCGAGCGGCAGCTTGTCTGCCGCCGTCGGCACCGGTGGCGGAGCGATGGGCGCCAGTTTGGAATCTGCAACGCTTGCGGGCTGACCCTGCTTCCAGGGAGGCGGCGGATCGGCCGCCTGCTGTGCGTAGAGGTTGACCGCCGCCGTGGCGGCCAAAACCCCACCCAGGCCAATCGAAGCTGCGAGCCTTGAAACGGAAATGCCTGCTGCGTGCATGTGGGCGTCTCCCGGGATGGATTGTCTCAGAGCGCCTTCTTTTACGGCTGGCGCTTGGCCCAATGTACGCGACCCACGCGGCCACGGCCAGCAGCTCCGTGGCAACGGGAAGGCGGCTGAGCAGCCGTTGGGGCTATCGCGGGGGGCATGGGGCAAAGCCCCAGTGAAGCCCAGTCCGTTTCGGTCCGCCACAGGTGGACCAGCGTCTTTGCTTCGGGCGCATCCCGGCCCCGAGCCAATGATTTCAATGCATTGCGCAAACAGCGAGCACGCAACGAGCAAACGCTTGCGGATGCTTCGCGCGGGGGGAGGCGTGGAACATCAAAGATTTAGCCCGCAAGACTGCAAGACTTAGCCCGGGCGTTCGGACGAACGCTGGTGCCTCGCAGCACCGCCAAACCGAGCGGCCTCGAATATGCTGCGGTCGCGAACTCCCGGCGAAGCTGCACAAGTTATCTTCACCCCGCCCTTGGCTGCCGGGGGGCGACCATGGCCCATCCCCACAGCTAAGGCAGCGGGGCCGCCCGCCCGCTCGCTAAGACGCCGGTCCTTGGGAGCAACGCTACGGCAGGCCGCGATCCTGCTGCCATCAGGGCGCCGGGCTACGCCTTGGGTCGCGTGCGCAAACGCTGCGCCTTACCGGCGAGCGCGCCGAGCTGGGCTTGGCAATTCTCCAAGGGAACGGCACGAGCGTTCTCCTCCCACAGTCACGATCCCTTCAGCTTTGCCGCGTCAGCGGGCAACCGGCGACGATGCGACGATGGCGGTTGGAGCTAAGAGCCTCAATCGGAAGTTTGCACGCTAGATCACGAGGCCACCTCAGTCAGCCGCTTTAGCATGACCCCTATCATCGCGAGCTTGGCAAAGCCAACGGCGATCATGACGAGGGCTTCGCAGTGGGGCCATGAGGCGGCGATTGCGGCCAGCCAGGAGCGTGCGCTCGATCACCCAGCGGCGGCGCAAGACCTTGAACCGCCCTCCTTGTCGGTGCGTTTGACGATGTCCAGCTCGAGGGGCAGTCCGACGAGCTGGCTCGCGAGCTTGGGTCCGACCTAGCCACCGTCAGCAAAGATCTTTTGCAGGCGCGGATATTTCTGGAGCGCCCTCGCGATCAGACCAGCGGCACTGTCGCGATCCTGGATATTTCCCGAAAATTACCTCGAGCGAGAGGAGGTGGCCTTCGCTGTCGACGAGCCATTGCGCTTAGTGCCTTTAATTTTCTTGCCCGCAGCGTAGCCGACCGGATCAATGGAGACCCCCCTTTTTCGGTCGCTTTCACAGACTGCGTATCGATGATTGCCGCAGCGGGGTCGCTCAGGCGCCCGCAGGCTTCGGGGCATCTCTCGGTGTGCGGAGGAAAATCTCTTGGCAGCTGCCGCCACTGGCAACCCGTGTGGCGGATTGCGTTGAACAGCTCGCGCACGTTTGTCTGGCGCTTCGTCCGCCTGCGCGGGCCGACGGGATCATCGGCTCGATGCTAGCCCACTCCCCGTCGGTCACATCACTTTGGATAACGTCCAACTCGCGGCTTGTGCACCTTGCGCTGTTCGTCCGTCCACATGGCAGCCCCCTGCTTTTGCCGAATCGGCTGCCATAGACAAGAATCACAGGGGATTCTCATGGTTCAAGAACTTTCGAAACAGGCTCTAAGGACGGCTGGATGCACCTGCGGCGAGGGCGCTCCACACCGGGATCGACGGCACCGGGCCCCGTCAATTGAAGTGGAGCTTCAGGCCCGGCTCCGGCCACCGCATCACGCCCAATCGGCCGGAATCGGACAGGGTGACATAGGCTGTGCACATGTCGGCGCCGCCAAAACAGAGGTTGGTTGGATAGCGGTCCGGCATTTGCACCGCACGAACGATGTCGCCGGCCGGAGAGATTTCGGTGATATATCCGGTGTTGAGCGTCGCCACGGCGATGTTGCCGCTGGCCATGACCTTCAGACTATCGAAGCGCGCGGGTCCACCGAGGCCCGCGATCATCCGGCCGCTGTGGGGCGCAAACTGCTCTTTTGCTTTGAGCCTGCCGGGACCTTGGACCTCGAAGGCCCAAAGCCTGGCGCCCTCGGTGTCGGCGACGTAGAGCGTCTTGCCGTCCGGCGACAGGCCGCAGCCGTTGGGGCTCAGGATGGGGTAGGCCACTTCAATGATCTTGGTACCGTCTGTCAGTGCATAGTAGACGCCGCCGTTGTCACGCTGACGGGGGTGGCGTTTGCCGAGGTCGGTGAAGTAGAAGCCGCCCTCCTTGTCGAACACCAAGTCGTTTGGTGCCGACAGCAGGTGACCATCCACCTCCTTGTAGAGCAGCTTTGCCTCACCACTTTTCGGGTCGATACGCTGCACGTAGCCGAACTCGTAGCCCGGGTGCGGCCCGAGGCCCATGGAATGGCCCTCGACATAGCGACTACCTCCATTGTTGCAGAGATAGAAGTGGCCGTCGGGACCGATTGCCAGCCCATTGGGGCCCCCTCCGCAGCTCGAGAACAAGCTGACCTTGCCGTCGCTCGTCACGCGTGTGCAGCGCTGATTGCGGATTTCTGTCAGGACTACCGAGCCATCGGCACAGACCACGGGGCCTTCTGGAAAACCCAAGCCTGCCGCTAGGATTGTCACGTCACCCATTGTGGCGCTCTTCCTTTTGATGTCCTCGAGCCTCGCCAGCGCGATGATAATCCTATGGTCGCCCTGTCGCGCGGCAGCCCCAGCCAGTTGGCGATGGTCTACTCACAGGGCCGGCATCCCCAGATGCAAACGCAGTTGCCGCAAAAGGTTGGCTAGAGCACGGCTTCTGCCATGCGCTCCAATTGTGCGCCCATCTCGGCTTCGGTCTCAACGTGCGTCGAACGCACGACCACGCGATCGGCGCCCGCGTCGAACAGCGGTCGCAAGACATTCTTGATCGGCTCCTGCCCGTAGACCGTGATGCTGATCAATTGCGGATCACGGCCGGCCGCTGCTGCCAGACGATCGAGCTCCTTGCGAGCTTTTTCTAGATCGGCAGGGGTGATGCGATTGGGCAGCCACCCGTTCGCGTGATCGACGACGCGTTTGAGCACGTTCTTTGCCGCTCCGCCGAGCAAGATGGGCGGATGCGGCTTCTGCGCAGGCTTAGGATACGAGCGCACGGGCGGGAAATCGAAGAATTTGCCATGAAACTCGGCGGCATCTTTGCACCACAGCGCCTTCATCACCTCCAGTGCTTCCCGCGTCTGGGTCCACCGGTGCGCAAAATTGCCGCCGAATATCTCGACTTCCTCCTTCAGCCACCCTGTGCCGACGCCAAGTATGAAGCGGCCTCCGCTGTGGTGATCCAGGGCGGCGACCTCTTTGGCCAAAAGCAATGGATTGCGTTGCGGCACCAGCGTGATTCCGGTCGCCAGCTTGAGCGTGGTCGTCACCGCCGACGCACGCGCCAGGGCGATGTAGGGCTCGGTAAAGTGCGAGTAAGTCCAGGGGATGGCGCCGCCCGTGGCTGGGAAGGGACTGGCGCTCACTACCGGTACGGCGGGATGCTCGGCATACCAGATCGATTCAAAGCCCAGGCGTTCCGCCGTCCGCCCCATGAAGGCTGGGTCTATGGTGTAGGCGGGCAATGGCATGGACAATCCGACACGCATGGCAGTCACCTTCACGCGTTGCGTCGCCGTCGATTAGTAGTGCCGTTGCTAGCGCGCGGCAATCGCCAATTCGCTCGGACGTTCACGGCTCCTGGCTGGCAGACTACAATGAGCGCTGGGGGGCGGGCCGGCGGTAGGGGCAAAGGCAGTGTGCACGCCAAGCGTTCTCGTCCTGCCAGGCTTCACCGCGGGCGCAGAACCCGCCCAAACTCGCGATGCGCTCATAGGCAATGATTGAAGGCGAGGCTAGAAACCATGCTCAACGCGCGCGGCGCAAGGACCAGTTGGTCACGGTCCTTTGCTCGGATGCCGAGTGCGGGTGGCGATGTGCATTGTTCGGATGAACGGCCTAGGTGATCGTTGAGCGGGTGTGGCAAGCGATGATTGTCGTTTTCGGTTCGATCAACGTCGACCTCACCTTTCGCCTTCCGCATCTTCCCTCGGTCGGTGAAACGGTGCTGACGCCAACGTTCAGCCAGACCATTGGTGGCAAGGGGGCCAACCAGGCAATCGCCGCCGCGCGAGATGGAGCCGCCACATCCTTCATTGGACGTGTAGGCACCGACAGTTTCGGCACGGCCGCGCTCTCGGCGTTGGCGGACGCCGGCATCGACATCCGTGGGCTCAAGGCTGTGCCTGGTACCACAGGCCTTGCCACGGTGTGGGTCGACGGGGATGGACAAAACCAGATCGCCGTTGCCTCGGGCGCAAACAGCGCTCTCAAGGCGCAGGCGCTGAGCGATCGGGAGATCGGGGCCGACACGTTGGTTGTCGTGCAGATGGAGACGCCCGCGGCCGAAGTCGAAACCGCCATCGCCTACGCTCGGCAGATGGGAGCCAAAGTCATTCTCAACCTTGCACCGGCACTCCCCCTCACGACCGCGGCGCTTCGCCAGGTCAGTATCCTGGTGCTCAATGAGCATGAGGCATGTGTCTTGTGTGGGTTGCTTGAATTACCACAGGCCAGACCCATCGATCAGGGCCTCGCATTGGCCGGCAAGCTCAACAACACTGTCATCATCACGCTAGGCGCAGAGGGTGCGATCGGCGCGCTGGGTGGTACATTGTGGCGGGTGGGTGCCATGACCGTGCCGGCCGTCGACACGACGGGAGCCGGGGATTGCTTCGTTGGCGTTTTGGCGGCGGCTCTCTCGCGGGGTGCAGACGTGGCAGCGGCCATGCAGCGGGCGGCGGTAGCAGCGAGCCTTGCGTGTACTGTCGTGGGGGCAACGCCCAGCTTTCCGACGCACGACAGGATTGACGCCGCCTTGGTTGGGGTGGGACGATCGCCGGTCAAGGGATAGGCGAAGGGCAGGCACAAATCCTGATCGACTGCGATGGAGGTGCGGCATCGCCATCCGAAGGATATCGGCCACTCAGAAGGGACGCTCTTGCGCGGAGGCCGCAAGCTCGGCCGCGGCGCGGCCGGCTCTGCGCCCGAAGACGACGCCGGCGACAAGGCCCGTGCCGCTGCCGTAGTTGTGATAGTAGAGCCCGCCGACGATTTCGCCCGCCGCGTAGAGCCCGGGGATCGCCGCGCCGGTCATGTCCTGCACCTCGGCACGCCTCGATACGCGTAAGCCCCCGAACGTGAAGGTGATGCCAGTTGTCACGCCGTAGGCATGGTAGGGCGGAGCATCGAGCCGGTTGGCCCAATTGGTCTTGTTGATGGCGAGGCCGTGGGTGCAGAGCCCGTCGCGGACATTGGGATTGAACGGCACGTCGGGCCGTGGCGCCGCGTTGAAGGTGCGCACCGTCTCCAGGAAACCTTTGGCCTCGACGCCCGTCAGCTTGGGTGCCAGTTCCTCCAGGGTGTTCGCCATCTCCTTGGTGATGCGGGCAATTCGGTACTCCTCGCGCAGCAGCCGGACGACCTTCTGATCGAACAGCTGCCAGGCAAAGAGGCCGGGCTGCTTCAGGACCTCATGCCCGTATTTGGCGTAGGTATAGCTGTGGAAGTCGGCGCCCTCGTCGACGAACCGCTCGCCCCTGGCATTGACGATGATGCCGAAGGGATAGTTGTGCTTCTGAAAGCGGTCGCCGACCGCGAGATCGCCATAGGGTGGCGCATTCATGTCCCATTGCACGGCATGGGCGCCTGACCAGTGGCCATGGGTGGCGGCGCCGATGTCGATCGCCATTCGCAGGCCTTGGCCGTTGTTGAATCGAGTGCCGCGCACCTTGGCGAGGTCCCAGTTGGGCCCCAGATAGCGGGCGCGCATTTCGGGATTGGACTCGAACCCGCCGCAGGCGAGCACCACCGCGTTGGCGCGCAGCTCGATATCCTCGCCGTGCCGGCGCGCGCGCACACCCACGACGCGGCCGCGGGCACGGATGAGGTCTACTGCAGTGGTGTCGTAGAGCACGGGAATGCCGGCGCGCTCGATCGCCTCATGCAGCGTTTTGACAAGCTGCGCTCCGCCCCCCAGCAGATGACAGGCAAGCCCGCCCCAGAACTTGAACTTGCCGCCGACCTTAAACGCCTGACGGCCGAGCGCAGGCTGGAAACGGATGCCTTGCTTCTTGAGCCATTGCGCGGCGGCATAGCTGTCAGCAATGAGCGCGTCGGTTAGATCAGGATCACAGCGGTACTCAGTCAGCCTATGCATGTCGTCGTAGTACTGTTCGCCAGTATAGGTTCCGAAGTCGATGTTGGCGAGGTCGAGATCGCGGATGTCGGGCGCGAGCGCGATCAGATCCTCGACGGTTCGGAAGGTGAAGCGGAATGCGCCGCCCGTGAATGCCGAATTGCCGCCGCGAGCCTCCTTCGGTGCCGTCTCCAGCATGGCCACGCCGGCGCCAAGCTCGTGAGCCTGCAAGGCAGCATTGGCGGCCGCATTGCCGGCGCCGATCACCAGTACGTCGACGTGGCCCAGGTTGGCTCTCGCCATTCCCGACGCTCCGCGCCATCGCAGGAGTTCAGCGCCCACGCGCAACCGTCGCTTCGAGCGCTGCTTGCCTGATCAATTTTTCCTAGGACGACCGCATTTGCGCGCTGCTAGCCGCCCAGATGCTTCGCCCAGAACGCCAGCATCCGCTCCCAAGCCGTCTCGGCCGCCGCGCGGTCGTGAACCTGTCGCTGCTCGTTCATAAAGCCGTGGTCGGCGTCGTAGCGGAAAATCTCGGCGTTTTTGCCGGCTGCCCTGACGCCTGCCTGGAACTTGTCTACGGCCGCGGGCGTGCACCAATCGTCCCGATTGGCGAAATGCGCCTGCAGCGGCACCTTGATGTCGGCTGGTTTGGCCGCGGTCTCCGGCGGCAAGCCGTAGAAGCAGACCGCAGCGGTGAATTCTGGTACGCGGGCTGCACCTAAAATTGTCACCGCACCGCCAAGGCAAAAGCCGGTCAGACCGACCTTGACCCCTGTCCGTTGCAGAAATTGCGACGCTCCGCGCACAACCTGGTCAGTCGACTCAAGAAAATTCAATGAATTCATCTCGCGACCGGCCGCCTCCGTGTCGTGATAGGGCACGACCACTCCGGCATAGAGATCCGGTGCAAGAGCCTCGTATCCGGCAAGAGCCAGCCGGTCGCAGATACCCTTAATCTGCTCCTGCAGGCCCCACCATTCCTGGATGACCACAACGCCCGGGGCCTTGGCACGGCCGGCCTTGGCCAAGTAGCCAGAAGCCTCCTTGCCGTCAGGCCGCCGAAACCCAACGTTGGTGCCCATCTTCGCTCCTCCCATTCAACCGTGGCCCATCCACGCTCGGCTCGGTGCCGTTAGGATACCAAAGCACGGAGCACGTGCAGAGGAAAGTGCAATGGAAGTTGGGTGATCTGCTCCCTACCGGAATAGCACCTACCGGCTAAGCGCTGGCGCGCGCCGGAGCGCTTGCCCCGAGCGGGCGATCGTGGCCACCCGCGGCCGGAGGAACCGTCGCGGGCGGACGCTGCCACCCCGTGGGTGCCAAGCCGCGCGCCCAGCGCAAAGAGATTGCAGAGTGTATGGTAACGGGATCGCCAGCAGCAGGGCTTCACGCTACACCTGCCTGGTTCCCCCATCCACCCATCCCAACCCGACCGCGCTCCCCATTGCTTCAGCCCGCCGACACACGCTTGCTGTTTCTTGGGGCCGACTATCGGCGGCTGTGGGCGATCGGCGGCCTGACGGGCGTTGCGCGTTGGCTTGAGTTCATCGCCATCGCCATCTTTGCCTATGAGCTCACCCGGTCGCCGAAGCTTGTCGCGCTTCTCGCCGTGCTGCGCATGGTCCCTTATGTGCTGTTCGGGTTCCTGGTAGGAGCCATTGCGGATGCGATCGATCGCAAGCGCCTCCTGGTGGCCGGCTTCGCAACGATGGTCGCCGCCTCGACCACGATGCTCGTTGTCACGGCGATGGGTGCTGCCACGTATTCGGCCGCTGCGGTGATCGTCATGGTGTCCGGCGCCTTCTGGACCATCGACATGCCGGTGCGCCGCCGCCTTCTCGTCGATGCTGTCGGGACCAAAAGCGTTCCAGCCGCGCTCGGATTCGACAATGCCACGATGTACGCCACGCGCGCCCTCGGCCCGCTGATGGGTGGCGTCACCTACCAAGCGGTGGGGATCAGTGGCATCTATGCGGTGATCGCGATGAACTACCTCGTTTGCTTGGGGCTCGCCGCTTGTGTCGGTGTCCGTTCCGGCACGTCGCCGGTCGCAAAGTCGGTCGGCAGCGCACTGGGCTTTCTATTGCCGCCGCCACAGCTCGTCTTCGATCGCCGCTTCCAGATCATCATGGGTGTGACGCTCGTCTACAACGTCTGGTGCTGGCCGTTCATCGGCTTGGTGCCAGTCCTGGGGCAGAAGGATTTCGCACTCACGCCGGCCCTCGTCGGCGCCTTGTCGGCCTGCGACGGGATTGGGGGCACGCTTGGGGCTATGGCTGTCGGGATGTTGGCCACGCCGCGCACGTTCTTTCGCTTCTACTACCTCGGTACCCTGGCGTGCCTCCTTTTGATGCTCGGATTGGCGCTGAACCTCACCGTCGGTACCGCCGTTGCTCTTTTGCTGGTGAGCGGCGTTGCTGCGGCAGCCTTCTCTTCGACCCAGTATGCCCTCGTCTACAACATCGCGCCACCGGACATGCGGGGACGTGCCACCGGTATACTGTCGATCTTTATCGGCTCCTCGATGCTCGGCCATTGGCATGCCGGTTTGTTGTTCGAGAGGCTCGGCTCGATCCAGGCGATGCAAGTGATGGGCTGCGAGGGATTGGCTGCCATGTTGGTGCTGGCGGTCCTGTGGTGGCGCACGCCCATGCAGCGCGCCCTCTGACGCGAAAGAAGGCCCCAACCCCTCGGTCCAGCGGTTGTGGTGGCGCGGCAGCCGAGCCGCGGCCAGCGGCCTGTGCCGGGCGGTGCTCAATGCCGCCACCCCCGTTAAGTCCGCGCTGTCCCGGTACCGTCTGTCAGGTGCCGCGCCCGCCTGCAAGATGTGGATCCACCCTGGTTCTCCGCTTTGCCGCTCTTGATTGCGGCCGACCAATCATCACGCCGCTCGCGGGGTGCCGGCGCGCTGGCCGACGTTCTGGACCTTGAATTTCAGGCATGGATGCTGTGCATCCACGGCGGACCTGCCGAGACAGATCAGGCCAGATGATTCCAGCGCCATCTCGTCCCTGCGCAGCACGATCTCCGCCTTGCTTCCCATGGACAGATACGTGCCGTTCAGACTTTCATCGACAAGCACAAACATACCGCTGCGATATTCGATGCGTGCGTGCACGCGCGAAGCACTAGGGTCGGTCACCACGAGCTCGTTATCAGGGCTACGCCCCATGCGAAGAACGGGTTTTCTTGGGCCCACCCTATCGACTTTGCTGCCAAATCTTACGACCAGACGGGATGCGGGCGCATGGTTGGGGTTTCTGGGGACCGTCAGGCCATCACGCGCGAAGATGACCTGGCACAGTTCCACGGGCTCCGCCTTGCCTTTGACTATCGTGCTCCCGACCGAGCGAATGGTATTTGCCGTACGTTTCGGAAGGGTCTTGGCGGTTTCCCTGGTCAGGAGAATCTCGCCCGGTTTCGCTTGGGCGAGCACGCGGGCCGCGACGTTCACAGCGTCGCCGAAAACGTCGGTTCCCTGTAGGATCACGGGTCCGTAATGAAAGCCCACGCGGAGGGCGGGCAGGGTACCGGCAAATTCTGAGAGCGAGGCCGCCTGTTTAATGCAGCCCTGCATATCCATGGCCGCATCCATAGCGTGACGAGCGGACGAAAACACGCACATGGCGCCATCGCCGATCGTCTTCACAACGTCCCCGCAGTGGCGGGCTATCGCCTGAGTTAGCAGAGCAAGCGTCTTTGCAATCGCGGCGTGCGCACGCGCGTTACCCAAGGCTCGATAGAGCTCTGAGCTCCCGAACAGGTCAACAAACAGGATGGCGCAGGGATGACCAGTACGTTTGACTGACGCCATGATTACAGCCTCCAAAGAATTTGACTGGCGGATGCTGTGCTCCCAGGGTCGGATCCGGTGCGCGGATGGCAAGGCATCGAGCGTCTCGGCAACAATGCGACACCCCGCGCCGCGGAGGATGTGACATAGGGAACAGAGCGACAAAAGAAATATGACCCCCCCATCGCAGCGTTCTGAGGGGCGCTGGACCTGGACGTAGCCACCGTGCCCTGCGTGCGCAGCCATGCCGACCAGGCCACCCCGACAAGCCACGGCAGCTCTACAGGGGTATCCGGGAGGGCCACCAGAGGCTTGAGTTCCGCAGATGCCTGCCATGCCGCGGACCCCGGCTCTTCTGCAACCGGATCGCCGCCATGGCGGCGTGCATGTCATCACCATCACCGTCGCCGATGATGCGCATGGCGCGGCGTGTTGGCGTCGATCTTGGTCTCCCGATAAAGCCTGCCAGCAAACACCTTATCGTCGGACGCGCGGTGGCGTAGGCTGCAGGGCTCGGGATCACTCCCCACGCATGCAGATATCGACCAGGGATCTCTATCATGGCGATCGGCCGCGTCCGTCTGAGCGTTGCTGAGGCTCGCGCGCTGGCAGAAGGTGCGCTGCAGGGTATCGGCTATCCGCACACCGATGCGCGCATCATCACCGACCACGTCATCGATGCAGCGCTGTGCGGCTACGAATATTCGGGCTTGGCCAAAATCCTCAACATCCCGGAAAGTCAGCATTTCCGGCTGCCGCGGCGCCCCATAAAGGTGCTGCGCGAGACCAGCGTGTCGCTAGCCTTCGACGGCGGAAACAACGTCGGCATGCTGGCGCTCTTTCATGCGGCAGAGGCAACGATCAAGAAGGCAGCTGCGCATGGGATTGCGCTCGTTTCGGTGGCCGATGCTTGGATGAGCGGGCGCAGCGCATATTACGTCGAGATGATCGCCAAAGCCGGCCTTGTAACACTCCACACCGCTGCCAGCTCGCGGTTGGTTGCTCCGCCTGGCGGCATCAGGCCGATCCTTGGCACCAATCCGATCGCAATCGCCATTCCCTCATCGCGTGGGCCAGTGGTGCTCGACATGGGCACGTCGGCCTACATGATGACCGAGCTGATGCTGCGCGAAAGGCTCGGTGAGTTGCTGCCTGAAGGCGTTGCGCTCGGGCCCGATGGCGAACCGACCAGAGATGCGTCGCTGGCCCGGCGAGGCGCCTTGTTGCCTTTCGGCGGCTATAAGGGTTATGGCTTGGCGCTGATGATCCAGGCGCTGGGGCTGCTCGCCGGCCCGGGTCCCAATGGGGAGAGCGACTACGGCTA
>Ga0066903_100003088_pt1 | contig 13416 bp, 9 predicted proteins | sample PanSoiMetaGPlot1_FD_67491 | JGI IMG/M metagenome (GOLD analysis project Ga0066903, IMG submission 67491) | Tropical forest soil microbial communities from Panama analyzed to predict greenhouse gas emissions - Panama Soil - Plot 1 (version 2) | ecosystem: Environmental > Terrestrial > Soil >... | reverse complement strand
ATCCTCAGGAGCGTCGACTGGGCGGTGGCGCACGGCGCTCGCGTCATCAATATGAGCTTCGCGGGTCCGCGCGATCCAGAGTTAGCTGTTGTCCTTGCCACCGCCGCCAAGAAGGGCGTCGTTCTGGTAGCAGCCGCGGGCAATGCCGGCCCCAAATCTCCACCGCTCTATCCGGCCGCCGATCCGAACGTGATCGCCGTGACTGCGACAGACGCTGATGACAAGCTCTTCGCCCAATCCAACTGCGGCAACTACATTGCGGTTGCCGCACCGGGCGTCGATATTGTGGCGCCAGCGGCGTCCGGCACCTATCAGTTCACGAGCGGCACCTCCGTTGCAGCCGCCCAGGTGAGCGGAATCGCAGCGCTGTTGCTCGACGCCAAGCCTGGTCTCTCTCCGCAAGCCGCGCGTAAGGCTCTGCTCTCAACCGCCCGAGATCTCGGACCGAAAGGTCGTGATGATCAGTTCGGCGCAGGGCTGGCCGACGCCTACGGCGCGGTGCGGTCGCTCGCGGCGAGCCCCGCCAGTGCGCCAGTGGCGAGTGTGTCCACCGGGCGCTAGCTCGCGCACGCCAAACAAATTTTACCCGCAGGTTGGCAGTAGCGCTGCGGCTCCGCCAATCTCTGTTCAAATTCAGTTCATCGCGGAACTTGCAGGCGTCCGTCGGGCGGGCAACCATATCCGGTCACAAACGTTGAAGGAGAGAAATGGTTTGCCCTGGTCATCACCGGCCGGGCACCATGCAATTGGTGGCTATGGTGGATGGGACAATCGCTGGACAACACAGATGGGAGCCTGAGGGCCAGTGGGCGCAGTTCCGATCCCGGCGCGCCACACGTTTCCCGCAACCGGACAGCCGCCGCAGGGCGTGAATTTTTCCGCGCACTTTGTAGCGATCTCGCCGGGCTTGCGCTTCGGTTGCGGCAATATCGCTTGGCAAGGCGCGCACAAGCCGTTCACGCATCACCATCAGCAATTCGTAGAGGATCGTTTACGCGCGTGACCGTAGTCGTGCTCCGCCGCATCACCATTGGACTTGTCGGGCTGGCTACAATCGGCGCGCTTGCTCTCACCGGCGCCATGCTGTGGGTGATCATTGACATGCCCTTGGAAAGGCCTGGTGATGCAGCCAGGCCGGCGCTCTTGCTCGAAACGGCAGATGGGGAAGCACTTGGGCGGGTCGGTTCGCTGAAATTTGCGGACGCCGCGCGTGCGGATTTCCCCGATCGCCTGGTGCAGGCCGTTCTCAGCATCGAGGACCGACGCTTCTACAATCACTTTGGGATTGACCCACTGGGAATCGCACGCGCCCTGCGCCGCAATGCGGAGGCGGGCGGAATCGTTGAAGGCGGCAGCACGATAACCCAGCAACTTGTGAAGATGCGAATGCTGGGCAATGAGCGCACGTATGCGCGCAAACTGCGCGAAGCGCTCACCGCAATTTGGCTGGAGTTGCGACTTGGAAAAGATGAGATACTCACCCGCTATCTCAATAACGTCTATCTCGGTGGGGGTGCGCACGGCATGCCAGCAGCCGCGCGGCTCTATTTCGACAAGCGCCTCGACGAGTTGAACCTTGCCGAGGCGGCGATGCTCGCAGGTTTGATCAAGGCCCCCTCGCAGTACAATCCCCTGCGCGACCCGGAGGGGGCGCGAGAGCGGGCCGCGCTCGTCATCGATGCAATGGTTACGAATGGCGCAATTGACTCGCAGGTCGCCGACGACACCAAGGCCCGGCCGGCAACATTGCACCCAACGGCGGTGTCCACACAGGCGGGCTCCTGGTTCACAGATTGGGTGGGACGAGAGGCTGCCAGTGTGACCGGTTCGTTTACGCGCAGCGTACGCGTGCGCACGACGCTGGATCCAAGGCTCCAGCGTCTGGCCGAGAATGTTGTCAATGGCGCCCTCGCCCGTGAAGGGGCACGCGTGGGCGCCTCTCAGGCCGCGCTTGTGGCCCTGCGGCCCGATGGTGCAGTGCTCGCGATGGTGGGCGGGCGCGACTATAACAAAAGTCAATTCAACCGGGCCGCCGAGGCCAATCGCCATCCCGGCTCGGCGTTCAAGCTGTTCGTCTATCTGGCCGCCTTGCGCAAGGGCCTCGGGCCAAACGACACGATCGACGCCGGACCGGTGGAGATCAACGGCTGGGAGCCCGAGAATTTCGGCGGCCACGAATACGGGCGTGTCACGCTCGCGGATGCTTTTGCGCGATCGATCAACACGGCAGCCGTGCGCCTCGCCATGGACGTCGGATTGGATGAGGTGATCCGCGCCGCGCGTGATCTCGGCATCGACGCACGATTACCAAAAGTGCCCAGCCTGGCCTTGGGCGCGGTCGAGGTGAGTCTCCTGGATCTCACCGGAGCCTTCGCTTCGGTGCGCGCCGGGCGCATGCACGTCGAGCCTTGGGGCATAACGGCCTTCGGCCCGGAGGGCCAAGCGCGCCTGCAAACAATGGGACCCCCGATGATCGGCTCCCAGCAATCATTGGGGCGCTATCAGCAACCCATGATCGATCTGCTTCAAGGCGTGGTTGAACACGGCACCGGGAGAGCTGCCGCACTCAGCGGCTTTGCCGCCGGAAAGACCGGCACCAGCCAGAACCATCGCGACGCATGGTTCATCGGCTTCAATGAATCGCTGATTGTCGGCGTGTGGGTCGGCAATGACGATGGCACGCCTATGCACCGGGTGGTCGGCGGGGCGCTGCCCGCGTCCATCTGGAAGCGCTTCATGGCGGAGGCGACAGGTCTGATTGCGCAGAGTAACCAGCGTGATACAAACGTCTCGGATGATCGCTCTGCCCAAGCATCAAACCAACCCCAAATATCGCCGGCCACTCAAGCTTCATCTGACGCGGCACAACAGCCGCAATGCGACTATCGGGCCTGTGCCAGCCGAAGGTCATTCCGAGCATCAGACTGCACTTACCAGCCCTATTCCGGTCCGCGCAGGTTCTGCGACATGCGCGCGAAACCGACCACGCCGGCTGAACAGGTATCGCAGCCACCAAGCGCCGGAGAGGCGCCGCCGACCCAGGCGCGCGCCCAGGCGCAATGCAACATGGATGTCTGCAGTCGGTTCTACAGCTCGTTCGATTCCTCGGACTGCACGTACCAGCCGTATGGCGGCGGTCCTCGTCGAGTCTGCGAAAGATAGGTGCTTCGTTGTAACAGAGGCTCAGCCCTTGACGGCGATATAGAGGCCGCGGTCTGGCATCAGGCCCTTCGCCTCGAACTGCGCCCGCAACCCCGCCTCTCGCATGCAAGCGAGCATTTCTCGGCGCTCGAACAGGCCAAGCTCGTGCCGGTCGACATGGTGCGTGACCGCCTTGTTCCGTTCACCGATGAGATAGTGCATGTCCATGATCGAGACATTGCCGCGGATCTTGGAAACGGACTGCCGCGCGATCTTCACGTCGTCGTTGCCGACGGTGGTCATCGTGACGGCTCCGGGCTTGTAGCCGCTCTTGCTCCACCAAGGCTCTATGATGACGACACCGCCCACCTTGAGGTGCCGCGCAAAGTTGGACAGCGTCTTCTTCAGGCGCGCACGCGTGCGCACATAGCCGATCGAGCTGAACAGACACAACACGACGTCGAATTGCCGGCCAAGCTCGAGGCTGACCATATCGGCGCGCACAAACGAGACTCGCTTGCACCGTCGGCGGGCGATCCGAAGCATGTCCTCGTTGAGGTCGGTGGCAACGATCGAGAATTCGTCTTGCAATAGCTCGGCGTGCTTGCCAGTCCCGCAGGCGACCTCCAGGAGATCGGTGCCGGGCGAGGTCTTGTACGTCCGGATCAACTCGCGAAGGGTGTCGACCTCTTTTTGGTAGTCCTTCCAGGAGTAAAGCAGATCGTAATGCTTAGCGAGCGACTTGAAGATCGTCTGCCTCTGCATGGAGGCACTCCGGTAGAATCGATCAATCCAGATGAAATTTCTCGAGCTGGCGATGCTCAGCCAGGATCCGGCGCACGGTGCCGGTGACCGAGCGCATCACCACGGTCTCGGTCTCGATGATGTCCTTGCGGAAGCGCACGCCGCGCAGCATGGCGCCGTCGGTCACGCCGGTCGCGGCGAACAGGCAGTCGCCCTTCACCATGTCCTCGATCTCGTAACGCATGCGCGGATCGGTGATACCCATCTTGGCGGCCCGATCGCGCCGCTCCTCGGTGTCGAGCACGAGCCGGCACTGCATCTGGCCGCCGATGCAGCGCAGCGCCGCCGCTGCCAGCACGCCCTCGGGGGCCCCACCGATGCCGAGATAGATGTCGACGCCGGTCGACTCCGACTCCGCAGTGTGGATGACTCCCGCGACGTCGCCATCCGTGATCAGCCGCACCGCCGCGCCAACCTTGCGCACGCCGGCGATGATATCGGCATGGCGCGGCCGATCGAGAACGAGCGCAGTGATGTTCTCTGGCTTTACGCCCTTGGCCTTGGCGAGCTTGAGGATGTTGTCGCCGGCGGGGGCATCGAGATCGACGATACCTTTCGGATAGCCTGGCCCGATCGCGATCTTCTCCATGTAGACGTCGGGGGCGTGCAGCAGGGTACCTTCGTCGGCCATGGCGACAGTGGCGATCGCACCCGGCATGTTCTTGGCGCACAGTGTGGTGCCTTCGAGCGGGTCGACCGCGATGTCGACCTTGGGTCCTTTCTTGGTGCCCACCTCCTCGCCAATGAACAGCATGGGCGCCTCGTCAAGCTCGCCCTCGCCGATCACCACGGTGCCATAGATCGGCAGGTTGTTGAGTTCACGCCGCATGGCATCGACCGCAGCCTGATCGGCGGCTTTCTCGGCACCGCGTCCGCGCAGCCGCGCGGCCGAGACCGCCGCCCGCTCGGTCACACGGACGATCTCGAGCGTCAGGATTCGCTCCAGCAACAGATCGGAGTGGACGGTGATTGAGGAGCCTGCCTCGCGCTTGTTCATGGTCTTGCCCCTCGTCAGCTTTTCTCGATGCGGATCATATGCGGCTGTTCGGCAATCACGCCGTCGCTCTCAATCGCCGAGAGCGCGCGGCGCACGGCGTCCTCGCTGGTCGCGTAGGTGATCAGCGCGACCGATGCCGGCGTCTCAATGCTGCGCGGGTCCTCGCCGCCATGCGGCTTGCGGTCACGACCGCGCTGCACGATCGATTCCAGCGAGATGTTCTCGTCGGCCATGCGGCGCGCGATGGTCGCGGCCGTGCCAGGCTTATCGACAGCGGCAAGCCTGATGTAGTAGCCGCCCTCGTGGCGCTGGATTGGAGCTCGCTGCGCCTTGGTGAGACCTGTCACTGGCCGGCCGAAGCACGGCGCGCGCCGGCCCGCCGCGAGATCGGTCAGATCGGCAACGACCGAGGCCGAGGTGGCAGCGCCACCGGCGCCCGGCCCCATCAGCGTCAGCTCCATCGTGTCGGCATCAATCGCGATCGCGTTGGTGACGCCGTCAATGCCGGCGATCACGGTGCCCTTGCGCACCATCGTTGGGTGTACGCGCTGCTCGATGCCGGCACTGGTGCGCTGCGCAACGCCGAGCAGCTTGACCCGATAGCCGAGCTCGTCGGCAGCCTCGAGATCGTCGAGCGAGATCGACTCGATGCCCTCGACATGCACCGCCTCGGCGTCGACTTCCGTGCCGAAAGCAAGGCTGGTGAGGATCGCGAGCTTATGGGCGGTGTCGAACCCGCCAATGTCGAAGGTCGGATCGGCTTCGGCATAGCCGAGCCTCTGCGCTTCCTTCAGGCAGGCCGTAAAGGACATCCGCTCCTGGTGCATGCGGGTCAGGATATAGTTGCAGGTGCCGTTGAGGATGCCGTAAACGCGGGAGATGCGGCTGCTGCCGAGCCCATCGCGCAGCGTCTTGACGATCGGAATGCCGCCGGCCACCGCTGCCTCGAAGCAGAGCGCCGCGTTGGTCTTCTCAGCCAGGTGCGCCAGCGCAACCCCATGGCGGGCGAGCAGCGCCTTGTTGGCGGTGACCACCGAGCGGCCGATGCTGAGCGCGGCCTCGACCGAGCTCTTGGCGGGATCGCCCTCCCCGCCCATCAGCTCCACAAAGACATCGAGGCCATTCAAGCGCGCGAGCTCTCTTGGGCTGTCGACCTTGTGTACACCGGACAGGTCGAGAGTCGGGTCCTTCGGTGGGTCCTTGGCCGCATAGGCCACGAGCTCGATCGGACGGCCGGCGCGCTCGGCCAGCTCGGTGCGCGAGCGCATGATCATGGCCGCCACGGCGGAACCGACCGTGCCTAATCCGGCGAGGCCCACTCTGAGCGGTTCAGCCATGAAGAAAAATCCGGGAAAAAATTTTAAACGTTAGCCACGCTTGGCAAGCGGCACCACGTTGTGCAACTTTTCCGGAGCGCTTTCAAGAAAGCGGCGAATATTGCGGGCTGCCTGGCGAATGCGCTGCTCGTTCTCCACGAGCGCAATGCGCACGAAGCCCTCGCCGCGCTCGCCAAAGCCGGTTCCCGGCGAAACCGCAACCTCAGCCTTTTCCACCAGGAGCTTCGAAAACTCAACGCTGCCGAGCACCTGGAACGGCTCCGGGATCGGCGCCCAGGCAAACATCGAGGCACGCGGCGGCGGCACCGGCCACCCGGCGCGGCCGAAGGAATCCACCAGCACGTCGCGCCGGCGCTTGTAGGTTGCGCGCATCTCGCGAATGCAATCTTCCGGGCCATTGAGCGCCGCGGTCGCCGCAACCTGGATCGGCGTAAACGCCCCATAGTCGAGATAGGACTTCACGCGGCCAAGCGCCGCGATGATGCGCTCGTTGCCGACCGCGAAGCCCATGCGCCAACCCGGCATCGAGAACGTCTTCGACATCGAGGTGAACTCGACCGAGATGTCCATCGCGCCCGGCACCTGCAGCACCGACGGGGGCGGCTGATCGTCGAAATAGACTTCCGCGTAGGCCAGATCAGAAAGGATGAAGATGCCGTGCTTCTTCGCGAACGGCACCAGCTCCTTGTAGAAGTCGAGATCGGCCACATAGGCTGTCGGATTGGACGGATAGCAGACCACGACCGCGAGCGGCTTCGGGATCGAATGCACGATCGCGCGCTCGAGAGTCGAGAAGAACTCGGGCGTGGGCTCGGACGGCACCGAGCGAATCACCCCACCCGCCATCAGGAAGCCAAAGGCGTGGATCGGGTAGCTTGGATCCGGCACCAGCACCACGTCGCCGGGGGCGGTAATGGCCTGCGCCACGTTGGCAAAGCCTTCCTTCGAACCGAGAGTGGCAACGACCTGGGTCTCATGGTTAAGCTTCACGCCGAAGCGGCGCCCATAATAGGCCGCTTGCGCCCGGCGCAGGCCGGCAATGCCCTTGGAAGCTGAATAGCGGTCGGTGCGCGGCTTGCCGAGCGTATCCTTGAGCTTCTCGATCACATGGGCCGGCGCCGGCAGGTCCGGATTGCCCATGCCGAGGTCGATGATATCGGCGCCCGCGTTGCGCGCGATGGCCTTGGCGCGGTTGACCTGCTCGAACACATAGGGTGGCAGGCGGCGGATGCGATGAAATTCTTCCATGATCGTGGCTATAGCTTTTGGGCTCTGGTCCTGCGCGACCAGCCTTCAGGCCGACGCAGGGGCTTTGTATCACGGGTTGGGTGCGGCGCCAGCGCCCGATACGCTTCCGGTTGCCGTCGGCTCGGACTTCTTCTTTTTGGCGGCGGCTTCGGCCGCCTTCTTTTTCGCGGTAGGCTCGGCCACCTTCTTTGTCGGCTGGTCCTCAGGCGCTATGCCAAGCCGCGTGGCGCGTTCCCGCGACGCGGTCAGCTCGTCCTTCAGCTTTTTTCGCTCAGCCTCGTCCAGCAGCCCTTCCGCACGCGCCGCCGGCCGATCATGCACCGCGGGAAAGTCCGGAGGCGTCTCCGAACGCGCCGGGATCTTCTCGGGCAGGCCACCCACCACCGCCGGGACGCTGTCCGCGAGATGGCTGGCGCAGCCCGCTAGCCACATTGCGACGGCCAAAAGCGTGCACAAGACCGCAGACGCCCGCAACGGAGCGGTCAGGCCGGCTGATAACCGTGGTTGCACCATGGATTGCACGCGTACTGCGCTCATGCAGGCCCTGCCGGCGGGGCCCGAGCAAGACCGGCATGTGACTCAGGTCGTTGCTAACTCAACTGATTGGCCTATATGACAAATATTCCGCTAATATATGTCTAAAGCAAGGTGCGGCCGCAGGTGGTTAACAGGCGTCTCGGCCCGAGGGATCAGACGGGGTAACGCGGCACTGCTTTCTCTTTGATCTGTCACAGCGAAAGGGAATCCTGCATTCCACATGGCCGGACATGGATAGAGCGGACATATCGAGGCCCCCGTGACGACCAACCAGCAATCCACCCCATCGCTCGACCTGGAAGAGCTCGCCAGGAACCTTGCCCGCATGGTCGAACAGGGCGGTAAGGCGTTGGCCGCCTACATGAAGCCGCGCGAGCAGGGCCATATCGAAGGCGAGCACGCCGAATTCATCGATGCGGTCAAGGCGCTCGGCCACGTCATGCAATACTGGCTGCAGGACCCGCAACGCGCCGCCGAACTGCAGATGGCGCTCGGCCGGTCCTACCTCGAGCTGTGGGCAAACTCGGTCAAGCGCATGGTAGGGGAAGCGGCCCCGCCCGTGATCGAGCCCGACGCGCGCGACAAGCGCTTCAGCGATCCTGACTGGTCAAGCAACCAGTTTTTCGATTTTCTCAAGCAGGCCTACCTGCTGACGGTGAGGTGGGCCAACCATCTTGTGGCCGACGCCAAAGGCGTTGATCCGCTCACACTGCAGAAGGCTGAGTTCTACGTTCGACAGATCTCGAACGCGATCGCGCCATCGAATTTCGTCCTCACCAATCCCGAGCTGTTGCGCGAGACGCTCGCCTCCAATGCCAGCAATCTCGCGCGCGGCATGCACAATTTGGCCGAGGATATCGCAGCTGGTGGCGGCGAGCTGCGCATCCGGCAGACCGATCCGCGCGTGTTCGAGGTCGGCCGCAATCTCGCAGTCACTCCCGGCAAGGTCATATTTCAGAACGACCTGATGCAGCTCCTCCAGTATGAGCCGACCACGCCCAACGTGCTCAAGCGGCCGATCCTGATCGTGCCGCCCTGGATCAACAAGTTCTACGTGCTCGACCTGACGCCGGAGAAATCCTTCGTCAAGTGGTGCGTGGATCAGGGGCTCACCGTGTTCGTCATCTCCTGGGTCAACCCCGACGAACACCTCGCCAAGAAAACGTTCGACGACTACGTGCTGGAAGGTCCGCTCGCTGCGCTTGGCGCGATCAAGCAGGCCACCGGCGAAAATAAAGTGCACGCGATCGGTTATTGCGTCGGCGGCACCTTGCTCGCCGTCACGCTCGCTCACATGGCGGGCAAGCGCGACCACCGCATCGCATCCGCGACCTTGTTCGCGAGCCAGGTCGACTTCACCTACTCGGGCGATCTCAAGGTGTTCGCCGACGAGGAGCAGATCGCTGCGCTCGAGCGCCAGATGACCGAACGTGGGTATCTCGACAGCCGCTATATGGCGAACTCGTTCAACCTGATGCGCTCAAACGATCTGATCTGGCCGTATGTGATCAACAATTACTTCAAAGGCAAGGACCCGACGCCCTTCGACCTGCTCTACTGGAATTCCGACTCCACCCGGATGCCGGCGGCCAATCATTCCTTCTATCTGCGCAACTGCTACCTCAACAACAATCTGGCACGCGGCAAGATGATGATTGCCGGCAAGCCGATCGACCTCAAAGCGGTCAAGGTGCCGGTCTACAATCTCGCCACCCGCGAGGACCACATCGCGCCGGCAAGGTCGGTGTTGTTCGGCTCGAGCTATTTCGGCGGAAAGGTCCGCTTCGTGCTGGCGGGATCGGGCCATATTGCGGGCGTCATCAACCCGCCAGCCAAGCAGAAGTATCAATACTGGGTAGGACCGAAGCCGACCGCCGATGCCGAGGTGGGCGAATGGCTCGCCAATGCCAAGGAGCATCCAGGTTCCTGGTGGCCGGACTGGCTCGCCTGGCTCAAGAAGCAGGGCGCGGAGGAAGTACCCTCGCGCGTGCCCGGCGCCGGAAAGCTCAAGGCGCTCGAGGACGCGCCCGGGAGCTTCGTAAAAGTGCGGGATTGAACCTCGCCGCATCGGGTCTTCCGGGCTGCTCGCAAAGCCGCTAGCATCCGACACCAACGGGACCTGCGCACCAAGCGCACACTCGTTTCAACACAACGGCCGTCCACAAGCCGTATCAAAAGGGAGGTCTCCATGAAAGCTTTGATCGCTGCGCTATTCGCGTCGACGATGGCCACCAGCGCGGCCGTTGCACAATATGCCCCGTTCAACGAGACCGGCGTGACCATGGGTCACTGGCACCTCGTCTCGCATGACGTCGCAGTCAACAAGAAGCTGTTCATGGGCATGGGCGGCCGTGACGTCGCTGCTGCGACCGTGCAATTCCCAGGTGCCCGCATCAATCTGAACCTGGGCAATGAGCCGCCCGGCAAGGGCGGCACCATCGGCTCGGCGGTGAACCATGTCGGGTTCATCGTCAACAACGTGCAGGCGCGTGTGGCAGAGTGGAAGGCGGCCGGCGTGCCGGTGCTGCCCGGCAACAACAACCGGCTCGATCAGGCCTTCGTCGAGACGCCGGATGGCGTGCGCATCGAAATCCTGGAGGACAAGGCGCAAGCCGCGCCGATCCAGCATGAACACATCCACTTCTTCCTGACGGAAGCTGAGATCCCCAAGGCCGTCGCCTGGTACGCCAAGACATTCGGCGGCAAGGCCGGCACCCGCAACAATCAGCCGGTCGTGGATGTTCCGGGCGCGCAGCTCCGCTTCGCCAAGGCCGATGCGCCGCAGGCGAAGACCCGCGGACGCGTGCTCGACCACATCGGCTTCGACGTCAAGGACCACGCGGCCTTTGTGCGCAAGATCGAGGCCGAAGGCATCAAGCTCGATGAGCCAGTGCGCAAGAACGAGACGACCGGCACCATCATCACCTACATCACCGATCCGTGGGGCACTCGCATCGAGCTGGTGCAGCGCGGCCAATAAGCTACCGCATCGTCGTCATTCCGGGCGCAAGCGCCTTGTGCCCGGAATGAAGCTCCGATTAGAATAATATTCGGCATGTCCGCCTAGCGCCTGACGTAACGGGGGCATTGCATGAAGCGATTGCTGCTTGGCACGCTCCTCCTGTTGGTTCTAACGGGCGGCTACGTCTTTCGGGATTCTCTCCTCTCATTCACCGGCCTGGTCGGTGGCAAAGCAGCGGAGCAGAAAGGCGCGCGCCCGGCTGCCGCCCAGACCGTGGTCGCAGGTGTCGCTGAAGTTTTGCCGACGCCAATCCAGGTGAGCGCGATCGGCACCGTGCAGTCGATCGCGACCGTGATCATCAAGTCGCGCGTCGACGGGCAAATTGCGGACGTCCACTTCGAAGAAGGTCAGGACGTCAAGGAAGGCGACCTTCTGTTCACGCTCGACAACCGTTCCTTCCAGGCACAGCTCGCGCAGGCGGAGGCCGTACTGCAACGCGATCGGGCGCAGCTGGAACGCGCACAGCTTGAGCTCAAGCGGCAGACCGAACTGGCCGGCCGCGGCGTGGCATCAGCGCAAAAGCTCGAAGATGCCCAAATGGCCGAGAAGGTGCTGCAGGCCTCCATTCGCGCCAGCGAGGCTGCTGCCGAGAACGCTCGCGTCAATCTGAGCTACACAATCATACGATCACCAATCACCGGCCGGACCGGCTCGGTCAATCTGAAGCGCGGCAACGTTGTCAAATCGAACGACACCACAACCAACGCCGTCCCGCTGGTGACGATCACCCAGCTCCGTCCGATCTATGTCAGCTTCACGATTCCGGAGCGGCACCTGCCCGACATCAGGGCCGCCTTGGCTGACTCCGAACGCCTTCCCGCGGTCGTCACCATGCCCAGTCACCCGGACAAGCCGATTACCGGCACGCTCACCTTCGTCGACAACCAGGTCGATGCTGCGACGGGCACGATTCCCCTCAAGGCAACGTTTGCCAACGACGACATCCGGCTGTGGCCCGGCCAGTTCGTCAATGTCAATCTCACGCTCGGAATCCAGGTGCAGGCGGTGGTCGTGCCGAGCCCGACGATCCAGATCGGCCAGAACGGCCCGTATGTGTTTGTCATCAAGGAAGACTCGACTGTCGAGCTGCGGCTGGTGCGCGTGGATCGCACCGTTGGCAACAGAACCGTCGTCGCAAGCGGGCTTAGTGCCGGCGAACGGGTCGTGGTCGACGGCCAGCTGCGGCTCAACAATGGAACGCGCGTGACCATTGCGCGGCCCGAAGGCGGACAACCAAAGGCGACGTCCACTCCGGTCGCGGAGCGCTAGTGCCGCCGATTTGAAGTTCCTATAGCAGTCGCGGCGAACTCGGTTAGGAACTTCAAATCGAAAGCGGCACTAGAATCATAGAGTTGCTAGTGCCCCTTTGTTTCCGAAGTTCGTCTCAGAGGGTGCTGCAGCGACTCACGAACTTCGGAAACGGGGCACTAGCCGATGTCTCTTCCCACGCTCTGCATCCAGCGCCCGGTGATGACGACGGCCTTGACGCTCGCGATCGTCCTGGTCGGCCTGGCTGGATATCCCTTTCTGCCAGTGGCGGCGCTGCCGAAGGTCGATTTTCCGACGATCTCGGTCTCGACCAGCATGCCGGGCGCCAGCCCCGCCACCATGGCGGCCTCGATCGCGACGCCGCTCGAAAAGGAATTCGCCGCCATCGCCGGCGTCGATTCGATCACCTCGGTGAGCGGGCTGGGCGTCGGCCGGATCACCGTGCAGTTCAATCTCAACCGCAATATCGATGCAGCGGCGCAGGACATCCAATCGGCGATTGCGAACGCTGCCCGCAAGATGCCGGCGGAAATGACCACGCCGCCGTCCTACCGCAAGGTCAATCCCGGTGACGCACCTGTTCTGCTCCTGTCGCTCACATCTGCGAGCCTGCCGCTTTCGACCGTGAACGAATATGCCGAGATCAATATCGGGCAGCGTGTGTCGACCCTGCCCGGCGTCGCGCAGGTCCTGATCTTCGGCCAGCAGAAATATGCTGTCCGCGTTCAGGTCGATCCCGACCTGCTTGCGGTCCGCGGCATCGGGCTTGATGAGGTGCAACGCGCCCTGGCAGCCGCCAGTTCGAATACGCCGGTCGGTGCGCTCAGCGGACCGCTGAAGGCTGCGACCCTGCAGGCGGATACGCTGCCGACCACGGCAGCGGGGTACGATCCACTCATCATCGCCTACCGCAACGGGGCGCCGGTGCGGCTGCGCGACGTCGCGCGCTCAGTTGACGGCGTGCAGAACGACAAGTCGGCAAACTGGTTCAATGGCACGCGCGCGGTGACGGTCGCGATCTTCCGCCAGGCTGACGCCAATACGGTCGAAGTCGTCGACCA
>Ga0066903_100003087_pt1 | contig 13420 bp, 10 predicted proteins | sample PanSoiMetaGPlot1_FD_67491 | JGI IMG/M metagenome (GOLD analysis project Ga0066903, IMG submission 67491) | Tropical forest soil microbial communities from Panama analyzed to predict greenhouse gas emissions - Panama Soil - Plot 1 (version 2) | ecosystem: Environmental > Terrestrial > Soil >... | reverse complement strand
GTCCGAGGACGCTTCGGCGGGCGCGTAGCCCTTGCCCTTCTGGGTCACGATGTGAACCAGGATCGGTCCGTCCTTCGCGTCCCGGACGTTGCGCAGAACCGGAAGCAGATGGTCGAGGTTATGGCCGTCGATCGGTCCGACATAGAAGAAGCCGAGTTCTTCGAACAGCGTGCCACCGGTAACGAGACCGCGCGCATATTCTTCCATCGCCCGCGCACGCTGCTCGAGGAATTTCGGCAGCCGCTTGGCGAGTTGATGCACGACATTGCGCAACGAGCGGTAGGGCCGGCCGGAAACGAGCCGCGCCAGATAGGCCGACAGCGCGCCGACCGGCGGCGCGATCGACATGTTGTTGTCGTTAAGGATGACGATCAGCCGGGAATCCATGGCGCCGGCGTTGTTCATGGCCTCGTAAGCCATGCCGGCCGACATGGCACCATCGCCAATAACGCAGATGACGTTGTGCGACTGCCCTCTGAGATCGCGCGCCACTGCCATACCCAAGCCGGCGGAGATCGACGTCGACGAGTGCGCGGCGCCGAAGCAGTCGTATTCGCTTTCCGCGCGCTTGGTGAAGCCGGAGAGGCCGCCGCCCTGGCGCAGGGTACGTATTTTGTCGCGGCGTGAAGTTAGAATCTTGTGCGGATAGGCCTGATGTCCCACATCCCAGATCAACCGGTCCCGCGGGGTATCGAACAGATAGTGCAACGCGACAGTGAGTTCGACCACCCCAAGGCCGGCTCCGAGGTGCCCCCCGGTCACCGCCACTGCGTTGATCGTCTCGGCGCGCAGTTCTTCCGCCACCTGCCGGAGCTGCTTCTCGTCGAGACGACGCAGGTCGGCCGGGGCTTTGATCGTGTCAAGAATTGGAGTGGACAGCGTCATGATTGCAACAACATTGTCGCTAGCACACGGAGGGTCGAATGACCCCTCGCTTTGGAGCCTGCACTACGAACCATGCGGGGGCGCGCCGTGTTGGACAGTTTCAGGCTGGCGCGCGACCTGCCCGGAGCATTGCAGTTAACGCACTGAATAGCCGCATGGTTCAATCGGTTCAATGGTCCTTTCGGCCATTACACCCGTAAAGTCCGGAAAGAACAAGTCATGCTTAGACGGAAGATTGCAGCGATCGTCAATATTTGCACCCGACATCCATGGCCTGTTGTTGCACTTGCGGCACTGTTGACGATTTTTTGCAGTTATTATTCAGCCCGAAACTTTTCTATTAACACCGATGTCAATAAATTGATCTCGCCGGATCTCGACTGGCGCAAGCGAGAACTTGCGGTCGAGGCGGCATTTCCGCACCGGCTCGAGCGTATTCTGGCGGTGGTCGAGGCGCCCACGTCGGAGCTTGCGACCCAGGCCACCACCGAGCTGGTCGAGCGCCTGTCGACCAAGAAGGGGGTGTTCAGCGCCGTCCGTGAACCGGCCGGCGGGACGTTCTTCAACAAGAATGCCCTTCTGTTCCTCCCAACGGATCAGGTCGCCGCCTATACGCAGGAATTCGCCCGGTCGCAGGCCCTCATCCAGGTGCTAGTGTCGGACCAGAACTGGCGCGGCCTGATGCAGGCGCTCAACTTCGCCTTGGCCGGTATCCAGCGCAATATGTACACGCTCGACGACATGACCCGTCCGCTGACCATGTTTGCGAGCACGCTCGAGGAGGTGATCGCCGGACGCCCGGCAAGCTTCTCGTGGCGCGAGCTGGTGGCCCGCAAGGCCCCGGAGCCCGCCGACCTTCGCCGCATCGTCGAGATCACGCCGATCCTCGATTATGCCGCGCTCGAGCCCGGCGCGGCGGCAACCAACACGATCCGGCACGTCGCGAGCGAGCTCAAGCTCGATTCCGAATACCGCGCGCGGGTGCGGCTGACGGGACCCGTTCCCATCCAGGATGAGGAATTCGGGACGCTCAAGGAAAATGCCGAGCTCAACGCCATCGTATCGCTGACGTTTCTCATTGGCATTCTCTGGCTTGCGCTGCGCTCGGTCCGCATCATCTTCGCGGTGCTGGTGAGCATCTTCGTCGGCCTTGCCATCACGGCGGCGCAGGGCTTGGCCATGGTCGGCTCGCTCAATCCGATCTCGATCGCTTTCGCGGTGCTGTTCGTCGGCATTGGCGTCGATTTCGGAATCCAGTTCAGCGTGCGCTACCGGGCGGAGCGCTACGAGGTCAACAATCTGCGCATAGCGCTGAAGAATGCCGCCCTCCATGCCGGCGTGCCGCTGACGCTGGCGGCGACCGCGACGGCCGCCGGCTTCCTGTCGTTCCTGCCGACCGATTACAAGGGCCTCTCCGAGCTCGGCCAGATCGCCGGCGCCGGCATGATCATCGCGTTCATCACCAGCATCACGCTGCTGCCGGCCCTGCTGTCGCTCATCAATCCGCCCGGCGAAAAAGAGCCGCTGGGCTATGCGGCGCTCGCCCCGGTCGATCGGTTCATGGAGCGGCACCGCATCCCGATCATCGTCGGGACTGCGCTGGTGTCGCTCGGCGGATTGCCGCTGCTTTACTATCTGCAGTTCGATTTCAACCCCATGAACCTGCGCAGCCCGAAGGTCGAGTCGATCGCCACCTACCTCGATCTCCGGCGCGATCCAACCTCCGGCGCCAACGCCATCGACGTGCTTACGAATTCGCTTGCCGACGCCCGCGATGTCAGCGAGCGCCTCTCCAAGGTGCCCCAGGTCGACCACGTGATCACGCTCGACACGTTCATCCCGGCCGACCAGGAGCAGAAGCTCCAGCTCATTTCGCAGGCGGCGCGCACGCTGGAGCCCGCCTTCAAGGCGGCCCCGCGCCCGGCCCCGAGCGATGCCGAAGCCGTCGCCGCCCTCAACCGCGGCAACGATGCGCTCCTGCGCGCCGCCGGCAACCAGGAAGGGCCGGGCGCCGAGGCGGCGAAACGGCTTGCCGCGGCGCTCAAGACGCTCGCCGATGGCGATCAGGCGCTGCGCGCGCGCGCCGAGTTTGCGCTGGTGTCGCCGCTCAAGACTGCGCTCGCAGGATTGCGCGACTCCTTTGAGGCGCAGCAGATCACCGAAGACAACATTCCATCGGAGATCAAGGCGAGCTGGGTCAGGCCGGACGGCCGCGCGCGCGCCGAAGTGCATCCGAAAGGCGATCCGAACGACAACGAGGTGCTCCGCAATTTCGCCCGCAAAGTGCTCGACTTCGAACCGCGCGCGAGCGGCGGCCCGATCTCGATCCTCAAGACCGGCGACACGGTCGTGTTCGCCTTCATCGAGGCCGGGGCTTGGGCATTCGTGTCGATCGCGATCCTGCTGTGGATTGTGCTGCGGCGGTTGACCGACGTTGCGTTGACGCTGATCCCGCTGTTGCTCGCCGGCGTCGTTACGCTCGAGATCTGCGTGCTGATCGGTTTGAAGCTCAACTTCGCCAATATCATCGCGCTGCCGCTCCTGCTCGGCGTCGGCGTCGCATTCAAGATCTATTACATCATGGCTTGGCGGGCCGGTCAGACCGGACTCCTCCAATCGCCGCTCACCCGGGCGGTGATCTTCAGCGCCATGACGACCGCCACGGCGTTCGGCAGTCTCTGGCTGTCGAGCCATCCGGGCACCTCGAGCATGGGTAAGCTCCTGGCCCTGTCGCTCGTCTGCACGCTCGCTGCGGCCGTACTGTTCCAGCCGGTGTTGATGGGTCCGCCGCGGGAACTGGGCGACGAATAGCCGTCGGCCCTGGCGGCCCGGCTCCCCGCGCCGCCCGTATCGAGCATCAAGGTTAACTTGGGAACATTTGCGCCTGATCGCGCATCGCGCGTGCGTCGATTTGAAACAGCCTGTTTAGGCAGCGTTCATCGCGATTCAACTAGAATAAACAGTGTGATAAACACTACATAACCCTGAAGACGCGGAAAAGCGTCAGTTAACAAATACTTGGCCAGAGGAGGCGATACGTGACGGATGCCGGGATTCGCGCGCGAGTGCGCGCGAAGTACTTTCCGCGCGGGGGCGACGGAACACACACGTGGGTCGATCTCGACCGCAGCGCCATCACTCGGCGTTACGACAACCTTGCCGGTCTCATTCCCCTGTTCGACTGGCTATTTTTCCAGCCGCCGCGCTTTCGCGAGAAGGCAGCCGACCGGCTCGACCTCAAGCCGGGCGATCATGTGCTCGAGATCGGATGCGGGACCGGGCGAAACCTGCCGTTCCTGAGCCGGGCGGTCGGGCCCACTGGCCGGGTGTACGGCGTGGATCTCTCGCCGCGGATGCTCGCCAAAGCGAAAGGCCTGTGCGAGCGCGAGGGCTGGTCGAACGTCGGGCTGATCGAAGCCGATGCCGCCGACTATCGCGCGCCGGTTCCGCTCGACGGCGTCATGTTCGGTCTCTCCTACAACACGATGCCGCACCATCTGACGGTTCTGCGTGAGGCCTGGAAACAGCTGCGTCCCGGCGGCCGGTTGGTCGTCATGGATGCCAAGCTTCCGTCCGGGCTTGGCGGCCGGCTCATCCTGCCCTTTGGCCTGTGGCTGATGAAGCACACCATGCTCGGCAATCCGCTGATCAAGCCATGGGAGGACCTCGCCCGGTTCACCGACGAGATCACGATGGAAGAGTTCATGTTCGGCTCGTGGTACATCTGCCGCGCCATCAAGGACTAGTCGTCAAGCGCGCAAGACCGGGCCGGCCTCCCGGCGCACACGAGCTGAGGCTTTTGGGCCTGTCCGCAATGAACTATCCTCTCGCCGGTCTAAAACCGCGGAGGAGACCTCATGGGCGAGCGCGAGCAGTGCTGGGTGATCAACAACGAGGTGGTCGAGCCGCCGCCCAAGCTTGCGCTCACCCGCGAACAGCTGACCGAGCTCCACCACCAGTTCATCCACGATCTCGACGAGAAGGGCGTGCTGGTCGGCGCCGGCCCGTTTCTCGACGATAGCGGCAACCGCTTCGGCACCGGCATGATCATCTTCCGCGCCGCGACGCGCGCCGAAGCCGAGAAGATCGCCAACAGCGAACCCTACATCGCCCACGGCACCCGCCGGCTCAAGCTCGTGCCCTGGCAGCGCATCGCCGGCCGCTGAAAGCCCCGCGCCCGATACAAGCACAAGGAAGCGCCAATGAACGTCCTCGTCAGAACCAATGACCGCTTCGGCACGGTGGACGGCCGCAAGGCCCGCTATCTCGAGGAAGGCAGCGGTGTGCCCGCGATCCTCCTGCACGGTTCCTCGCTCGGGTCTTCGGCCGACGTGTTCCGCCGCAATCTGCGCGCGCTCGGCGCGCAAGGCATCCGCGCGATCGCGGTCGACCTGCCCGGCTTCGGCAAGAGCGATGCGGCCGAGGACTTGAGCGGCGCCGCCCGCAACGCGTTCGTGCTGCGCTTCATGGACGCGCTCGGCCTCAACCGCGCCGCGCTGATCGGCCACTCGTCATCGGGCGGGCCCGCGGTCAGCATCGCGCTCAAGAACCCGGATCGGGTGTCGCATGTGATCGTGCTCGGCACCGGCAGCCTGCTGCCGCCGCTCGAAGCCCAGGGCACCAAGGTCGGCGGCCGCGAGGGGGCGGCGCAGGCGCGGCTCGAGGAGCGCATGGTCAAGCAGGAGCCCACCCTCGCCGACACCCGCGCGCTGCTCGAGGCGAACCTCTATCACCATGAGCTGATCACCGACGAAGAGCTTGCGCTGCGCCACCAGAACAGCATCGGCCCCTGCTTCGAGCAGTTCGTGCGCCGTCACGCCGCCGCCGGCGAGGATGGCGGCGGCAAGCCGGCGGTGCCGCTGTGGCAGCGCCTCGTCGAGCTCAAGCAGCCGCTGCTGCTGCTCTATGGGCGCAACGACCGCGCCCGCGCCGAAGAGCGCGCCAAGCTCCTGAAGGAGCGCTACCCGCAGCTCGACCTGCATTTCGCCGAAGGCTGCAAGCACCTGGTGCCGTGGGACGCCGCCGACCTGTTCCACCGGCTGGCGGTGCCGTTCCTCACGCGGTGAAGGGTTTAGCGCTTCAGCTCCAAGCTCTCAACGTCATGCCCGCGCTTGTCGCGGGCATCCACGTCTTTGCGACGTCAAAGCAAGATGTGGATGGCCGGGCCAAGCCAGGCCAAGCCCGGCCATGACGGACGTGAGAGCGAGCACATCGTGAGATTGTGAACCTCTACAGCATCAAGTCCTTGTGATCCTCGATGCCGAACAGGGCGGCGCCGAAATTGCGGCCGATCGACTCGTGCTGGTTCGAGATGTGCTGCCGCCCGGCCGTGATGTCGGCGAGGATGCGGCCGAACGGCAGGTCGGCAAAGAGCGCAGCGCCGCCCGCGGCCTTGAACAGGCGCGCCGCCAGCACGCTGCAGCGTTCCCCGACCAGCGCCGAATGGTATTTGTATTCGATCCGCTCGCGCAGCGGCGGCAGCTCGCCGCGCTCCGCGTAGGCGCCGAGATTGCGCAGGTTGCGGAACAGGATCGTGCGCATCTCGTCGATCGCCCCCGCAACCTCGGCGACCACGAGCTGCACCGAGGGGTCATCGACCGCGCGCGCGCCGCGGGCGACGCGCACGCTGCCGTAGCGCAGGAAGGCATCCAGCATTCCCTGGAGGGCGCCAAGGGCGCCCGTTGAAACCCCGCGAAAGAAGATCTGGCCGAAGATCCAGCGATAGAGCGAGGACGTGTTCACCGCCTGCCCCGGACCGACGCCGTTGAAATTGTCGATCCAGCGCAGGCGCTGGTGGTCGGGCACGAAAGCGTCGCTCACCACGATGTCGTGGCTGCCGGTCGCCTTGAGGCCGGAGACGCGCCAGGTGTCCTCGATCGCGAAGTCGGCGCGCGGAACAAGGAAGATGCTGCGCTCGCCCGCTGCGGCGCCCTCGCTCGGCGTGCCGCCGAGATAGGCGAAGCCGCAGTGCTCGCACCCGCTCGAGAACTTCCAGCGTCCGCTCAGCCGGAAGCCGCCGGGCGCTGCCACCGCCGTGCCGGTCGGCATCAGCGAGGAGCAGACCAGCACACTATCGTCCTCGCCCCACAGGTCATGCGCGGCGCGATCGTCGAACAGCCCCATCAGCCATGGGTGCAGTCCAACGACGCCATAGACCCAGGCGGTCGACATGCAGCCCTCGCCGAGCGCCAGCTGAATCTCAAAATAGGTCGCGGGATCCATTTCGTAGCCGCCCCAGCGCCGCGGCTGGAACACGCGAAACAGTCCGGCCGCCTGCATGTCCGCGATCGTCTCCCGCGGAATCCGCCGCTCCTCTTCGGCCTTGGCGGCGCGCTCGGCGAGAACCGGGATCAGCACGCGGGCGCGCGCGATGAGCTCCGCCGGCGAAGGTGCGACGGTCGGGACACCCTGGGCCGCAGGCATGGTCATTCGCGCGTTCTCTCAATTGCCGTTGTTTTTGATTGTAGCCCGGATGGAGCGAAGCGTAATCCGGGGCTTTCGTGCGCCGATTGTGCTGCACCGGATTGCGCGCTGCGCGCTCCATCCGGGCTACAGCTGCCCAATTTCAGAACAGCTCGAAATATTCCTTCTGCTCCCACTCGGTGACCTCGGCGTGGTAGCGCGCGAGCTCGGCCTCCTTGATGGTCAGGTAATAGTCGACGAACTGCCGACCGAAGGCATCGGCGAAGCAGCGATCCTCGCGCAGCGCCGCCAGCGCCTCTTCGAGCGTCTTGGGCAGGAGCGGCGCCTTGGTCTCATAGGGCGCATCCGCCGACGGTCCCGGATCGAGCTTGCGCGTGAGCCCGTCGCGCCCCGCCACGATCTGTGCGGCCATATAGAGATAGGGATTGGCGGCAGGCTCGCCGACCCGGTTCTCGAGCCGGGTCGCCGGATCGCCTCTGCCGCCGATCGCGCGCACCATCACGCCGCGGTTGTCATGGCCCCAGATCACGCGGTCGGGCGCGAGCGCATAGGCGCGATAGCGCTTGTAGCCGTTGATCGTCGGCGTGGTGAAGGCCGCGGCAGCGCGCGCATGCGCAATGAGCCCGCCCAGGAAATGGCGGCCGACCGGCGAGAGGGGCTCATCGTCGGCGATGAAGGCATTGCCGCCGCCGCGGCGATCGCGCAGCGACTGGTGCAGGTGCCAGCCGCTCGACATCACGTTGGGGAGTTTTGGCCGGCACATGAAGCTCGCGAGATAGCCCTGGCGGCGGCAACTCTGCTTCACGGCGCTGCGGAACAACATCATCGAGTCGGCGGGCGCCAACCCGACCTGCGGATGGAAGGTGAACTCACATTGGCTCGGCCCAAGCTCGATCTCGACCGAGCGCAGCGGCAGGCCGAGCGCGACCACGTCGCGGCGCACGTGCTCCAGGATCGGCTCGATCTGGTCGAAGCGCTGCTCGGTGAGGTACTGGTAGCCGGGCGCGAGCAGGCTCACGTTTGGCGCCTCGCCCGGCCAGGTGGCCTCGGCCGGATCGAGCCGTGGATTGGTGAGCTTGAACACGTGGAACTCGACTTCGAGCCCCGCCACGTATTCGTAGCCAATGTCGGCGAGTTCACGCAGCACCCGGTGGTAGAGATGGCGGGTCGAGAACGGCACCGGCGTGCCGTCCTGGAAATAGATGTCGCACATCACCCAGCCGGTCTTCGGCGCCCACGGCAACACGCGGAACGTCGTCGGGTCGGGGATCATCACGAAGTCGGCACCGCCCTGCATTTCCGCCATGCCGAAGCCGCCGCCAGCCGTGAACACCGGGAACACGCTGCGGTGCGAGGTGTCCTTGGCAAGGAGCGTGGTGGTGATGGTGCAGCCGTTGCGCAGCGCGCGGGCGGCATCCGCCGCCATCACCTGCTTGCCGCGCAGGATGCCGTGCTGGTCGGGGAACGAGAGACGGAGGACCTCGAGCCCGTGCTCCTCGATCAGTTTCTCAGCTTTCCTCGCCGCCTCGAACTGCTCCTCGCACCACAACCCGTGGCGCTCGACGAAGCTGCCTGCAGCGGATCGTTCCTGGGAGGTCGACATGCCTGAAGGTTAGTCGATCCGCACCAGCCGGGCTACCGTCGGTGGGCATGCGTGCTTAACAGCAGCCTTGCGCGGCGGACAACCGCCGTCCAAGCTTCACCCGCCAACAATGGAGAAAGTCGATGGGGAGGCTTTCGATGCTGCGCCTGGTCCTGCTCGGGGCGCTCGCACTCCTGGCGCTGCCGCAATCGGCTCTGGCGCAGAGCAGCCCGCAATTCATCCGCTTCCAGGGCGCGAGCAGCGGGGCGCTCTATCGGCCCGACGCCGGGCCGGCGCCGCATGTCGGCATCATCGTGATGCACCGGACCGCGAACTACCAGACCCATCCCGCCTGCACCGAGCTTTCCCGGCGCGGCTTCATGCTGCTGTGCATGACCACACGCTTCGCCAACAACGAAGTGTTCGTTGACTACGAGAAGCTTCCGCTCGACGTGAAGTACGGCGTCGAGTTGCTGCGCCGGCAGGCCGGCATCACCAAGGTCCTGCTGTTCGGCCACAGCGGCGGCGGGCCGCTGATGTCGCTCTACCAAGCAGTCGCGGAGAACGGCCCGGCCTACTGCAAGGGGGCCAACAAGCTCACCGAATGCGGCGACGACCTCGCCAATCTGCCGCGCGTCGACGGCATCGTCTTCGCCGACCCCAATCCGGGCAACTCGGTCAATACGCTACGCCGGATCAATCCGGCGGTCGTCAACGAGAACAACCCGCCCGATGCGCCGGTCAACGCTGACCTCGACATGTTCAACCCCAAGAACGGGTTCAATCCGAAAGGTCCGTCAAGCTATTCACGCGAGTTCCAGGCGCGTTACTTCAAAGGCCAGGCCGAGCGCATGATGCGGCTCATTGATATCGCGCAGAAGAAGATGGCGCGCATCAAGCGCAAGGACTACGCCTATCCCGACGACGACATCGTGGTCATCCCGCACAGCGGCAATCCCGGCGCCGGCGGCGGCGACTCGGAGGCTTCGCTCTATGTCACCCAGCCCAACCTTCCGTTCTTCAACAGCACTGCCAACGCGCAAAAGCTCCTGCGCAACGACGGCACCGTGGTGACCCAGGTGATCGACAGCGTGATCGTCGCCAATCCGAAAGCGGGCGAGGCGCAGTCGACCTTCCGCGGCGGCACCAAGATTTTCACGCTGCGCTCGTTTCTCAGCGCGCAGGCGATCCGTGCCAGGAATTCCAAGGACGACATCGACTGGTGCTCGAGCAACAACTCGACGGTGTGCGCGATCCAATCGATCTCGGTACCCGTGTTATTCATGGCAATGGGCGGCCACTATTACGTCGGCGACGGCGAGCGCTACCTGGAGACCGCCCGCAGCGCGGACAAGGATTTCGTGGTGATCGAAGGCGCCACCCACAATTTCACGCCCTGTACCCGCTGCGAGAGGACGCTGGGCCAGTATTCGAACACGATGAAGAACCTGTTCGACTACACCGCTAAGTGGATCAACGCCCGGTTCTGACGACGGAGTTCGCCATGCCGCCATTGTCATGCGGCCTCGCCGCAGCTGCGGTCCTTGCACTCGGCCTGATCCCGCAGCCCGCGTGCGCCCAGAGCCACCCCGAGTTCGTCAATTTCCAGGGTCGGACCAAGGGCGCGCTCTACAAGCCCGATGCAGGGCCGGCGCCGCATGTCGGCATCCTGGTGATGCACCGGACCTCGAACTACCTCGCGCACCGCGCCTGCACCGAGCTGTCGCGCCGCGGCTTCCTCATGCTCTGCATGAACAGCCGCTACGAGAACAACGAGCCGGCGGTCGACTTCGAGAAGCTGCCGCTCGATGTGAAGGCCGGCGTCGAGTACCTGCGCCGTCAGAGCGGCGTCACCAAGATCGTGCTGTTCGCGCACAGCGGCGGCGGTCCGATGATGTCGCTCTTTCAGGCGGTGGCGGAGAAAGGCCCCTCCTACTGTAAGGGGCCGAACAAGGTCAGCGAATGCGGCGATGACCTCGCCAATCTACCGCCCTCCGACGGCATCGTGTTCGCCGACGCCCATCCCGGCAACTCGGTCAATACGCTGCGCGGGCTCAACCCGGCGGTCGCCAACGAGAACAACCCGCCCGATGCGCCGCTCATTCCCGAGCTCAACCCGTTCGATCCGAAGAACGGCTTCAACCCGAACGGCCCCTCGAACTACTCGCCCGAATTCCAGGCACGCTACTTCAAGGCGCAGGCCGAGCGCATGAACCGGCTGATCGACATCGCCCGCGACAAGCTCGCGCGCATGAAGCGCAACGACTACCCCTACCCCGACGACGACATCCTGGTGATCCCGCGCGGCGGCAATCCGGGCTCGGGGCCGGGCGCATCCGCGGCCCTGTTCATCGCCCAGCCGGATATTCCTGCGGTCAACAGCACCGCGCATCCGGCGAAGCTCCTGCGCAACGACGGCACCGTCCTCACCCAGATCATCAAGAGCGTCTACGTCGCCAATCCTAAGCTCGCGCGCGACAATCTGCGCTTCTCGACCGGCACCAAGGTCTACACGCTGCACTCGTTCCTGAGCGCCCAGGCAATCCGTGCCAAGGATTCCATCGACGATATCGACTATTGTTCGAGCAACAACTCCACGATCTGCGCCGTGCAGTCGATCTCGGTGCCGGTGCTGTTCGCCGCCATGGGCGCGCACTACTTCATCCGCGACAACGAGCGCCACTATGATATGGCGGCGAGCAAGGACAAAGACTTCATTACCATCGAAGGCGCAGTGCACGGCTTCACGCCATGTACCGCCTGCGAACAGACGCCGGGTCAGTATTCCAACTCGGCGAAGAACCTGTTCGACTATGTCGCCAAGTGGATCAACGACCGTTTCTAGCTAGAGCATGATCCCGAAAAGTGTGCAGCGGTTTTCGGAAAAGATCATGCGCAAACAAGAAAGCTAAAGCGGGATGGCGATTCGAAGAGAAAGTCATCCCGCTTTAGAGCCACGGACCAAACAGGAGACCGACGTGATCGACGTGTACACCTGGACCACCGGCAACAGCCGCAAGGTGCCTATCTTCCTTGAGGAGGCCGGCGTCCCCTACCGGCTGCACATGGTCAACATCCGCACCGGCGAGCAGTTCAAGCCCGAGTTCGTCGCCATCTGCCCGAACAGCAAGGTGCCGGCGATCGTCGACCAGGATGGCCCCGGCGGAAAACCGTTCTCGCTGTTTGAGTCGGGCGCGATCCTGATCTACCTCGCCGACAAATACGGCAAGTTCATCGGGAAGGACATCGCCGAGCGCTATCGGGCGATCGAGTGGGTGATGTTCCAGATGGCCAATGTGGGGCCGCTGTTCGGGCAGGCGAACCACTTCCTCAACAAGACGCCGGAGAAGATGCCCTACGCCATCGACCGCTACGTCAAGGAGTCGGCGCGGCTCTACAAGGTCATGGATGACCGGCTCGCCAAGGTCGAATACCTCGCCGGCGAGTATTCGATCGCCGACATGGCGTCCTACGTCTGGGTACGCAATCCCAAGCACCAGGGTCAGACCCTCGATACCTATCCTAACGTTAAGCGTTGGTTCACCGCGATCCACGCTCGTCCCGCAGTGCAGCGCGCGCACAAGGCGGTCGAGGCCGCCGGCGAGCAGCACCTGGCGCTGAAAAAGGCCGGTTAGGCCGGTCACCGCTGCGACGACTGGGCGCCGGCCCCGCGGCGCGGGAAGATCGCACCTGCGTCGAAAGTCGCGCTGGCAAAAGTTCGGATTGCACCTATATGACTTTTCGGCCGCGAGCCAAGGCGCCGCCAGGCGACAGCCCTCAAGACTGACCGGACGGCAGCCGGCTTGCATTTAGGCGTTCATCGCCAAGCCTTGCGCCCGGATTTTCCATCCGCGCGACGCAATCCGCTCAAGATCGGGAGCGGGGCGTGCCGCATCGGGACAGTCGCGCCAGGGTGCTGGTCTGATTGACGCGTTTTACGGGCAGCCCTCTTCGGCTGCCGAGGGTTAACAGTGATGAGCAGACCGCAGCATATTGCACAACGGGTAAGCGCGTTTCTTCAGAAGCATAACGGCGGCTATTGCGAGTCATGCCTGATCGAGCGGTTGCTCGTAGCCAGCCGGGCAGCCATGAAGGCCGCCCTCGAGATGGATTGCTTCACGCTCCGGGTCGGGGTCTGTCCCGACTGCAAGATGCGCAAGCAGGTGGTTTCTTACCGCCAGCAGAAGAACGTCGCGGCCTGATCGGGCCCGAGTTCCGGTTCCCTCAGTGCAGGCTCGCCGCCTGCGCCTGCAAGTTTGCGAGCAGCTCGGTCGAGCCCTGCACCGCGAGCCGCTGGTGATAGAGGCGCAGCCCGTAGAGGCCGCCGAGTTCCTCACCATTGCCGGCGCGCCCGGGGCCGCCATGGTTGCATTGGGGCATGACAATACCGTGCCCGGTATGCGCCGATGCTATCGCCGGATCGACGACCAGCAGCCGGCCGTGGCTCGGGCCGATCTCGTTGACCATCCGCGCAAGAAATCCCTGATCTTCCCCGTAGATCGACGCCACCAGCGAACCACCACCGCGCGC
>Ga0066903_100003086_pt1 | contig 13428 bp, 12 predicted proteins | sample PanSoiMetaGPlot1_FD_67491 | JGI IMG/M metagenome (GOLD analysis project Ga0066903, IMG submission 67491) | Tropical forest soil microbial communities from Panama analyzed to predict greenhouse gas emissions - Panama Soil - Plot 1 (version 2) | ecosystem: Environmental > Terrestrial > Soil >... | reverse complement strand
ACATCTGCGACAACGGCACCTACCAGGCGTTCTACGACGACCTGACCGACGGAAAGAAGAACCCGATCGACGTGTCGAAGGTGGACGTGTCGATGGACGGCATCGAGCTCGAGGATCGCGAATTCCTCGCCGCCATCAAGGAGCGGCGCGAGCCGAACGCGAGCCTCGCCCAGGTCCTTCCCTGCATGCGCGTGCTCGGCAGGCTCGAGCGGATCATCGATCCGCGTCGCCAGGCGCACGCGTAGCGCATTTTCCGCTGACCTTGAACCGTCATGCCCGGCCCCCGATCCAGTCGGGGACAGGCCCGGCCATGACGAATGTGTACGTCAACCGGGGCCGAAAGCGGTCTAGAAAAACCCGAGAGGCGGGCGCAGATGCGGCGGCGGGCCGCACCCGCCGCGGGCGTCGGCCGAATTTTGCCGCCGGGGCCGCCAGACCACTTTTCTCTCGCCATGTTCCGATGTACGGAAGGCGATCGGAAGCCGTTGGCATTCCAACTATCTCGGACGACGACGTCCGGAAAAAGGGGCGCGGGAAGGTACTGGAGGATCGCTCGATGTTGAGTTCGAAGTTGAAATACGGCGCGGCGGCGCTTGCCCTGGCCGCCCTTGGGGCACCGGCGGCCCTCGCGCAGGATGCCGTGAAGGTCGGGTTGATCCTGCCGATGACCGGGCAGCAGACCTCGACCGGAAAGCAGATCGATGCTGCCGTGCGGCTCTACATGCAGCAGAACGGCGACACGGTGACGGGCAAGAAGGTCGAGGTCATTCTCAAGGACGACGGGGCGGTGCCCGACGCCACCAAGCGCATCGCCCAGGAATTGATCGTCAACGACAAGGTCAGCTTCATTGCCGGCTTCGGCGTGACGCCGGCGGCGCTCGCCGCCGCGCCGCTCGCCACCCAGGCCAAGGTCCCGGAAATCGTGATGGCGGCCGGCACCTCGATCATCACCGAACGCTCGCCCTATATCGCGCGCACGAGCTTCACGCTGGCGCAGTCGACCGTGCCGATGGCGGAGTGGGCGGCCAAGAACGGCATCAAGAAGGTCGCCACCATGGTGTCGGACTACGCGCCCGGCGCCGACGCGCAGAGCTCGTTCGTGCAGGCCTTCACCAAGGCCGGGGGTGAGATCGTTGCCGAGATCAAGTTCCCGCTGGCGAGCCCCGATTTCGCGCCGTTCCTGCAGCGGGCGGCGGACGCCAAGCCGGATGCCGTGTTCGTGTTCGTGCCGTCGGGACAGGGGGCGCAGTTCGTCAAGCAGTTCACCGAGCGCGGGCTCGACAAGGCGGGCGTGAAGATCATCGGCCCGGGCGACGTGACCGACGACGACCTGCTCAACGGCATGGGCGACGTCGTGCTCGGCACGGTGACGGCGCACTTCTACTCGGCCGCACACCCGTCCCCGGTCAACAAGGCCTTCGTCGAGGCCTTCAAGAAGGCCAATGGCTTCCGGCCCAACTTCATGGCGGTCGGCGGGTACGACGGCATGCACCTGATCTACGACGCCCTGAAGAAGACCAACGGCGCGATCGGTGGCGACGCGCTGATCGGCGCGATAAAGGGCATGAAGTGGGAGAGCCCGCGCGGGCCGATCGAGATCGATCCGGACACCCGCGACGTCGTCCAGAACGTCTACATGCGCAAGGTTGAGAAGGTCGACGGCGAGCTTTACAACGTCGAGTTCGAGACTTTCAACGCCATCAAGGATCCGATCAAGGCTGCCGCCAAGAAGTAGCCGAGATCAACAAGACACCTTCCTGCTCTTCCAGAGCATGCTCGTTCCGTTGGAATTGGACATGCTCTGGACGCGGTCCGGTCCTCGGGCTCGATCCGGGAGCCGACGAATGGAACGGTTGGGACGGCGCCATGCTCACCATCCTGTTCGACGGAATCGCCTACGGCATGCTGCTGTTCGTCCTGGCATGCGGCCTGGCGGTCACGCTCGGGCTGATGAATTTCGTCAATCTCGCCCACGGCTCCTTCGCCATGGCGGGCGGGTACATCACCCTGATCCTGGTCAACCGCAACGGCATGCCGTTCTTCGCCGCGCTGCCGATCGCCTTCCTCGCCAGCGCGATCATCGGCGCCGTGTTCGAGCGCACGCTCTACGTGCACGTCTACGCCAAGCCCCATCTCGACCAAGTGCTGTTCACGATCGGCCTCGTCTTCATGTCGGTCGCCGCAGTCGATTACGTGATGGGCTCGCAGCAGCAGTACATCGAGCTGCCCGCCATGCTGCAGGGCCAGGTCAACCTGCTCGGCATCAACGTCGGCAAGTATCGGCTCCTCATCATCGGAATCTGCGGCGTCTTGACGGTCGTGCTTCAGCTGATCCTGGCGCGCACGCGGTTCGGCAGCCGCCTGCGCGCGGCGGTCGACGATCCGCGCGTCGCCGGCGGCCTCGGCATTCACGTCAAGGGCGTGTTCGCGGTCACGTTCGCGGTGGGCTCCGGTCTCGCCGGCCTCGGCGGCGCGCTCGGCGCGGAAATTCTCGGTCTCGACCCGACCTTCCCGCTGAAGTTCATGATCTACTTCCTGATCGTGGTGACGGTCGGCGGCACCTCCAGCATCACCGGCCCGTTCCTGGCCTCGCTGGTCCTGGGAATCGGCGACGTCGCCGGCAAGTACTACGTTCCCAAGTTCGGCGCCTTCGTCATCTACACCATCATGATCGTGGTGCTGATCTGGCGGCCGCAAGGCCTGTTTGCCCGCGCGACGGCGCGCTGACGCCGGGGAAGCGCTCGATGCCGCAACCGCTCGCCCGCGACATCAGCCGCCATCTCGCCCTCCGGGCGCGCTGGCATCCGCTGGAGATCGCCTTCTGGGTGGCGGCGCTCGCGTCCATATTCCTGCTGTCGAGCAAGCACCTGATCCTGACCGAGATCGCGGTGCTCGCCCTGTTCGCGCTCTCGCTCGACCTCATCCTCGGCTATTCCGGCATCATCTCGCTCGGGCACGCCGCCTATTTCGGCTTCGGCGGCTATGTGGCCGGGCTGCTCGCCAAGTACAACATCATTTCCGAGCCGGTGCTGGCGCTCGTCGCGTCCGGGCTCGCCGCGGCCGTGCTCGGCTTCGTCACCAGCTTCCTGGTGTTGCGCGGATCCGACCTGACGCGCCTCATGGTGACGCTCGGCGTCTCGCTGGTGCTGCGCGAGATCGCCAACCAGATGGACTGGCTCACCGGCGGCGCCGACGGCCTGCAGGGCATCGTGCTGGCCCCGGTCCTCGGCCTGTTCGCCTTCGATATCGCCGGGCACGTGGCCTATGTGTACTGCCTGATCGTCCTGTTCCTGCTGTTCCTGCTCGCCCGCCGCATCGCCAACTCGCCGTTCGGACTGTCGCTGCGCTCGGTGAAGGGCAACCCCCTGCGCGCCTCGGCCATCGGCATCTCGGTCAACGGCCGGCTGGTGGCGGTCTATACCCTGGCGGCCGGATATGCCGGCGTCGCCGGCGCGCTGCTGACCCAGACGACGCAGTTCGTATCGCTCGACGTCCTCTCTCTCGAACGCTCGGCCGACGTGCTCCTGGCGCTGGTGATCGGCGGCACCGGCTACCTCTATGGCGGGATCATCGGCGCGGTGCTGTTCAAGCTGATGCAGGATTACCTCGCCAACCTGACCCCGCAATATTGGCAGTTCTGGATCGGCCTGGTGCTGGTGATCATCGTGCTGGTCGGCCGCGAGCGCATGGCGAGCTGGTGGGCGCCGCTGCGCGCGCGGCTCGCCCCGGACCGATCGCGTGCCGGCGGCGTGCAATCCGTCGCTCCGGTCGAGGGGTCCTGACCCGTGCCGGCCGCGCTCGAAACCATCGGGCTGGTGAAGCGGTTTGGCGGCATCACGGCCGCGAGCGACGTCTCGCTGCAGATCGAGAAGGGCGCCCGCCACGCGCTGATCGGTCCCAACGGGGCCGGCAAGACCACGGTGGTCAATCTGCTGACCGGGATGCTGCGGCCGACCGCCGGCCACATTCTGCTCGACGGCCAGGACATCACCGACGTAGAGCCGTACCGGCGCGTCCACCTCGGCGTCGCCCGTACGTTCCAGATCAACCAGCTGTTCGCCGACCTCACCCCGCTCGAGGCCATCGGGCTTGCGGTATCCGAACGCATGGGAGGCGGTCGACAATGGTGGCGGCTGGTCGGCAAGAAGACCGAGATCGTCGACGAGGTGGTCAGCCTCATCGAGCAGTTCCGGCTGTCGGACGTCATGTGCGACCGCACCGCCATCCTGCCCTACGGCAAGCAGCGTCTCTTGGAGATCGCGCTGGCGATCGCCTGCCGGCCGCGCGTGCTGTTGCTCGACGAGCCGGCCGCCGGCGTGCCGGAAGCCGAGCGCCACGAGATCCTGGCGACCGTCGCGGGCCTGCACAAGGACGTCACCGTGCTGCTGATCGAGCACGACATGGACCTGGTGTTCAGCTTCGCGGACCGCATTTCCGTCCTGGTGAACGGCGCGCTGTTCGTCGAGGGCACCCCCGACGCGGTGGCGCGCGACCCGCGCGTCAAGGCCGTCTATCTCGGCGAGTCGCTCGATGGCTGACCTGCTCGCCATCGAGCGGCTGTGCGCCGGCTACGGCGAAGCGATCGTGCTCTCCGACGTCTCGCTCGTCGTCGCCGAAGGCCAGTCGGTGGCGCTGCTCGGCCGCAACGGCATGGGCAAGACCACGCTGGTGAACTCCATCGTCGGCGTCACCCGGTACCGCGGCGGCGCGATCATGCTGGACGGCAGGAATATCGCGCGGCTGCGCCCGGACCAGCGGGCGCATGCCGGGATCGGCTGGGTGCCGCAGGAGCGCAACATCTTCCGCTCGCTTACCGTGCACGAGAACCTGACCGCCATCGCCCGGCCCGGACGCTGGAGCACGGACCGCATCTACGACCTGTTCCCGCGCCTGCGCGAGCGCCAGCGCAACCTCGGCAACCAGCTCTCCGGCGGCGAGCAGCAGATGCTCGCGGTCGGCCGCGCGCTGATCCTCAATCCGCGCATCCTGCTGCTGGACGAGCCGCTGGAGGGGCTCGCGCCCATCCTGGTGGAGGAGCTGCTGGCCGCGCTGCGACGCCTGATCCGGGAGGAAGGCATGTCGGCGATCGTGGTCGAGCAGAACGCGCAAAAAATCCTGCGCGTGACCGACCGGGCGGTGATCATTGAGCGCGGCATGGTGGTGCACGAGGCCGCAAGCTCCGCGCTCATGGCGGACCGGGCGACGCTCGAGCAGTATCTCGGCGTCACCGCCACGGCCGGCGGCGGCCGCGGTGCCAGGCGGCATTGACGTCGGCGGCAACGCGAAGGCCGATGGGAGCATTCCCACCGCCGGTTGCGGCGTTTTGTGGTTGACGATCCTCTCCATCCCGGCTTCGTTTTGCGAACCCCCTCCGATCGGTTTGCGGCGCCGCAACGCCACTACCCAGGAAAGGACCGTCCGATGAAACGAAACAAGCCGCCGTTCCGCGCCGATCATGTCGGAAGCTTCCTGCGGCCCGCCGCCCTCAAGGAGGCCAGGGCCAAGCGCGAAAGCGGCCAGATCAGCGCGGCCGAGCTCAAGCAGGTGGAGGATCGCGAGATCCGGAACGTGATCAGCCGCCAGGAGGAGGTCGGATTGCGCGTTGCGAGCGACGGCGAGTTCCGCCGCTCGTGGTGGCATTTCGACTTCTTTACCATGCTCGACGGCGTCGAGCTCTACGAGCTCGACCACGGCATCCAGTTCCAGGGAATGCAGACCAAGGCGCAGAGCATCCGCATCGTCAGCAAGCTCGGCTTCTCCCGCCAGCCCATGGTCGATCATTTCAAGTTTCTCAAGGAGAACACGCGCGCCGTTCCCAAGATGACCATCCCGAGCCCGAGCGTCCTCCACTTCCGGCTCGAGCCCGGCGCCACCGGCAAGCCCTACGGCGACCGGGACGCCATCTTCGACGACCTCGGGGACACGTACCGCCAGGCGGTGCGGGCGTTCTATGACGCCGGCTGCCGCTATCTGCAGTTCGACGACACCGCGTGGGCCTACCTTTGCTCCAAGGAGGAGCTGCGCAAGGCCAGGGAGCGCGGCATGAACGTGGACAAGCTGCCGGAGAGCTACGCGGCCGTGATCAACCGCGCGCTGCAAGGCAAGCCGGCCGACATGGTGATCACCACCCACGTATGCCGCGGCAATTTTCGCTCCACCTGGATCGCCGAGGGCGGCTACGAGCCGATCGCCGAGCGGCTGCTCGGCGAGGTGAACTACGACGGCTACTTCCTCGAATACGATACCGAGCGGGCGGGCGGGTTCGAGCCGCTGCGGTTCCTGCCCAAGGGCAACAAGGTCGTCGTGCTCGGGCTCATCACCTCGAAGTCCGGCACGCTCGAGAACAAGGACGCGGTCAAGCGCCGCATCGAGGAGGCGACGAAGTTTGCCGGGATCGAGCAGTTCGCCCTGAGCCCGCAATGCGGCTTTGCCTCGACCGAGGAAGGCAACATCCTGACCGAAGACCAGCAATGGGCGAAGATGCGCGAGATCGTCGAGCTGGCCGACGAGGTATGGGGCCACTGATGCAGCGAACGAGGCCGCCGTTTCGCGCCGATCACGTCGGCAGCCTGCTGCGTCCGGCGACGCTCAGGCAGGCGCGCGCGCAGAGGGAGCGCGGCGAGATCACGGCCGAGCAGCTGAGCGAGATCGAGGACCGGGAGATCGAGAGGTTGATCCGCCGGCAGGAAGCGATCGGGTTGCGTTCCGCCACCGATGGCGAGCTCCGCCGCTCCTGGTGGCATTTCGATTTCTACAAGGGCCTGGACGGGGTGGAGATGTACTCCACCGGGGCGGGCATCAAATTCGCCGGCGTCGAGACCAAGGCCGAGAGCGTGCGGGTCGTCGGACGGGTGGATTTCTCCGACCATCCGCACCTGGGGCATTTCCGTTTCCTCAAAGCGCACGCGCGGGTGACGCCGAAGATGACCATTCCGGCGCCGAGCACGCTGCACTTCCGCCAGGGACGTGGGTCGATCAGCCGGGAGGTCTATCCCGAGCTCGACGCCTTCTTCGACGACCTTGCCGCGGCCTATCAGAAGGCGATCCGCGCGTTCCACGACGCCGGCTGCCGCTACCTGCAGATCGACGACACCGCCTGGTCGATGCTGTGCGACCCGCGCGAGCGCGACCATTCGCGTGCGCGCGGTGACGATCCGGACTCGCTCCCGGCGAGATATGCGCGCATGACCAACAAGGCGCTCGCCGATCGTCCCGCCGACATGACCATCACGATGCATTCGTGCCGGGGAAACTTCCGCTCCACCTGGATCGCCCAGGGCGGCTACGAGCCGGTGGCCGAGCGGCTGCTCGGCGAGCTCGACATCGACGGCTACTTCCTCGAATACGACACCGCCCGCGCCGGCGGCTTCGAGCCGTTGCGGTTCGTTCCCAAGGGCGGCAAGACCGTGGTGCTCGGTCTCGTCACCTCCAAGAGCGGCGGGCTCGAGGCGAAGGACGCCATCAAGCGCCGCATCGATGAGGCGACCCGCTACGTCGACATCGAGCAATTGGCCCTGAGCCCGCAATGCGGCTTCGCCTCTACCGAGGAAGGCAATATCCTGGCCGAGGACGAGCAATGGGCGAAGCTCGGCCTGATCGTCGAGATCGCCGACGAGGTGTGGGGGAGGTGAGGGAGTCATGCGGCGTGCCAAACCCCCGTTCCGCGCCGACCACGTCGGCAGCCTGCTGCGCACTGCGCCGGTCCGGCAGGCGCGCGAGCGCCGCCAGCGCGGCGAGATCGATGCGGATGCCTTGAAGGAGATCGAGGACCGCGAGATCGAGCAGATCATCCGCAAGCAGGAGGAGGCCGGCCTGCAATCGATCACCGACGGCGAGCTCCGCCGCTCGTGGTGGCATCTCGACTTCCTGTGGGGTCTCGACGGCATCGAGCGCTACGCGATGACGCAGGGCATCGCGTTTGCCGGAATGCGGACGCGGGCGGAGGGGGCGCGGGCGGTCGGCAAGGTCGGCTTCAGCCGCCACCCAATGATCGAGCACTTCAAGTTCGTCCAGTCGCGTACCGGCCGCACCGCCAAGATGACCATTCCGGCGCCGTCGGCGCTGTACGGCCGCACCGGGCGCGAGGCGGTGAGCGAGAAGGCCTATCCGTCGCTCGATGCGTTCTTCGCCGATCTCGGGCGCGCCTATGCCAAGGCGGTCAAGGCCTTTGCGGATGCCGGCTGCCGCTATCTCCAGCTCGACGAGGTGTTCATCGCCATGCTGTGCGATGCCGCGTACCGGCAGGCGCAGAAGGACCGGGGCGACGATCCGGACGCCCTGGCGCGGCTCTACGGCGACCTCATCAACACGGCGATGTCGGAGATTCCCGACGACATGACCGTCACGATGCACATGTGCCGCGGCAATTTCCGCTCGACCTTCATGGGATCGGGCGGCTACGAGCCGGTCGCCGAGGTCCTGTTCGACCGCATCAGGGTGCACGGCTATTTCATGGAATACGATAGCGAGCGCGCGGGCGGCTTCGAGCCGCTGCGGCTGGTGCCGAAGGACCGGATCGTCGTGCTCGGCCTGGTCACCACCAAGAGCGGAGCGCTGGAGTCGAAGGACGCGGTCAAGCGCCGCATCGACGAGGCGGCAAAGTTCATCCCGCTCGACCAGTTGTGCCTGAGCCCGCAATGCGGCTTCGCCTCGAGCGAGGAAGGAAACGTGCTCGCCGAGGAGGAGCAATGGGCGAAGCTGCGCATGGTCGGCGAGATCGCCGCGGAAGTGTGGTGACCGGCGATGTTGGCGGAGACGACGAACGACCCCCAGGCCATCGCCCAGATCCGCGAGGCCGTGCGCGCGCTGTGCGCCAAGTTCCCCGGCGCGTACTGGCGCGGTCTTGACCGCGAACGCGCCTACCCGACCGAGTTCGTCCGGGCGTTGACCGAGGCGGGCTTCCTGGCCGCGCTCATTCCCGAGGAATACGGGGGCAGCGGCCTCACCATGCGGGCGGCCGCCGCCATCCTGGAGGAGATCCATGCCAGCGGCTGCAACGGCGGCGCCTGTCATGCCCAGATGTACACCATGGGGACCGTGCTGCGGCACGGCAGCGCGGCGCAGAAGGCGCGCTACCTTCCGGGCATCGCCAAGGGAACGCTGCGGCTGCAGGCCTTCGGCGTCACCGAGCCGACCTCCGGGACCGACACGCTCGGCCTGCGCACCCAGGCGGTGCGCGACGGCGACCATTACGTGGTCAACGGGCAGAAGATCTGGACCTCGCGCGCCGAGCACTCCGACCTGATGCTGCTGCTGGCGCGCACCACGCCGCGCGAGCAGGCCGCCAGGCGCACCGCGGGCCTTTCGGTGTTTCTCCTCGACATGCGCGCGGTCCGCGACAACGGCCTCGAGATCCAGCCGATCCGCACCATGATGAACCACGCCACCACCGAGGTGTTCTTCGACAACATGCGGATTCCGGCCGACAGCCTGATCGGCCAGGAAGGAGAGGGGTTCCGCTATATCCTGTCGGGCATGAACGCGGAGCGCATCCTGATCAGCGCCGAATGCATCGGCGACGCCAAGTGGTTCATCGATCGGGCGGCCGGCTACGCCAAGGAGCGGGTCGTGTTCGGGCGTCCGATCGGGCAGAACCAGGGCGTGCAGTTCCCGATCGCGCGCGCCTATGCGCAGATGCGGGCGGCCGAGCTGATGGTCAGCGAGGCGGCGGCCCTGTACGAATCCGGCCGTGACTGCGGGGCGGAAGCCAACATGGCCAAGCTGCTCGCCGCCGACGCGTCGTGGGCGGCCGCCGACATGTGCGTGCAGACCCACGGCGGCTTCGGCTTCGCCGAGGATTTCGACATCGAGCGCAAGTTCCGCGAGTCGCGGCTCTACCAGGTGGCGCCCATCTCCACCAACCTGATCCTCTCCTACCTGGCCGAGCACGTGCTCGGACTGCCCCGGTCGTATTGATGCTTCCGCTTGCCGGCGTCCTGGTCGTTTCCATCGAGCAGGCGGTGGCGGCCCCGACCTGCACCTGCCGGCTGGCCGATGCCGGCGCGCGCGTGATCAAGGTCGAGCGGCCGGAGGGGGACTTCGCCCGCCACTATGACGACGTCGCTCATGGCGAGAGCGCCTATTTCGTCTGGCTCAACCGCGGCAAGGAATCGGTCGCTCTCGATCTCTCGCGCGCCGACGACAAGGCGCTGCTCGCCGCGATGCTGGCGCGCGCCGACGTGTTCGTGCAGAACCTCAAGCCCGGCGCGATCGCCAGGCTGGGCTTTGCGGTCGAGCGGCTGCGGCGCGACCATCCGCGCCTGATCGTGGCGTCGATCTCGGGCTACGGCGAGAGCGGGCCCTACGCGGCGCGCAAGGCCTACGACCTGCTGATCCAGGCGGAGGCCGGCCTCGCGTCGGTCACCGGCGGGCCGGAGGCGCCGGCGCGGGTCGGCGTTTCGGTGTGCGACGTCGCGGCCGGCCTGAACGCCTACGAGGCAATCCTCGAGGCGCTCATCGGGCGCGAGCGCAGCGGCGAAGGCACGGCGCTGAGCGTCTCGATGTTCGACGCCATGGCGGAATGGATGACCGTGCCGCTGCTGCACCATGAGGGCGGGAAACCGCCGCAGCGGCTCGGCCTGGCGCATCCTTCGATCGCGCCCTACGGCGTGTTCCGCACCCGCGACAAGGCCGATATCCTGATCGCGATCCAGAGCGACCGCGAATGGCGCGTCCTGGCCGAGAAGGTGCTGGGCGACGCGGCGCTCGGCACCGATCCGGCCTTCGCCACCAACGTGGAGCGCGTCAAGCGCCGGGCCGATACCGACGCCCGCGTGGCGGCGGTGTTCGGCGCCGCCGACATCGAGCCGCTGATGGCGCGGCTTGCGGCCGCCGACATCGCCTTTGCCCGCGTGAACGATGCCGGCCTGCTGGCGCACCATCCGCACCTGCGCCGCATCACGATCGACACCCCGAGCGGCCCGGTCTCCTATCCGGCGCCCGCCGAGCAGCGGGCGTCGGCCGCTCGCCGCTACGGCCCGGTGCCGGCGCTGGGCGAGCACACCGCCAAGGTCCGCGCCGAGTTCATCTGACCCTCGGCACCACGCCGAAACTATTCGACGCCTGTCGAATTGACTTCGACCGGGGGCAGCCCATATCGGCCGCGAGCGGCCGATCGCCGGGCCGCACTGCAGCCATCGAGCGACGAGAATGCCCCCGCCTGCCTCGAAGCCCACGATTCTCGTGGCCGACATCGGCGGCACCACGTGCCGGTTCGCGGTGATCGGATCGGGCGGCCGGCCCGAGTCCGTGATCCGGTTTTCCAACCGGGAGGTGCCGGACATGGCGGCGGCGATTGCCCGCTACGTCGCCGAGGCGGACGTGCAGCCGCACGCCGGCGTGCTCGCCGTCGCGGCACCCGTCGACGGCGACGAGATCGCGCTGACCAACAGCGCGTGGCGCTTTCGGCTCGGCGAATTGAGGGCACAGCTCGGCTACGCTCAGCTGGTCGCGATCAACGATTTCGAAGCGGTTGCGTGGTCGCTGCTCGGGCTTGGGCCGGCCGACCTTCGCGCCATCGGCCCGGCGCGCACCTCCGCGAGCGGCCCCAGGGTCGCGTGCGGGCCCGGAACCGGGCTCGGGGTCGCGGCCCTGGTCCCCGACAACGGGAGCTGGCGGGTGCTCGCGAGCGAAGGAGGGCACGTCTCATTCGGCCCGGCCGCGACGGAAGAGGAACCGATCTTCGCGCGGCTGCGCGCCATGGCGGGTCCGATCAGCGCCGAGACGGTGCTGTCCGGGCCCGGTCTCGGCCGCCTGCACCACGTGCTTCATCCCGACGCCGAGCCGCTGACCTCGGAACAGATCATCCCGCGCGCCAAGGAAGGCGATGCGGCGAGCCGCGCCGCCGTCACCCTGTTCGTGCGCCTGCTCGGTCGCTTCGCCGGAGACGTCGCGCTGGTCTTCAAGGCGGCCGGTGTCTACCTCGCCGGCGGCGTCGGCGAGGGAATCGCTTCCCTCATCGACGCGCACGAGTTCCGACGGGCCTTCGAGGCGCATCGGCCCTACGAGCGGCTTCTCGCCGCCATCCCGACTTTCGTCATCACCGAGCGCACGCCGGGCCTTACCGGGTGCGCCGTCTATGCCGGCCGGGTGATGGGAATAGGAAATAGCGAATAGCGAATAGCGAGTAGAAACCCCTCACCCGGCTCCCTCGGCCGAGGCCGGGGTCGCCACCCTCTCCCGCAAGGGGAGAGGGTTGGATTGCGGCACCGCTTGGACTTCAACTCCACCGCTTGCACGGCCGGCGAGGTCCAATGCGATACTGCACGGCACCATTATGGGCCCTGGTCGCCCACGCAAGCGGTATAGCTGAAGTGCAGGCAGTGCCGCAGCCTCCAAACCCTCTCCCCTTGCGGGAGCAAGGCCCATTCTGGAGATAAATCTGATAACGGCGAAATTTCAGGAGGTTAGCAGCGGTGGAGAGGGTCGAAATCCGCCCAAAAAGGGGCGCTGGGCGCCGCATGGGCGGAAATCCCGAGTCTCATGGCTTGGCTCTCTTGGTCAAGTCGCATTTCCAGCCATTTCCCGCCCATGCTGTATTCATGAGTCATGAAACCGGTGGCATTGCCGCCTGGTCGGGCAAGGCTCTCGATGAAACCGGCACCGACCGGATCGGAGACAAGTGGGAACACGATCGGCACGGTGCGGGTCGCCTGCAACAACGGTCCAACCGTCGAAGCGCCATGGGCCAGGATGACGTCCGACGCGAGCGCAACCAATTCCGTCGCGTGTCTGCGAATGTCCTCGACATTTGCCGTGGCCCAGCGGATATCGATCCTCATGTTGCGGCCGATGGTCCAGCCCAGGAGAGCCAGCACCTGAAGGAACGCGCCGACGCGGGCCTGATGTTCCGGATCGTCCGAAGTTGCGGGCAGAAGCACGCCGATTCGCCGCATGCGCTCGGGCTGCGCGCGCGCCGCGAGCGGCCACGCGGCTGCGCCGCCCGGAAGCGCGATGAACTCACGATCGCCTCATGGAGCCCTCCCGCAAGCACGCCAGATTACCACGCCTGTGGCGTTGTTGGGCATTTTGCGGCGCCATCGGAGACCGGGACGCATGTCCGCTTCGGGTCTTGGCTGTGTGAAAACTCCCGAGCCTGCCGCGCGCGTAGAAGCATCTCCAGGAATGGCGCATCATGAGAGCCAAATCATACTGCGCACATACGGGTGAATCCTGTGTTGGAAATTGTATTTTCCACATTTCGCCGATGTATGAGTTTTCACACAGCCAGGGTCAGAAGCGGCCCTCCGATGGCGTCCGCCGCATGACCGCTTTGGCCCTCCTGAGCGGACATGGCCAGGGCGAGCCGGGAAGAGGGAAATGGCTGTTCCCTCGCGCTTGCAGGGCTATTGTGTGGCGGTGGCCCGTGGGGGCTCACAAAAGCGGGAGAGACCACATAATGAGGATCGTATCATCGCTGTTGGTTGCCAA
>Ga0066903_100003085_pt1 | contig 13429 bp, 12 predicted proteins | sample PanSoiMetaGPlot1_FD_67491 | JGI IMG/M metagenome (GOLD analysis project Ga0066903, IMG submission 67491) | Tropical forest soil microbial communities from Panama analyzed to predict greenhouse gas emissions - Panama Soil - Plot 1 (version 2) | ecosystem: Environmental > Terrestrial > Soil >... | reverse complement strand
GCGGGCACGTTGATGCGCATCCGCTCGACGGCTTCGGCCGGCGTCAGACGGGTATCTCGCTCGGCCTCCTCGGAGATCGGCTGGTCGATTCGCTTTTCGGTCTGCTTGTCGAGCGCCACGGCGCAGAGCCTACGCACTGCTGTCGCTACGCGACATCCGCCGCCCAGTCGACGACTGAGGCGTCGCTTGCGATGCCGCATGGAGGGTAGCCGGGCTTTGCTCGGCTGCCCGGGCTGACTGCGGATGGCTGCGCGCTATGCGACATCGGCCGCCCAGTCTCCATAGAGCGACGTGTACAGCCCGCGTTTCTCCATTAGCTCGGCGTGGCTGCCCTGCTCGACGATCCGGCCGTGCTCGAGCACGACGATCAGGTCGGCGTCGCGGATCGTCGAGAGGCGGTGCGCGATGATGAACGCGGTCCGGCCGGACAGCAGCAGCCGCAGCGCCTGCTCGATCTTCCGCTCCGTGCCGATGTCGACCGAGGACGTCGCCTCGTCGAGGATGAGGATGCGCGGGTCGGCGAGCAGGGCACGGGCCAAGGCGACCAGCTGGCGCTGGCCGAGCGAGAGCCGGCTCCCGCGTTCCTGCACCTCCGTCTCGTACCCGTTCTCGAGCCGCAGGATGAACTCGTGCGCGCCGACCGCCTGCGCTGCGCGCACGATCTCCTCGCCGGTCGCGTCGGGCCGGCCGAAGGCGATGTTCTCGGCCACCGTGCCGGCGAAAAGGAAGCCCTCTTGCGGGACGATCCCGAGCTGGCGCCGAAGGGACGCCTGGGTGACATCGCGCAGGTCGATGCCGTCGATCGTGATCCGCCCCCGCCGCGGGTCGTAGAACCGCGCCAGCAGCTTGGCGATCGTCGACTTGCCGGCCCCGGTGTGGCCGACGAGGGCCGCGGTTGTCCCGGCCGGAACGTCGAGATCGAGGTCGGGCAGGACGTCGGGCCCGTCCCCGTAGCCGAAGCGGACGTGCTCGAAGCGGACGTGGCCTTCGACCGGCGGGAGCTCGCGCGCGCCCGGCTCGTCGATCACCTGCGGCTCCTCGTCGAGCACGTCCATGATCTTGTCCAGCGCCGCGGTCGCGGACAGGAAGGTGCTGTAGAGCTGCGAGAGCTGCTGGACCGGGTCGAAGAAGTTCTGGACGTAGAGCATGAAGGCGAACAAGGTCCCCAGCGTCACGGCTCCGCCGAAGTAGAGGTAGCCGCCGTAGCCGAGCACAACCGCGAGGGCGACCGACGAGGCGAGGTCGACGAACGGGAAGTAGAGGGCGTTCAGGACGACCGTCCGCATGTTCGCCTCTCGGTAGTGCTCGGCGACTTCGCGGAAGTTCGCGACGTTTCGGTCCTCGCGCGTGAACGCCTGGACGATCCGCATTCCCGCGATGTCCTCGGCGAGGGTCGCCGTGACCAGGCCGAGCCGCTCACGCACCGCTGCATACGCACGCGCGGAGTAGATCCGGAACAGGACCGTCCCGACGCTCATGATCGGGATCACGGCGAGCGTCGCCAGCGCCAGCCGCCAGTCGAGGACGAAAAGGAGGATCGCAGTGCCGAGGAGGGTCAGCGAGCTCTGGACGAGCGTGGTGACCCCGTCGGTGACCAGCTGGTCGAGCGCCTCGACGTCGTTCGTGAGGCGGCTGATGATCACACCGGCGCGGTTTCGCTCGAAGAAGCCGAGCGAGAGCCGCTGGAGGTGGCCGAAGAGCTTCATCCGGAGGTCGGCGAGGATGCGCTCGCCGACCCAGCCGGTCAGGTATGTCTGCACGTAGCTCATGCCCCAGTTGGCGAGGCCGGCCAGCAGGAACGCGATCACGATCACCCAGAGCGCGGTCAGGTTCTGCTTGCGGATCCCGTCGTCGATCGCGTACTTGGACAGAAACGGCGGCGCCAGTGCGGTGGCCGTCGCGAGCAGCAGCGAGAAGATGGAGAACGTCGTCCGCGTCTTGTAGGGCGCGGTCAGGCGCGCGAGCGTGGCGAGCCGACGCCGCGTGCGGCGCCAGGACCAGTCTTCAACCTGCGCGCCACGCTGCATCGTCAGGTGGCTGCCCGACTGCCAGACTCTCATGCGACTTCGGCCTCCTCCGCTTCCTCGACGAGCGCCCGCGCCTCGACCGCATCCGCGAACTGGCGCTCGAGCAGGCCGTGCTCGTAAATGTCTCGGTACACGTCGCTCGTTTCCAGCAGGTCGTCGTGCTCGCCGCGCGCCGCGATGCGGCCGTCGTCGACGACCACGATCTCGTCCGCGAGCGAGATCGTCGAGAGGCGATGCGCGATGATCAGCGTCGTCCGCCCCTCCATGGCCTCACGCAGCCCGAGCCGGATTCGTGCTTCCGTGCTCGCGTCCACCGACGCGGTCGCGTCGTCGAGGATGAGGATGCGCGGGTCGACGGCGATCGCGCGGGCGATCGCGAGCCGCTGGCGCTGGCCGCCGGAAAGCGTGATCCCACGCTCGCCGATCATCGTGTCGTAGCCGTTCGGGAGTCGCTCGATGAACTCGTGTGCCTGCGCAAGGCGCGCGACATGCTCGACGTCCTCGTCGCTGAGGCCGGGCGCCCCAAACGTGATGTTCTCCCGCACGGTCGCGGAGAAGAGGAAGGTGTCCTGGGAGATGACGCCGATCTGCTTGCGCAGCGAGTGGAGCGCCACCCCCCGCACGTCGGCGCCGTCCACGGTCACGCGGCCGGAGCTCACGTCGTAGAAGCGCGGAACGAGTGACGTCAGCGTCGTCTTGCCCGCGCCGGTGTGCCCGATCAGGGCGATCGTCCGCCCGGCGGGCACGTCGAGATCGACGTTCTCGAGCACGGGACGGCCGGGCAGGTACTCGAAGTCGACGTTCTCGAAGCGGATGTGCCCGCCGCCGGCCGGAATGTCGCTCGCGTTCGGCCGGTCGGTCACCTCCTCTGGCTCGTCGATCACCTGGAAGATGCGCTCGCCGGACGCCGTCGCGCGCTGGGCCTGGCCGATCCACATCCCGAGCGACCGGAGCGGCGTAACGAGCAGGCCGAGGTAGAGGTTGAAGGCGACGAAGCCGCCGACCGTGAGCTCGCCCGAGTTGACCATTCGGGCTCCGATGAGAAGAACCGCAGCCTGCGCGACCAGCGGAATCCAGGAGATCAGCGGGACATAGAGCGCGCGCTGCCGGTTCGCCTTGATCGTCTGCCGGAACACGGCCTCCGAGCGCGCGCGGAACTTGTCGTTCTCCTTCGGCTCCTGTGCGAACGACTTGACGACGTGGACGCCGACGATGTTTTCCTCGGCGACCGTGGCGACGTCTGCGAGCTTCTGCTGCACCTCACGGAGCGTCGGATGAGAGACGTGGCTGTACCTGTACGCGAGCGCGACGAGGACAGGTGTGATCGCGAGCGCGATCAGGGCGAGCTTCCACTGGAAGACGAGCAGGACGACGGTCACGAAGACGATCGTCAGGGCGTTCTGGAAGAAGAAGATCAATCCGTACCCGAGGAAGAAGCGCACGCCCTGCAGGTCGACGGTCGCGCGCGACATCAGCTGACCGGTCTGGTGCCGGTCGTAGAAGCCGAACGAGAGGCGGACGAGGTGCGAGTAAAGGCTGTTGCGCAGGTCCATCTCGACCGCGAGCGCCTGGCGACCGGAGATCATCCGGCGGCCGTACATCAAGATCGCGCGGAACAGGCCCAGCGCCACGATCGCGCCGACGTAGATCCAGAGCTTCTGCTTGTCGTGCGGCGCGAGCGCGTCGTCGATGACGTTCTTCGTCACCCAGATGAGCGCGATCTGGCTGCCCTGGTAACCGATCGCGAACACCGTCGAGACGACGAGCGAAAGCGTGTACGGCCGCAGGAACCCGAGCAGGCGAAAAAACGTGCGCCGGTAGGGAACCGTGGCCACCCAGAAAACCTAGCGCCCGCCCTCTTGTCGTCGCGGCCCCTGCCGGGCGACACTTCGGGCATGGAGGCGCCCGAGGTTCGCTACGCCAAGAGCGGCGCCGTCAACATCGCCTACTCCGTCGTCGGCGAGGGGCCGCGCGACGTCGTTCTCGTCCCGGGCTTCATCTCGCACCTCGAGCTCGACTGGGAGGAGCCACGCTACGAGCGTTTCCTCCGGCGCCTCGCGTCGTTCTCGCGGTTGATCATGTTCGACAAGCGCGGAACCGGGCTGTCCGACCGGCCAGGCGGGTTGCCCGATCTCGAAACCCGGATGGACGACGTCCGCGCGGTGATGGATGCCGCCGGCTCGGAACGCGCGGCCCTGTTCGGGTACTCCGAGGGCGGCCCGATGGCGTGCCTCTTCGCCGCGACGTACCCGCACCGAACGACGGCCCTCGTCCTCTATGGCACCTACGCGAAGCGAAGGGATCCGGACGCGGACTATCCGTGGGCCCCGACATGGGGCGAGCGGCAGCGGTACGCCGAGGAGGTCGAACTCGAGTGGGGCCACGAGTCCGACCTGGGCACGATGGCGCCCGCGGCAGACGAGGCGCTCACGCGCTGGTGGCGTGCTCGCGCGCGCGCGGCTGCGAGCCCGGGAGCTGCCCGCGACCTAATCCTCATGAACAGCCAGATCGACATCCGAAACGTCCTTCCGGCCATCGGCGTCCCGACACTCGTCATCCACCGTTCCGGCGACCGTGACTCGCGAGTGGACGAGGGGCGTTATGTTGCGGAGCGCATCGCCGGCGCGCGGTTCGTCGAGCTCGCCGGTGAGGCGCACGCGCCGTTCGTCGACGTGGACCAGATCCTCGACGTGGTGGAGACCTTCCTCACCGGGCGCGAGCCGGTGCGTGAGCCGGACCGCGTCCTCGCGACCGTTCTGTTCACCGACATCGTCGGGTCGACGGCCAAGGCGGCCGAGCTCGGGGATGCACGGTGGCGGGAGCTGCTCGGACAGCACCACTTGAAGGTCCGGCGCCAGCTCGAGCGCTTTCAGGGGCACGAACTGGATACGGCCGGCGATGGCTTCTTTGCACGCTTCGACGGGCCGGCCCGAGCGATCCGCTGCGCTTGTGCCATCACTTCCTCCGTCCGCGACCTAGGCATCGAGATTCGTGCAGGCCTGCACACGGGCGAGTGCGAAGTGATGGACGGAAAGGTCGGCGGAATCGCTGTCCACATCGGCGCACGCGTTGCGGCCACGGCCGCCCCCGGCGAGGTGCTGGTCTCGAACACGGTCAAGGATCTCGTCGCTGGATCAGGGATCGAATTCAGCGACCGTGGCGTCGCCGTGCTCAAGGGCGTCCCGGGCGAGTTCCGTCTATTCGCCGTCGAGTCTGCGTAGCTCGGCTCGAATCAGCACCGCAGCCTCGGCTACCCGCGCGCGGTTCGCAGGGTCGTTCAGCCAGCTGCTGGCGCCCGAGGGGTGTGGGAGCGGAATCACCGCCGCGGCGTCGGCGACGAAGCGGCGACCGACGCACTCGGTGACGCTCTTGAGGCCGAGCAGCCTTCGCGCGGCGAGGCCGCCGACCGTGACGATCAGCCTTGGTCGGATCAGGCGAAGCTCCCAGTCGCGCCAGAAGGCACAGAGCTCCTGCTCGCGGGGCGCCGGCGTTCGGTCTCCCCGGCCCGAGGGCGCCTTGCCGGGGTAGCAGCGCGTCACCGACGCGCAGTAGAAGGTGGCGTAGAACTCGTCCTCGTCGACCTCCAGCCAGCGACGGAGGGTCCGGCCAGCCCGGCCGCGCCAGGGCAGTCGTTCCACGCCCTCGACCTGGCCCGGCGCCTGCCCGAACATGTAGGCGCGCTGCCCGGTGAACGGCTGGACGACCGGCAGCGACTCGAGCGGGTACCCAGCCTCCACGCACGCGCGACAGACGCGGTTGTCGCGCTGGACCGATCGCATCGAGCGATAGCTCGAGCGCCTGCGCGTCACGCCTGGACGACGACGAACCAGGTTCCGGCGAAGACGGTTCGGCCGCCGCCGAGCTCCGCGGCGAGATCGTCCGGATCGAAGTAGCGCTTGAACACTTTCCACCGCGAGCCGTCGAGCAGCAGCCGCTCCTGCCACTCCTCGTGCTGGACGCCTTCGCGCCACGCCGAGTCGAGCACGACGAGCACGGGCGCCACCCGCCGGGCCTCGGCGAGGAACCGCTCGCGTTCCTCGTCGTCGAGGTGGCCGTAGAAATGGCCCGTGAAAACGCGGTCGAAGGACCCCTTCTCGAACGGCAGCTCGAGCGCGTCGCCGACGACGTACTCGTCCGCGCCTTCCCGCTCGCGCGCGACCTCGATCATGTTCGCGCTCTGGTCGAGCGCGACGACGTGGCCGGGAAGGAAGCGCGTGAAGTAACCGCTCCCCGCCGCTGCATCGAGGGTGCGCGCAGGGGGAAGAGCCCGCAGCGCCCGCTCGACCGCGGTGAGCTCTTTCGTCCAGCCGGGACGGCCCCGGTCGGCGTAGAGGCCGTCGCCGTGGATCCAGTCGTCGTACTCGCGGGCCCGCGCGTCGTAGTACGCCTTCATCCGCTCGTAGAGTAGTGCGGTGCTCCCGCTCGAATCGGTCCCGAACTTCTCGGAGGGACGCAACCGGGAGACGATCGACGCACTCGGTGCGGCGCTCGCCGAGCGGGCGCGGTTGCTGGACGTCCACGCCGACCCTGACCACAATCGGTCCGTCTTCACACTGGTCGGCTTGGAGCCGGACCTCGTGGACGCGCTCCTCGCCGGGATCGCGGTCGCGAAGGAGCGGATCGACCTGCGGCGCCACGAGGGTGCGCATCCGCGGGTCGGCGCGGCCGACGTCGTTCCCGTCGTGCCGGTGAAGCCGGGCGACATGGAGCGCGCGAAGCGCGCCGCGCTCGAGCTTGCGGGCCGCGTCGGCGAGGAGCTCGCGCTGCCGGTGTTTCTCTACGGCGAGCTCGCGCCGGGCCGCGGGCCGGCTTTCTTCCGTGCAGGCGGGCTGGAGCGACTCCGCGATCGGGTCGCGGCCGGGGAGCTCATGCCGGACTTCGGGCCTGGCGAGCCCGAAGAGCGTCGGGGCGCCGTTCTGGTCGGCGCGCGCGGCCCCTTGATCGCGTTCAACGTCAACCTCCGCGGCGATCTCGCCGCGGCGAGCGCGATCGCGGCGGCCGTCCGCGAGCGTGACGGCGGCTTCTCCGGCGTCCGCGCGCTCGGGCTCGACCTGCCGCGAGCGGGGCTCGTCCAGGTGAGCATGAACATCGAGGACTGGGAGGCTGCGGCACTCCATGACGTGCTCGAGCGCATCGAGTTGGAGGCCTCGGCGCTCGGCGCAGAGGTGCTCGGCTCCGAGCTCGTGGGCCTGATGCCCGGCGGGGCCGTCGCCGCGGCTGCGGGCGCGGCCCTGCGGATCGACGGCTTCGATGCGTCGTGCGTCTTGGAGCTGAGGCTCCTCGAGCCGGACGATTCGTGAGGGCCCTTTCTCGGGGCGGGCCCAGGCCGGCAAGCGCCCGGATGCGTCAGACTCCCGACGCGATGGCTGATCCGGTCGCCTGGGTGATGATCGAAACCGGCTGGAAGGTCCTGGCCTCCGACGGGAGTGAGGTCGGCGAGGTCGACGAGGTGGTCGGCGACAGCGGCGCTGACATCTTCGACGGGCTCGCGATCGCTACCAGCGTGCTTGGCAAGCCGCGCTACGTCCCATCGGAGCAGGTGGCCGAGATCAGCCAGGGGACGGTTCGTCTGGCGATGACTCGGGAGCAGGTCGAACAACTCGGCGAATACCGCGAGCCGGCGACTACCGCGCGCATCGAGCCCGACAGCCATGGCGGCGCGGGTGAGGCGATTGCCGCGGAGGCGAGAGAGCTAGAGGGCAAGGTGACGGCGCCGACCCAGCGCCACGAGCACTCGATGAACATCTGGCGCCGAATCGCGTTCTTCTTTCGGCGGCTCTTCGGTTAGCGCGGACGGATTGCCCACGATTTTCCGGGTCGAAGCCAGGGCTAGACTGGCCACGAAATGGCCCTGACCACGGCCGTTGGGCTGAGCGGCGAGGATCTGCAGATCGACGACGTCTGGGCGGTCGCCGTCGGGGGAGCGCCGGCGGCGCTCGCGCCCGAAGCACGGGAAAAGGTCGCGCGCGCCCGCGCCCTCGTCGAACGCGCGGCTCATGGGACGACCGAGCACACCTACGGAGTCAACACCGGCTTCGGCAAGTTCGTCTCGCGGTCGATACCGGAGGAGCTGACCGCCGAGCTGCAGCTCAGGCTGCTGCGAAGCCATGCAGCCGGCGTCGGTGACCCGTACCCGCCGGAGATCATTCGCGCGGCGATGCTGCTGCGCGCGAACGCGCTCGCGAAGGGGTTCTCGGGCGCGCGCTTGGAGACAGTCGAGCTTCTCGTCGAATGCCTTAACCGCGGGGTCCTGCCGCACGTCCCGAGCAGGGGGTCGGTCGGGGCGAGCGGCGACCTGGCACCGCTTGCGCATCTTGCTCTCCCGCTCGTCGGCGAGGGGGAGGCCTGGGTCGACGGCAGGCGGATGGGCGGCGCCGAGGCGCTCGCCGAGGTGGGGCTCGTGCCGATCTCGCTCGAGGCGAAGGAGGGCCTCTCGCTCGTCAACGGAACACAGTTCATGGCCGCCTTCGGCGCGCTCGGGCTGGCGCGGGCCGGGCGTCTCGCCAAGGCCGCCGACATCGGCTGTTGCCTGGCGGTCGAGTCGTTGCAGTGCTCACGGACGAGCTTCTTGCCGCAGATCCATGCGACGCGGCCCCTTCCAGGCCAGGCCGCGGCGGCGGCGAACGTGCTTCAGCTCCTCGAGGGCTCGGCGATCATCGAGTCCCACCGCTGGTGCGACAAGGTTCAGGACGCCTACTCGCTGCGGTGTGCGCCACAGGTGCACGGCGCCGCGCGCGATCTCCTGGCGTATGCGGAGGCGACGGTCGCAGTGGAGCTGAACGCGGCCACCGACAACCCGCTCGTCCTCGTCGACGACGAGGTGCTGCTTTCGAACGGGAACTTCCATGGGCAGCCACTCGCCTTCGCCCTCGACGCGTTGGCGATGGCCGTCTCCGAGCTCGCAAACATTTCCGAGCGGCGGGTCGAGCGCCTCGTCAACCCGAGCCTGTCCGAGGGGCTGCCCGCGTTCCTGACCGTCGACGGCGGCCTCAATTCCGGGTTCATGATCCCCCAGTACGTCGCTGCGTCGCTCGTCAGCGAGAACAAGTCGCTCTGCCATCCCGCCAGCGTCGACTCGATCCCGACGAGCGCCGGCCAGGAAGACCACGTCTCGATGGGGAATGCCGCCGGCCTCAAGGCGTGGCAGGTGCTGGCGAACTCGGAGCGTGTGCTCGCGATCGAGCTCCTCGCCGGCGCGCAGGCGGTCGAGTTCCTCGCTCCGCTCGAGCCTGGGATCGGCGGCCGGGCGGCCCGGGACGCGGTCCGGTCCATCTCGCCGCGACTCGTGGACGACCGCCCGCTCGCCGGCGACATCGAGGCGGTTGCCGCAGCGATCCGTGGCGGCAACCTTGTGGCTGCGGTCGAGGCCGAGGCGGGCGAGCTTCGGTGAAGCCGGATGTGCCGAAGATCTCGGCGTCCCGCCGGTCGATGCGGGACAGTCTGATCGCCTACGGCGTGCTGGCGATCCTCATCGTCGTGATAGCGACGGTCACCGGGGGCGACGTGGCGCGGGCGCTGTTCGTGGCCACGGCGTTCTTCCTGGCTGCGAGCGCTTGGACGTGGTGGCGGGCGAGGCGCCGGGCCGAGCGAGAGCGCGCCCGATGACGGCGGTCGACACGCTTGACGCGACGGTCGAGGCTCTCTGCGGCGACCTGACAAGGATCCGTGCGCCTCGCGGCCCGCACCTGAACGCCCGTTCGTGGTCGACCGAGGCCCCGCTTCGCATGCTGCTCAACAACCTTGACCCCGAGGTCGCTGAGCTTCCCGAGCAGCTGATCGTCTACGGGGGCTCGGGCAAGGCTGCGCGGAACCACGCCGCGCTCAGGGCGATCGTCGCTTCGCTCCTCCGCCTCGGGGACGACGAGACGCTTCTCGTGCAGAGCGGAAAGCCCGTCGGAGTCTTCCGGACCCATGTCGGGGCGCCGCGCGTGCTGATCGCGAACTCGCTGCTCGTCCCCCGCTGGGCGACTTGGGACGAGTTTCGTCGGCTCGAGGCGCTGGGCCTGACGATGTTCGGCCAGATGACTGCCGGCTCTTGGATCTACATCGGCACCCAGGGGATTCTCCAGGGCACGTACCAGACGTTCGCCTCGGCAGGCGAACGGCACTTCGGCAGCGCCGACCTGACCGGGCGGACGATCCTCACGGCCGGCCTTGGGGGGATGGGCGGAGCACAGCCGCTCGCCGCCACCATGCTCGGCGGCGCGATCCTCTGCGTCGAGGTCGATCCGGCACGGATCCGGCGCCGTCTCGACACGGGTTACCTGGACGAGGCGTCCGATTCGCTCGACGACGCGCTGTCGCGTGTGCGAGGCGCTGCCCGCGAGCGCCGGCCGCTATCGGTCGGTCTGCAGGCGAACGCCGCGGAGATCGTCCCCGAGCTGGCGCGCCGCGGCGAGCACTTCGACCTCGTCACCGATCAGACCGCCGCTCACGATCCCCTCACGGGCTACGTACCGGTCGGCCTGTCGGTCGAGGAGGCGGCGCGTCTGCGCGCGGACGATCCGGACGACTACCTGCGGAGCGCCAGAGAGTCGATCGTGCGGCATGTCGGCGCAATGCTCGAGTACGTCCGACTCGGCAGTTATGTTTTCGATTATGGCAACAACCTCAGAGGGGAGGCCTATGCAGGAGGCCTGACGGACTCGTTCACATACCCGGGCTTCGTCCCGGCCTATATCCGGCCGCTCTTCTGCGAGGGCATCGGGCCGTTCCGCTGGGCGGCTCTGTCGGGCGATGAGGCGGACATCGCCACGATCGACGCCACGCTGCGGGACCTCTTCCCTGACGACGTCGTGCTGCAGCGCTGGCTCGAGGTCGCGCCTGGTCGTGTCGCGTTCCAGGGCCTGCCGGCACGGATCTGCTGGCTCGGCTACGGCGAGCGTGCGCGTGCCGGCCTGGCGATCAACGAGCTCGTCCGTTCGGGGCAGGTCAAGGCGCCGGTCGTGATCGGACGCGATCACCTCGACTCCGGCTCGGTAGCCTCGCCCTACCGCGAGACCGAGGCCATGCGTGACGGCTCCGACGCGATCGCCGACTGGCCGATCCTGAACGCCCTGCTCAACGTCGCCGCCGGCGCTACGTGGGTCAGCGTCCACCACGGCGGCGGCGTCGGGATCGGGAACTCCATCCATGCAGGGATGGTCGTCGTTGCGGACGGCAGCGACGAAATGGCCGAGCGGCTCGAGCGGGTGCTCACGACCGACCCCGGCGCGGGCGTCCTGCGCCACGTCGATGCCGGGTACCAGGAGGCGATCGCGTTCGCGGCCGAGCATGGGCTCGAGGCGCCGATGCCGCCTGACCCCCGCGGGTGAGCGACGACATCGGCGCGCGGCGCCTGCTAGTCCGGGACCTGGCGCAGCTGGCGACGCCCGCGGGGACCGACGCGCCGCTCCGGGGCCGCGCGCTCGGAGAAGTCGACGTGCTCGTCGATGCGTACATCCTCTGTGAGGACGGGCGCATCGCCGGAGCCGGACCGATGCGTGAGCTCGGCGCGGCGCTCGCTGCCGGTCACGCCGAGATCGCGGAGTTCGACGGTCGCGGGCTCTGCGCGGTGCCTGGGCTCGTCGACTGCCACACGCACGCGTGCTTCGCCGGCGATCGAGTGGCCGAGTTCGAGCTTCGTTCGACCGGTGCGACCTACGAGGAACTGCACGCCGCGGGCGGCGGGATCCTCGCGACCGTCGAGGCGACCCGCGCAGCGGGCGAGGACGGGCTGGCCGAGGCTCTCCGCCGCCATCGAGCTTGGATGCGCTGCGCCGGGACGACGACGTTCGAGGCGAAGTCAGGCTATGGCCTCGACCGCGAGACCGAGCTGGCGTCGTTGCGGGCGATTCGCGACGAGGGTGGGGCTCCCACGTGGCTCGGCGCCCACGCCGTGCCGCCGGAGTTCGACAACGCCGACGAGTACCTCGATTTTGCGCTCACGGACGTCCTTCCGGAGGCGACGCTGGTCGCGGACGCCGCGGACGTGTTCGTCGAGGAAGGCGCGTTCGGCGTGGACCAGGCTCGCCGGTACCTCGAGGCATGCCGCAATGCCGGGCTGTCGCTGCGCCTGCACGGCGACCAGTTCACTGAGTTCGGGGCGATCCCCCTGGCGATCGAGTTGGGCGCCCGATCCGTCGACCACCTCGAGGCCACCGGCGAGGACGGCGTCGGCGCGCTCGCGTCGTCCGACGTCGCCGCGGTCCTGCTTCCTGCAAGCGCGCTCTACCTCGACCGGCCGATGCCGCCGGGTCGGGCGCTCATCGACGCCGGGGCGGTGGTCGCGCTTGCGACCGACTTCAACCCCGGCAGTGCCTTCTGCGAGAGTCTTCCGCTGGTCAGCTCGCTCGCAGTGACCCAGCTCCGCTTGACGCCGACGGAGGTTCTGTCCGCGTGCACCGTCAACGCAGCCCATGTCCTCGGCCGCGCCGGCGAGATCGGCCGGATCGCGCCGGGCTATGCGGCGGATCTCGTTCTGCTCGATGCGCCCGACTGGCGCTACCTCTCCTACCACCTCGGCGGCCCTGTTGTCGCAACCGTGATCGAGGCCGGCGAGGTCACATGGCCGTCGCCGGGAGCCGCCTACGAGCCTGCCGGACGGCGCTAGGCTAGGCGCATGGCCTCACGCAAGCAGCGCCGGCGCCGGGCCAAGGACCGTCGGCACGAGTACGAATACGTCTACGTCGACGAGGAGGGCCACGAGGTCGAGGCGCCTCCTGAGGAAACGGGCGGGTCGTCTCGAGGCCGCGACGGGAAGGAGCGAAGCAACGGCGCCAAGGTCGCCCGCACGAAGAGCGGCGCGCCGATTCGCGAGGTGAAGCCGCCCGCGTGGAGACGATCGGTCAAACGAGCGGCCCTGTTCCTGCCGCTGTTCTTCATCGTCTTCTCGCTCGTCAACAAGCACGATCCGGTATTGACGCGCGTTGGTCTTTCCGTCGCCTACTCGGCGTTGTTCGTGCCGCTCACGTACATGATGGACCGCATGGCCTACCGGACATACCTCCGCCGCTCGGGCCGCCGGCCAACGAAGAGCTAAACGGCCGGGCCGTCGCCGCGGTAGTGGCCTTCGCCGGGCCACGGCGCGAGCAGCAGCAGTATTCGCGCGCCGTCCGGCGTCGAGAGGGAACGCCGCTCGTCGGGCTCGAACATGCAAAGCGTGCCGGCGCGGGCCTCGACGGTCTCCTCTCCGGCCTCGACGCTCGCTCTGCCGTCGACGACCAGGACGTAGGCGTGCTCCTTGACCTGGTGCTCGCCGAGCGACTGCCCCGGTTCGAGGACGATGAAGACGGCGCGGGCGGCATCCTCCGAGTCGAGAACGACCGGCGAGCGGCTGCCGCCTTCGACTTCGATCTCGTCGAGGTTCCAGCTCCGCACCAGCGCCGGATGGTAACGGGGACGGTCGGGGCGCGTCGGGCCGC
>Ga0066903_100003084_pt1 | contig 13430 bp, 14 predicted proteins | sample PanSoiMetaGPlot1_FD_67491 | JGI IMG/M metagenome (GOLD analysis project Ga0066903, IMG submission 67491) | Tropical forest soil microbial communities from Panama analyzed to predict greenhouse gas emissions - Panama Soil - Plot 1 (version 2) | ecosystem: Environmental > Terrestrial > Soil >... | reverse complement strand
GTGCCAGCCAAGCCGCCTGAGTAGTCGGGTCTGCCATGAGTTACACGAAGCCGCTCTCAATTGTCTGCATTGTCGTTTCGTCCTTCGCCCTGCCGGCGGTTGCGTTCGCGCAGCACCGCGGTGGCGGTGGCGGGCACGCCGCAGGAGCCGCCGGACCGCGTGGCGCGGTGGTCGCCGGGCCGCGAGGTGCGGTGGTCGCCGGACCGCGCGGCGCGGTCGTCGCGGGCCACGGATACCCCGGATATCCGGTCTATGGGTACGGACATCCGCGTTACGTGTACCCGCGCGTCGTCGGCGTCTACCCGTATCACCCCTACTACTATCCGTACCGTCCGGGCATCACCGTCGGCTTCTACGCCGGCTTCGGCGTCGGATTCGGGTACGGCTACCCGTACTACGGCTACGGATATCCCTATCCGTACTACGGCTACCCCTATCCATATCCGTACTCGTACTACCCGTACGCCTCTAGCGCTCCTCCCGGCTACCCGTACGCCTCTAGTGCCCCTCCCGCGCCCACGAGCTACGTGACCTCGCAGCCGGGCGTGGCGTATGGCGGCGTGCGGATCGAGGGAGCTCCGAGGGACGCGCAGGTCTTCGTCGACGGCAACTACATCGGCGTCGCCGAGGACTTCGACGGAGCCGACAGGCATTTGAACCTGCCGGCGGGCTCGCACCAGATCGAGATTCGTGTGGCCGGCGCGCAGCCGATCGCGTTCGACGTCAACGTGCAGGCTGGTCGGACGACTGCGGTCCACGCCGACGTGCGCTGAACGCGGGGGGATTCGGGATTGGGGATTCTGGATTGGGGTGGTTGGCGACGCACAGCCACGAGTCACCAGTCCCAATCCCCAATCGCCCTAATCCCAAATCCCCAATCCCAAGTCCCGAACCGCGCCCCTCAGACGCCGATATCCTCGTTCCACAAGTCCGGATGCGCGGCAATGAACGCCCGCATCATCGCGATGCAACGTTCGTCCTGAACGACGTCCACTCGTACGCCGCGGGCTCGCAGCAGATCCTCCTCGCCCAGGAACGTACGGTTCTCACCAACGACGACGTGCGGGATGCCATAGAGAAGGATCGCGCCGGTGCACATCGCGCACGGCGAGAGCGTCGTGTACATGATGCTGTTGCGATAGACCGACGCCGGCTGACGCCCGGCGCGTTCGAGGGCATCCATCTCGCCGTGAAGAATCGCACTGCCCTGTTGCACGCGCCGGTTGTGCCCGCGCCCGAGAATGCGCTCGCCGTGCGCGAGCGCCGCGCCGATCGGAATGCCGCCTTCGCGAAGACCTTGCTCGGCTTCGGCGATCGCGGCGCACAGGAACGCGGGATCATGCATGCTCAACCGTAATACATGGCACGCGCTTCGCAAAGGTCAGCACTGGAGGTCGTGGATCATGCTGCACATGGCGCTGGTTTTTCTGGTCATCGGCTTGATCGCAGCGCTGCTCGGGTTCACCACGATTGCGGGTGCGGCGTTCGGCATCGCCAAGTTTCTGGCAGGGCTGTTCCTCGTGCTGTTCCTCGTGTTTCTCATCCTCGGCATTGCCGCGACGCGCCGCATGGTCGGCTGACCTGCGCCGCAGCGACGCGGTGCGGCAGGCAAGTCGCTTGATACAATGGGGGACCTCGGCCAACCGAGATCCTCCATTGAACTTTCGTGCGATTCCGCGTCTGCTGACCGTCGCCACGCTCGCGATTTCAATCACCCTCGCCGCTGCACTGTCGAGTCAGTCGCCACCCTCGCCATCGCTGACGATTCTGTCGAGAGACGGCCGACGCGCGATTCCAATCGCCATGCTCGGCGATCAGGAGTTCGTCGCGCTCGACGATCTCACGACACTGTTCCAGCTGACCGTCCGCGAAGACACACTCGGCGCCGTCACCGTTTCCTACAAGGGCAAGACAATCGTTCTCACGCCGGATCAGGCGCTCGCCTCGGTTTCCGGACGGCTGGTCTCGCTGCCCGCGCCGCCGTCGCGCAACGGACGACGATGGCTGGTTCCGTCGGAATTCATCAGCCGCGCGCTGGCCTTGATCTACGACACGCGGCTCGACTTGCGGAAGCCGTCGCGGCTGCTCGTCGTCGGCGACCTGCGCGTGCCGCGGCTCACCGCGCGTTACGAATCGCTCAGCCCGAGCGCCGCCAGGCTGACCATCGACGCAAATCCGCGCGCGCTGTCCACCGTCACGCAGGACGCCGACCACATCACCGTGAAGTTCGACGCAGATGCGCTCGACGCAGCCAATCCACTGCTTCCTGCGCAGCCGGCGCCGAGTCTGGTCACCGGCGTTCGCATCGCGGACCCGACGGCGCTCGCCGTCGATCTTGGACCGCGCTTCGCCGGTTTCAAGTCGACCTCGACGACCGTCGACTCCACGCAGCGGCTCGTCCTCGATGTGATCGGGCTGGTCCAGACTGACGCCTCGCAGCCGCAGCCGGCGCCACCGGCGACGGCGGCGCAGCCGGCTCCTCCGGAGATTCCTCCAGCGTTTGGACAATCCGCGTCTGCCATCCATACCATCGCGATTGACGCCGGTCACGGCGGCGACGACGAAGGCGTTCACAGCGCGGACGGCGCCAAAGAAAAGGACCTGACCTTGACGGTCGCGCGCCGCGTGAGAGCGATCATCGAAGCACGACTTGGTCTGCGCGTTCTGCTCACACGTGACGACGATCGCAACGTTCCAATCGACGAGCGCACCGCGCTTGCCAACAACAACAAGGCGGACCTGTTCGTCAGCCTGCATGCCAACGGCTCGATGCGGCCGACAACGACCGGCGCCGCGATCCTGTGCGCAGCGTTCGACAAAGACGCGGCCCAGGCCGCGTCGGCGGGCGGAGCCGAGCGGCTGCCGACCTTCGGCGGCGGCTCGCGCGACATCGAAATGGTGCCCTGGGATCTTGCGCAGACGCGGCATCTCGCGCAATCGGAGCGGTTCGCTGAGCTGCTCCAGCAGCAGTTCCACGATCGGGTGCCGATGGCGTCACGGCCGATCGACCGGGCGCCGCTGCGCGTCCTGGAATCGGCGAACATGCCGGCGGTCCTCATCGAGCTCGGCTATCTCACGAACGCCGAACAGGCGAAGCTGCTGACGAACGACGCCTTTCAGAACGCGGCCGTGCAGTCGATCTTCGACGCAATCGTGCGCTTCCGGGACACGCTCACCCCGGGAGGGACGCAATGAGCACCCGGCGCCTGTTGACGATCACGGCGCTGGCGATCATCGCGATCGGCATCGTGTCGATCGTCTGGATCCGCGCGCCGCGCCTGACGTCGCGCGCGACGCCGCGCGCCGCGGCGGCGCCTTCGCCGACCGCGCCCGCACCGCCCGGACGCAAAATCAAGGCACGTCTCTTCTACGTTGCCGACGACGGAATGCGGCTGACGGGCGTCGAACGCGACATCGCCTACGGCGAAGGCGCAACCGAGCAGGCGCGCGAGATCGTCGCCGCACAGATTGCGCCGGTCGTCGAGCCGCTGGTCTCGGCGGTGCCGGCCGGCACGTCCGTGCGTGCGGTCTTCCTCACCGAAGGCGGCGAGGCGTACGTCGATCTGAGTCGCGAAGTCATGAGCGCGCATCCCGGCGGGACGCTCAACGAGCTGCTCACCGTTTACACCATCGTCAACGCACTCACCGTCAACCTCCCGGCGGTGACGTCGGTGCAGGTACTCGTCGACGGCAAGGAAGTCGACACGCTCGCCGGTCACATCGATCTCAGGCAGCCGCTCGCCAAAAATCTGAGCTGGGTCCAGTAGACTAGTCGGATGCGATCGGACAATCGGCCGGCGAACCAGCTGCGCGACACGATCATCACGCCCGACTATCTGATGCACGCTGAAGGATCGGTGTTGATCACGGCCGGCAACACCAAGGTGATTTGCACCGCGAGCGTCGAAGATCGGGTGCCGGGCTTTCTTCGCAACACCGGCAAGGGCTGGGTGACCGCCGAGTACGGCATGCTGCCGCGAGCGACCAGCACGCGGATGCAGCGCGAAGCCTCGGCCGGCAAAGTCGGCGGACGGACGCAGGAGATCCAACGTCTGATCGGTCGATCGCTCCGCTCGGTCACCAACCTGCCGGCGCTCGGTGAACGGACGATCTGGATCGACTGCGACGTGATCCAGGCCGACGGCGGAACGCGAACGGCGTCGATCACCGGCGCGTTCGTCGCGCTGGCGCTGGCGCTCGAGAAGATGCGCGAGCGCGACGTGATCCGCACGATTCCGCTCTCCGACTTCGTCGCGGCGACCAGCGTCGGCGTCGTCGACGGCGAGCCGCTCCTCGATCTCGCGTACGACGACGACAGCCGCGCCGACGTGGACATGAACATCGTCAAAACCGGAGACGGGCGCTTCATCGAAGTGCAGGGAACAGCCGAGGCGATCCCGTTCGGCCGCCACACCCTGGACACGCTGCTGAATCTCGCCGACCTCGGCATCCGACAGCTGGTCGACAAACAGCGGGCGATCGTCGGACATCTCGTCAAGTTCACGGAGCCGACGTAAAGTATGCCGCGCGATTCTGGATGCGCCCTCTTGGAGCGCGTTTCGAATGGACGCGCCTAGCCCGCCACCGGCCCGAGGCGACGCGACCGCGAATGTCATGCGGCTCCAGCGATCGTTCATCTCGACGCCGATCGGCGACATGCTGACGCTGGCGTCGGACGAAGGGCTCTGCGCGCTCGAATTCACCGGACCGGCCAGGCCGATGACGCGTCTCGAGGCGCGGCTCGAGCGGCATTTTCCGCCGCACGAGATCGTGGATCGAGAGTCGCTGCTCATCGCGCGCACCCGGCAATGGCTCGCAGCGTATTTCGCCGGCGAGAGCGCGGACCTCGGCGGCGTGCCGCTCGATATGCGCGGTGCAGCGTTCGAGAAACGGGTCTGGCAGGCGCTCACGCGCATTCCGCCGGGAGAGACGACCAGCTACGGCGCGCTGGCGAAGGCGCTTGGGTCGGCCGGCGCGTCACGTGCGGTCGGGGCGGCGAACGGCGCCAATCCGATCGCGATCATCGTCCCGTGCCACCGCGTGATCGGCGCGTCGGGTCATCTCACCGGCTACGGCGGTGGCCTGGATCGCAAAACCTGGCTGCTGAATCACGAGCGCCGCTGGAGCCGCTCTCCGCAGGCGGCTTTGTTCTGACGCCTGCGCACGGTGTGTGTGAGACCGATAGGCCCGTAGGCTGGGTAGAGTGAGCGGCGAGGAACCGTCCCCCCGCCCATGCGACCATCGGTGCCACACTCCCGTCATTCGCGGAGTGGCCTAGCGCGAACAGCTTTAGCCGAGCGTCCGGCAGATGGGAGCCAGTCGCTCATGTGGTCTCTCGAACGTTTTCGCGCGCCCGGCGGAGAGTTGTCCGGCGATGGGACGCGAACGTTCAGAAGTGGGACTGCAGAAAGGCGCGCAGCTTGCGAAACGCTTCGCCGCGGTGGCTGACCGCGGCCTTGCGGTCGCCGGCTTCGGCGAGCGTCACACCGTACGGTGGAAAGAAGAAGATCGGGTCGTAGCCGAAGCCGCCGTGGCCTCGCGGTTCTGGCGCGATGCGTCCTTGGACCGTGCCTCGTGTCTCGAAGAGAATCCGGTCGCCGCGCACCAGCGCCAGCGCACATACGAATCGGGCCGCGCTGTCGATTGCCGCGCGCGCGCGGAGCGCCGCGTAGATCAGCGCGAACTTCTGGGGATACGGCGTCCCGGCGCCGCCAAAACGCGCCGACTCGACGCCGGGCGCGCCGTCGAGCGCGTCGATCTCCAATCCTGAGTCCTCCGCCACGGTCAACTCACCGGTTGCCTGCGCGTAATACCGCGCCTTGTCGCGCGCATTCGCCTCGAACGTCGTCCCGGTTTCCTGCGGCGCGACAATGTGCGGCCAGCGCTCGAGGGTCACCAGATCGACCGGCGCACCGGTGAGCAGCTCACGGATCTCGTGGACTTTGTCCGCGTTGGTCGTGGCAACGAGCAATCGAGTCAACGGGTGTTCTAACCGCGGAGACCGCAGGGAACGCAGAGCATCATTGTCGTACTGCAACCGAACACACAGTGCCGCTTCACTTCTCGTTAAAACATAGACTCTGCGGATTCTGCGCTCTCTATGGTTTCAAGGCTGCTGCCAGGAGGCTTGGCCGCGGGCGGCGACCCGAAGGTCCGCCGCCCGGGGGAGGATGGAAGGCGTTTCGGCCGGCTGGCTGACGGCTCAAAGGAAAGACTTACGGTCCAGCCGACGGGCGGGATTCCCCAGCTTTGGGGGAGACTGTCACGCTTTTTCAGGCGGCGGCTGTCCTCCTGCGCGGCCGCAACGCCGCCTTGATCGGCGCTGCGTAGTCCACGCGCATGAACGCGCCCTCGCGCGTCTTGACCAAAAACTTTGCCTCGACCAACGCGGCCAGCAGCACGTCGCACGACGCCGCATCAAGTCCCCACAGGCGACGCGCTTGCGGTTCGGTCAGCCGAAGTCCCGGCATCTCGAGGAATTCACACTGGACGCGCATGAGCATGTCTTCGGTTGTACCTGTCCGCTCCGGCGTCATGGCTCTTACCCTCTACCGATGGCTTTCCAAGGGGTCACATGAAAGGGAGCAACCGATATGCCACGCGCAGTTCTGAAGTGAGCCGTTAAATTGCGCCTGAAATCGCGCGGCGTGCCGCGACCGGTGTCGCCGGCAGCCCATCCGCTGTTGGACCTGTGACATCACGTGTAGGGAATCATTTCAGAGTGCGACTCGACGGTCCCTGTCCCTGAATTTGCATCACGTCGATTGCATGAACGAAGCACACGGACTTAACCTGACAACACATCGCGCTTCGGTCAGCGTGTGGGACCGTCGCGGGTGGAACGGCACACGCGAGCAACTCGCGGCGACGCGCTGGCTGGTCGGCATCGGCGGTGCCGCGCTCGCGGTACAGGGCCTTCGCCAGAAATCTGTCGTCGGCTCGGTGCTCGCGGGTATCGGCGGCGGCCTTGCCTGGTGGGCGCTCACCGGCGAAGGCGATCTCTCTCAGGCGCGACGCTGGTACCGCGAGATCATCGAGCGCGCCGGCTGGCGCCGTGAGGATCTCGTTCACGACGCGTCGGCCGATTCGTTCCCGGCGAGCGATCCGCCCGCGTGGACGCCGACTGTCGGCACGGGGCTGCGGAACCGCCCGCAGGTTCGCTGATGCTCAAGGCGTTCCGGATCCCGCTGACGTGGGGCGACCTGCTGAAGCGGACCGTCGCCGACGTGCAGCGCCACAACTGCCTGGGCCTCGCCGCCCAGCTCTCGTATTACTTCTTCCTTGCGCTCTTCCCTGCGCTGCTGTTCCTGGTCGCGCTCGCCAGCTTCTTCCCGATCGCGCATCTCATCGACGAGATCACCGGCGCGCTGGCCCGTGTCGCGCCGTACGAGGCGATGGTATTGATCCAGGATCAGCTGGTGAAGATCTCGCAGGACAACAACGGCGGGCTGCTGACGATCGGAATGATCGGCACGATCTGGAGCACCTCGTCGGGCGTGACCGCAATCATCGACACGCTGAACCAGGTATACGACATCCAGGAAGGCCGGCCGTGGTGGAAAGTACGGCTCATGGCAATTGGCCTGACGTTCGCGCTCGCGATGTTCATCATCGTGTCGTTCGGGCTGGTGCTCGTCGGTCCGACGCTCGCGGAAAAAGTAGCAGACTGGATGCATCTCGGCGCGGTCTTCACGTGGGCCTGGCTGATCCTGCAGTGGCCGGTGGTGTTCGCGCTGGTCGCGCTCGCGGTCGCACTCGTCTACTACTACGCACCCGACGCAGAGCAGGACTGGATCTGGATCACGCCCGGTTCGCTGCTCGCGACGCTGTTGTGGGTGATCATCTCGCTCGGCTTCAAGTTCTACGTCTCGCAGTTCGGCGCCTACAACGCGACCTACGGCACAATCGGTGGAATCATCGTGCTGCTGACCTGGTTCTACATGTCGTCGCTCGCCATCCTCATCGGTGGGGAACTGAACGCCGAGATCGAGCACGCGTCGCCGTACGGAAAGGAGCCAGGTGAGAAGGCTGCGGGCGAAAAGAAAGCGCTCGGTGCACGGGCGGAGCGCGCGTGGCAATACCGCCGCGCCGCCGGAATGCTGAAACCGGCCATCGCCCGCGCCAACTGCGACGTCGACGTGGAACTGCCGCCGGCATCGCCTGCCGCACCGCAATCACCGCGGGCAACCGACTGGATCATCAGCGGCGTCGTGCTGGGCGAGGCGACGCTCATCGCGTGCGCCCGGCTTCGCCGCGTGTTCAGCAGAGTCCACCCGTAGGATTCCCGCGGGAACATCCGGCCAGTTACGCGGATGCCGCATTCCAGATGCCAAATTCCTCATTGCTGCGCGGCCCGCAGAGCCGCGGTCCCCATGGCCCGGCCGCACTGGCCGCATTCGCCGTCCAAAGGATGGCGAATGTCCCATGTTGCGACGCTCCGGAAAAAGTGAGGATGGGGCTTCGACTTGGGGCGTGTCCCGGTAGAATGAGCCCTTGGTGCTGGAAAAACTCTTTCGTCTCCTGTTCAAGTATCCCCCGCTGGTGTTCCAGCAAGGCGATTTCAGCTGGGGCCTTTCCCGGCCCGTGCTGCTGATCGTCTCGGCCATCACCGCCGTTGCGGTGCTGAGCCTGCTCTCGCTGCGCGGGGTGGCGGCCGCCGAACGGACGCGGGATCGCATCGTGCTGGTGGGGCTGCGAGTGGCGGCTCTGGCGGTGCTGCTGTTCTGTTTGTTCCGGCCGTCGATCGTCTTGAAGGCCGCCGTGCCTCAGCAGAACTTCCTCGGTGTCCTGGTGGACGACTCACGGAGCATGTCGATCGCCGACCGCGACGGCCAGACCCGTGCCGCGTTCGTGCAGCAGCAGTTCGCGACGGAGAACTCTCCTCTACTCCACGCGCTGTCGCAGCGCTTCGTGGTGCGCTTCTTCGGCTTCTCGTCTTCTTCGGAGCGCGTGAACGCGGCGGCCAACCTGAAGTACGGCGGAACGTCGACGCGGATCGGACAGGCGCTCGATCGTGCGCGCGACGAGCTCGCCGGCCTGCCGCTCGCCGGGCTGGTCATGGTCACCGATGGCGCCGACACCTCTGACGCGACGATCGACGAAACGCTCGCGAGCCTCAAGGCGCGCTCGATCCCGGTGTTCACCGTCGGCGTCGGCCAGGACCGGTTCGCCCACGACATCCAGGTGACGCGGGTCGAGACGCCGCGCTCGGTGCTCAAGGGCACCGCGCTCGTGGTCGATGTCGTGCTGTCGCAAACCGGCTACGGCGGGCAGACGGTTCCGCTCAGCATCGAGGACGACGGGCGCATCGTGAGCACGCAGGAAGTGACGCTTCCGCCGGACGGCGAGTCGGCGACGGTGAAGGTTCGCTTCACGGCGAACGAGGCCGGCGCACGCGTGTTCAAGTTCACCGTACCGACGCAGCCTGGCGAACAGGTCACGCAGAACAACTCGCGCGACACGCTGATTCAGGTGAACGATCGGACGGAAAAGATCCTCTACTTCGAAGGCGAGCCGCGGCCGGAGATGAAGTTCCTCCGGCGTGGCGTCGAGGACGACAAGAACCTGCAGGTCGCAATCCTGCTGCGGACCGCCGAGAACAAGTACTGGCGCGCCGGCATCAGCGACAAGGACGAGATGATCGGCGGGTTCCCGAAGACGCGCGAAGAGCTGTTCACCTATCGCGCGCTGATTCTCGGCAGCGTCGAGGCGGCGTCGTTCTCGCCGGAGCAGCTGCGGATGATCGCCGACTTCGTCAGCAAGCGCGGCGGCGGCCTGCTGATGCTCGGCGGGCGGCGGGCGTTCGCCGAAGGCGGGTGGGGCGGAACGCCGGTCGGCGAAGTGCTGCCGGTCGTGCTCGAGAACAGCAACCCGAAGTATTTCTCGTGGGTCAACGCGAAGCCGACGCGCGCGGGTGCGACGTTCCCGGTGACGCAGATCGCCGGCGACGAGAAGGCGTCGGCCGCGCGGTGGCCCGACATGCCGGCGGTGTCGACGGTGAACAGCATCCGTCAGGTGAAGCCGGGCGCGACCGTGCTCCTGACCGGCCTCGACGATCACAGGCAGGATCAGATCGTCCTCGCGTATCAGCGCTATGGCCGCGGCAAGGCGATTGCCATGCCGATCCAGGACACGTGGATGTGGAAGATGGACGCGAAGGTGGCGGTCACCGACACCACGCACGCGATGTTCTGGCGCCGGCTCATTCGCTGGCTCGTTGACGGCGTTCCCGAGCAGGTGAACATCACCACGTCGACCGATCGCGTCGAGCCGGGCGAGCCCGTCAAGCTCTCGGCCGAGGTGCTCGACGCGGCCTACACCGAAGTGAATGACAGCCGCGTCATCGCGAAAGTCACCTCGCCGTCCGGCAAGGCCACCGAGCTGCCGGTCGAGTGGACGGTGACGAAGGACGGCGACTATCGCGCGACGTTCGTACCCGACGAGGCCGGCGTCTACGACATCGCGATCGAGGCCGATCGCGATCAGAAGACCCTGGGCAAAGCCGACATGCACGTGCGAGTCTCGGCGGGCGATGCGGAGTACTTCGACGCGGCGATGCGCGCGCCGCTGCTCAAGCGCATTGCCGAGGAAACCGGCGGTCGGTTCTTCACGCCCACCAACGCGGCGTCGCTGCCGGAGGCGATCAGCTACAGCGGCCGCGGCGTGACCGTGGTCGAAGAGCGCGAGCTCTGGGACATGCCGGCGCTGTTCCTCGCGCTGGTCGGCTTCATGGCCGCCGAGTGGGGCTATCGCCGGATGCGGGGACTTGCGTGAACCCCCACGTGAAAGCAACCGCAGAGTGCGCAGAGAACGCAGAGATTCTCTTTCAATGGGTAATCTGAGCATCCGGCTTCATCCGGTGTTCTTCGAGCCGACGGCGATCGAAAGAACCCCTGGAGGGTTCGAGAGAACGGTAACTCTGCGTTCTCTGCGTTCTCTGCGGTCGTTTTCGACGCCGGGGCCCGAGAGAACGACGGGAGGATTCGAGAGAAAAGCAACTCTGCGGACTCTGCGGTCTCTGCGGTTGAGCGCGATGCTGCTCTTGTGCAGCGTCCTGTGTGCGACGCCTGCGGTCGCACAGCAGACCCACTTGCTGGTGATCACGGGCGTTCCTGGTGACGAGGAGCACGCGAAGCAGTTCCAGAAGTGGGCGGACACATTCGTTGACGCGGCGAAGAAGAAGGACGGCGTTCCCGATGACAACGTCACCGTGCTGACCGATCGCCGCGCGACGAAGGAGGGTGTCGAGAAGGCGTTCGCCGAGGTCTCCGCTCGCGTCAAGCCCGGCGACTCCGTGGTCGTGCTCCTGATCGGGCACGGCAGCTTCAACGGGCAGCAGGCGGCGTTCAACCTGCCCGGTCCCGACCTGACCGTCGCCGAGTGGACGAAGCTGCTCGACAAGCTGCCGGCGCAGCACGTCGGGTTCATCAACACCAGCAGCTCGAGCGGCGCCTTTCTGCCGGCGATTGCCGCGCCTGGACGCGTCGTGATCACCGCGACGAAAACCGGCGGCGAGCGCAACGAAACGCAGTTTCCCGAGTTCTTCGTCGCCGCGTTCAACGATCCCGCGGCCGACCGCGACCGCAACGGCCACGTGTCGCTCGCCGAGGCGTTCGAGTACGCGAAGGCGAAGGTGGTGCAGGCGTTCCAGCAGAAAGGCCTGCTCCTCACCGAGCACGCGACCATGGACGATGGCAGTGAGGGTCAACTGGCCTCGTCGATGTTCCTCGGCATCGGACGCGCCGACTCGACGCTCATCGCCGACACCAGCGATCCGGCGGTCAAGAAGCTGGTCGACGAGAAGGACGCGATCGATCGGCAGATCGCCGCGCTGAAACTCCGCAAGGGCAGCATGCCGGACGCGCAGTACGAGGAGCAGATGGAGAAGCTGCTCACCGAGCTCGCGCTCAAGACGAAAGCGATTCGCGATCTGCAGGCGAAAAAGGACAGGTAGTGCGCCTGGCGGTCTGCGCACTCATCGGGATCCTCGCGATCAGCAGCGCGACAACCGTGCTCGCGCAGCGCCGCGGTGGCTTTGGCGGCGGGTTCGGCGGTCGCCGCGGGCGCGAAGCGATCCGCCCGAACACCGCGTACGACGGCCGGTTCACGTTCGTGCGGATCCGCTACGGCCCGGACTACGGCTTCGCGTCGCAGGGCCTGCCGTGGTCGCACGACTATCCGGCCGGCGAACAGCACTTCATGAAGATCCTCAATGAGCTGAGCTACCTGAACCCGCACACCGAGGAGACCAACATCATCACCTTCGACGATCCCGAGCTGTTCAAGTACCCGGTCGCCTACCTGTGCGAGCCCGGCGGCTGGGTGATGACCGATCAGGAGGCGCTCGGCCTGCGCAGCTACCTGCAGAAAGGCGGCTTCATGATCGTCGACGACTTCCGGATGCAGCACTGGGGCAATTTCGAGGCCCAGATCCTCCGCGTGCTGCCGGAGGCGCGCATCTACGACCTCGATATCGACAACGCGATCTTTCACTCGTTTTTCGAAATCAAGACGCTCGACGTGCCACAGTATTACGATCCGCCGCCGCCGATCTTCCGGGCGATTTACGAGGACAACGATCCGTCGAAGCGGATCATGGTGATGATCAACTACAACACCGATATCTCGGAGTTCTGGGAGTGGTCGGACACGGGTCTGAAACCGATTGACGAGTCGAACGAAGCCTACAAGCTCGGAGTGAACTACATCATTTACGGCATGACGCATTAGGTCCGTGGGACCGATCGGCCCATGGGCGTGGTAGGGAGGGCGGCGCTTCGCGCCTATCGGTCCTTCCCCCACCCCGCCTATGGGCCGATCGGTCCCACACACCGAGAGGAACCCGTGGAACTGAACACCGTGGACTTCGAATCGCCGGACGATCTCGCGCTCGCGGACAGGATGAAGGTCGGCCGGCAGCAGATCATCACCGAGCTGGGCAAACGGATCATCGGACAGGCCGACGTAATCGAGCTGATCCTCATGTCGCTCTTCGTCGGCGGCAACAGCCTCATCGTCGGCGTGCCGGGCCTCGCGAAGACGTTGCTCATCGCTACGCTCGCGCGGGTCCTGGACCTCAAGTTCAACCGCATCCAGTTCACGCCGGACCTGATGCCGTCGGACATCACCGGCACCGACATCATCAACGAGGACGCGACGACCGGCCGCCGGCAGATGGTGTTCGCGCCGGGGCCGATTTTCGCGAACATCGTCCTCGCCGACGAGATCAACCGCACCCCGCCCAAGACCCAGTCGGCGCTGCTCGAGGCGATGCAGGAGCACCGCGTCACGATCCAGGGACGCACCTACGATCTCGCCGAGCCGTTCTTCGTCTTCGCGACGCAGAACCCGATCGAGCTCGAAGGCACCTATCCCCTGCCCGAGGCGCAGCTCGATCGCTTCATGTTCCACATCGTCATCGAGCACCCGCC